>Ga0302325_10007160_pt1 | contig 24827 bp, 15 predicted proteins | sample Palsa_T0_2_FD_201948 | JGI IMG/M metagenome (GOLD analysis project Ga0302325, IMG submission 201948) | Peat permafrost microbial communities from Stordalen Mire near Abisko, Sweden - Palsa_T0_2 | ecosystem: Environmental > Terrestrial > Soil > Palsa > Peat permafrost | place: Sweden: Abisko... | reverse complement strand
CGGGTTGCCCCTCTCAAGCGTCTGTGGTCGCAGTTGATCGGCGTCTTCTTTTTATTCTCTGTGGTTGGATTTATCGTCGACCTGGTCTATCTGAAAGGACAAATGCCGTACGCTGTGGCTCTGGTGATCGGTGCCATCAGCGGTCTGAACGCAGTGCTTTGGGTCGTCGTTCTTGCTCGTCTTTCGAAGGCCTTCGTTGTGCCCTTGATTGTGCTCCAGTTCTTGCTTCCCGCCGTCAACACCGGCATCGCAGCCGGGATCACCGGCGCCTTCCATCTGCAGCCGGTTCCCTCGGACAAAGGAATCGATTTCGCAGCATTCGGGATCATGTTCGTACTCATCTTCTCTTACGTTTTCCTCATCATTTACCTCCGAGGCACCGGTATGGAGTCGTTCCGCATGCACAATGAGTTGGTGCAGGCCCAGGAGGTGCAGCAGGTCATCCTCCCGGAATCGCGTTTGGCACTCCGGGGGCTTGTGGTGGAGAGCGAGTACAGGCCCGCACGCGAAGTGGGCGGGGACTTCTTCCAGATGATCCCGCACAAAACCGATGGCAGCTTGCTGATCGTAGCCGGCGATGTAGCCGGGAAAGGGCTGAAGGCAGGGATGCTGGTGGCGTTGCTGGTGGGGGCCATCCGCACTGCGGCTCAATATGATCCTGATCCAACTGCCGTACTCAGCGCTCTGAATCGGCTTCTGATGGGTCGCAGCGATGCCCAAGCCACTTGCCTGGCGCTGCATATTGCGAACGACGGTGCAGTCACGCTCGCTAACGCCGGCCACATCGCGCCCTACCTGAACGGTGAACCATTACCCATGGAGGGCGCTCTGCCGCTGGGCATGATCGAAAGCGCAGAGTTTTCCGTCACGCATTTTCAACTGAAGGACGGCGACAGGCTGATGCTCATGTCGGACGGCGTAGCAGAAGCGACGGATCACGACGGTCAGCTGTTTGGATTCGATCAGGTTCATCAACTGCTTCGGACCGCAAAGTCTGCCGCCGAGGTTGCCGGCGCCGCCCAGTTGTTCGGACAGGAGGACGACATTAGCGTCATCTCCATCACCCGCACTGCTGCGACCGACAGTGCAGGTCCTGGGCGAGCCCGAATTATTCCTTGAGCGAATTTAGTACGATTCCTGTGGGTTATCCCGGATCGAATCCTCCATCGTCTATTGCGCAGGCTGTGGCGATCCAACAACCCAGCCTCCGTCCGTGCCCTTGACCAGGGTCACGGTAGCGGACTGAATCGATGTGTCCGCAGCGATCTTGGGAAAGGCCCTCATCGATTCGGGGGTGCGGGCCCAGTCGGGGATGCCTTCCACCTCGTAACGGTAAGTGACGGTGTACTGCGTGGGGTCGGAGGGGTCGTTGGGCGTGGCCTTGTCGATGGCGGTGGCGTTGAAGTGGCCGAAGCAGAAGTTGCCGTAACCGGGCTGGTTGGGATCGGGAGTCCAGGCGGGTCGTCCCTTGTCAGAGAGGTCGTAATGATTGACCTCTTTCGAGCCGGCGAGAAAGCGCTTCTTTTCCGCGGACTCACGAATGAGGAGGCTGGCATCGGTGAGGGCGTCGTAGTCGCGAGTCTTCTCGTCTTTGGTGGGGTCGGCCTCCGCAGGCAGCTTGATGGGTTCGGGCCACACGCACACGTGCCGGCCGGCGAAAGACTTGTTGATCGCGGATTTGAATTCCGCTTTATCGATTTCTTTCTTGCAACCGCTTGCACAGGCGAAGAGCCCGGTCAACGCGAGCGCCAGGGCGATTCTTTCACGCATCCCAATTCACCTCAAAGATTTGGATGCGGGGAAAGGGTTGAAACGATTGCGCCCTGCTGAGGATTCAAAAATGGGTAAAGACCGCCCGGGTTCCCGAAAGAGGGGCCGAACGCAATGAGTCAATGGATTCAAGTTGAGCGTGGAGCATGCAGATAGAGAGATCATGTCCCGAAGGACCCACCCTGGATGCTCTAAACGAACATTCGTAACAAGACTTGGCCTCCGAGGATTTGACTTTCCGGATTCATTTAGCTGCGCGCTTACCGGCCGGTTTGCTCTTATTCAGCTCCGCTGCAATGGCGTCATAGACGCTGGGCACCAGGCCCTTGTCTTCCTCAATTGCGAAGTAGCGATCCACGCCGGGTAATGCGACCGTTTCCTGCTGCCCGTCCGGCCAGTGAATCTCCACTTTGTCTACCTGAGTTGCCTGTCCCAGTCCAAAATGAAGACGTTGGTCATTCGACGACATGTAACTCCCGCCGCTCATCACATCGCCGCGTTGGCGCATACCCCCGGATGTCAGATAGACGGTTGCTCCGATTGCGTCTCTGGGGCTCTTCGGTCCGCCAATAAGAGCCAGCCCAACCCAATGGTTTGTGTCGGCATTTACGTTGCGCAGCAGAACCGGCGTATGGTCGATGCAGTTGACGACAACGTCGATCTTGCCGTCATTGAACAAGTCTCCAAAGGCCGCACCGCGGGCGGGAATAACGTCGGCCAGGCCGGTACCTTCCACTGCCGGCACAACCTCGAACTTTGTCCCATGATTCAAATTGTGAAAGAGCAGCGGACGCTCATTGTAGGTGGTGCCCCAGTTATGGTGCTCAACCTGCGTTAACAAATGGCCGTTTAGGTTCATGATGTCCTTCCAGCCATCGTTGTCGTAGTCGATGAACTCCGTCCCCCAACCCAGAAACGGATAGGTGACCTCCGCGATGCCCATCTGGTTAGCGATCTCCGAAAAGTTTCCTCCGCCATCGTTGCGGAATAGCGGCTTGTAGTCGTCGGAGAAGGAAGTCGTGTAGACATCGACCATCCCGTTGTTGCGGTAATCGCCCACGGCCAAGCCCATATTGGCCGACTCGTGAGCATCCTGATTCACCGCAAAGCCCGAGTAGAAGCTGACATCCTCGAAGGTCCCGTTGCCCTTGTTGATGTAGAGATAGTTGGGAGAGCCGTCGTCGGAGACCAGCAAGTCGACCTTACCATCATTATTGACATCGACAAATGTGGATGAAAATCCGTAGTAGTGCGCCTTGTCGCTGACCCCGGCCTTCTCACTCACGTCTGTGAAGGTCCCGTTGCCGTTGTTATGAAACAGATGATCGGGTTCGCCGGGAAGGCCGCGCGGACCGCATATAGCTGGTGCCCCGCGATACTGGCAGAACACAGCGCCTACTTTGTCGAAAGCCGATGGGGGAGGGTTGGCCCGGTCATAGTGGACATATCCCGGAACAAAGAGGTCCAATCGCCCATCGCCGTCATAATCGCCGAAAGTCGCCCCATTCGACCAGTTGCCGAGTGTGACGCCCGCCTTTTCCGCTACATCCGTGAATGTGCCGTCGTGGTTATTGTGGTAAAGGCGGTTCTTACCGAAGTTCGATACGAAGATATCGGGCCAGCCGTCGTTATCGTAGTCGCCCACGGCAACCCCTGTTCCCCATCGGCCATTCGTGACGCCTGCCTGCTCCGCCACATTCGTAAATGTGCCATCGTGATTGTTGTGAAAGAGAGCGGCATGCGGAGGCTCGGCCTTTCCATCCATAGCCTCATCGGTTGAACCATTGACAAGATAGATATCGAGCCAGCCATCGTGGTCGTAATCCAGCAGGGCGACGCCCGATCCGTTAACTTCAATGATGTATCTCTTCTCAAGCGTCCCCATCGTGTGATGCCAACTGGTCAGCCCCGCTTTTTCTGAAATATCCTGAAAGATGATCGGACCATCTTTGACAAATCCACCTGCTGTGATGGGGCGCTTCTCCGAGTCGAGAACCGGTGCAAACTCTCCCAATGTCGCCGGACCACTCGGCTGGGCGAACGCCGCTTGGCAAAGGAGAATAAGCATGGCGTTGACAGACGCCAGCAACCAGCACCTGAGTGCTGAAGACGTCCGCAAATGGATCAAGAGACGACCTCACCGTTGCAGGGACTTACCCACTGAATATGATCTTTCGGTTCGCGGCAATGCTATCACACACTTTCCCCACCAGGCCTCTGCCCTCTCAACGGGTCGGCGGGGACTGACAATGCTACGATGTGCCGTATGAATGAGCGGGCGCAATTTCTCCAATACTTCAGGTCCGAGTTCATCAAGATGGTGGATCGGCTAGAGTCGATGACAGAAACCGAAGTCCTGGATGGCCTTTCGCAGGTGAAGGCCGCGCGGAACATTTACAAAGAGGAGTTCTCTAAACGGATCGAGGCGATTCAAACGGAACCCAGTGAGCGGCATCGAGTCGCAGGGGGCACAAGAAACCTCCGGGATGAGTTTGCTTACCTCAGCTCCATTCATGTCTTCGTCAATTCTCTGAATAAACTCAGATCGCAGGTGGCAGAAAGAGCGCGCCCAGTCGGCCAGCACGTGTATGCGGTACACCCATACAGTGTTTTCGACCCTCTTGAGGCTGCGTTGAACGAGCGGCTTGAGGCGCTAAGGAGAAGGCCGAGTAGCGATTCCTAGCAGGTTCATTCGTTGCTTTCTTGCTCTCCTGAGTGTGTCGTAAGCCAACCGTCAATAACGAAGTAGTACTTGACGGTTAGACGGTATTCCGCCCGCAGGAAATCAATGCGGCTGCAAATCGACGAGAATTAGGGCCATGCAAATCCCGCACCGCTTCGCCTTTGCGCTGCGCAATGGTATTCCGCAGCGATCACATGGGGGACCATAGAGCGAGAGACGATGGTGCCACACGGCGAATAGGACAAATGGCCAATTCGAATCGCCAGGCCCGGGACCCGCTTTGCCGACCTTTTTTCAAGCAACGATGCTAATGTGGAATCTTCATGCTTAGGCTGCTCGATGCGGACTCCTCCCGACGACTTCGAAAGTTCTTCGAAGAAACCGGCTATACGGAAGGGAACCTGCGAAAGCACCTCGGAGCCGCAGAGCTGCCCTCCCGGCAACTTAGGAACGAGGCTCGCCTGCTCGATCGGACCTCGGAACACACACCGCTGAACGCACTGCTTCGCTGGTTCTGGGTCGGCATTGCGCAGCAAAGGGGCCGGGCCGCCCCCGTCATTCCCAGCGAGATCCTCGCTCTTCTGCTCGAATCCGGGCTCGTGAAGGCCGAAGGCGATTCCTTGCTCCCTGCCGCGATGCTGCTACACTTCAACGGCTTTTTTGTAGCCTCGGACCATGCCAGCGCGATCGAGCGAAAGCATGCTGGACTGGTTCTTTGGCCCAACCCCACAAGCAGATCTCTTCACGGCTTTGCAGTGCGCAGGCACTCGCGCTCGACCCTGGATCTGGGAACGGGCAGCGGCATATTGAGTCTTGCAGCGGCACAATTCAGCGACTCTGTGGTGGCCACCGATCTCAACCCGCGCGCCACTGCATTTGCGCGCTTCAACGCGCATCTGAACGGCGTGGAGAACATTGAGATCGTCGAAGGGGACTGCTTTGCGCCTGTCGCAGGCCGCCGCTTCGACCTGATCCTTTCGAATCCACCCTTTTTTATCACCCCGCAGACGGATCGTCTATTTTGTGATAACTCGATGGAACTGGACGGTCTCTGCCGGCGTCTGGTGAAAGAAGCTCGGGAGTACCTCAACGAGGATGGTTACATGGAGATGCTCTGCGAATGGGTGCAGGTCAAAGGGCAACCCTGGAAAGAGCGGCTGGGCGATTGGCTTGAAGGGACAGGATGCGACGCGTGGGTGATGAAAAACTTCACCCAGGATCCGGAAGAGTACGCCCAGCGTCGCATTCGCGAGACGTCGCATGACGCTTCGCAAGACGCCGCCAGCTATGCCAATTACATGCACTACTACCGGCATCGAGGCGTGCAGGCGATCCATGACGGGTTGGTTGTTTTGCGCCGTAGAGAAGGCAAGAACTTCGTTCGAATGGAAGAAGTCCCGTCGAATCCGACGGGAGACCTAAGCGAGATGATTCTGTCCACTTTTGCCGCACACGATCTTCTGGGCAAATGCGACACCGCTGAGAAACTGCTCACAATTCATCCACGGTTGGCGCAGGACGTCCGCCTCGAGCAGATCTGCACGATATCGGAAGGTAACTGGAAGGCTGAGACGCTTACACTGCGCCTAACCAGCGGTTTTCCACGTCATCTCGAGGTTCAGCCCCAAGTGGCCGAGTTTCTCTCGCTATGTGACGGTTCGAGGACTGCCGTTTCGGCGATCCTCGAATTCGCCTCGAAGCCCAACTCCTCCTCCCCAGATAAAGTCGCTACTGAGTGCCTAGGCATAATTCGCAAGCTCATCGAACGCGGATTCATGACAGCGGTCGAGAGTTCCCCGGAGCGGCAGGCCCAAGAAGCGGCGATTCCAGATGCGCATTCCATTCATGACCGCGATAGATAAGCATCTGTGCCGATAGTCACTTTGTCCTCATCATTTCTTAATTTGGTTGCAGTCTCTTGATGCGTCGAGCTTTCCGGACCAACTTCACTCAAGGCCTCGGAGCCAACTCCCACAAAAGTGTGTCGGAGGCTCGCAGAACGTACCGTCAGGCCGTGTTACGAGGACGCCACATTGAATTACTAAATATCTGTTTTATCAATGGTTAAGAGAGCTATCTCTGATGTAATCTTCGAGCAATTTACACAGGCGAGTCCCAAGACTCGCTGACTGGAGAACGAATGCAAGTACAACGTAGAGATACAAACAATCTGGTTGTCAGTGGACTTCCCGATGGCTCGAAGATGATCGTCGATTCGAGCAACGAGAAAGTCTTCGCATTGAACCCGACTGCTGGGGCGGCATGGGACGCTTGCAGCAGCCAAACCACTCTCGCCGCCGTGGCAGAAGATATGCGGCGTACCTGCAATCCTGCCATCACCGACGAAGTTGCGGAGCAAGCGATTGTGCAGTTGCAGGAAAAGGAATTGGTCAAGACCTCGGGGCTATTGCGCAACGCAAATCGGCGTCAAGTTCTGGCGGGCTTGGGTGCCGTTGCACTGCCTTTGGTCGTCTCGATCACGATGTCGGAACAGCGAGCCTTCGCGGCAGTTGCGAATTCAGGTGAACCGAACGGCGGGAACGATCATCCTGGTGAGAAGGTTTGCTTCAACTTTGACAAGATCGCTGGGGACTGTGGTGACCGGCCGGAGCCGATCAATCATGGCTTCGACTTTGAAAAACTCAAACCGTTCTAGGGTTCTTTCCGATGCAGCCCATTGAATAGTCTTGGTTCCGCTCAGGTTGTTGGATCCCCTTAGAGTGGAGCCCGCCGGTCGTAATGATCCGCGGGCATTCCACTTCTCACGCTGTGACCACTGCCGATTGGCATCCAGAGATTCTCTTGCTGCTGTCGATTGCCTCTCTCACATTTCCCGGTCGTGCCTGAGTCGTGGCCCACTCTAATCTTCCTCCTCGGCTAATGTCTGCCTTCTCTCCATAGCAACAAGGTCCTGCCACTTCGCATTTGCCTTTGTTCTCACCTGCAGCCACCGACCAATCTCTAGCCGTTGCGGATTATTTCCCCGAATTCGCTACGCTGGATTGAGAGAGATGCCTAAGCCTCTGCGCACTCCGTCCGCGGATCAAATTCGGGCCGACGTAAGTTCCCTCCTTGCAGGATGTTGAGATTCACCTCCTGAAAAGAGGGACATTGGCCCAGATCCTCACCGTAACTCCTCTGCATCGAAGGAATTCGAGAAAACACCCCCAGGGGGTGGCGGGGGCAGGGGGGTATACCCGTCTCTCACCGAAAGGGTCGAACCATGTTTCGGACTTGCCATCACGTCATGCCCAGCGGGCTCCGCTGCCAGTCGCCAGCCATGCGCGGCACTGCGTTCTGCTACTTCCACGGGCGCCGCGCTTCTCCACCCAAGAGTTCTCCAGCCGAAACGCGCATCGAGCTCCCTGCCAGACTCGACCGCGCCGGAATCCCTCAGGCTCTTCGTCAGGTCATGAATGCCCTCGCCAACAACCAGATCAGCTCCCTCCGCGCATCCATCCTTTTCTACGGATTGCAAATGGCCATAGACCATCCCGACGTCCCCGGCCCCGCGCCTGCTCAAAGTCAGCCCAACCCAATCGACCTCGCCCGGCTGTCCTCCGCCATCGGCGACCTGCTTCGCCAAAAGAGCGCGCGCTGAAGCCTCGCTCAAATGACAGCCGGGAACTGGGGCCCGCAGCCAAGTGCGACGGGGCAACCGGCTAGAGCATCTTCGAGTCGATGGTCTCGATCGTCGTATCCGCGGCGGCGCGGCTCCAACCGATACGCAGATCCTTCACGTCGCTGAGCAGGATCGCTCCGCCGGAGACGCGTGGCCCGGTGATCGCGAACAGGTCGGCGCGATCGACGCTGCCGAGATAGAAGGGCGGACGGGCGTCGGCAGTGCGGTTAGCGATCTCGACGTGGCTCATCTCCAGATTGCGGATGTGGCGGAGAAAGAGCCCGGTCGAAGGCGTGACGCCGAAGCGGCCGGGGTCGGGATAGTTGTCTTCCTGCTCGGTCGGCATGGCTTTGGCGTCTTCGGCACTGCCGCCGCCGCCCGTCTCTATATAGATATCGGAGAACTTGAGGTCTTCAAGCGGGTAATTCGGGATGCCGCTTAAGACCGAGGCCTGGCGTGCCGAAGCGTTGTAGCAAGTCAGGTTATTCACCAGCACGCGGCGGAAGGTTCCAACCTTGGTGGAGTCTGTCGGACCGCGCAGACGGCTTCCCAGTCGATAAAAGAGCGGGCCGCTGGCCAGATCGCGCAGGGTCGTGTTCGAGATGGTGATGTCTTCGACCAGAGCGCCATCGACAGACTCGAGCGCGTAACCGAAACACCCTTCGAAGACGTTGCCAGTGATGGTGATGTTGATGAAGCCGCCGTTGGATTCGGTACCGCACTTGATACGGCCCGTCCCGTACTGTCGTTGATCGGCGGGGAATTTCTTGAACGTCCCGTCGAGGACAGTGCCGAGCTGGTAGCACCCCGTGACCCAGTTGTTGGCGATGGTGACATTGCGCGTAGCGCGCGCATAGCCGAGGGAGAAGCTTGATTTCGGGCAAATGCCGTCGTCCCACGGCGAATTCACGGTGCAGTTGGAGACGCGCACATTCTGGCAGCAGTCGATGTCGATGCCATCGCGATCGGTATCAATCTTGAGATTGTCGATGGTGAGGTTATCGACGCCCGTCAGCAACAAGCCGAAATGTCCGCCCTTCAAAATCGCAAAATCGCGCAACAGCACGTTGCGGCAATTCTTGAGCGCGATGGCCTTGTTGCCGGCGCCTGCCTGCTCGGCCTGATACATCGGATAGTCACCGCGCGGTGTGAAATGGCGCGCAGGTTGAGCGGGAGCGGCTTGTCTGCCCGTCGGCTCCGGAGCACCGAAGCCACGCAGCACGGTGGAAGGAGCCGGCGCGGGCCCCGCACCAAAGCTCAGTCCTCTGCCCCAGATCAGGCCGGGGCCGGTGATGCTGAGGTCGTGCAGGTCTTCGCCCCACAGCAACGAGTTATGCCAATGGTTATGCCCGTAATCCTGATACGCATCCCACGCGGTGTTCGGCTCGGCCGCGTCATACGTTCCGCCGTTGTAGCCGGTCTGCTCGCCGGGCCTGGGCGAATCGGCGGCAAGAATGGTGCTGCCCTGCCTCAGATAGAGGTGTACTTGGCTCTTCAAATGAATCGAGAAGCAAAGATACGTGCCCGCCGGAAAAACAGCCACGCCGCCGCCCGCCGCCGCAGCAGCTTCGATAGCGCGATTCACGGCCTGCGTATCGAGAGTCTTTCCGTCTCCAGTTGCGCCAAACTTGCGCACATCGAAGACGCCTAGCGCCACGCCGGCGTTCGGGTTCGTTCCCTCTTGCCCCGACGCCGCGAGCGAAACCAGTGGGAATCCGGCAGCCGCCATTCCGATACCGCCCGTGCGCAGAAAATCCCGCCGCATTGCATCAAACGATTTCATCCGAACACTCTCCGGTGTAGATCTATCCAGTTTGCCTTCCGTTGGAATTCCTCGGGAACGGTCATCGTGTGCAGTCTCCCGCTCCTGAAGGCTATGGATACTCGGAGGCGAACTGTTCCGCCTCGCGATTCCATTCTGCGGGCTTCGCTTCCCCCGAAAGCAGAATCACCCGATAGCGAAACGTCGCCGTCTGATCTTTCTCCATCGTGAAATTGAACGCGGGCTGTTTCGGATCGAAGATGCTGCGCCCCAGCGGATTCGCTGCAAACAGCCCATAACCGCGCGCGTGCCAGTAAGTGGGATAACCGGGATTCTTCGGATGATCGAGAATCGCAATCGTCACGGTATGTTCTCCGGTGTGTCCCGTGAGTGCGCACCATTTCCCGCGCGTGCTCCAAACAGCGCCGCCCTTCACGCCCTCACTTGTCAGATACACGCCGGTTGCATCGCTATTATTCACCGCGTCGACTTTCGTCGGTCTTCCTCCGGCGTCGAGAAACACGCCGCCTTTTTCATCGGGCGATTCAAGCCAGCGCGCCACGCGTATCCCGAGCACGCCTTCCTTGTCGTCATTGAATACCGCGCGATCAAGTGCCTTCAATGTAATCACCTGTTCGATTACGCGCGCATGATTGCGGCGTTGAAAAATGTAATGTGTCGTCTGATCGAAAAGCTGCTTGCCCTCGCCGGTCACCCATACCGAATCGACCACCAGTTCGCCGCGATCGGCGCCGCTCTTGGTGGATACGATCTTCGACTGAAGAATCGTGCCCATCTTGGCTCGATCTTCCGGCTTGATGGCGTCAGAATTATTCCAGAAATCGAACCCGTTCACGTTACCGTAGTTGAACCACAGACCCGCGTGATGCGGATGATCGACACGCTCATTGGGCCGCGGCTCAAGCGGGTAGCCGCGCGTGACCGTGACCCCTTCATCGGTGATCAGCGGATAGAGCACCGGCTTCTTCAGCGTGGTCGGCCACAAATACGAAGTAAAGGGCTGGCCGTCGATCGTAATGTCGACGCGGCGTTGAGCTTCATCGGCGACCACCTGCACGCCTGATGCAGGTGCGGCGATGAGTGGGGTTGCAGTGAATGTCATGGCAGCGGTAAAAATTCCGAGCACAGCCATGCTACGCATACACCTTGCCTCCCACCATCACCTGCTGCGTCTTGTCGTCGAAGGTCACCTTCTGGCCCGTCTGAATCGCGGCCACATTCATGCAGAGCGCGATGGAATGGCTGTAGCCCGCTTCGATCGGCGCATTGGGCGTCTTCCGCGAGCGCACGCATTCCATCCAGTTGCGCATGTTGGCGGAGGTCTGCGGATCGGCGCCGGTGTCGGCAGCGGTCAATGTCGCCTCGGCATGTTCGACAAGTGAGAAACTCGGCAGCAGATTCGGCTTCATGCCCATCTCAGCTGCAGACTTTGCACTCAGACCGCCCGTGGACGTCACCGTCTGTTTATCCATATCGATCATGCCGCCGTTTGAGTAGTAGAGTTCCTTCACGCCGCCTGCGGAATTGGTGAAGCGTGATGTGTACTGCACCTGGAAGCCCTTCGTTAGATCATCGAGCGGACCATAGTCAAAGACCGCCGTCATCGTGTCCCAGTTCTGGCGGCCATCCTTCCATAAATAGATTCCGCCATTCGCTACTACACTTCGCGGATGCGGCAGCCCCGTGAACCAATGCACCGTATCAATTTGGTGCACGAGCCACTGATCGGGAATGCCCGAGGAGTATGGCCAGAATAGGCGAAACTCAAGATACTTGCGTGCGTCGAATGGCACGTGCGGCCGGTTAAGAAGGTAGCGCTTCCAATCGGTGTCCTCTTCCTTCAGCAACGGCACAACGTCGGGCCTGCGCCAGCGCCCCGGCTGGTTCACGTTCCACGTCATCTCCACCATCACAATGTCACCAAACTGACCGGACTTGATGTACTCGGCTGCCTTCATATAGCTAGGCGTACTGCGGCGCTGTGTGCCCACCTGGACAATCTTCCCCGTCTTCTTCACCGCACTCAGAAACTTCCGCGCATCGTCCATGGTATGCGCTGTGGGTTTTTCTACGTACGCATCGCGACCAGCTTCGACAGCTTCCACGCCGTGCAACGCGTGCTGGAAATCAGCTGTAGCCACGAGGACAGCGTCCACATCCTTGCGCGCATACAGCTCATCGTTGTTGCGGACCGAATCGACCTTGCCCCCGCCAAGCTTTTCAATGTATGCCGTACCTTCTTCCCGCCGGCGATTCCAAATATCCGAAACCGCGACAAACTCGAAGTTCATCTCCTTGGCATGCTGCAGAAAGGCGGTAATCAACGCGCCTTTCATGCGGTCGCCGCATCCCACCACGCCCACTTTGATTCGATCGTTCGCGCCGACGATGGCCCCATAGCTTGAAGCGTTCCACGAAACAGCCGTCGCCGCCAATGCCGCGCTGCCCGTCTTCACAAATTCTCTGCGAGTACTCTCCGGGAATCCCATGGTTCTCCTTCTGCCATTCTTTTTACCTCCAAACGCGCAAATACACACCCATCGCACAATGGATGCGATCACGATGCGTTCGATCGCCGAAGTCTTCGTTCTTTTTCAAAAACCGCGAGACCTAGCGGAAATTCACGGCAGGAACGAATTTTCCATAGGTCTCGCGTAGATCCATCGCCACGGCTTCACAGGATTCGGTATTCTGATCTGCCGTGGCTTTGCTGCCTTCGTACGGCCTCTAGAAGTTCAGCTTCACGCTGCCCTGAAAGACGCGAGCCTGATTGAATGTTGACGCAACCTGGCCAAATGTCGATGACGTAAGAGCCGCAGCGCTTCCGCTACTTGCGGCAAGCGAGCCGGTTGTTGCACCGGATGGAGGGTTGAAGTCAGGATGATTCAACACGTTGAATGCCTCCAGGCGGAACGTCGTGGACCAGCTCTCGTGGATCGTGAATATACGCGAAATCTGCGCGTCGAACTGCAGCGCATCCGGTCCACGGAACGAGTTCTTGCTGATGTTTCCGTAGGTGCCGAGGTATGGGCAGGCTCCCGTGGTGGTCGATGTGCAGGTCGCAGTGACCTGGGCAAAGGCTGCCGGATTTAAGTACTCACGATTGGCTTCACCCGCAGCCTTTCGGAACTTTGCCTCGGCATACGGATTCACGCCGGGCACGAGGTTCGGACGGTCGTTGCCCACGTCGGTCAGCGAATTGTCCTGGCCCGCGGTAACGGTGAAGGGCTGTCCGCTTTGAATATGAATGAGCGGCGCCAGCTCCCAGTTATCGACGACGAGTTTCTCGGCACGGTTCAAATGGTTGTTGAAGCCGCTCTTGGCGACGAGGACCACATTTTCGATATGCCGGTAATCCGAACCGCACGGGCCGTAGTCCATGGCCAGGTTGTTGGGATTTTCCACGGTTGTGCTGGCCAGATCGCCCTGGGCATCCTCAATGTTCAGACACTTCGACCAGGTCCAGTTGGCCAGCAGGCTGAAGGTATTCGACATTCGGTGCTGAATGGACGAGATCAGGCCGTGGTAGTTTGAGGTGGCCTCGTCGTCGATGATGACCGAGCCACTGCCGCTGCCCTCATATTGGTTGCCGCCGGTGGCTTTTCCAGCCGAGTTCGTACCCGTTGGATTCAGTGTGGTGAGCAGGAACCGAGAGGTCTCGTTCCCGGTTGTGGAGCAGTTGCCGTTGGCCGCTCCGGGTTTGACGGCTGCCGGTCCCGTGGTCACGATACCCGCACAACCCGTTCCACCAGGACCCCACACGCCGGGGATAAACACGGCCGGGTCGAATGGTACGCCAACCGGATCGTGCCGCGTCGTGTTGCCGATGTAGTCGAGCGTGGCCTGCCAGCCGTGGGCCAATTCCCGCTGGACGCTGAGGGTCCATTGAATCGTATATGCCGGCTTGAATTGCTGCGGCATTACAATGAATTGCGACTGCGCGAAGAACAGCGCCTGTGAGGGCGAGGGAACCGCGGGCTGAGGAAATGGACTGGATGTGATGGAGCCTTGCGACCACGGAGCACTGAAGAGGACCGGGCCCGTTGATGACGTCTGAGTATTCGTCACTGCCGTGGCAAACGGCGGGTTCTGCTGGTTGCGCTGGCTCGTAAAGAAGGCGGGGTTATCGAACATGAGAGCGCCGCCCGCGCGCACCACAGTCTTACCGTTACCGTCGGGATCAAACGAGATTCCGACGTTAGGCGAGAACTGCCCCCAGGAATTGTTGGTGAATTGTCGTGTCACGCCCGGATCGCCATAGTAGAGAGCACCCGCGGGCGCGTTCGGATAAATCGAGCTTGTTTTATTCGCGATGAAGTCGGCCTGGCTGAACACAACGCCGCGATTGAAGTAATCGTGCGGCATTATATTGGGCCCGTAGCGCAGCCCGCCAACGAGCGTCAAACGCGGGGTGGCGTGAAAAGTGTCCTGCACGTAGAGACTGGGAATCGGCCCGCGCAGTGCGTTTTGTTGCTCCTTACTCTGCTGGAACGGACTCGACGATCCAAGCGTCCCCATCAGAAAATCGAGATTCTGATCACCTATTGTGTTTCCGCCTTTGGGGCCGCTGCCGCTGTATTCGCCGTTGAATGTGAAAATACCGTTGCTTTCGTACACGTTACCGATATTGAGCTGGTTCTGTACCCATTCGCCGCCGAACGCAATCTGGTGTTTGCCCTTGATCCACGTTACGTCGTCGTCGATAGACCCGGTATTGTCGTTGAAGTGCGCAACGGAGTTGGTGCCGCCGCCGATGGTGAATTTGCCTTCGGACATCTGCAGTCCGTTGGGGACTGCCTGATAGACGTCAACGCCCAGTGTGGCGGCGTTGATGTCATTCGGCGCGTAGCCGCGGTTGTTGACGCGGCGAAGAATGGCGATGTGCGCGGCATTGACGATTTTGGAGCTGAATGTATAGGCGTCGCCGAGTGTGAATGTCTGAACCCGTTGAATATTGCCTGATTGGGTGGTGATCAGAATATTGCTTTTATCGAAGTATGCCGGGAACTGATACCCATCGACGAAGTAGCGGCCATAGATGTTCTGTTTAGGGCTGACCGTATAGTCAACCCGGGTGACGAACTGGTTGTCGGTCACCTTGTACGGAATGGCGTAGAAAACAAACCCGCAGTTATTCGGGTCCAGGGCCGGATTGATCGCGGGCAGGTAAGCCTGTAGCGCCATCGCCTGCGCGTTATAGGTGGGCGCAGTCGCATACTGATTTCCCGCCAATTTCGTGCCGGTGAGCGGGTCGACAAGCTGAATGGGCGCATGGGTCGAGTTGCACGCGTTGCTGCCCGCGACGCCTGGGGTGCCGTCTGTAGCCGACCAATTGCCAGTCAGGTCCTGTGCTGTGGGCACCGTGGCCTGCGTGTTGGACTGCGACTGATCGGCCACCCACCGCTGATAGGCTGCGAAAGCAAACAACTTGTTGCGCAAAATGGGACCGCCGAAGGTGCCGCCGTACTGATTCTGGTGCAGCGTGTCGGGTGTCGATGAGAAGAAATTGGTGGCATCGATATAGTTGTTGCGGATGAACTCGAATGCCTCGCCGTGGTACCTGTCGGTTCCCGACTTGGTGACGACGTTGACCATGCCGCCTACGTGGCCGCCGTCCTGCGCGCCCAGATCGGTCGACTCAACGCTGAATTCACTTACGGCATCGGGAAACGGATAGGGCAGGTTGCCGTTGCCCATGTAGTCCTGATTGTCGCCGCCATCCAGGCGCCAAAGTGTCGTGTTCCCGCCGCCGCCCGCGATCGAAACCGAAATCGTCTGATAAGAGTACTTGCTGCCGGTGAAGTCGCCGGCGGGCGCGATATTGGAACCGCCCGAAAGAGTGATCAGGCTCGTCATCTGGCGTCCGTTGAGCGGCATCTCTGTCACAGCTTCCTGATCGATCGTTTGTTTGAAGGTCGCGTCCTCGGTCTGCAGCTGAAGCCCCTCGGATTGAACCTCAACCTTCATCTCCGCGGTGCCCACGGACAGGCTCGCGTTGATGGCGATGCTGCTGCCTACCTCGAGAACGATGCCTTTTTGCTCCCAGGTCTTGAAGCCCGGAGCAGTCACGGTTAAGTCAAATTTGCTGATCGGAACGCCTGGAAATACGTAGACGCCCGCGTTGTCGCTGGTGGTTTTTCGGGCCACACGAGTGGACTCGTCTGTCAAGGTGACGGAGGCTTGGGGAACCACTGCGCCTGTCGTGTCTGTGACGGTGCCCTGAATATTTCCCGTTCCGGCAATTTGCGAATTGCTCGGTGTGGGAAACACAAGTAGAGCCGCGCAGCCGCATAGGGCTACAAGGCGTACGACCACTCCATGTGCCATGGTGCGCATGTAGGTCATTGAAGCCTCCAAAAAGTGTGACGATTTTTTCATTCCGGGAGAATCTTAGTTCGGAGTGGTCCGACCTCTCCGATTCCCGAAAAATACTTGCAGGTGCTCTAAGCGTTTGTCAAGGCCAAATTGACGGAATCCATCGGGAATCGAAAGGATCGCGAGTTAAATTGCGTCGGGCCGTCCCTTCGAGTGGTCCGACCTTTGCATTTCGTCTTGGCACCCCATCTTCGGCCCCATTCCCAGCGGTTGACCACAACTCTGTTCGGGCGTATCTAAGCTTGGGTATGCTCAAAGCGGCAATGGTTGCACTTTGCCTGTGGACGACCGGCGTCTTGCGGCCGGCCACATCCGTTGCTCAGAAACCGCCTTCGGATCCGCCGACGAGGACGAGGATGTCTTCATCGTCTCAGCACGATCCTGACAACCCCGCCAACAGGGGCCGAGCGCGCGTCAACACCTACTTGGACGAGATCGCCGCAGCCTATACCGCAATGCGCGCAACCACGCTGGCTCGAATCCGCACCCGCGCGGAATCCGAAGCGCGGCAAGCCGCGGTCCGAAATAAATTGCGAGCGCTTATCGGCGAATTCCCCTCCCGCACCCCGCTGAACGCACGAATCCTCGGCGAGACCGAGGGTAACGGCTTTCTGATCCGAAAAGTGATCTTCGAGAGCCAGCCGAATTTCCCAGTCACCGCGTTGCTCTATTTGCCCAAAGACTCGACCCGCGGACCAGCTTCCGAACCAACGTCCGATGAGAAGCACCCCGCCCTCCTCATGACGCCCGGCCATTACTTCACGGGAAAAGCCAGCGATGCCGGTGTGGCAGCGCTCTTCGCGCAGAACGGGTTCATCGTCCTCACGTACGACCCCATCGGCGAGGGCGAGCGCTTGCAATATCCCGACCCGGCGCATCCGGACACATCTCTTGCCGGCGCTGCTACCGGGGAACACGGTGAAGCCAGTCTCCAACCGATGCTTCTCGGCGATACAGTTGCCCGCTACATGATCTGGGACGCGATGCGCGGCATCGACTACCTTTCCGCACTCCCTGAAGTCGACCCCAAGCGCATCGGCGCCTTTGGCTGTTCCGGCGGAGGCACCATTACAGCGTTCACGAGCGCTCTTGACAAGCGCATTGCCGCCACCGGAGTCGCCTGTTACATCACTTCGTTCGACGCGCTATTGCCCGCGCTCGGCCCGCAGGATGGCGAGCAGTCGATCCCGCGCTTCCTCTCGTCCGGCCTCGATTTTGCCGATTTGATCGAGGTTGCTGCCCCTCGGCCGTATGCAGTGATCTCGACCCACTCCGATATGTTTCCCTTTGCAGGCGCGGTCAAATCCGTCTCCGAAGCCCGCAGATTCTACGCGCTTTTCGATCCTGCGAGTGCGGGAATTCCTGCGAGCGCCGGGCCGTCTACGCCTCCAGCCGAACCAACCGCCCCCGCGTTGAACTCCGACACCACCAACGAAGTTTCGCCGTCAGCTGCGTTGCAGTTCATTACCGGCCCCGGCCGGCACGCTGCACTCGGGCCCATCACCCCGCAGATCCTAACCTTCTTCATGCGCGTCCTCGAACCGGGCGTCAACGCCGGTCATCCACAACTGGCACGATCGCTCGCCGGCGAATCCGCGGCAACGCAATCCGCGCTGCTCAATATGCCAAAGGACGCTTTCCAGGTAACACCGACAGGTCAGGTCGCGACCAGCTATCCCAACTCCGAAACAGTTTTTACTCTGAACCGGAAGCGTGCGGCAGCGCTGATCCCTAACCGGCACACCCCGAGCAATGACCAACTTGCGCGATCCATCCGCGCGGCCACCGGCGCACTAGCAGAGCCGGGCGCCTCAGAGACCGGTACCACATCATCGGCCTCCACAAGTGGCCCATTCGCACTTTCAACCTGCGACGGCATCGATCTGCAAGGCGACATCGCCGTTCCCAACAAGCCGGGCCGCCATCCCGCAATCCTCTTGCTCGTCCCCGATTCCATCCGCGGCGAGAATGCAATCGCACAAGCAAATCAAGCGCGCTTCAATGCGCTAGCAGCCGCAGGCAATGTCGTCCTTGCGATCACGCCACGCCCATCGCCGCCCGGAATCGACGATATGAAGTCTCCGATTCTCGGCCCGTTTTATCTGCTGAGCCTGCGCGCCGATCTGGTCGGGAAAACCCTCCTAGGCATGCGCATCGACGATGCAATCTGCGCGATTGACGATCTCTCGCGAAGACCCGAAGTCGATCCCACCAGAATCTCCGCGGTTGCGAGCGGCCACATGGGACTCGTTCTGCTTCATGCCGCCGTTCTTGATCCTCGGCTGCGCCACATCGCGATCGATCATGTCCTCACAAGCTACCGCAGCTTGCTCGACGCGCCACTGCCCATCGGCGCGCCGGAAGACGTGGTGCCCGGTGTCCTGCCTCACTACAATATTCCCGATCTTGTGCACGTACTCGGTCGGCGCGTCACTGTAGCCGATCCTCTGAACGGATCGGACGACCTGAGCCAGACCTCCACGCCGCTCGCCTCTCTCGCCGGCTCCGGTCACTGAAGAACTACGAAAAGCGCAGATGATACTTCGCGCTGAACACACTCGGACCACAAATGGACAAAAAGATCGCGCTCAGGACGCAGCGAACTTCATCCGGCCCTTCTTGCTTTTCGGCACGGCCGCTGCCGCTTTCCGGTCCGCGGGACGCTCGACACCCTGCGCCGCCTGTGCCATCCGCAAATGCTTCTCCATCAGGTCGCGCGCCTCTTCGGGTCTGCGGGCGCGGATCGCACGGTAGATTTCCCGATGCATCTCCGCGGATTCGCGAAGATCGGTTGCACGCTCAACGGTCTTCCGTCGCTTGTCGTACATCGACGAAGTCACCGTCTCCATTACCGCCGCAAGAATTGGATTGCCCGAGGCCTGCGCAATGATCCGGTGAAAGAGCACATCGTGGATCAGGTAATCCACTGGTGTCTCGAGGGTCGCAAACATTTCCGCAACCTCCTCGGACATCGCAGCGTGGTGCTCTTCCTTGCCTCGCTCAGCCGCCAATGCGGCGAGGCTGCGTTCCAGAATGATGCGTGCTTCAAACATCTGCCAGGTCTGAAAGCCGTGCAGCGCGCCCATTAAACTCAGCGAGGCTTTGCCGAAATCCGGCGGCCCATCGGCAACAAACGTGCCCACGCCATGCCGGATCTTCATCACACCCATCGCGGCCAAATACCCGATACCGGTGCGCAAACTGGCCCGGCTGATCTTGAGGGAGCGGGCCAGTTCACGTTCGGGCGGAATCTTGTCGCCGGGCTGCAAGGTTCCATTTTCAATCAGGGAACGAACGTGGTTGACCACTTGCATTGTCCGATGGCTGTTGGACGTATCGACCGCACTCTTCGGCATACAGGCCAGGCACCTTGGGTCAAACCGTGAAATTGAAAGCACCACGAGATTAACACTGAAGAATACATCCCAGCCCGGGAATTCGCCTTTCCGGCCTTCAGACAGACGGTTGACAGATGTGTATACTTGTCGTGGTCTGACCTCCGGAACCGGGACTGAAGCGCACCCGGCCAAAAGGAACCAGCGTCCCATGTTGATCCACGACGACCGCCTTTTTCCTGCCGAGCCTGCCACGCGATCTATTGCCCGCGCCCTTTACGCTCACGTTCGATCGCTGCCAATTGTCAGCCCGCATGGGCACACCCAGGCCGCATGGTTCGCACGGAACGAACCGTTTCCCGATCCCGCCAAATTATTTGTGCAGCCGGATCACTACGTCTACCGGATGCTTTATAGCCAGGGCGTCTCCATGGAGGAGTTGGAAATCGGCTGCCCGGAAATCAAGGACCCGCGCAAGGTCTGGCGCATCTTTGCGAGCCACTACTACCTGTTTCGCGGAACACCCACGCGCATTTGGCTCGATTATGCTTTCCAGGAACTCTTCGGTCTCGAGGAGCGTCTCTCCGAGAAGACCGCCGACCTCTACTACGACACCATCGCAGCCAAACTACAAACGCCGGAGTTTCGGCCACGCGCTCTCTTCGAGCGATTTCATCTCGAAGTCCTTGCCACGACCGATTCGCCCCTGGACTCGCTAGCCGACCACGAGGCCATTCGAAAATCGGGATGGAAGGCTCGCATCATTCCGAATTTTCGGCCCGACTCCGTCGTCGATCCCGAATTCCCATGCTTCGCCCAATCCATTGCCAAACTCGGTGAGCAAACACGCGAGAATACGTCAACGTGGTCTGGCTACCTGAACGCGCTACGCAAAGCGCGCACTCGTTTTCGCTCGCTTGGCTGCACGGCCACCGATCACGGCCATCCCACCGCGCAGACGGCGGACCTCGGTCAAACAGAGGCAGCGAAGTTGTTCGAGCGCATCCTGGCAAGTCGCGCCGACGCATTGCAGCAGGAGCTATTTCGCGCGCAGATGCTCACAGAGATGGCACAGATGAGTCTCGAGGATGGCCTCGTGATGCAGATTCATCCCGGCGCCTTACGCAACCACAATCGCCAGATCTACGAGCGCTATGGCCGCGACACCGGCGCAGACATTCCACGTCCCACCGATTATGTGAACGCACTGCGCCCCCTGCTCAGTCGATTCGGCAACGAAAAAAACCTGACCATTATTCTGTTCACGCTGGACGAGTCCGCGTTCAGTCGCGAACTTGCGCCGCTCGCCGGTCATTATCCCTGCGTGCGGCTGGGGCCCCCCTGGTGGTTTCTCGATAGCCCCGAAGGCATGATGCGTTTCCGCGAATTGGCCACCGAGACAGCGGGCTTCTACAACACTGTCGGTTTCAATGACGACACGCGGGCTTTCCTTTCAATTCCCGCGCGTCACGATGTCGCACGCCGCATCGACTGCGCGTTTCTCGCCCGCCTGGTCGCGGAACATCGGCTCGACGAAGACGAAGCACATGAAGTAGCGCACGACCTGGCATACCGGCTGGTGAAAGAGGCCTACCGGCTGTAGTCAAAGCACGAATTTTCATGCCGCGATAGGCTTACTTACTAAGACCCAGCGGCGACCCAACGGGAGTAAATATGGAAAAGCAAAATGGCAAGTTGAGCAAATACTCTGTCGGGACAGGCGACCGGTTTGCGCATCAGGCCAAGGCGCAACTGCAGGCCTGCATCAAAGCTCTCGCGAGTGGAACCACCGTGGTTCCTGTTTGGAATAAATCGAATCGCGAACACACTATTATCGGTTCGGAACCAGCTTCGGTTCGGCAGGCTGCGGACGCAGCAGTCAAAGCGCTCGATTGGAAGCATCCCTATTTTTGCGACGCCGACCATATCACATTGCAGACCGTCGGCCGCTTCTTTTCGGCCTGCGACTTCTACACCATCGATGTCGCCGATTTCATTGGTCAAGCCGCCGCAGACGCCGACATCGATAGCTTTGTAAAGCGGCATCCGGAACTGCTGGGACGTGTGCAGCTCGAAGGCATTCACAATCAATTCGAAATTACGCAAAACTCTCTGCAACAAACAGCCCATAAATTTCTCGCAGCAGTCAAGAAGGCCGGCGAGGTCTATCGCGCCATCGCCCAGGCAAAAGGAAAGGGCAATTTCATTCCTGAAATCTCGATGGACGAGACGAATGCCGCACAATCTCCGGTGGAGTTGCTGATCATTCTCGCGGCAATCGCGGATGAAGGAATCCCCATCGAGACCATTGCTCCCAAGTTCAGTGGTCGCTTCAACAAGGGCGTGGATTACGTTGGCGACGTTGCGCAATTCGAGAAGGAATTCGCGTTGGATGTCGCGGCGATTGCTTATGCCGTCGCTCACTTCGGCCTTCCCGCGAACCTCAAGCTCAGCGTGCACTCGGGCAGCGACAAGTTCTCCATCTATCCCGCGATCCATGCGAACCTCAAGCGTTTCGACGCAGGCGTCCACCTGAAAACTGCCGGAACCACCTGGCTCGAAGAACTGATCGGCCTGGCCGAGGCGGGAGGCGACGGCCTCGCGCTGGCAAAAGAAATCTATGCCGAAGCCTATGCGCACAGTGAGGAGCTTTGTGCGCCCTATGCGACCGTCATCGACATCGATGCGGCTAAGCTGCCTTCGCCGAGCGCGGTCGGTGGTTGGTCCTCCGAGCAATACACATCCGCATTGCGCCATGTGCGCGGTTCGGCTGCCTACAACAGCAGCCTGCGCCAGCTACTGCACGTCGGCTTCAAGGTCGCCGCAAAAATGGGACAGCGCTACCTCGACCTGCTCGAAGCCAATGAAGATGTCATTGCGAAAAACGTAACCGAGAATCTCTACAACCGGCACATCGCCCCGGTGTTTCTGGGCCGAAGTTCGTAGGCAGGCAGCATCTCTCGGGAAGCCCGGTCAGTGCAGCTCGACCTTTCCGCCGGCCAGCATCACGAGCGGTCCTCCTTCTTTGGCCTCCACAACAAAGCTGTCTCCCGTCACGTCTGCGTAACCGACGGTCGCGCCTTTGTTCGCGCTGATCTTCACATTGCGAAGATGCACATCGGTAATTGGCGCCTCCGGCAGACCAATGATCGCCGCAGCTGTCTCGCTTCCAGTCGCCGTAACATTCTCCAGCGTGATGTCGTGAAAATGCGGCGTCAGCCGCGTCACAGGCTTCGCTTCTTCCTGGGTCGGCGGAAGAATCGCCGGATAATATTCGCTGATGATCAGTGCATTCTTCACGTCCTTCATCTCAATGTCGCGAAACACAAGATGACTGACATCGTTACCGCGGTCTCGATTGGCCTTGATCCGTATCCCGTTATCCGTGCCCTCGAAATGAATGCGTTCGGCACGAATATTCTGTGCGCCACCGGCAATCTCGCTGCCCACGGAGAGCCCATGCCCATGCAGGAACCTGCAATCCGTAATGGTGATGTCGCGGCTCGGCGAATCCGGTCCCACCGAATTGATGGCCCCCGATTTGATTGCTACGTCATCGTCGCCCACATCAGCAAACACATGATCGATGACGACATTCGATGAGGAAAACGGATCGATCGCATCCGTGTTGGGCGCGTGCGCCGGCGCCAGGATCCTGACATTGCGAATCACCACATCGTCCGAGTAATACGGCACCACCTGCCACATCGGCGAGTTCTGCACCGTGATGCCCTCCACCCGAACGTGTGCGCAATGGTCGAAGAGGATAAGCTTAGGCCGCGGATGCCCGGTGCCGAGAATACCGTGATCCTTGATGCCCCGCGCCTCCTGCCACCAGCTCTCGCCATTCCCATCGATAACGCCTTCGCCGACAATCGCCACATTCGTTGCATGAATGGCGCTCAACAGAGGCTGCAAATCGGGAAGACGAAATTCGTCGTGCGGAGGATAATCCTGATGATCCGGAGATCCCAGCAACGTCGCGCCCTTATCAAGCTGCAGCGCGATGTTGCTCTTGAGTTCAAGCGGAGCGGCGACATAGGTTCCCGCGCTCAACACCACAACGCCGCCTCCACGCTGCGCACACGCATCAATCGCCGCCTGGATCGCCTTCGTGTCCTTAGTGGACCCGTCTCCCTTGGCGCCGTAGGTCTTCGGATCGCAATTGCTCATCGCATGAAGCGCGCTTCCCGAAGCGGCCATGAAGATGGCAGTAAGAATCAGCGCCTGAGAGCTTGAGGATTTCCGTCGAATCATTCCGGCTCCGGATGAACAAGGGAATCGCGTGCCAAAACATCATACGACAGAAATCGCGAGTGGTCCTACCACTGCAGCGGCGCCGACCGTACGGTTCCGGAAACAGGTTCGAAGAGTCCTACAGAAACACTGCTGAGAAGATTCTGTAGCGTATCAGATCCCCGAAAAATGCCCGTTCTTAGGTGAAATTAAATAGGGTAAACACGACTGGACGCGAGGAACGCTCCAGAACGCATCCAACTCCACATAAGACAACCCCACCGCCGTGGGTGAGTTGGCCGTTTACGCCGATGCACACTCTCCGCTCCCGGAGGGTGCTCTATTTGCGTGTTGCTTTCGGATCGGTTCTCGGTAGGGTCTCAGTTCCAGCAATTCCTCCACTACATACCCGCCTATCGTTCCGTCTGAGAACGTGACAATCACGCCGTCTCCGGCATCGCTTTCTACATCTAATATTCGAATTTCATCTTGCATGAAAAAAATATACGCCGAACCACACTGCGATGTGCAACTTTGCTCACTCGGTTCGGAAATATAGTAACTGTGCACCACCGTCAATTCGGCAGAAAGCTCGTTGCCGCGCCATTCTTCGCACTGTGTTTTGAGCATGCTGTCGGTATCGCGCTCCCTGCCTTCCGGCGGTGGTACACGAAAGGGAAAAGTCCAGAATCCACTGTAGTCCAGAATCCACTGTAAGAGATTGAAAAATATGGGCACGTCGGGGTAACGGCCTAGGGCCATTGACTTCTCGGCCCCGTCAAAGCGGTACTTCCAACGCCATAGCTTTCCGCCTGCTGGCGTAATGAGTAAATGCAGGCCGCCACTGTCAGACATCTTGTAAGGGCGATTGGTGGATTTTGAGCGTCGGATTTCGGTTTCTGTCAGAGCCAAGTCGAATACCCCCAGGATTTCCCCGAAATGAAAAATACCCCCAATTTCGGAATCTCGTACCCCCAGATGTACCCCCACGAGGAATTGGCTTCCACGATACTCCGTTGGACG
>Ga0302325_10007159_pt1 | contig 24837 bp, 22 predicted proteins | sample Palsa_T0_2_FD_201948 | JGI IMG/M metagenome (GOLD analysis project Ga0302325, IMG submission 201948) | Peat permafrost microbial communities from Stordalen Mire near Abisko, Sweden - Palsa_T0_2 | ecosystem: Environmental > Terrestrial > Soil > Palsa > Peat permafrost | place: Sweden: Abisko... | reverse complement strand
GCAGGATGTGCTCGGTGCCGATGTAGTTGTGCCCGAGCTGCAGGGCTTCCCGCAGCGAGAGCTCGAGGACCTTCTTGGCCCGCGGGGTGAACGGGATGTGCCCGGACGGGGCCAGCTGGCCCTGCCCGATGATCTCCTCCACCTGCTGCCGCACGGCCTCCAGGCTGATCCCGAGCGCCTGGAGTGCCTTGGCCGCGACGCCCTCGCCCTCGTGGATGAGGCCGAGCAGGATGTGCTCGGTGCCGATGTAGTTGTGGTTGAGCATCCTGGCCTCTTCCTGAGCCAGGACCACGACCCGCCGCGCCCGGTCGGTAAACCTCTCGAACATCCGCACACTCACGCCGCGATGAAGCCGGACGGCACCGGGCCTCTCAGCGAGGTCGCCGAGAGCGCGGAACCTGACCGGCTGGGACCATTACCTCCAGGCTAACGCGGGCCGGCCGCAGTCGGTAGGCTGCCGCCACTGACCAGGCTGCCGCGTTCAGTAGCCGGGGGGCCCGTCGGTGCCGTCCTGCACGTGCACGGCCGCCTCCTCCGCCGTCGCGGCGCCGCCGTCGATCCCGACGTCGCGTGCGACCAGGTCGGGCTCCCGATCGGGATGCGATCCCTCGTCCTCCGCGACCAGCCGGCCGGCCCGCGGCTCCGCCAGGCCATCGTCCAGCGAGCCGTCCAGCGACGCGCCCGGCGGAAGGTCCTGCTCGGCGTAAGGGTCCAGGTCCGGCTCCTCCTCGGCGAGCAGCTGGTCGAGAGACTCGCCTGCCCGTTCCTCCGCCAGCGTCGTGCCGAAGCCCTCTCCAGCCGACCACCGGTCCGGCGGCACGATCCCGGCGTCCAGGGGATCGTCGCCCGGGTCACCATCGAGCGTGTCCGAAGCGTCCAGCGTGCCGTCATCTTCAAGATCATTTTCATCAAGATCGGATGACGGGTCGTACATGTCGTCGTCGGGCATGACGCGTCCTCACCCTCTGGGATTGCCTGGCCGGGCTGGTGCCCGGCACTGCGTGAGGCCAGGCTAGCGGTGCGGACTGCCTAGGGCCGACTGCGTGGGGCCGACTGCGCGGGCCGACTGGGGCAGGGCCGATTGCGCGGTGCCGGCTGCGCGGTGCCGGCCGCGCGGTGCCGGCTGCGGAGGGCCGGCTGCGGCAGTGTCCCGTTACTGTGGTCCTCTTACTGTGGTCCTCTTACTGTGGTCCTCGGCGGCACGCGGTTTCGGCGGCAGGCAACCGTCGGCGGCAACGTCGCCCCCGGCGGGGGGACGTCCGCGCCCCCGGCGGGAGGACGTCCGGCCGCCCGGCCCACATCGGTTCACGCGGCAATCAGGAGGCCGGATGGCGGACAGCTCGGTGGCGATCGTCGGTGGCCGGGTGGTCCCGATCGCCGGGGAGCCGGTCGACGGCGGGACGGTCCTCGTCGAGGACGGCAAGATCGTCGCTGTCGGCGGCGACGTGGCTGTTCCCGCGGGCGCTCGCGTCGTCGACGCGACGGGCTCGTGGGTGCTGCCGGGGTTCATCGAGGCGCACGGTCACGTCGGCGTGTCCGAGGAAGCGCAGGGGTGGGCTGGCCAGGACACCAACGAGACGACCGACCCGGTGATGGCGCAGGTGCGGGCCCTCGACGCGATCAATCCCGCGGACCTCGGCTTCCGGGACGCGATCAGCGGAGGCGTGCTGGCGGTCAACGTCAATCCGGGGTCAGGGAATCCCATCGGCGGCCAGACGGTAGCCCTCAAGTGCTGGGGCCGGACCGTCGACGAGATGGTGCTGCGCGAGCCGTCCGGGCTGAAGTCCGCGCTCGGCGAGAACCCCAAGCGCGTGTACGGGGAGCGGAAGAAGACGCCGAGCACGCGCCTCGGCACGGCCGCGGTGATCCGCGGCGCCTTCGTCGACGCGGCCAACTACCTGCAGCGGCTGGACGCCGAGCAGCGGAAGCCGGAAGGCGAGCGCAAGCACGTAGACCGCGACCTAAAGCTCGAGGCGCTGGGCAAGGTGCTGCGGCGGGAGATTCCCTGGCGCCAGCACTGCCATCGCGCCGACGACATCGCCACCGCCCTGCGGATCGCCGATGAGTTCGGCTACGACCTGGTGATCGACCACGGCACCGAGGCGCACCTGCTCGCCGACATCATCGCCGCCAGGGGCATCCCGGTGATCATCGGCCCGCTGTTCACGAGCAGGTCCAAGGTCGAGCTACGGAACCGGTCACTGGCGAATCCCGGGCGGCTGGCCCGCGCGGGCGTCACGATCGCCATCACGACCGACCATCCGGTCGTGCCGATCAACTTCCTCGCCTACCAGGCCGCGCTGTCGGTCAAGGAAGGTCTCGACCCCGAGACCGCGCTGCGGGCGCTGACCATCAATCCCGCGCGCATCGCCGGCATCGACGACCGGCTCGGTTCCATCGATGTCGGCAAGGACGGCGACCTGGTGATCTGGTCGGGCGATCCGCTCAACGTGCTCAGCCGGGTCGAGCGTGCCCTGATCGGCGGCGCCGAGATCTACGCCTACGAGGAAGGCGGCACGGGCGTGTTCGCCGAGCCGTGAGGCCACCGGCAGCGTCCGGAGGCTTGCGCCGCCTCATATCGGCGGCAGCGGCGACGGCGACGGCGGCTCAAGTGGGATCGGCGGCGGCTGCGGCTCCCCGAACGCTGCCTCGGCTGCTGACATGGCGCCGTAGTCGGTCGCAAGGTTGGCGTAGATCGAGTAGACCAGCGTGATGAAGATGCCGAGCTTGAGCCACAGCCCGGGCGTGAAGAAGAACAGGCAGCAGATCAGCGGGAAGTTGATCAGCCAGTAGATCGCACCCCACATGTGGACCTTGTACTGGGTGTACGGGTTGGTGGACAGGTCTTTGAAGAGCATGTTCATCCAGCCGTGCCGCATGTGCACCGCGGTGACCGCGGCGTGCAGCCGGGCGACGTCGGCGCGCAGTTGGCGGACCTCGGCGATCAGGGACTCGGTCTCAGTCATAGAGCCAGTATCAGCACGCTCGCGCCGATGAGCACGATGCTCTGGGATGGGCGCGGTCAGGCGCCGGCGCGCTCGCTGACGGGCCGGCGGCGCAAACTCGAATTCTGCAGGGCCGGGGGGAGGTATGCCTGGTCGAGCGTGCCGACGTCGGTGCCGGGCGGGACGATCTCGTCGATCTGGTCGAGGATGTCGTCGGTGAGCGTGACGTCGGCGCTGGCGAGCAGGTCGTCGAGCTGCTCCATCGTGTGCGGCCCGATGATCGCGCTGGTCACGCCGGGATGGGCGATCGCGAAGGCCAACGCGAGGTGTGTCATCGGCAGGCCGGCCTTCTCGGCGAGCGGGATGAGCTGCTCGACGGCGTCGATCCGGCGCTCGTCGTTGAGGTGCCGGAAAAGGTGCGCTCGGCGCAGGTCGGTCTGCTGGCCCTTGCGGACCCGGCCGGTGAGCATTCCCTGCCCGAGCGGCCCCCACACGAGGATGCCCATCCCGTAACGCTGCGCGATCGGCAGCACCTCGCGTTCGATGCCGCGGCTGAGGATCGAGTAGGGCGGCTGCTCGGTGCGGAACCGTTCCAGGCCGCGCCGCTCGGCGGCCCACTGGGCTTCGACGATGTCGGACGCGGGCATCGCGGACGTGCCGACCGCACGGACTTTCCCGCTGTGGATCAGGTCGGAGAGCGCGGACAGCGTTTCCTCGATGTCGGTGGAAGGGTCCGGCCGGTGGACCTGGTAGAGGTCGATGTAGTCGGTCTGCAGGCGGCGCAGCGAGTTCTCGACCGCAGTCATGATCCAGCGCCGCGAGGCTCCCTGGCGGTTGGGATGGTCGCCTGTCGGGCGGCTGAACTTGGTCGCGAGGACGACGCTGTCGCGGCGCCCCTTGAGCGCTTTGCCCACGGCCACTTCGGACTCGCCGTACGCGTCGGCGGTGTCGATGAAGTTGATCCCCGCGTCCAGCGCTTTACCGATGATGCGGGCCGCGTCGTCGTGGTCGGGGTTGCCGATGGACGTGCCGAGCGCCAGTGCGCCGAGCGCGTAGGGGCTGACCCTGATGCCGGTCCGGCCGAGAGTGCGGTACTGCATACGGACTCCTGAGGTCGCGGGCTAGATGTACCGGGCGCTCCCTCGATGCCGTACCCCCGCTTAAGCGGAACGCTCTTCCGGAACTATAGGGAAAGCGCGAGATAGCAGCTGCTATGCCGCCACGGCAGCGGGCCGTCTGCCGGTCGAGATCGGAGCGAATGTTGAAGGCAGTGCGTTTCAGCCAGTTCGGGGGCCCGGAGGTCCTCCAGATCGTGGATCTGCCCGATCCGCATCCAAGTCCCGGCCATGTCCGGATCGCGGTGCGCGCGGCCGGCGTCAACCCGAGCGACTGGAAGAAGCGCAAGGGCCTGATGGACGGGGAGCTCCCGCAGACCATGGGCCACGAGGCGGCGGGCGTCGTCGACGAGCTCGGCGAGGGCGTCGACGACGTGGCCGTCGGCGATCGCGTGTTCGGCTTCTCCGCCGAGGGCGCGGCCCAGGCCGAGCTGGCGGTGCTGTCCTACTATGCGCCGATCCCGCCGTCGCTCGACTTCCCCGGCGCTGCCGCGCTGCCAGCCGCCATCGAGACGGCCACCCGCGCGCTTGACCAGCTCGGCGCCGGGAGCGGCAGCACGCTGCTCGTCAACGGCGCCTCCGGAAGCGTCGGCAGCGCCGCGGTCCAGCTCGCCGTGGTGCGCGGCGCGCGCGTGATCGGCACCGCCAGCCCGGCAACCACGCCTACCTCCGCTCGCTGGGGGCCGAGCCCGTCGCCTACGGCGAGGGCCTCGCCGGGCGGGTTCGCGCGCTCGCGCCGCACGGCGTCGACGTGGCGCTCGACGTCGCCGGGAGTGGCGTCCTGCCCGAGCTCATCGAGCTCGCGGGCGGCCCGTGCCATGTCGTGACGATCGCCGACTTCGGTGGCGCCCGCGAGCACGGGGTGACGTTCAGCAGCGGGGACGCCGGCCGCGCGGTCCACGCACTCGCCGGGATCGGCGAGCTGATCGAGTCCGGGCGCTTCTCGCTCCCGGTCGCGCAGACCTTCCCGCTCGCCGAGGTCGCGGAGGCGCACCGCGTCAGCGAGGACGGTCACCTGCGCGGGAAGCTCGTGCTGCTGGTCGGCTGATGCGGCCGCCGAGTCAAAGCCAAGCCGCAGCGTGGCCGGCCTCGCGCTGCCGCGGCATCGGTGGGAAAGTGACCAGATGGTGCACCAGTGCGACGGCGAGGTGCGGGACGGGGTACCGCTGACCAACCTCGACCAGCCGCTTTTCGACGGCGCGGACGCGACCAAGCGGGATCTTGTCGATTACCTGGACGCGGTAGCTGACCAGATCATCGGCGTGCTGCGGGACCGGCCGTTGTCCGTGGTCCGGGTGCTCCGCGGCCAGCCGCCGTTCATGCAGAAGAACGTTCCGAAGTACACGCCGCCGTGGGTGCGGACGGTCCCGCTGTGGGCGGAGGCATCGAAGCGCGAGGTGTCCTACGCGCTGTGCGACGACCGCCGCACGCTGCTGTGGTTCGCGAACCAGCGGGCAGTGGAGTATCACCCGACGCTGGTCCTGGCCGGCCAGCGGGACCACCCCACCCACCTCGTGCTGGACATCGACCCGCCGTCGGACGCCCCGCCGTCAGGCGGCTCCCCTTCGGTCGGCGGGTTCGGGCTGGCCGTCCGCGCCGCCCATCTGGTCCGCCATGCGCTGGCCGAGGCCGGCCTGGCGGGCGCGGTCAAGACCAGCGGGGCGAAGGGCGTGCACGTGTTCGTGCCGGTGGACGCCCGCGCCTCGATCGAGGACGTGGCCGCGGCCACTCGCGCGATCGCCGCCCGTGCCGAGCGCCTGGACCCGGCGCTGGCTACCACGGCGTTCATCCGGGAAGACCGGGGCGGCCGGGTGTTCCTTGATTCGACCCGGGCCGGCGGGGCGACGGTCGCAGCGGCGTACAGCCCGCGCGTCCGGCCCGGCGCGCCGGTCTCGTTCCCGGTGGCCTGGGACGATCTCGACCAGGTCGTGCCAGCGGACTTCACCGTGCACACGGCGGCGCGGCTGCTGGCCGGCGCCGATCCGTGGGCCGGCCAGATGCCCGCGCCGCAGTCGCTGAGCCCCGGTCTGATCGACGAGGGCAGGGCCATCCCGGTGGCCAGGGTGCAGGCGATGCACGAGGGCAAGCGGCGTGCCCGCGCTCGCCGAGCCGCACCGGGCTGACCAGCGCCATGCAGCGCCCATGACCGAGTCCGATCCTGCCCTGAGGCACGCTTAACGGGTGCTTGCAATATAGCAGCATTAGCTGCACAATAAATTCATGCCGACCTCGATCACCATCCGTGACGTGCCTGACGAGACCCGGGACGAGCTGGCGGCCCGTGCCGCTCTGACTGGCCGGTCATTGCAGGAGTATCTGCGTACCAGGCTGGTCGAGCTTGCCCGCCAGCCAGACGCGGAGACGTTGCTGGCGCGGATCCAGGCACGGAAGGCCGCGACGGCGTCCTGCCTGCCGGCGGACCGGATTCTGTCGTACCGGGACGAGGATCGCCGGTGACGCTGGTCATCGATGCTTCGCTTGTCGTATCTGCGCTCATCGATGCTGGTAGCACGGGGACCTGGGCGGAATCGCTACTGACCGCGGAGCCGCTCAGCGCTCCGCATCTGATGCCGGCTGAAGTCGCCAATGTTCTGCGGCGCGCAGCGGCCGCGGGAGACATCTCCGCAGACGTGGCGTCAATGGCACACGCTGATCTTCTCGATCTGCGGGTTGAATTTTTCCCTTACCCGCCATTCGCGCCCCGGGTGTGGGAACTCCGGGCAAATCTCACGTCGTATGACGCCTGGTACGTCGCGCTGGCTGAGTTTCTCGGCTCGAAGGTCGCGACGCTGGATCTGAAGCTGGCGCGGGCTACCGGGCCGCGTTGCGGCTTCGAGACTCCGCCAGTAGCGACCTGAGAGTGCCTGGCTCAGGCGGACAGCTTGTCCAGGGCTGCCTGGATCCTCCGCTCGGAAACGGGCACCGGGGTGCCCAGCGTCTGGGCGAAGAGGCTGACCCGTAGCTCCTCGATCATCCAGCGCACCGCCGCGGCACCTACGCCGCCGCGCCCTGTTGCGGCGAGGTCGCCCGTGGCTCGCCGGTAGGCGTCGGTGACCCGGTGCACGACGGTCATCCGGTCGGCGTCACGGCCGGGGTCCGACGGTGCCTTCTCCAGCCGCCGGCTGATTGCCCGCAGGTAGCGGACCAGGTCGGGCAGCCGCCGCGAGCCCGTCGCGGCGACGAATCCCGGGTAGACCAGCGCGGAGAGCTGTGCGCGCATGTCGGCGACCGCCGGCGCCAGCGCCGGGCTGGCGGCACGATCGAGCCCGGACTCGGCCTCGTGCGCCTGCGCGAGTACCCGCGCGACCACGCCGACCACGGCGGCCGCGTGCACGGCCAGCCGTGACCGCGCCGCCTCCAGCAGGCGCGCGAAGCCATCGGCGTCCCAGGCGGGCCCGCCCGCCTCGTCGATCACCTGGTCGGCCGCGCAGGCCGCACAGTCGTCGAGCAGTGCGGCAGCGCTGGGGTACGGGCTCCGGCTCATCGCCAGCTTGGCGTTGACCGGCAGCCGGCTGGCGACGGCGCGCACGCCGGACGGCACGGCGATCAGCAGCAGCCGGCGGGTGCCCAGCCGCATCGCCGCCGTGGCCTCGGCCTCGGTGTCGAACAGCCGGACGTCGACCGCGTCGCCGGCGTCGGCCAGCGCCGGGTAAGCGCGCAGGCGCCCGTCGGCGAATTCCCGCGGCAGCTCGCCGAAGTCCCAGGTCCGCAGGCCGGTGCGGATGAGGCCGCCGGCCGCCTCGGTGACCGCGGCCTGCAGCCGGGGCCGCAGCTGCCGCCGCAGCGCGTCCAGGTCCTTGCCGGCCGCGAGCTCGCGGCCGCCGTCGACCACACGGTAGGTGAACCTCAGGTGGGCGGGCAGCCGGGACAGGTCCCACGCCTCCCGCGGGACGGGAACGCCGCCGATGCGGCCAAGCTCGGCGCCCAGCGCGCTGAGCAGGTCACCGCTGGCGGGATCGAGCCGGGCGAGCACCGCGCGGGCCGTGTCCGGGGCAGGCACGAAGGCCGTCCGGAGCTGCTTCGGCAGTGACCGGATCAGCTCCGTCACCAGTTCCTGGCGCAGGCCGGGCACCGGCCAGCCGAGCTCGCTGTCGGTGACCTGGTTGAGCGCGGCCAGCGGGACGTCGACGGTGACCCCGTCACCGGGCTCGCCGGGAGCGAACTCGTACGACAGCGGAAACTCCCCCCAGCTGCCCGGGTAGTCGGCCGCGCTGATCTCATCGGCGGCCGGGCTGAGCAGGTCGGCGGGGGAGAAGGTGAGCAGATCGGGATCGGCTGCCCTGGCCTTCTTCCACCAGGCGTCGAAGTGCCGGGCGGAGGTCACGTCCGCCGGTATCCGCTGGTCGTAGAACTCCAGCAGGGCAGCGTCGTCGGCGACGATGCCGCGCCGCCTGGACTTCCGCTCCAGGTCCCCGGCTTCGGCCAGCAGGCGCTGGTTGCGCTCGAAGAACTGGTGGTGAGTCCGCCAGTCGCCTTCCACCAGCGCATGCTGAAGGAACAGCGCCCGGGCGGCGGCGGGGTCGATGCGGCCGTAGCTGACCTGCCGGGCCGCCACTACCGGCAGACCGTACAGGGTCACCTTCTCCGACGCCATCGCCGCGCCGCGCCTGGCGTCCCAGTGCGGCTCGCTGTAGGTGCGCCTGACCAGGTGCGCGGCCAGCGGCTCCGCCCACTCGGGCTCGATCCGCGCGACCGTCCTCGCCCACAGCCGGGACGTCTCCACCAGCTCGGCCGCGACCACCCACTGCGGCGGCTTTTTCGCCAGCGCGGAGCCAGGGAAGATCGCGAAGCGGGCACCGCGCGCCCCGGCGAACTCGGTCGTCCCGCGCTTGGAGGTGCCCGGCTTCTGCTCGGCGTCCTGTGTCCCGATGTGCGAAAGCAGGCCGGCCAGCAGCGAGATGTGCACCCGGTCGGCGAGGTCCGCCGGGAAACGGGCTCCGGGCTCGGCGCCCGCCGTCATCTCAGCGCCGCCGTCGCGCTCAGCCACCACGCCCAGTTCCCTGGCCGCCTGCCGGAGCTGCCCGAACACGTCCTGCCATTCCCGCACCCGCAGGTAGTGCAGGTACTCGCGGCGGCACATGCGGCGCAGCGCCGATCCCGACAGCGCGCGCTGCTGCTCGGCCAGGTAGTCCCACAGGCTGAGGAAGGCCAGGAAGTCCGACCCCGGCTCGGCGAACCGCGCGTGCATGGCGTCCGCCGCCTCGCGGGACTCCGCGGGCCGTTCCCTGGGATCCTGGATGGACAGCGCCGCGGTGATGATCAGCACCTCGCGCGCGCACCCGTTGCGGCCGGCCTCCAGGATCATCCGGCCGAGGCGCGGGTCCACCGGCAGCCGCGCGAGCTTGCGGCCCAGCTCGGTCAGCCGGGGCCTGCCGGGGCCCGCGGCGACGGCGCTGAGCTCTTCCAGCAGCCGGATGCCGTCGGCGACGTTGCGCGAGTCCGGCGGGTCCACGAACGGGAAGTCCGCCACTTCCCCGAGATCGAGGGCTGCCATCTGCAGGATGACCGACGCGAGATGAGTACGCAGTATCTCCGGGTCGGTGAACTCCGGGCGCGAGTCGAAGTCCGCCTCGGTGTAGAGCCGGACGCAGATGCCGTCCGACGTGCGGCCGCAGCGGCCCTTGCGCTGGTTCGCGGACGCCTGGGAGATGGGCTCGATCGGCAGCCGCTGGACTTTGGTCCGGAGGCTGTACCGGGAGATCCGCGCGGTACCCGGGTCGACCACGTACTTGATGCCGGGAACGGTCAGCGAGGTCTCCGCGACGTTGGTGGCCAGCACCACGCGCCGCCCGCGGTGCGGCTGGAAGACCCGGTGCTGCTCGGCCGCCGACAGCCGGCCGTAGAGCGGCAGTACCTCCAGGCCGTCCCGGCCGGCCAGCGCGTCGGCAGTGTCCCTGATCTCCCGTTCGCCGCTGAGGAACACCAGGATGTCCCCCGGGCCTTCCGCCAGCAGTTCCGTCACGGCATCGCTGACGCCCTGCACCTGATCTCTTGGCTCTTTAACGGGGTCGTCGGGGTCAGTCAGCGGCCGGTAGCGAACCTCGACCGGGTAGGTCCGTCCCGACACCTCGATCACCGGCGCGCCTGATTCGGCTCCGGCGCTGTGCTGGCCTGGTTCGCCTTCGGCAAAATGATTACTGAAGCGCTCCGAGTCGATCGTGGCCGAGGTGATGATGACCTTCAGGTCGGGGCGGCTGGGCAGCAGCTGCTTGAGGTAGCCGAGGATGAAGTCGATGTTCAGGCTGCGCTCGTGCGCCTCGTCGATGATCAGGGTGTCGTAGCGCAGCAGCTGCCGGTCGCGCTGCATCTCGGCCAGCAGGATGCCGTCGGTCATCAGCTTGATCACGGTGTCGTCGCTGGAACGGTCGCTGAACCGCACCTTGTAGCCGACCGCTGCGCCGAGGTCGGTGCCGAGCTCGTCGGCGATCCGCTGCGCCACGGTGCGGGCCGCGATCCGCCGGGGCTGGGTGTGGCCGATCTGGCCGGTCACGCCGCGGCCGAGTTCCAGGCAGATCTTCGGCAGCTGCGTGGTCTTGCCCGACCCGGTCTCACCCGCGACGATCACCACCTGGTTGTCGCGGATGACCTCGGCGATCTCGTCCTTCAGCTGGCTGACCGGCAGCTCCGGCGGGTAGCAGACCGCGGGCACGCTTCGCCTGCGCGCCTGCACGCGGGCCGCAGCCGCTTCCAGCTCCGCGAGGACCTGGCCGAGCGCCTGCTCGCGGGCGCCCGCGTCGCGCAGCGCGGCGGCCTGCTCGGCGCGCCGGCCCAGCCGGCGCTGATCGCGAAGCATCAGCTCAGGCAGGCGAGCGCGCAGCGCGGCGAGCTGAGGTGTCAAGGCGGCAGTCTCCATGGCAGGCAGGGCAGTACGGCAGGACGGCAGTACGGCAGGCACGGCAGTACGGAACAAGGGTGGCCGGGAAGGGTTCCCGTTGGCCAACGCTTTTGCGGCCCGCCTGCTTCCGCCGCATAGGGCGCCGGCGGGGCGGCGGGGCGGCGGGGCGGCGGGGCGGCGGGGCGGCGGGGCGGCGGGGCTCGATCCAGTTGCGGGGCTCGATCCAGTTGCGGGCGACCGCCGCAGCGGCCGGATCGCCAGTAGAATCGCCCGGTGGCTTCCCCCGGAAACGGCCCCCAGGTGGCCGACGCATTGGGGGAGCTGCGCAGGGTCTTCGGCTACCACGCGTTCCGCGGTGAGCAGCAGCAGGTCATCGAGCACGTCGTGGCCGGCGGCGACGCGCTCGTGCTGATGCCGACCGGAGGCGGCAAGTCGCTGTGCTACCAGATCCCGGCGCTGCTCCGGCCCGGTACCGGCGTGATCGTCTCGCCGCTCATCGCCCTCATGCAGGACCAGGTCGACGCCGCGCTGGCGCTCGGGCTGCGGGCCGGGTTCCTCAACTCGACCCAGGACCACGGCGATCGCCGCCTGGTCGAGTCGGCCTTCCTCGCCGGTGAGCTTGACCTGCTCTACCTCGCGCCGGAGCGGCTCCGCGCCGAGTCGACGCTGCGGCTCCTTGATCGTGGCGCGATCTGCCTCTTCGCCATCGACGAGGCGCACTGCGTGTCCCAGTGGGGGCACGACTTCCGGCCCGACTACCTCGCGCTGTCGCAGCTGCACGAGCGGTGGCCCGGGGTGCCCCGCATCGCGCTGACCGCGACGGCCACCAGGGCGACCCGCGCCGAGATCGCCGACCGGCTGAGCCTGCGGGCAGCCCGGCATTTCGTGGCGAGCTTCGATCGCCCGAACATCTCCTACAGAATCGAGGCGAAGGCCAATCCCTCGCGGCAGCTGCTCGGGCTGCTGCGCAGCGAGCACGCGGGTGACGCGGGCATCGTCTACTGCCTCTCCCGTGCCTCCGTGGAGAAGACAGCCGAGTTCCTGTCCGGCAGCGGGATCACCGCACTGCCCTACCACGCGGGTCTCGACACGCGCACCCGCACCGCCCACCAGGCTCGCTTCCTGCGCGAGGACGGCCTGGTCATGGTAGCCACGATCGCCTTCGGGATGGGCATCGACAAGCCCGACGTGCGCTTCGTGGCGCACCTTGACCTGCCCAAGTCCGTCGAGGGCTACTACCAGGAGACCGGCCGGGCCGGGCGTGACGGCCTGCCCGCCACGGCCTGGCTCGCCTACGGCCTGCAGGACGTCGTGCTGCAGCGCAGGCTGATCGACGGCTCCGAGGGCGACAGCGCGCACCGCCGCCGCCTGGCCGCCCACCTCGATGCCATGCTGGCCCTCTGCGAGACGGTCGAGTGCCGCCGGGCGCAGCTGCTGGGCTATTTCGGCGAGGCTGCCGGGCCGTGCGGCAACTGTGACACCTGCCTGTCGCCGCCGCAGTCCTGGGACGGCACGGTCGCGGCGCAGAAGCTGCTGTCCGCCGTGTTCCGGCTGCATCGCGAGCGGCGCCAGCGGTTCGGCGCCGGCCAGGTGATCGACATCCTGCTCGGCAGGAAGACAGCCAAGGTCGTCGAGCACGACCATGCGTCCCTGACGGTGTTCGGCATCGGCGCGGACCAGCCCGAGGCGCAGTGGCGCGGCGTGGTGCGGCAGCTGCTGGCCCGCGGTCTGCTGGCCGTCGAGGGCGACTACGGCACGCTTGCCCTCACCGAAGCGAGCAGCGAGGTACTCGCCGGGCGGCGTCAGGTCATGCTGCGCCGCGAGCCCGAGCGCAGCGCACGGGCCGCGAAGCCTGCCCGGCCGGCCAAAGCCCAGGGAGCGGCGGCCCAGGGAGTTGCGGGCGCCGAGCTGCCGGCGGGTGCCGAGCTGCCCGCGGCCGCCGCGGCGGTGTTCCAGGAGCTGCGCGCGTGGCGCGCCGCGGCCGCCAGGGAGCAGGGCGTGCCCGCCTACGTGATCTTCCACGACGCGACGCTGCGCCAGATCGCCGTGCAGGCCCCGGCGACCCTGGCCGAGCTCGGCACGGTCAGCGGTGTCGGCGAGACCAAGCTGGCCAGGTACGGCCAGCAGGTCCTGGCCAAGCTCGGCGCGGCCGCGGCGCCCGGCGCCGCCGCGACGCCCGCCGCAGCTGACCCGCAGTTCGGGCATAACGGCAGCACAGCGGCGCGCGACGGTTACCCTTAGCGGATGATTCGGGTGGCCATATGCGACTTCTGCTGATTGGCGCGCCCGGCGCCGGCAAGGGCACGCAGGCCGAGCGGCTGGCCGCGCGGCTCGGCATCACGCACATCTCCAGCGGAGACCTGCTGCGCCAGCACGTGCGGGACATGACCTCGCTCGGGCAGCTGGCCAAGGCCTACGTGGACAAAGGTGACCTGGTCCCTGACGGCCTGGTCATGGACATCCTGCGCAAGCCCGTGGTGGCCGCGGCCAGGTCCGGTGGATATGTCCTGGACGGATTCCCGCGGACCGTCGCGCAGGCGGAGGCGTCCTACGCGGTGGTCAGGGAGCTCGGCGTCGAGGTGCAGGCCGCCGTTCACCTGGACGTGCCGCGAGACGAGCTGGTGCGGCGGCTGCTGGCCCGCGGCCGGGGCGCCGACGACACCAGGGCAGTCATCGAGCACCGATTGCAGGTGTACCGGGAAATGACGGTGCCCCTGCTCGAGTACTACGCGGGCAGGGAATGGATGTTCGTCGTCGACGGCGCCTTGCCGGCCGAAGCGGTCCATGCGGACATCGTGCGCCGCATCGAAAGGCTCGCGGCCTTCTCGTCCTGACGACGCGCTTGCTCTGGTTGCGGCGCTCGGGGTAGCTCGTATACGATTTCGTATATGGGTTCCTCTTCGATGACCACGCTGCGGGTGGACCCGGCGACGCGTGACAAGGTCAACGCGCTGGCTGCGGACGAGTTCGATGGCGCCGCGGCGGACAAGGTGATCAACAGGCTGCTGGAGGATCATCAGAAGGTCAGGATCCTGGAAGCCTACGATCGCCTGGCCGCAGACCCTGAGCGCTGGCGTGACTACCTGGCCGAGGTCGACGAGTGGGAGGCAACTGCTGGCGACGGGCTTGACCACGAGTGAGCCGCCTTGCCCGGCCCTGGCAGGTATGGATCGCCGACCTTGGTCCGACGGTTGGCGGTGAACAGCGGGGGAGGCGCCCCTGCATCGTGGTCTCCTCCAGCCTGCATTGCGCGTTCCCGATCCCGATGGTGATCGTCGTGCCGTTGACCACCGTTGACCGTGGTCTGCCGCACCATGTCGCCGTCGCCGTCGCCTCATCCGGCCTGGACCGGCCGAGCTGGGCTCGCACCGACGACCTTCGCGCCATTTCCGAGCGGCGACTCGTCGGTGGCCGGCCACTGGGGGTGCTGTCGCCAGCCGAGCGGGAAGCCGTCCGTGCCCAGCTTCGGCTGATGATCGACATCTAGAGGCCTGACCCGGCGCTGCTGCTCCGACCCAGGGCGGAGCGAGCGAGCTTGCAACAGTGACCAGTGCCTGCACGCCAGGGTTACGCGTCGGCCCCCGACTCCACGAATCCGGGCGCCTCGTACGCGGGATTGGGGTACTGGTAGAAGCCGCTGCCGCTCTTGACGCCCAGGCTGCCGCGGTCAAGGTAGGCCCGGACGAACTTGGCGTTGGCAGTTGTCTGCGGGTCGCTCAGCAGCCGGGCCCAGTAGTCGGTGATGTGCCAGACGGTGTCGAGCCCGACCCCGTCGAGCATCCCGAACGGGCCGATGGGCATCTTCATGATCCCCATCCAGGCGCGATCGACGTCCTGCACCGTCGCGATCCCGTTCGCCACCAGCGTGAGCGCCTCCCTGTTGATCGCGGTGTACATCGCGTTGAAGACGTAACCGAAGTTCTCCTTGCGCAGCCGGATGGGAACCTGGCCTATCCGCCGGGCGAAGGCGACGAGGAGCTCCGTCGTCTCCGCTGACGTGCCGTCGTGCGGCATCACGTCCACCACGTTCGCCGACCACACGGGGATGTGGAAGTGCAGTGCCGCGAACCGGTCGGGCCGCCCGGTGGCCGCGGCGAACATCGACGGGAGCAGCGTGGAGGTGTTCGTGGTGAATACCGCCCGCTGCGGGCAAAGCTCGTTGAACTGCCCGAGGACCCGCCCCTTGAGCTCGGGGTCTTCGGGCACGCACTCACTGAGCAGGTCGACGTCGGCCGCGGCGGCCACCGGGTCGGCGGTGCACTCGATGCTCGCCAGCGCTCGCTCAAGCCGGCCGGCGTCGACGAGCCCGGCCGCCAACGGGGCCTGCCCGTACTCGCGAAGGCGCCCGCGCGCCGCCTCGAAGGCCGCCGGATCGGTGTCGTACAGGACGACCTGGCACCCGTGCAGCGCAGCCTGCAGCCCGATCTGCTGGCCCATGGTGCCGCTGCCGACCACCAGCACGCGGCGCACGTCCTCGGCGCGCATCGCCTGCTCCCTCCCAACCCGCCGATCCGAGCCGGCCAATGCCCTGCGCCCAGGTCTGGCGGACCGGGTCGGTCTGAGCATCGCCCCGCAGCCAGGCCGGCGTCAAGGCCGGCTCGTCGTTCAGCAGTAACGGATCGTTTGCGCTAGCTCGTCATGCCCTGGTTGATCAGCCCGAGCGCGGCCATCCGGCGGGCGTGCTCGTCGGTGAGCCTGGCGAACATCCTGCCGATTTCGCCGAGCTGTACGGCGTCGCCGCCGGCCAGCAGCCGCGCGAGCGGCTCTCGCTCGGCGGCCACCCGCTGCGCCTGGCCGAGCGCCTCGCCCACCAGCCGCCTGGCCCACAGCGCCAGCCGGCCGGCCACCCGCGGGTCGGACTCGATCGCCGCCCGCACGGTGGCGACGACGAACTCCGAGTGCCCGGTGTCCGCCAGCACCTCGAGCACGAGCGCGCGGGTCTGCGGATCAAGCAGCGCAGCGATCGTCCGGTAGAAGTCCGCCGCGATCCCGTCACCTACGTACGCCTTGACCAGGCCCTCCAGCCAGTCGGCCGGCGCCGTCCTGGCGTGGAACGCATCCACCGCCTGCACGAACGGCTGCATTGCCGCGGCCGGATCGGCCCGCAGCTCCTCGAGCCGCCGCCGCAGCTGCTGGAAGTGGCCGAACTCGGCCACCGCCATCCCGGCCACGGCGGTCTTGTCCGGCAGCGACTCGGCAAGCGCCGCGTCCGCCGACAGCCGGAAGAAGGCGCTCAAGGTCGCGTAGGCTAGCAGCCCGAGCAGATCGGTCACGCCGTCGGCGACCGCATCCGCCGGTCCCGCATCCGCCGGTCCCGTGACGGCCGGTCCGGTGACGGCCGGTCCGGTGACGGCCGGTCCGGTGACGGCCGGTCCGGTGACGGCCGTCAGGTGACCCGTCGGCAGGCTGTCCAGAGACTCGGGCGCCGGCCCGGCGTTCCCCGCGTGCTCACTTCGGCTGGCCGGCCCTCTCGGGGTCACCACGGCAGCCTAACACCCGGCGCCTAACGCGCCGGTAGCATCGCTTCGCGGGAGGAGACCGATGACAGAACGTCGCCCGATGGCTGGCTCTCCGGTCTTCTGGACGGTCCTGAAGTTCGTGTTACTCGGCCCCCTGCTGCGGCTGCTCTTCCGGCCCAGGGTGACCGGCCTGGAGCACGTACCCGCCGAGGGGGGAGCGATCCTGGCTGCCAACCATGTGTCGCTCCTTGACCCGCTGCTGCTTCCGCTCGTCGTTCCCCGGCGGGTGATGTTCCTGGCCAAGGTGAAGTACACCGACAAGCCGCTGCTGCACTGGTTCCTGCGCGCCGTCGGCGTCATCCCGGTGGCCACCGATGAGCCCGACGGGGCCAGCGTGGCCGTGGCCGCGGGCGTCCGGGCCGTCAGCGACGGCCGGCTTGTCGGGATCTTTCCCGAGGGCACCCGGTCACCGGACGGCCGGCTGCACCGTGGGAAGACCGGCGTGGCCAGGATCGCCATCCAGGCCGGCGTCCCGGTGATCCCGGCCGGGATCACCGGGACGGACCTGGCGTTCCCGCGGGGGGCCAGGCTGCCCAGGCCACGCTCCGTGCGCATCGCGTTCGGGCCGCCGATCAGCTTTGCTGACCCGGCCGGCGGGCCGGCCCCGCCCGGTTCGGGCGGGCCGGCCCCGTTCGGTTCCGGTGCCAGCGTCGACGCCGGCGTGGGCAGCTCACCCACCCGGCGCGCCACCGACCAGGTAATGGCGGCAATCCGGGCACTGTCGGGACAGCAGGACGGGACGGATATCACCTAAGCCGCCTCACGGCGTCACTCTCCGTCGGCGTAGCACTGATCGTCTCCGGCCACCGCGGCCACGGATGTCGCAAGCGCCCGACCAGGCTGAACTGCGTGTCTTGGCAGCCGCCGAGCGTCTCCGGTCGCCGCGCCGCTCCGACCTCATCAGAGATCATTGACATGATCAGAAATTCGGCGCAAAGTGTTGGCTGTCAAACTTAGTGACGGTCTGGGCCGCAAGGGAAGAGGAAGGTGCCTATGGCCCTATGTCCCTAAAAATCTCCTATGTCGGATAGATCTTCTTTACTAGCAGTCTGGGCTTTCCTTGACGTCCGGCTGCATGCATTGTGGGGAGGTTAGTCATGTCTGGTATCACGCCTCTGAGAGGCGAAGGTCGCACGGTCGGACGCATCGGCGGCTTGTACGGTGAATTGATGGCGGAGTTCCTTGGATGCCTCGTCCTGATAGCGTTCGGTGACGGCGTCGTGGCCATGGCCGTGGCCGCCCTGCCCGGCTCCGGCCGCACCTCAGGGCCCACCACGATCTTCGTTGGAGTCGGCGACTGGACGCTGATCACCTGGGGATGGGCGATGGCGGTCGCGATGGCCGTCTGGGTAGCGGGCGGCGTGAGCGGCGCTCACATCAACCCCGCGGTCACCCTGGCCTTTGCCGTCAGGCGCAAGTTCGCCTGGGGGAAGGTGCTGCCCTACATGGGCGCTCAGGTGGTCGGCTGCTTCGTCGGGGCCGCTCTGGTCTTCCTCGTCTACCACAACGCTATCGACGCGTTCAACATCGCTGCCAAGACCCCGAAGAGTTCGGGAAGCGCGCTGGCGACGTACTCGATCTTCGCTACGTTCCCCGCCAGTTACTTCCACGGCGCGCTGATCTGGCCGCTGATCGACCAGGTCGTCGGTACGGCGTTCCTGCTGATGTTCGTCGCGGCCATCATCGACGCCAGGAACTCGGCGGTGCAGTCGAACCTCGCGCCCCTGGTCATCGGCCTGGCAGTGGCGGCTATCGGCATGTCCTACGGCGCGAACGCGGGCTACGCCATCAACCCGGCCCGTGACCTCGGGCCTCGACTCTTCGCCTGGATCGCCGGGTGGGGAAAGGTGGCCATGCCTGGGACCTTCAGCTCGGGGACCTTCCACTTCAGCGATTACTTCTGGGTGCCCATCGTGGGTCCCCTCATCGGCGGCATCGTCGGCGTGGTCCTCTACGACCTGTTCATCGGTGACGTGCTGCACGCCAGGCTGAAGATGGTCGAGGACGTCAGCGGTCCGATCGAGGAGAGCAAGCTCCCTGAGCAGTCCGCGTAGCGTCACACAAGGGCGCGGCGGCCCGGCAGCGATCATCGTGCCAGGCTGCCGCGCCCGAACCGGGAAGCCCGGCCAGTAACGATGCTGGCCGGGCACCCGTTGCCAGGTCGGCAGGAAATTTCGGAGGAGTTCACATGAAGAAGCTCATTAACGATCCGGCCGATGTGGTCAAGGAGGCGCTGCAGGGCATCGCCGCCGCGCACCCCGACCGGCTCAGGGTACTGACCGAACCGAACAACATCGTCAGGGCGGACGCCCCGGTCCAGGGCAAGGTCGCCCTCGTATCCGGCGGCGGCTCCGGGCACGAGCCCCTGCACGGCGGCTTCGTCGGCATGGGGATGCTCGACGCCGCCTGCCCCGGTGAGGTGTTCACCTCGCCGACCCCCGACCAGATGCTGGCGGCCACCCAGGCGGTCGACGGCGGCGCCGGCGTCCTGCACATCGTCAAGAACTACACCGGCGACGTGCTCAACTTCGAGATGGCCGCCGACCTCGCCAGGGCGGAGGGCATCGAGGTCGAGGCCGTGGTGATCGACGACGACGTGGCCGTGAAGGACAGCCTGTACACGGCTGGCCGCCGCGGCGTCGGCGCGACCGTGCTCGCCGAGAAGATCTGCGGCGCCGCCGCCGAGCAGCGCAGGCCGCTGGCCGAGGTTGCCGAGCTCTGCCGCACAGTCAACGCCAACAGCCGCAGCATGGGCATGGCCCTCACGTCGTGCACGGTGCCTGCGGCAGGAAAGCCCACCTTCGAGCTCGGCGCGACCGAGATGGAGATCGGCATCGGCATCCACGGCGAGCCGGGCCGGCAGCGGCTGGAGGTGGCGTCGGCGCACGACGTGGTCGGGCTGCTCACCACGCCGATCGTGGAGGACCTGCCGTTCAGCGCGGGTGACAAGGTCCTCGCCTTCGTCAACAGCATGGGCGGCACCCCGCTGATCGAGCTGTACGTCGTCTACAACGAGCTGAACCACTTCCTCGCCGACCGCGGCATCGAGATCAGCAGGAACCTGATCGGCCCGTACATCACCTCCCTGGAGATGCAGGGATGCTCGATCACGCTGCTGAAGCTGGACGAAGAGATGACCGCGCTGTGGGACGCCCCGGTCAACACGACCGGTCTCCGCTGGGGTGTCTAAGTGCCCGTTTCCTACAGCCAGGCGAGTGACTGGATCCGGGCGTTCGCCGCGACGGTCGCGGAGAACAAGGTCTACCTGACCGAGCTCGATTCTGCTATCGGCGACGCCGACCACGGGATCAACATGAACCGGGGGATGCAGGCCGTGGTCGCGAAGATCGACGGAATAAGTGGGCCGGACATCGGCGCGCTGCTGAAAACCGTCGGCATGACGCTCGTCTCCACGGTCGGCGGGGCGGGCGGCCCGCTGTACGGAACCTTGTTCCTGCAGATGGGCACCTCGGCGGCGGGCAAGTCAGAGCTCTCACCCGACGACTGGGCCGCCGCCCTGGCCGCCGGGGTGGCCGGGGTGCGGAGCAGAGGCAAGGCCGAGCTCGGCGACAAGACAATGGTCGACGCCCTGGCGCCGGCCGTGCAGGCGCTGCAGGCCGCGCTGGCGGACGGATCGACGTTCGACGACGCGCTCCGCCGGTCGGCGGAGGCGGCGGAGGGCGGCATGAAGGGAACGATTCCCCTAGTGGCGCGGAAGGGACGGGCCAGTTACCTGGGCGAGCGCAGTGCAGGTCATCAGGATCCCGGGGCGACCTCGTCCTGGCTGCTCGTTAGCGGCGCAGCCGAGGCGTTCGCCGGGCAGCAGGCAAGTAGTTAACTGACTAGGAAAGGACCAAGGAGAGAAGAGATGGCTGAATACGCAGGAGCGCTTGATCAGGGCACGACCTCGACTCGCTTCATGGTGTTCGATCACCAGGGCCAGGTCGTATCCGTCGATCAGAAGGAGCACGAGCAGATCTTCCCGAAGCCGGGCTGGGTGGAGCACGACGCCACCGAGATCTGGGACCGCAGCCAGGAGGTGATGGCCGGCGCGCTGAGCAAGGCCGGGCTCGCCGCCTCCGACCTTGCCGCCATCGGCATCACCAACCAGCGCGAGACGACCGTGGTCTGGGACCGGAACACCGGCCAGCCGATTCACAACGCGGTCGTGTGGCAGGACACCAGGACCGACCTCATCTGCAACGACCTGATGGCCGACGGCGGTCAGGACCGGTTCCGCGGTACCACCGGCCTGCCCATCGCCACCTACTTCTCCGGGCCTAAGGTCAAGTGGCTGCTCGACAACGTCGAGGGCGCGCGGCAGCGCGCCGAGAATGGCGACCTGCTGTTCGGCAACATCGACACCTGGTGCATCTGGAACCTGACCGGCGGGGTGAACGGCGGCGTGCACATCACCGACGTGACCAACGCCAGCCGCACGCTGCTGATGGACCTGCGCACCCTGCAGTGGGACGACTCAATCCTGTCGATCATAGGCATCCCGAAGAGCATGCTGCCCGAGATCCGGCCGTCCAGCCAGGTCTACGGCGAGTCCGTGGGTTCGGTGGCCGGCGTGCCGGTGGCCGGTGACCTGGGCGACCAGCAGGCCGCCCTGTTCGGCCAGACCTGCTTCGGGGTGGGCGAGGCCAAGAACACCTACGGCACCGGCAACTTCCTCGTGCTCAACACCGGGACCACGCCGACGCCGTCGAAGAGCGGCCTGATCACCGGGGTGGGCTACAAGATCGGCGACCAGCCCGCCGCCTACATGCTGGAGGGGTCGATCGCCATCACCGGGGCCCTGGTGCAGTGGCTGCGGGACAACCTCAAGATGATCGGGTCCTCGGACGAAGTGGAGACCCTGGCCAGGACCGTCGAGGACAACGGCGGGGCGTACTTCGTACCCGCGTTCTCCGGGCTGTTCGCGCCGTACTGGCGGAGCGACGCGCGCGGCGTGATCGCCGGCCTGACCAGGTACGTCAACGCCGGCCACCTGGCGCGTGCCGTGCTGGAGGCCACCGCCTGGCAGAGCAAGGAGGTCGTCGACGCGATGAACTCCGACTCGGGCGTCGACCTGACGTCGCTCAAGGTCGACGGCGGCATGGTCGGGAACGAGCTGCTCATGCAGTTCCAGGCCGACGTGCTCGGCGTCCCGGTGATCCGGCCGACCGTTCCCGAGACGACGTCGCTCGGCGCCGCGTACGCGGCTGGCCTGGCCGTCGGGTTCTGGGCGGAGGTCGAGGACCTGCGCGCGAACTGGGGCAAGGACAAGCAGTGGGATCCGAGCATGGATGCCGCCAAGCGCGACAAGGAGTACGCCCTGTGGAAGAAGGCCGTCACCCGCACCTTCGACTGGGTCGAGTAGCGGCATGACGTCAGCGGCCATCAGCTCCGCCCAGGCTGCCGGGCAGCCAGCCCCGGCCGGGCGGGCTGATGGCCGCATCGACTGCGAGGTCCTCGTCATCGGCGGCGGCTCCACCGGGGCCGGAGTCGCCAGGGACGCGGCCATGCGAGGATTTTCGACCGTCCTGGTGGAGCGCGCCGACATGGCCACCGGCACCACCGGCCGGTTCCACGGCCTGCTGCACTCCGGCGGCCGTTACGTGGTAAAGGATCCCACGGCCGCGCAGGAGTGCATCGGGGAGAACGTCATCCTGCGCCGGATCGCCGACGACACCATCGAGGACACCGGCGGGCTGTTCGTCACCACGCCGATCGACGACCCCGGCTACGCCGACAAGTTCATCCAGGGCTGCAAGGCGACCGGGATCGAGGTGCAGGAGATCGGAGTCGCCGAGGCGCTCCGCCGTGAGCCGCGGCTCAATCCGCGTATCTCCCGTGCCCTTGTCGTGCCCGACGCGACGGTCGACGCGTGGAAGATGGTCTGGTCCTGCGTCAGGTCGGCCCGGCAGTACGGCGCCACGGTCCTCCCCTACCACGAGGTCATCTCGGTGATCAGGGACGGAACCAGGGTCGCGGGCGCCGTGGTGCGCGGCCCCGACGGCGAGCTGCGGATCCGGGCCGAGGTCGTGATCAACGCGGCCGGGGCCTGGGCCGGCAAGATCGCGGCCATGGCGGGCTGCGAGGTCAAGGTGCGGCCCGGCAAGGGCATCATGGTGGCCACCAACCACCGGCTGGTGAACACCGTGGTCAACCGCTGCGAGATGCCCGCCGACGGGGACATCCTGGTGCCGATCAGGACGGTCAGCGTCATCGGCACCACGGACACCCTGGTCGACGACCCGGACGACTGGCCGATCACTCGGCAGGAGATCGACGAGATGCTCACGGCGGGCGAGAACCTGGTGCCCGGTTTCCGTGAGTCGAGGACCCTGCGCGTGTGGGGCGGCGTCCGGCCGCTCTTCCAGGACTCCGGGCCGGCCGAGACCAGGGACGTGACCAGGGCGCATGCCGTGCTCGACCACCGGGCCCGGGACGGGGTCGAGGCGTTCCTGACCATCACCGGCGGCAAGTTCTGCACCTACCGGCTGATGGCGCAGGACGCCGTCGACGCCGCCTGCGGCGTGCTCGGCACCAGCCGGCCGTGCCGGACCGCGGACGAGCCGCTGCCCGACTCGGGGGAGCAGCGGTTCTACCGGATCGGCTCGCGGCTGGCCGGCCGGGAGCGGACCCTGCACGACGAGCAGCTGATCTGCGAGTGCGAGCTCGTCCGGCGCGGCGCCCTGGAGGACGCGATGGCGCGCCGCGGCGCGGCGAGCCTGGACGACATCCGCCGCGCGCTCCGCCTGGGGATGGGGCCCTGCCAGGGGGGGTTCTGCACCTACCGCGCCACCGGCATCCTGCATCAGCAGACGAACCTGACCGCACCCGCCGCGAACCGCGCCCTGCTGGAGTTCCTCCAGGAGCGCTGGAAGGGCGTGCATCCACTGCTGCACGGCGATCAGCTCCGGCAGGCCTGGCTGGACGACTGGATCTTCCAGGGCGTGCTGGACGTGGAGCACCTTCCGCTGGCCGACTCCGAGCGGGCGCGGGTGTGAGGAGTCAGCCAGGCATCCGGGCCGCTGACGCGGTCGTGCTGGGAGCGGGCATGGCCGGGCTCACCGCGGCGGTCCGGCTAGCCGAGGCCGGCCTCCGCGTCGTCACCGTGGCCAAGGGCCTCGGCTCGCTCCGGCTCGCCCCGGCCACCATCGACATACTCGGGTACGCGCCCGGCCGGGTGGACAGCCCGGCCGAGGCGCTGCCCGGCTTCGTGGCCGCCCGCCCGCACCATCCGTACGCCGCGGTCACCCCCGGCGTGCTGGCCGACAGCCTGCGCTGGCTCGCCGAGCACGTGCAGGCCTACGCCTACGTCGGCGACGCCAGCGCCAACATGCTGCTGTCGACCGCCATCGGCGTCCCGCGGCCGAGCGCCGTGGTACCCGAGACGATGGCCGGCGGCGACGTCCGCTCGCTCCGCAGCGTCGCGATCGCCGGACTGCGGGCGCTGAAGGACTTCCACCCGGCGCTGGCGGCCGATAACCTCCGCGCGGCAGCCGCCGCTGACGGCCTGGCCATCGAGGCCAGGCCGGTGATGCTGAGCCCGCCGACCGACGGCGAGGCCGACGTCGGCACGCTCGGCTTCGCCCGCAGGTTCGAGGACCCGGGTTTCCGCGGCGCCTTCGCCGCCGAGCTGCGCGCCGAGCTGCGCGACGAGCAGGCGGTCGGGGTTCCCGCGGTGCTCGGGTTCGACCAGGTGCGGACGGTCTGGACGGAGCTGCAGGACGCGATCGGGCGGCCGCTGTTCGAGATCCCTACGATGCCGCCGTCGGTGCCCGGCATGCGGCTGGCCAGCGCACTGCAGGAGCGGCTGCGCCGGGCGGGCGGGCGGTCCGTGCTCGGCGCCGAGGCCGTGGGCCCGGAAATCCGCGACGGCAAGCTGGTCGGCGTGCGGGTCCGCGCCGGGAACAGGGAGACCACGCGGCTGGCCCGCTGGGTGGTGCTGGCGACCGGCGGGCTGGCCTCCGGCGGTATCGGTGTCGACCTCGGCGGCACCGCCACCGAGCCCGCGCTCGGGCTGCCGGTATTCGGGCCGGACCCCGGCGGGCCCGCGTTCCTGCCCGGCTACCTCGACGAGCACCCGATGGGCACGGTCGGGCTGCGGGTCGACGCCCGGCTCCGCCCGGTCGGCGAGGACGGCGAGCCGGTCCACCCGAACGTGCTCGCGGCCGGGGCCATCATCGGCGGGGCGCGGCCGTGGCGGGAGAAGTCCGGTGACGGCATCAGCCTGTCCACCGGTTACCTTGCGGCCGGGACGATCCTGGAGGATGCCGGATGACCGACGAGCCCGCGTTCGATATCATCCGCGACTCCCTCGACCACTGCGTCAAGTGCACGATCTGCGAGACCGCGTGCCCGGTGGCCAACGCCACCCCGCTGTTTCCCGGGCCGAAGTACGTCGGCCCCCAGGCCGAGCGCTTCCGCAC
>Ga0302325_10007154_pt1 | contig 24851 bp, 23 predicted proteins | sample Palsa_T0_2_FD_201948 | JGI IMG/M metagenome (GOLD analysis project Ga0302325, IMG submission 201948) | Peat permafrost microbial communities from Stordalen Mire near Abisko, Sweden - Palsa_T0_2 | ecosystem: Environmental > Terrestrial > Soil > Palsa > Peat permafrost | place: Sweden: Abisko... | reverse complement strand
CGGCCCGGCACCGGTCGCCGATCGTGTGCGCGGCCTGAGGGGGGGAGCCGACGATTGGGTGACCAAACCATGCCACCCGGATGAGCTGGTGGCGAGGATCCAGACGGTGCTGCGCCGGCGCCGCACGGGCGAGACGCCGATTCACGACGACGCGATCGTGACCGGCGAACTGGCGATCCGGCCGGACCGCTTCGACGCGTACGTCGGTGGTCAGTCCGCGTCGCTGTCGCGCAAGGAGTACGAACTGCTGCACCAACTCGCCCTCGCCGGCGGGCGCGTGCTCGAGCGCGAGGAGATCTACCAGCGCGTCTGGGGTTACACCATGGTTCGCGGAGACCGGTCGGTGGACGTTTTCGTCCGCAAGCTGCGCCAGAAGCTCGAGCGGCTCTCCCCACGGTGGCGGTATGTACACACCCATTTCGGCGTCGGCTACCGGTTCGCGGCCGAGTCACTGGATGCGCCGGTGCCGGAGGTTGCCCCCTCCATCGCAGTGCCCGACCCCCCGCATCGGCTTGCGTTGCGATAACGAAGGCGTACGCTTGTCGTGATGACGGCAAACCTGCGCAACGTCCTGATCGTGCTCGCGATCGCCGCGTTGGTGGCGCTGCTACCGGGCGGAGGCACGGGTGCCACGGTGGCCCTGCAGGCGGTGTCCCTGGCGTTCCTCGGCGCGCTGGCTTGGATCGCTTCGGTCACTTACCGCCAGCATCGGGCCGAGCTCTACTCGCTGGGCGACACGCGGCGCGCTGCGCTGTACGTGGCGGCGGCCGTGGCGACTCTGACGTTGACTGCCACGTCGCGTCTGTGGCATACGAGCGCCGGATCGGTCGCCTGGTTGGTGCTGCTGGGTGGCGCTGCGTACACGGCATTTGCCGTGCTGTGGTCCGCGCGCAAGTACTGAACCGTCCGCTGCTGCCGCTGTGAGCCAGAGCAGGCGAGAGAGCGTCGCCGACTGGCTGATGATCATCGGCGCCGTCGGGTTGTTTGGATCGTTGTTTTTGACCTGGAGCCATCAGTTCTCCGCTGCGTTCTTGGCCCAGTTCGCTGCGTCCGGGGCGCTGCACGGCGTACCGCGCGACCCCACCGCATGGCAGCTCTACTCGGTGGCCGACGGATTGCTGGCCCTGCTCGCGGCCGCGGTCGTGGCGATCGCCCTGCGCGGTGGCCGCTCAGGACGGCTCGTGGTGTTACTTGGGCTCGCGATCGCGCTCGCCTTCACGGTGCACGCGCTGAGCGACCCACCGACCAACGGCGCGAACCTGTCCGACCCAGGTCTCAGCGTCCCGAACTATGCACCCAACTCGCCGACTGCCGGGTTTGGCGAGACGGTGGCGATCACCGGCCTCGGGCTCGCCATCGCCGGCCTGGGACTGTCGCTGACCGTGGACTGACCACGAAACGCCGCGGTCCTATCCTCGATCAGGATGTCGCCGATCGCCGCCGATAAGCGCCGTGAGCTCCCGGACGAGCCGGGGGTCTACCTGTTCCGCGATCAGCGCGGGAAGGTGATCTACGTCGGCAAGGCGAAGTCGATTCGCAAGCGCGTCGCGTCTCACTTCTCCAACCCGAGCACGCGCGCCGGCAAGGACCTCGTGCCGATGATCGACCAGATCGAGGCGCTCGTCGTGCACACCGAGGCCGAGGCGCTGCTCGCCGAGCAGAACTTCATCAAGCAATACAAGCCGCGCTTCAACATCCGCCTGCGCGATGACAAGTCATATCCGTACATCGCCATCTCGCTCGACGAGGACTTTCCCCGGGCCTACTTCACCCGCGAGCGTCATCGGCGCGATCGGGCCTACTTCGGCCCCTACAGCAACGCCAAGCGGGTCCGCTCGACGCTCGAAGTGCTGGGAAAGGTGTTCATGTTCCGCTCGTGCGAGGGTCCAGAGCCGGGCCGACGCAGCGGCTCGCCGTGCCTGGACTACTACATCAAGCGCTGCGAGGCCCCCTGCGTGGGCTACGTCAGCCGTGAGGAATACCGGCGCGGGATCGACGGCGTGATCGCCTTCCTGTCCGGCCGCTACAAGGAGATCGAAAGCGATCTCGAGCGGGCGATGCGCCAGGCCGCGGCCGAGCAGCGCTTCGAGGATGCCGCCCGGGAGCGCAACCGGCTGCGGGCGGTGCGCTCGCTGCTGGAGCGCCAGCGGGTCGCGCATGAGGGAACCGGAACGCTCGATGCGATCGCGGTCGCGGTCTCCGATCGCGAAGCCAACGCGCAGGTGTTCCAGGTCCGCGACGGTGTCCTATCCGACCGGCAGAGCTTCTACCTCGACAACGAAGCGCAGGGCGGTGTCGCCGAGGTCGCCGAAGCGTTCATCCTCCAGTACTACACCAGCGCGATGATGGTCCCCCCACTGCTGATCGTCCAGCGCGAAGTCGGGGCCGTTGCGCCCTCCGCCGAGACGTTGGGCGGCACGTCGGCGCTGGCCGAGGCGCTGTCGGCCCGCCGGGGCGGACCGGTCGAGATCCGCGCCGCCGAGCGGGGCGACAAGCGGCGGATTCTCGAGCTCGCCGAGCGCAACGCGCGACTCGCGCTTGATCAGGAGAAGCTGCGCTCAGAGCGCCGTCGCCAGCAGCGAGTCGAGGCGCTCGACGGGCTTCAGCGGGCGCTCGGGCTCGACACGATTCCGTTGCGGATCGAGTGCTTCGACATCTCGACCCTAATGGGCACGAACACCGTCGCGTCGATGGTCGTGTTCGAAGGCGGCGCGCCGAAGAAGTCTGATTACCGTCGGTTCAAGGTGTTTACCGTCGGAGACGCCGCGGGCAACGGCGGACACGATGGTCCCGACGACTTCGCCGCGATGGAGGAGGTGCTGGGCCGCCGGTGGAGTCGCTGGGAGCAGCAGCGTGATATCTCACCGCACGACAAGGACTACGACTCCAGTTTCGCCGCGCTGCCGAATCTGGTCGTGATCGATGGCGGCAAGGGCCAGTTGTCGGCCGGTCTGCGCGCGCTGGCAGGATTTCGCGAGCGCGGGGTCGTCGTGGTCGCGCTGGCCAAGCGGATCGAGGAGGTGTTCGTCCCCGGCGCGGCTGCCCCGCTGGCGCTCGCGCACGACACTCCCGAGCTGCAGCTGCTGCAACGGATCCGCGATGAGGCGCATCGGTTCGCGGTCACGCACCATCGGATCGCGCGATGACCGCATCGGTGTTGGACGAGCTGCCGGGAGTGGGTCCGGTGCGCAAACGCGCCCTGCTGGCACATTTCGGCTCACCCGACGCGATCCTGACCGCTTCGCGGGAGGAGCTCGAGGCGGTGCCCGGCCTGCCCGGCAAGCTCGCGCGCGAGATGTACCGCGAGCTGCACAAGACCGGGGTGTGAGGAGGCGCTAGGTGGTCAGCATGACCGCGCTGCCCGGAGGCAGATTGATCGGGTAGGAGCCCAACGGCGAAGTCACCGCATTCATGTTCTCCGGTCCCGGAAGTGCGCCGGTGGTGGTCTCGGGGCCGAATGTCTGGCCGCCCAGCGTGACGCCCGAGGTCGAGGTGATGCTGGGGGCCTGCAGCCATTCGAGCGACGCCGCGGCCTCGCCGCCTGGCAATAGCAGTTGCACTGTGTGCTCGGCGGTGGTGTCCTTGTTGATCAGCACGACGCGGACCGTGCCGTCGGCCGCTTGGGTCGCCCAGACCTTCACCGGTCCGCTCGGCGCCGTGACCGAGAGCAGCCGCGCGCCGGGCGGAAACGCCTGGGCGAACATCATCAGCCCGTAGTACTCGGGGTGGACGAACGCCTGCCAGGCGCCATCGGGGAACTGCGTCAGCGTGGCCAACTCGTACGCCGACCCCGGGAGCTCGTGGATGTTGACTCCGTCGACCCCGACGCTGGCCAGGTTGAACAACGTGTCCATCACCCAGAGCGCCGAGGCGAATGTGTCGCTCACGCCCGGACGCCCCTTGCACGAGGCCGAGTTCAGCTCGTCGAGGCGGAACGGGAGCCCGTGGGCGTGCGCGGCCGCCACGAAGGGAGCGACCCCCTGGGCCAGCCCGCTCGATGAGCTGTCGCTGAGGAGGCTGTCGATCGTCGCGTACCCGGGAGCGGTCGGATCGTTCACGCACGCGCGCAACGGGTAACGGTGGTAGGTCACGATCCGCACCCTCGGCTCAGCGGTCAGGAACCGGCCGAGGCCGCTCATCCAGCCTGGAGCTGACAATGCGGGCCCGGCGAGCGGCACCTTGGGCAGCGCCGCGGTCCAGTGCGAGTAATCCCTGATCAGCCCGCTCAGGTCGTAGCGGGAGTGCGGGCGGGCATAGAACACGTGACCGTTTCTGTCGCGATACCAGGGAAACACGCCGTAGAGGTCGGGTTCGTTGCCGAGCTCGAGCGCCGCGATGTACTTCGTCCCGATCCCTTCGAGCAGAGCGCGGGCCTCCGCGGCGGACAATGCGGGGCGGTCGGCGGCGAGGTTGACGCCGAGAATCAGACGGGCGCCGAGATCCGCCGCCAGCGCCTTGGTGGTGCGCAACCATCCCTGGTTGAGCCCGTAGGTGATGCCTCCGGGCGGGATCACCCCTTTGATCGGCCACCAGGTCGAATCGGTGGTATCCCCTCCGATCCGGAGGACCGGCGCCTGCCCGGGAACCAACTGCCGGATCAGCTGCAGGAACACCGGATCGATCGCGTCGGGGTCCCGGCCGGTGTACAGGTGGAGCGCCGGAAACTCGAGCGAGAGCCCGACGAACCCCGGAGCCATCGGCTGCCCCGTCGCGGTGTCCGACACGCTGGCGAACAACGGAGCACTCGGCACGGTCGGCGGCGGTTGGCCGTCCGCGAGCGCGGCCCCACACAGCATCAGGAGAAAGGCCGCCACGATCACAATGCGAGCGCCGCAGCGGAGCACGCCTTCATCGTCGCATAATCTGGTGGCTGGTCGAGCCGCCGCTCGTCCGCGGCGCTCGTCAAGCTTCATGCATGGAAGCCTCCGCGCTGACCGACCTCGTCGTGATTACCGGCTTCTCGGGTGCCGGAAAGTCGACCGCGATGGCGGCGTTCGAGGACGAGGGCTACTTCTGCGTCGACAACCTGCCCTCCGAGATGATCCGGTCGCTGGTGGAGCTGTTCGTGCACGCCGGTTCGAAGGTGGCGCGGGCAGCCGTCGTTTCGGATGTGCGCGGCGGCAGCTACTTCGAAGGCCTCGCGCAGATGCTCGACGACCTGCGCGCCACCGGGGTCAAACACAGGGTGCTGTTCCTGGAGGCCGATGAACAGAGCCTGCTGACGCGCTACAAGGAGACCCGCCGCCGTCATCCGCTGGCGCCCCGGGGCAGCGTGACCGACGGGATCGCGCGTGAGCGCGCACTGCTCGGTCCGCTGCGCGAGCGCGCCGACGTCGTGATCGACACCACCGGCATGACTGCCGCGATGCTCCGCCGTAAGCTGGCTGATGAGCTGCTTCCGACCCGGACGCCGGGGCGGCTCGTCGTCACCTTCCAGAGCTTCGGATTCAAATACGGGCCAAGTCGCGACCCCGATCTGATGTTCGACGTGCGGTTTCTGCCCAATCCGCATTACGAAACGGAGCTTCGCCCCCTGACCGGAAATGACCCAAGCGTAGTCGCGTTCATCAACCGTGACGGCGAACTCGACGCGTTCTACGAGCGGCTGCACCCGCTGCTGGACTATCTCCTGCCCCAGTATCTCGCCGAAGGCAAGGCCCACTTGGTCGTCGCCATCGGCTGCACTGGAGGACGGCACCGATCGGTCGCGATCGCCGAGCATCTCGCGGCGCGCTACCGGCCTGCGACCGAGTACCTGGTCGAAGTGCTCCACCGTGACATCACCCGGCCGGCATGAAAGCGACGTCGTGATCGATCACGTCGGCTTCGAGGTCTCCGACCTTCTCCGCTCCGCGGGGTTCTACGACGCGGTGTTCTATGCGCTCGGAGCGCGCCGAATGTTCGAATCCGAGCACGCGATCGCGTACGGAGTCAACGGCCCGGTCGTGTGGATCGTCGTGCGTGGCCTGGAGCCGGCCGCGGGCTATGGGCACCTCGCGTTGCATGGGAGCGGCAAAGCCGCCGTCGACGCCGCCTACGCCGCCGGGCTCTCACACGGAGGCACCGACGATGGGCCGCCGGGCCGGCGCCCGCAGTACGGGCGTCGGTACTATGCCGCCTACCTGCGAGACCCAGACCGATTGCGGGTCGAGGTGGTGTCGCGTCGGTAGGGCCCTCGCAGCGGTTTGGATAGCCTGTCGTGAGCCGAACCGGGATGGTCCATGGATCGGCGTTGAGTGTGCGGGCCCAAACGAAACGGAGGCAGCGAGCATGTCGGTACGGGTCGGGATCAACGGCTTCGGCCGAATTGGCCGGAACGTCTTCCGGGCCGCTTACGAGCGTGGTGCGGATATCGAGTGGCTGGCCGTCAACGACCTGGTCGACCCGAAGACGATCGCCCACCTACTCAAGTACGACTCGACCTATGGCCCGTTCCCGGGCACCGTCAGCGCCACGGACACGGGTCTGGTCGTCGATGGCCGGGAGATTCGCGTGCTGGCCGAGCGAGACCCTACGGCCCTCCCGTGGGGCGAGCTCGGCGCCGAGGTCGTGATCGAGTCGACCGGACTGTTCACCGACCGCGAGAGCGCGGCCAAGCATCTCGCCGCGGGCGCACAGAAGGTCGTGATCTCCGCGCCCGCTACCGATCCCGACGTGACCGTCGTGCTCGGGGTGAACTTCGACCAGGCCTACGACCGCGAGCAGCATCACGTGATCTCGAACGCATCGTGCACGACCAACTGCCTAGGCCCGGTCGCCAAGGTGCTGCACGAAACGGTCGGCATCAAGCACGGCCTGATGACCACGATCCACGCATACACCGCCGACCAGCGCCTGCAGGACATGCCGCACAAAGACCTGCGCCGCGCTCGCGCGGCCGCGGTCAATCTGATTCCGGCGTCGACCGGCGCGGCTAAGGCGATCGGGCTCGTGATCCCCGAGCTGAACGGCAAGCTCCACGGCTTCGCGGTTCGCGCGCCGGTGCCGACCGGTAGCGTCGTCGACCTGACGGTCGAAACCAATCGCCCGACGACGGTCGACGAGGTCAACCAGGCCCTCAAGGAGACCGCCGACAGCGGCCCACTCCAGGGACTGCTCGTCTACACCGAGGATCCGATCGTCTCCTCGGACATCGTCAAGAACCCGGCCTCGTCGATCGCCGACCTGCAGCTGACCGCCGTGATGGACGGAACCATGGTCAAGGTCGTCGCGTGGTACGACAATGAGTGGGGATACTCCAACCGCGTCTCGGACCTGGTCCAGAGACTGCTATGAGGACGCTCGGGGACCTCGGCGACCTGGACGGCAAGCGCGTCCTGGTCAGGGTCGACTTCAATGTGCCGCTCGATCACGGCGCGGTGGCCGACGACACACGGATCCGGGCCGCGCTGCCGACGATCCAGGCGCTGCGTGACCGCGGAGCCGCGCTGATCCTGGTCTCCCACCTGGGCCGGCCCAAGGACCATGAGCCCGGGCTCTCGCTGAGACCGGTCGCCGATCGCCTGGCTGTGCTGATCGGTACTGACGTGACACTGGCTCCTGCGGTGGTTGGTGACGAGGTGCGTGCGTTGGCGGAGAACCTGGGCCGCGGCGACGTACTGCTGCTGGAGAATGTCCGCTACGAACCCGGGGAGACCCGCAACGACCCGGATCTCGCCGCGGCCCTGGCGGAGCTTGCCGACGTGTACGTCAATGACGCGTTCGGCTCGGCTCACCGCGCCCACGCCTCGACTGAGGGGGTCGCCCATCTCGTGGCCGACCGGGCGGCCGGGCTGCTGCTCGAGCGCGAGGTCTCCGCGCTCGGCGGTCTGCTCGATGACCCCGCTCGTCCGCTGGTCGCCGTCCTCGGTGGAGCCAAGGTGAGCGATAAGATCGGCGTGATCGAGCGCTTCCAGCTGGTCGCCGACACGATCCTGATCGGGGGCGCGATGTGCTTCCCGTTCCTCGCCGCGCAGGGCCATCAGGTCGGAGCGTCGCTGTGTGCGCAGCCGGACGTCGAGCTGGCGAAGCGTGCGCTGTCGCCAGGGCACGAGGTCCGCGCGTCGCTGGAACTGCCCGTCGACCTCGTGATCGCCGATCGGCTGGCCGAGGATGCCGTGGCCGGGCCGCTGGACGGAGTCGACGTCCCGGCGGGAATGATGGGCCTCGACATCGGGCCGCGGAGCGCCGAGGCCTACGCGTCGATCGTCGCTTCGGCGGGGACGGTATTCTGGAATGGTCCGATGGGGGCTTTCGAGATCGAGCCGTTTGCCGCTGGCACGAGAACGCTCGCGGAGGCGGTTGCGCTGGCGCCGGGCACGACCGTGGTCGGTGGCGGGGATTCTGTGGCCGCTCTGCAGCGGTGGGGACTGGCTGATCGCGTCAGCCACCTCTCAACCGGCGGCGGCGCGGCGCTCGAGCTGCTCGAGGGTCTGGCCCTACCAGGAGTGGAGGCATTGACGTGAGCGCAGATCAGTCCGCCGGTCCAGCCGGCGCAGCCCGACCGCCGGCGGGGGAGCGCACGCCCCTGATCGCGGGCAACTGGAAGATGCACAAGACGATCAGCGAGGCCGAATCGTTCATCGCCGCGCTGTTGCCGCGGGTGTCGGCAGTGGACGGGGTCGATGTCGCGATCTGCCCGTCCTTCCTGGCGCTGCAGGCGATAGTCGACTCGACCCGAGGTTCGCGCGTGGTGGTCTGCGCACAGAACATGCATCACAAGGCCGAGGGCGCGTTCACCGGCGAGGTCTCCGCGTCGATGCTGTCCGAGGTTGGGGTACAGGGTGTCATCCTCGGACACTCGGAGCGCCGTGAGCTGTTCGGCGAAACCGATCGTGCGCTCCAGCACAAAGTGCCGGCCGCACTCGAGGCCGGGCTGCTCCCGATCCTCTGCGTGGGCGAGACCGAGGAAGAGCGCGAGCGCGGCGACACCGAGCGCAAGCTGCGCCATCAGGTGCAGGAGGACCTCAATCGCGTCGAGAAGGACCGGCTCGCGGAGGTGGTGATCGCCTACGAGCCGATCTGGGCGATCGGCACCGGACTCGTGGCCACGCCCGAGCAGGCCCAAGAGGCGATCGCCTTCATCCGCGCGCTGGTCGCCGACCGTTCATCAGAGCAAGCCGTGAGCACGAGGATCCTCTATGGCGGTAGCGTCAAGCCCGACAATGTCGCCGAGCTGATGGCCCTTCCGGACGTCGACGGAGCGCTCGTGGGAGGCGCGAGCCTCGATGCCGAATCCTTCGCAAAGATCATCGCCGGCGCGCTGTGACGCCGATCGGATCGAGCAGCCCACTGCCATGGCGAGCCGCTCGCTGATCGTGTCCTAGCCAGGCCTCCGGTCGCCGACCCAGCATGAGTAGGGTCCGGGCAGTGTTCACGGTTCACACCCGCTCCGCCGAGTCCCTGGCCCGCACCGGCACGCTCCATCTCGCGCACGGTGATGTCTCGACCCCGGCGTTCGTGCCGCTGGCCACCCGGGGCGCGGTCAAGGCGCTCGAGCCCCGCGACGTCGCGGCGCTCGGCTACGAGCTGCTCCTGGCCAACACGTTCCATCTCTTTCTGGCGCCGGGACCAGACCTTGTGCGGGGGTTCGGCGGCCTGCACGAGTTCATGCGCTGGGATAAGCCGATCATCACTGACTCCGGCGGCTTTCAGGTCTTCTCGATGGGCCACGGAGGGGTGGCTGACGAGATCAAGGGCCGCGGGCGGCGCCGCAAGGCACCGGGTGGGGAGTCGTCCGGCGCGATCGTCGCGATCGAGGAGGCGGGGGTGCGCTTCCGCTCATACGTCGACGGCCACGACCGCTTCCTCGGTCCCGAGACCTCGATGGAGATCCAGGCGGCGCTTGGGTCTGACATCGCGCTCGTACTCGACGAGTGCACCCCGTTTCATGTCTCCAGGGACTACACCGCGCGGTCGACGGAGCGTACCCATCGCTGGCTTGAGCGGTGCCTGCGCTGGCACGCCGCCCACGGGCCATCCGATCAGGCCGTATATGCGATCGTCCAGGGTGGGGTGGAGCGGGATCTCCGCATCGAGTCCGCCGCCACCGTGGCCGCCAGTGCCGCGGACGGGATCGCGATCGGAGGCTCGCTGGGTCGCGAGAAGGCGCAGATGCACGAGGTCGTGTCGTGGACGGCGGCGGAACTCGAGCTTCACGCGCCGGCCCGGCCGCGGCACCTGCTCGGAATCGGCGACGTCGACGATCTGATCGCCGCCGTCGGGCTCGGGATCGACACCTTCGACTGTGCGATGCCGACTCGGCTCGGCCGCCACGGCGTCGCGCTCGTCCCAGACCCCGGCGGGCGCTGGCGGGTGGACCTCGCGAAGGGGAGATGGCGTCAGGCCAAGGAGCCGATCCTCGACGGTTGCCCGTGCCCAGCCTGTACGGCGGGCTACTCGCGGGCCTACCTGCACTATCTGCTGCGCGCGGGCGAGCTCACCGCCCTGCGCCTGGTCACGCTGCACAATCTCAGCTTCATCGCGCGGCTCATGCAGGATCTGCGCAGCGCGATCGAGCAGGGACGCCTGGCAGACGTAGCCGCGGCGCTGATGGCGGGGGCCGCGCCCGGCGTTACTTCGTGTACTGGTTGATCAGGCTCTGCAGCTGCTGAACTGCGGTGTGCGTATCGTGCGCGACGATCTTGCGGAATTGGACCATCTCGTTCGAGGTGCTCGTGGCCACCGCCACGGCGGCGATCACCACGGCGGCAAACACGCCCAGGAGCGTGAGCGCCACCAGCAGACGACGAACGCCGCGCCCCCGTCCGCTGCGGCGTTGCGGTGCGGCGGCGCTCGCGGCCGGGCGACGGGCCGGGACCTCGGCGGCGGCCGGGCGACGCGCTGGAACTTCAGCGGCTCGCGGTCGGGTGGCGCGGGGCGGCGCAGCCGCGGCGCCGCGGGCCGGAGCCGGGCGGGACTGTGATGGGCGGGGCGCGACGCGCGTCGCGGCCGTTGGCGTCTCGCGCCCGCTCAGGACCCGCGTTGCCGCGTTGGTGCCCAGGTTGACCGTCGCCGAGTCGGCTCCCATCGGCGAGATGCCGCGCGCGCCCTCCCGCAGCGCCTCGGCGAGCACCATCGCGTCGGCGGGGCGCGCTTCCTGGTCGATCGCGAGCGCCATCGCCACGACCTGGCCAAGCTCGTGGGGCACCTTCGGGTTGAGCTCCTCCAGCGGCACCGGCGATTCACGCTGCTGTTTGAGCGCGAGCTCAGAGAGCGAGTTTGCTTCGTAAGGAAGCCGACCGGACAGCAGCTGGTAGGAAACCACGCCGAGCGAGTAGAGATCGGCTCGCGGACCTGCCTCCTCGCCCCGCGCCTGCTCCGGGGAGAGGTAGGCGGCAGTGCCGAGCACGGATCCGACCTGCGTGATGCTCGACTGGTCGGTCGCCCGCGCAATGCCGAAGTCGGCCAGTTTCACGACATCCGAATCCGACACGAGCAGGTTGCCGGGCTTCACATCACGGTGCACGACCCCGTTGCGATGGGCGTAATCGAGCCCGCGGCAGGCCTGCGTGATGATGTCGAGGGCCTCCTCAACCTCTAGGTGCCCCCGGTCCCTGAGCAGCTCGGCGCACGAATTGCCGGACACGTTCTCCATCACGATGAAGTGCTGGTGGTGACCCTCGTCGAATCCGAAGTCGAACACCTGCACGATGTTCGGATGCACCAACCGGGCCGCGGACAGGGCCTCGCGGCGAAACCGGGACACGAACGTGGCGTCGTCGGCGAGATGCTCAGCGAGCAGCTTGATCGCGACGTAGCGCTCCAGGCGGCTGTCGAAGGCGAGATGGACAGTTGACATTCCGCCAACGCCGAGACGCCCTTCGATCCGGTAGCGCCCTGCGATCGTCGTGGTGCCTGTCATTGTCCGATTCCGCCGTTTCCATTCCCCGCTCCCGAGCCGCCGTTACTCCCCAGGCCAGCCCCGCCGGATGGAGCGGTGGAAGTAGTACCCGAACCGGTGGTCGTGGTTGCAGACGTTGTCGTCGTGGACGTTGGCGTGGTACTGGTGCTGGTGGTCGGAGTCGTCGTCGTGCTCGTGGTCGGTGTGGTGGAGGTGCTGGTGGTCGTCGTGGTGGTGGTCGTCGTCGGAGTGGTCGAGCTGGTGGTGTCCGAGGTACTCGTCGTCGCGCTCTGGCATCCGTTGGCCGCCAGCTGGCTGACCGTCTGCGCTCCTTGGCCCAGGTTCTGAACCAGCGTTGTGTTCACCGTCGAGGGCAGGTTCGCCACCCCGTTGCTAAACGAGCGAGCCGCGCTCGCAGCCACGCCGCAGTTGCCCGCGGCCACGGCGGAGGACAGTGTTGCTAGCTGGCTGTTGAGACTACTCGCCTGGTCGCTTGAGAGCAGGCCATTGCTTCCGCCGCAGGCGACGAGGAACGACACGGCGAAGCCGATCCCGCCGGCGAGAAGTGCTCGAGACCCATAGCCCATCCGCGCTCTGACTTTAGAGGCTGCGACGGTTGGGTTGCAGTTAGGTCATCACTGGCCATAGACCAGTCGCTCGGCCAGGGAGTCGGGAAGGCGAGCCGCGCGAATTGCCGCCGCCGCCCCCGCGATGTCGTATTCGGTACGCCGGTAGACGGCAGTCCAGTCGCCCATGTCGAGCTCGAGCCAGGCCGCCCTGGGGTCACCGTCCCGTGGCTGGCCGACGCTGCCCGGATTGATCAGCCACTCGCCGGCGTCGAGCGCGAGCGGTTCGTCAGCGGCTCGCGTCTGCCCGGTTGCGGCGGCACCGGCAGCGCGTGAGAAGGACAGCGCCACGTGCGAGTGCCCGATCAGGCACACCCGCTGGCTCTGGACGTCAAGACACAGCTCGGCCTGCAGCGGGGAGAGGACGTACTCCCAGATCGGGTCACGGGGGCTGGCGTGATACAGCCCAACAGGCTCGTCGAGGTTGACCGGCTCGAGCTGATCGAGGTAGGCCCGCGTCTCTGGCGTGATCTCGCCCTGCGTCCATTTGGCCGCCAGTGCCGCCCCGCGCGAGAACTCCTCGAGGGGCAGCGAGCCGCGCACGCCGAGGTCGTGGTTGCCGGCCAGGCAGACCGCAGCGTGCCGCTCCGCCAGCGCGACGCACGCGTCCGGCTCGGCCCCGTAGCCGACCAGATCGCCCAGGCACCACATCTCCTCGCAGTCGGAGAGCGCGATCGCGTCGAGCACCGCCTCGAAGGCGTGTCGGTTGCCGTGGATATCGGAGACGATGGCGACCCGCATCACTACAGTCTCGCTGGTGAGCCGGATTCCGCGCCACCGCGTGCTCAGTTCGATGACGCTCGCGCTGGTGGTCGCGGAGATCGGTCGGCGGGCGCTGGCCCCGCGAGAGCCGCCGATCGATCCCGCGGATGTGGACGTGCGGGACTATTTCAGTGCCGCGGAGATCGACCGTGGCGCCCGGTTCGCGCGCCCGCAGCTCGCGCTCGGGTTGGCCCGGGCGGGGGTCGAGCTCGCCGGGCTCACGCTGGTGGCCAGGCGGCCCCCGCGCGTGCTGCGCCGTCGCTGGGCTCATCCCGTCGCGGGTGGCGTCGCAGCCGGGGGGACGCTCGCGCTGGCGTTGTCGCTGCCCTCCCTGCCGCTGAGCGCGATTGCCCGGCGTCGGGCGATCGCGGCCGGCCTGGACACCCAATCCTGGCGCGACTGGGGCGGCGATCTGCTCAAGGCCTCGGCGATTCAGGCGGGGTTCGCAGCCGGTGCCGGCGGCGCAGCGCTCGCGGCCATGCGACGCTACCCGAGCATCTGGTGGGCGCCGGCCGGCGCGGGCTCAGTCGGGTTGGGCGCGGTGCTGGCGGCGCTCTCGCCGGTCGTTCTCGATCCGCTGTTCAACGATTTCACGCCGCTGGAGAACGGTCAGACCCGATCGGACATGCTCGCGCTCTCGCGCGCCGCGGGGGTGAAGGTGGGGGAGGTGTACTCGGTCGACGCCAGCCGACGGACCACCGCGGCCAACGCCTACGTTACGGGGCTCGGGCCGACCAAGCGCGTGGTCCTGTTCGACACGCTGCTCGATCGCTATAGCCGGGACGAGGTGCGTTCGGTCGTCGCCCACGAGCTGGCGCACGTCCGCTATCGCGACGTACCGCGGGGCGTGTTATACGCGGCGATCGTCGCTCCCGCCGCCGCGTTGGCCGTCCAGCGGCTGAGCTGGGAGCTCTCGCCCGCGCGCGGCACGCCGGCGACGCTGCCGGTCCTGGCCCTGGCCGCGACGATCGTGGGGGCCCCGATCGGAGTGATCGGTAACCGCCTGTCACGGGCCATCGAACGCCGCGCCGACACCTATGCGCTCGAGCTGGCCGGGGCGCCAGAGGCATTCGTGTCGTTCGAGCGCGCGATCGCGGTGCAGAACCTCGCTGACCTGGAGCCGCGGCGATGGGTCACCCGGCTGTTTTCGACCCATCCTCCGGCCGCCGAGCGGATCGGCGTCGCGGTCGCCTGGTCAGGCTATTCCTCGTCGTCGGTACTGTAGTCCTGCGAGCCGCCGGTGCCACCACCAGACTCGGGCAGGTTTCTGATCCCCTCGCGGGTCTGCCACTTGGAGTAGTTGTCCTGCATCGCGTCGATCAGCTCACGCATGAACTTGGCGGAAAGGTTGATGCGTGACACGACAACGCCCGGAATCTCCTCGTCCTCCACCTCGTGGTCCACGCGCGCGAACGTGATCGTGAACTCGTAGTCCGAGTGGCTGACGTTGGCGAAGTTGGCGTATACGCCGGCCATGATCTCGGGCGAGAAGTGGATGTTGATGTGGCGCTCGGGCGTGTTGGGATCGTCCATATCCTCGTAGTATCCCATCGTGCGGATCGTGGTTGTCGCCGTGGGTCGGTTGCGCCCGCCGTTTGCCGACGACGTGCAGCACTACCAGAAGCTGCTGGCCCGCTACTCCCGGCTGGAACTGATCGAGGTCCGCGACAATGCGCAAGTATCGCGGCGGCTGCCTGACCGGGCGTTCGTGTCGCTGCTCGATCGCCAGGGCGAGCGGCTTGACTCGATCGACTTCTCCCGCTTCCTGGAGACCCGTCGCCAGAGCGCCCGCGACCTGTGCTTCGTGATCGGTGGGCCATTTGGGCTCGACCTCGACGATGTCGATCACCGACTATCGCTGGGCGAGATCACGCTGCCCCACCAGCTCGCCCGCGTGGTCCTGCTCGAGCAGCTGTACCGAGGGCACAAGATCCTCGCCGGCGAGCCCTACCACTATTGAGGATCAGCGCCATAGGGCAGCCAGACCCTGGCCCGACACGACCCGACCGCATTGAACCGAGATACTCCGCCCTGGCCAGAGGTACGGCCGGTTGTGATTGATTGACTCGTTAATGGCAGACCGCAGCGAGATCATTGCCCGCCAGCACGTGCTGGATCAGCGCGTCCGTGCCCGGCGCGAGCTGCGGATGTTCGCCCGCCGACTCGCGTTCCTGATGGTGGCTCTGGTGGTGTTGATCGTCGTGGGAACGATCGCGTTTGCGATCAGCGAGGGGACATCGATCGCGTACTCGTTCGTGTGGACCCTGGACACCGTGACGACGCTCGGATCGATTCAGGACCCACATGACGTTGCCGGACGGGTGGTCGTCGTCGGACTCGAGCTGTTCGGCATCGTTACGCTCTTCTATGGGCTCGCGACCGTCGCCGAGTTCTTCGTTTCAGGCCAGCTCAGTGGCCTACTCGACGAGCGCCGCACCCAGAAGATGATCGACTCGTACTCTGACCATTTCATCATCTGCGGCTTTGGCCGCGTGGGTCGCCAGGTTGTGCGCGATCTCCAGGCCGCCGGCGCCAAGCACGTCACGATCGACCTCAGTCCCGTCCATCACGAGGAAGCCCGGGCGCTCGACGTGCGCTACATCGAGAACTCTGCCGCGGACGACGAGGTGCTGCTGCAGGCCGGAATCGAGCGGGCGAGGGCATTGATCACGTGTGTCGACTCCGATGCGGAGAACATCTTCATCACGCTCACCGCTCGCGGACTGCGGTCGGACATCTTGATCATCGCTCGCGCCTCGGCCGAGGACTCCGAGCAGAAGCTGTTGCGCGCCGGTGCGGACCGCGTGATTTCCCCGTACAAGACCTCGGGCACTGAGATGGCGCGCGTCGCGCTTCATCCGCAGGTCGGCGGCGCGGTTCAGGTGGCCGATTACCGGATGGAGGAGATCGAGGTGTCACCCGCTTGCCAGGGCGTCGGGAAGACCGTCGATCAGGTCCGCGGGGACTCGTGGATCGTCGCGCTGCGCCGGGCCGACGGCCGGCTGGAGCCCCAGCCCGAGCCCCGGGCGGTGATCAATGCCGGGGACATGCTCGTGGCGATCGGGACGCCGGCTGCGCTCGAGCGCCTTGAGGGCGTGTTCCAGCCGTTGGTCGTCCCCAGCCCATGAGTGCTGCGCCCGGCTCCTCCCGGGCTCCGCTGCAGGAGCTCTCCGAAGCCGTCCATGCGGCCGCAGCAGCGGTCCGCGGTGCCGACCAGCAAACGGCGGCGCAGCCACGACTCGAGCGCCCCAAGCGCCGGGGCCAAGGCGACTACTCGACGAACGCCGCGATGCTGCTGGCGCCAGCCCTCGGCGCGCCGCCGCGGGAGATTGCGGAGCGCGTGGCGACGGAGTTGCGGGCCATCCTGGGAGAGGACCTGGAGCGGACCGACGTTGCGGGGCCGGGATTTCTCAACCTGGTCCTCTCCGACGGTTGGCACCGGCGCGCGCTTCGCACTGTGCTGGACGCGGGGGAGACTTACGGCAGCGGGGGCGCGGCCCCAGCCGAGCGGATCCTGATCGAGTTCGTGTCCGCCAACCCCACCGGTCCGCTCGTCGCGGCCAGCGGTCGTCACGCTGCCTACGGGGACGCACTGGCGCGGATCCTCGAGCACCATGGGCACTCGATTTCGCGCGAGTATTACTTCAACGACGCCGGTACTCAGATCCGCCTCCTCGGCGAATCGGTCCAGGGCGTCCCCGAGGGCGGCTATCAGGGCGACTACGTCAGCGATCTCGCCGCCCAGATTCCCGGCGCGGTTGATCTGGACGTGGAAGAGCTCGCCGCCCGGGCGGTCGAGGTCCTGCTGGGACAGATCAAGGGAACGCTTGACCGCTACGGCGTCAGGTTCGACAGGTTCTTCAGTGAGCGAACGCTCCACGAAGGCTCGCCGAGCGAGCTGGAGCGCGCGTTTTCGCTGCTCGAGGCGGAGGGTCACATCTACCGCTCAGACGGCGCCGTCTGGCTCCGGACCACCAGCGCCGGCGATGACAAGGACCGGGTGCTGCAGCGCTCGGACGGCGAGCCGACCTATTTCGCCGCCGATGTGGCCTACCTCCTCAACAAGCGTGAGCGCGGGTTCGAGCGTCAACTGATGCCGGTGGGCGCCGATCACCACGGTTACGTTGCGCGTCTGAAAGCCGCGTTCGCGGCGCTCGGGGGGGATCCGGACGCGGTCGAGGCTCCGATCCTGCAGTTCGTGCACCTCGTCGAGGGCAGCGCGCGCGCCGCGATGTCGAAGCGACGGGGGGAATTCATCACCCTTGATGATCTGCTCGACGAGATTGGCGTGGACGCCACGCGGTTTTTCATGCTTCAGCGCTCGCACGACCGGACGGTCGACCTGGATCTCGATCTGGCCCGCCAACAGTCGCCGGAGAACCCCGTCTACTACGTGCAGTACGCCCACGCGAGGATCGTCTCGATGCTGGGTCGGCTCAGCGACGGCCGCATCGAGACGGCGCTGGCCCCAGGAGCCGACTGGGGCGACGGCGAGCTACACCCCAGCGAGCGCGAGTTGGTCAAGCAGCTGGCGGCGTTTCCGGACGAGATCGCGGAGGCCGCGCAGCGGCGCGGGCCGCACCGGATCGTCGCCTATGCCCTCGAACTGGCTCAGGTGTTCACCGCCTTCTATCGCGATTGCCACGTGGTAGGCGCGACTCCTCAGGCGGTCGAGTCGTTCAGGGTCGCGCTGTCGGAGGGCGCGCGCCAGACGATCGCACTGTCGCTGTGGCTGCTCGGGGTCCAGGCGCCCGATTCGATGTAGGTGTGACGCCCAGCGCGTCACTCGTGACGCGCGAGGTCCTCATCGAGCCGGCGAGCATCGCCGGGGTCCAACGGCGGTCCGGCGGGCAGCGGGGTCTGCGCTGCCGCCTGCGCGCGACGCCGCCATTTCGGCAGCGTGATCACGAGCGTCGCGATCCCGATCACCAGGATCAGAGGCGGGAGGATGTACACCGTGAGGTTGAAGCCGTGCGCCGGGGGGAGGGCGAGCACAGAAGCGCCGTACTGCCCAACCAACGCGCGCTCGATCTGGGGCTCGTTCTCGCCCTGGGCGATCAACAATCGGATGTAGGCGCGCTCGGAATCCGCCTGCGGCGACTCGGCGACCGACAACGATTCGTGGCAGGCGACGCACATCACGTCGCCTTCGATTTCAGTCAGCGACGCGCGCGCGGTGGCCGCCGACGCAGCGGCTGGAGCGAGCAACGTGGCCAGCGCGAGGGCGGCCGTGAGCGCCACCGCTCGGATTCTCATGAGCGCTCGGCCAGGACGCGGGGAAGCGTCTGGCTCAGCCACTGGTTGTCGAGCTGATAGCGGCGCAGCGCCACGATATGGCCTTGGCGGTCGATCACGAACGTCTCCGGCACGCCGGTCGTGCCGAACGATCGCACGAAGCTCCCACTCACGTCGCGCAGCACCGGATAGGTGATGTGCTCTTGGCGGACGAACTGCTCGGAGGAATCCGAATTGTCGAGATAGGTGACCCCCACGATCGTCGCATCGTGCTTCACGATCGCTCGCTCGGTCCGCGCGAGGATCGGCGCCTCCGCCCGGCACGGATCACACCAGGATGCGAACACATTCAAGACCACCACCTTCCCGCGAAAGTCGTCCAGACTCTCGCTCCGCGAGGAGCCCAGGACAGGCAGGGCGAGATTGGCGTCTGGCGCCACCGGCCAGACGCCCCGGGCGACCTGGGCGTCGATCGATGAACTCGTGCCTTGACCCTCGACTCCGAAGGCAAGCAAGGCCAGCAGGGCGACCGCAGCCACCACCACAACCCCTGGAAGCACAAAGCGGCGCATGCGAAATCTAGGGTAGTACGCGCACGCCCTGCGCCGCGCAGCATCGGTCCGTCGCGATGCCTGGAACGGAGGGCGCGCCGGCGGCGTTCAGCGTGTCGAGCGGCCGGCCGCCTTGGCCGGCCGACGACGGGAACGAATGGTGTTTAGGGCTCGTCCGGGTACGGGAAGTCGTACTTGTAGACGCTGATCGGGATCGAATTGACGAACGCGGTGATGCTGCTCAGCGGGTTGGTCGGAACGCCGTCCTCGTTGGCGACCAGCTCCCAGCTCAGGACCTGATTCGGCGATCGGGGGCCGGTATTGACCAGCATGTAGCAGTTACCGAGCGGTCCCGGCGACTGGCCGGATTGATTATCGGAGTCGAAGTAGTACTCACCGGCGCCGCGCCAATGCTGGGTGCTCATGGCCGAGTTGCTGATCGTGTTCATGACCGTCACCACGTCATCGCAGAGCTGTGTCTGTTCGACGTCTTTGGCCAGCGGCGCCGGGGTCGCTTGCCCGGTCGGGCCGAACGTATCCATGAACGTGCAGATATTCGTGGTGCTCGCGCCGGGGAAGTGGACTGCCAGCGTGTCACACTGCCGCTCGGGCGTGAGTTGGTAGGGAATCGACTCCAGCACATTGACGGGCGGCAGACTGCCCTGGATGGCCGGGAACGGTGTCTGCCCGCCGCGCACTGGCGCGGGCGGCGCCGGCCGCTTCGACGTGCCTATCTGGGGCTCGACGGTGAAGTGGGGCTTGGACCTTCCAGCGAACCCGTGTCGAGCGGGGTTCGCCCTCGCCAGCACCGCGGCCGGAGCCACGACGAACAGCGCGCCGACTACCAGCAACACCAAAGTGAGCAGCCGCTTACGAGCGTCTTGCATGGGGTCCCTCCTTGGACATGACCAACGTCAACAGTTTCCAAGCGGCGTTCCGTCGCGGTGGACGAAACGACCCGTGCAGGCGGCGCAACCAGTCTTGCCAACAGGGGGCCTGCCCGAGAGATTCGTGCAGAACGCGGCCGATTCCGGCCCTGCTTCGACTGTACTCTCTTCTCGGGCTCCCAACCGACCAATTTGAGGAAACTGCGGAAGGGATCAGTTCAGAGCTATTGGGAGCCTAGAATGCCCGCAGCGCGGATGTAGCTCAGCTGGTAGAGCGTCGGCTTCCCAAGCCGAAGGTCGCGGGTTCGAGCCCCGTCGTCCGCTTCACAAAAGGCCCGCTTAGCTGCACGTTTTGTTCGCACTGATTCGGGCGAGATGCGCGTTATGTCCCGAATATGTCCCGGGATGGGCGTTGGATTCGCCCGTGAGCGGGGTTCTGCAACCGCCGACGGGCCACGTGTTCCGGGTCGAGCGCAAGCGCGGTCCGTGCTGGTACGCGAAATACCGGCTGCCCGACGGCCGGCCAGTCCAGAAGAAGCTCGGTCCGGCGTGGGCAGGGCGGGGGAGACCCGCCGCCGGGTACTTCACGAAGCGCCTACCGGAGGACTGGCTTCGCGACACGCTCGACTCTGCTCGACGCGGAACGCTTCCGGAAGCGGTGCGCACCGGCGCCACGTTCGCCGACGCCGCCGCGGAATGGCTGCGCTACGTCTCGGAGGACCGCGACGTGAAGCCGTCGACGCGTAGCGACTATCGGTTACTTGATGCTGGAGCCCTTGGATGTAATTGAGCTGCCTGGGCGGGGTCCAGGGGTCAACGGCGGCAATGAAGAGCAGGCAAGCACGGGCCGCTGTCGGGCGCGCGCGGAGGAGACCGCTTCGCTCTCGCTCTGATCTCGCTGGCGCCCGATGAGGTTGACGCGACGGAGGTGCTGCGCCGGCATCACCGATCCGAGAGCGTTGTCGCGTCGGTGTGCAGCTCCGCCGCGATTGCGGCTGGTGACGTTTTTCGCGGAAACGCCGGCCCACCGCCGCGAAGGCGATCGTCAGCAGTCCGTCCAATGCCAGCCAGCGCTTCGGCGCCATCGGACTCGTCCGTTGGGGCGCTCGCCGACCGACCACTGCGATCGTGCGCACCTGCGCGGCCGAGCGCCTCAGTTTGGGCAGGTCGCAGAGCGCTGATGACGCAGGCGCCGACGGTCGCCTTCACGCGAAGGCGGTAGTGGTCCGGCTTGCTGAGGTCCGGCTCCGGCGATCGAGCAAGCGTACGCGTGCGCCAGAAACGGCCCGCCGACCTTGATCTCAGGCTGACGCCTTGCCTTGGGCAGGCCGGGGCGCCTGGCCACAAGGCGAATGTGTCAGCGGCTTTGTGGATGCCGCTCGGCGGTCTCGTCCTAGTCGGCATCTGCCGGTCTACCCGATCGACAGCCGTTCGTACGAGAGATAGAGCCGGGCGGCCCACGATTCGGGGTCGGCGGCGAAGTGCCGCTGGAGCGCGCCGCCGTCGAGCGCGTCGTCGATCCCGGCCATGATCATCGACTGGTCGAGCACCAGCCGGCGATGGCCGACCTCTCCGGTGACCGGGTTGACCGCGTCATAGAACCCGCCGTCGCTCGTGTAGATCCCGGGATACAGCGTGCGTAGCTTGACCAGGTTGGCATAGGCCTCCTGGGGCAGCACGGGCAGCGCGATCGCCGAGGCGTGCGGCGTCACCGTCGTCTCGGTGGCGCAGGTGGTGCACCACGCGAGCGGCGCGCCGGCGCCGAACGCTTGGCCCTCGACGCCGAAGCCGCCGTAGTCGCCGGTGTCGTCGGCCGTGCTCGACGGCGACATCCCCCACACCGGGTAGCCCAGCTCCTGCGTCGCGTACTTGATCTGAACCTGCGCCCAGCGCAGGTCGTTCAGCCCGAAGCTGTGGGGTCCCCAGGTCGTCTCGGGAACGACCAGGTTGGCCATCAGCCCCTCGAACATCCCGCCGGCGAAGGTCGGCACGAAGGTGAGCGAGGTGCCGGGGTACGTGTAGTGGCCCTCCCACACCTCGAACCGCTTGCCCGACTGCGGGTCGGTGTACGTCTGCCAGTAGCCCGTGCCCGTGCCCGACTGCACCGGATCGGTCGGACACAGCTGCGGTGGCGGCGTACGCCATGACCGCCACCACACATCGCCGGGCATCTGGTGGCGGCCCATGCCGATGTACATGGCGATCCTGGGGTCGCTGTACAGCGCGCTGTTGTGATAGCCGGCCGGCCCCTGTTCGACGTAGTAGCCGCCGTACATCTGGCCCGTGGGCGGGTCGCCGGGCAGCGACGCGTTTACGTCGCATTCGGTCTGCGCCCGCGCATCATAGAAGATGCTGAAGTCCATCGGCTCCAGCAAGCTCTCGGCCAGCCCGCGAACCGCCGGCAATGCCTGCCGGACCTCGATCAGGCCCGACGCGTACCACCCGTTGTCGACCGCTGAGACGAACCAGCAATTGTCCTGCGTCGGCGTGGTCTCGGTGCAGTCGCCCTGCCCCGGGTTCGACAGGACGTTCCCGCTGTTGGTGTCATACCACTGATACAGGAACCCGTCGTAGCGCTTCAGTGTCGACACCTCGTCGAGCGTCGCGGTCGCGAGCTGATCCGCCCGAGATGTCGTGATCAGACCGAGGTCGTGGGCGGCGACCACCGCCCACAGGTACACCCCGACGTTCGCCGCGGAAGTGTACTCACCCCGGACTGTGCCGGGGCCGAGATTGTCGAGCGGCAGGTGCGTCACCGGATCGACATCCGCGGCGTAGAACCTCCAGGTGTCCTGAGCGATCCCGTACAGGACCGCTCGCTGGTGGGCGGTGAGCGCGCCGGCGGACGCCGGCGCCAGCGCCGCGAGCACCAGCGCGGCCAGGACCGCGCTCAGCGTCGCGACGCGGCGCATGCTCATCGCGCTCACCCCAGGGTGAACGTCGACGGCGTGCCCACCACCGAACTGTCCGAGACCCACAGGTCGAACGGCCCGGGCTGCACCACGAACTGACCCTGATTGTTGTAGTAGCCGAGGTTCTGAGCGCCGAGCTTGAACGTGACCGTCCTCGACTGGCCCGGGGCCAGGCTCACGCGCTGGAAGCCCTCCAGCTTCTCGACCGGCTGTAGGATGGTGGTGTAGTTCTCGTGCAGGTACAACTGGGCGACGTCCGTCCCGGCGGTCGATCCCGTGTTGGTGACGGTGTCGGTGACCGTCAGCTGACCGTTCGGCGATACCATCGTCGAGGACAGATGTGGGCTCGACAGCGAGAACGTCGTATACGAGAGCCCATAACCGAACGGGTACAGCGGCGCGTTCGGCGCGTCCAGGTACTTCGAGGTGTACTTGTTGGTGGCGCTGTACGGCCGCCCGGTGGGCAGCTCGTCGTACGAGATCGGGATCTGCCCCACGTCGACGGGGAACGACATCGTCAGCTTCCCGCTCGGATCGACCTTCCCGAACAGGTTGTCCGCCACCGCATTGCCACCCTCGGTGCCCGGATACCAGGCCTCGAGCAGCGCCGGCGCGTTCGCCGCCAGCCAGTCGATCGTCAGCGGCCGTCCGTTCATGAGCACGACCACGTACGGCTTGCCGGTGGCGGCGATGTCCTGGACCAGCTGAAGCTGGTCGCCCGGCAGGTCGAGCATCGTGCGCGAGGACGCCTCGCCGGTGTCAGACGACGGCTCGCCCACGACCACCACTGTGACCGCCGCGGACTGCGCGGCGCTGACCGCGGCGGCGAACCCGGAGGTCGACGTGCAGTTAGGGTCGGCGTCGCCGTTCGGGGAGCCATTCGGGATAGGCGGGGTCGCCGCGACGCAGCCAGGTGCGTAGTTGACGGTGGCGCGGGGCACCGCCGTCTTGATCCCGTCGAGCACCGTGGCGATGTCGTCCGTGGTCGTGAGATCGCTGGGGGTGGTGCCGTAGCCGATCGGCACGTCGGGGCCGAGCTGGTCGAGCGGGTCGTCGGCCAGCGGGCCGACGACGGCGATCGACGGCGTGCTGGTGCTCAGCGGCAGGGCATGGTTCTGGTTGCGGAGCAAGACCATCGACTCGTCGGCCATCGTGCGGGCGACGGCGAGGTGCGGCGACGTCAGCTCCGACTGCGCCACCCGCGTTGTGCTGCCGGGATAGGGATCGGAGAACATTCCGGCCAGGTACTTCAGCGTCAGCACGTGGCGGACCGCGTCGTTCAGCTGGGCCATCGTGATCTTTCCCGACTGCAGCAGTGCCGGACCGTAGGTAGAGTAGGTGGCGTTAACCGGGGTGCCTGTCAGCGTCACCGCCATCTCGATGTTCACCCCGGCAGTCAGCGCGAGCTGCGCAGCCTGGGCGCCGTTGGCCGCGTAGCCGAACGCCTCGAGCTCCTGCACCGCCTGGTAGTCGCTGAGCGTGGTCCCGCCGAAGCCCCACTCGTCGCGGAGGATGGTGGTCAGCGTGTACGGGTTGGCGGTGTTCGGGACGCCGTCCAGCGAGTTGAATGAGCTCATCACGGTGGCGGCGCCGGCGTCGATCGCCGCCTTGTAGGGCGGCAGATAGTCGTTGAACAGCTGCTGCGTCGACATGTCGACCGTGTTGTATTCACGGCCGGCGACCGGCGCGCCGTAGGCGGCGAAGTGCTTGACGGTCGCGGCCATCTTGTCCGGGGCGGCGAAGTTGTTGCCCTGATAGCCCTCGACCTTGGCGGCGGCGATCGCGGAGCCGAGGTACGGGTCCTCGCCGGCGCCTTCCACGACCCGGCCCCAGCGCGGGTCGCGGGCGATGTCGACCATCGGGTTGAACGTCCACTTGATCCCGTCCGCCGTCGCCTCGTCGGCCGACACGATCTCGTCGTTCTTGACCGCGGCCGGATCCCAGCTCGAGGCCTCGGCCAGCGGCACCGGGAACATGGTCCGGTAGCCGTGGATCACGTCGAGCCCGAAGATCAGCGGGATGTGCAGCCGCGACTTGAGCGCGGCCTGCTGGACCTG
>Ga0302325_10007153_pt1 | contig 24854 bp, 29 predicted proteins | sample Palsa_T0_2_FD_201948 | JGI IMG/M metagenome (GOLD analysis project Ga0302325, IMG submission 201948) | Peat permafrost microbial communities from Stordalen Mire near Abisko, Sweden - Palsa_T0_2 | ecosystem: Environmental > Terrestrial > Soil > Palsa > Peat permafrost | place: Sweden: Abisko... | reverse complement strand
TCCTCGGGGCACTGGCCGTTGTTCTCGGCGGCGATATGCTTGTTGCAGAAGATCATGCCCCACGGCAGCCCGGTCGGCCGGCCCCAGAGTTCGCCATTGATGAAGTTGGCGAGGCGCCCGAAGCACTGGCCGATCGGCTCGCAGGCCGCAACCAGGTCGGCGACGCCGAGGAAGCCGCTGAGGCCCATCCGGTTGGCCAGCGCGAAGCCGAGCATCGCCAGGCCCACGCCGATCGCCGCCCCGTGGAAGCTCATGCCGCCCTTCCAGACTTCGAACACCTCGAGCGGATGGGCGAACAACTCCGTCCGCTGGTCGGGATTCACCAGCATGTAGAAGCAGATGTAGCCGATCCGCCCGCCCAGGATCACCGCCAGGGTGATCCACAGGATCAGATCGTCGATCTGCGGCGCGGTGATGGTTGGCGGCCGCCCGCCCCAGAGCTTCGGATTTCGGATCAGCCGCACGCAGTAGCGCCAGCCCAGCAGGATACCGGCGATATAGGCCAGCGCGTACCAACGGATGGCCAACGGGCCCAGTGTCAGCGTCCCCAAATGAAGGGCCGGGATCGCCACCGCGACAGGATCGAAATCTGGAAACTGCAGGGCCAAGCGCTACTCACTCTTCCTCGGGTGGGACGCGGCGCAACGCCGCGACGGGCGATGCCTACCTGACAAGTTCTTCGCTTTCACGCGCCCTTTCCCATATATGAGCCCGATGCAGAGCCAAAATCCGCTTCTGGATGAGCTGGCGAAGGCTGCGAGCGCCGCGGTGGGCCTAGCCCAGGCCGCCGGCGACGAGGCCAAGGCCGCTTTCCGGTCCGGCGTGGACCGTATGACCGCCGACATGGACCTGATCCGCCGCGACGAGTTCGAGGCGCTGAAGGCCGAGATCGCGTCTCTGCGCACCGAACTGGCCAGTCTCAAACAGGCCGGCGAAGGCTGAGCGCATTGTTCGCCCCTCGCAAGAAGCGGCTTGAGACGAAGCCCGCGAAGCAGCTTAGGCTCTTTTACCGGCGCCGGCGCTCCGTCAGCGCCCGGACGCCTTGACCCGAGGTCCCATGGACGCCCCCCAACCGGAAGAAGACGACGTGCTGATCGCCCTCGACCCACTGGACGTGGTCGAGCGCGTGCTGATGGCCGAAAACCTCAGTTTCGACCGCACCGAAGACGGCGACCTGGCCTTCACCCTGGCAGGCGACTGGAAGGACTACGAACTGTGGTTCGCCTGGCGCCCGGAAGCCGATTGCCTGCAGCTGTGCCTGTCGATCGACCGCCGGGTGGAGAAGATCCAGCGCGCCGGCGCCTGCGAACTGGCCAATTTGGTCAATCAGCGCGTCTGGGTGGGTCACTTCGAGGTCTGGAGCGACGATGGCGAGGTGGTGTTCCGCCACGCCATGGCCCTGCCGGAGGGCGAGCGGCCGACGCTGGCGCAGGCCGCCTCGATGATCGACGCGGCGATGGAGGCGGCGGACCGCTTCTATCCGGCGTTTGACTTCCTGCTGGCGTCCGACAAGTCGCCGGAAGAGGCGATCGCCGCCTGCATGTTCGAGACCGTCGGCCAGGCCTGAGCCTGGCCTCCAGCCAATGACGCCGATCCTGCTTCTCGGCGCCGGGCGCATGGGCGGCGCGTTGCTCGCCGGCTGGAAACGCGCCGGCGCCTTCTCGCCCGACCAGTTGATGATCCGCGATCCTGCGCCAAGCGCCGAGGTGCGGGCCTCCGGCGCGTTGATCGATCCCGATCCCGCCGCGATGGGGCGCGCCAAGACGGTGCTCCTGGTGGTCAAGCCGCAGATCTGGCGCAAGGCCGCCGCTGAGGTCGCGCCGCACCTGGCGGCGGACGCGGTTATCGTCTCGATCGCCGCCGGCGTCGCTTCGGCCGACATCACCGCGGCGTTCCGCGGCCGGCGAGTCGCCCGGGTCATGCCGACGACGGCGGCGGCGATCGGGCAGGGAACAGCCAGCATCTACGCCGCCGATCCGGAGGCTCGCGCTCGAGCCCACGCCCTGTTAGCGCCGGTCGGGACGGTGGTCGATCTCGACGATGAAGACCTGCTGCACGCGGCGACCGCCGTTTCGGGCTCGGCCCCGGCCTATCTCTACGCCTTTGTCGAGGCGCTGGAGGCCGCCGGCGTCTCGCTGGGCCTCAGTTCAGACGCCGCCCGCGACCTCGCCCGCGCCACCATCGCCGGCGCCGCGGCGTTGATGGCGGACACCGGCGCCGATCCGGCCGAGCTGCGCCGCCAGGTAACCTCGCCCGGCGGCACCACCGAGGCGGCGCTCAAGGTGCTGATGGGCGAGGCGGGATTGGCGCCGCTACTGAAGGCCGCCGCTGCCGCAGCCGAGCAGCGTTCCCGGGAACTCGGGCGCTGACCCCCCCATCCTGGGTCGCGGCTTTCGCCGGGATGAGCGGATCGATAGGGTTGCGCGATGGCGAATGAAGACATTCTGGACAAAGCCACCGATGCCGCGCTGGCCCTCGCCGCCGAGCGGCCTTGGCGCGAGGTATCCCTACGCGACGTCGCCGAGCGCGCCGGCGTCGACTTTGCCGAACTCTACGCCAAGGCGCCGGCCAAGCCGTTGCTGGTGCTACGGCTGAGCCAGAAGCTCGACCGCGCGGCGCTGGCGACCGCAGCCACCCAGTCCGACGATCCGCATGACCGGCTGTTCGACGCGGCCATGGCCCGGATCGAGGCGATGGAGGCCCACCGTGAGGCGCTGCGCTCCATGGCCCGCGGCGAAGGTCCGATCTCGATCGGCCCGCACCTGCCGCTGACCGCCCGCGCGATCCTGGAAGCCGCCGGGGTCACCGCCACGCCGCCGCGCCTGGCCGCCATGACCCTGGTCTGGGCCCGCGTGGTCCAGGTCTGGCGCGACGACGAAGGCGCGCTGAACCGCACCATGGCCGAGATCGACAAGCGCCTGAAGCAGATGCGCACCCGGCTGGGACGGGTCGGCGCGGGGTTCTAGTTCCTCATTGAACAGTCATCGCCGGGCGGCAGTCCGGGCGACCCATGCACGCGGAACGGTGGGTGGCCGCGTCCGGCGCGGCCATAGCGACGGCTGTGTTCTTGGATAGCTGGGACTTACGCCCGGTTATGACCGATGAAGGGAAGGGCTCGGGGCCTGGGACGGTCACCCCGGCAGCCGCACCACCGCGCGCAGGCCGCCCAGCGGGGAGCGGTCGAGGGTCACTTCGCCGCCGTGGCCGCGGGCGACGTCTCTCGCGATCGCCAGGCCGAGGCCGACGCCTTTTTCGTTCTGGTTGCGGGCCTCGTCGAGGCGGCCGAACGGGGTGAAGGCGTCCTCGAAGCGCTCGGGCGGGATGCCGGGGCCGTCGTCGTCGACCGTGATCTCGACCCCGCCGGCCGGCGTCGCGTGCGCGGTCACCTCGACGTGCTCGCCGTGGGCGGCGGCGTTCATTACCAGGTTGGAGAGCGCGCGCTTGATCGCGTTGGGGCGCACGGTTGCGGAGAGGCCGGCGTCGGCGTCGACCTTGACCTCGGCCCCGGCGCGCAGCGCGCCTTCGCTGATCTCGTCCAGCAGCGGCGCCATCGCCACCCGCTCCAGCGCCTCGCCGCCCTCGCCGCGGGCGAAGGCGAGGTACTCGTCGATCATGTGCTCCATTTCGGCGAGGTCGCGCTTCATCGCCTCGACGCGGGCGCCGGGCTCGGCCAGCGCCAGCTCCAGCTTCAGCCGGGTCAGCGGCGTGCGCAGGTCGTGGCTCACCGAGGCCAAGAGGGTGGTGCGCTGGTCGACGTAGCGCTGGATGCGGTTCTTCATCGCCAGGAACGACTGCCCGGCCTGCCGCACCTCCCGCGCGCCATAGGGCTTGAACTCGATCTCCGCGCCCTTGCCGAACGCCTCCGCCGCGGCCGCCAGCCGCTCGATCGCGCGCACCTGGTTGCGGATGAACAGCACGGCCACGGCGGTCAGCAATACGGTCGCCAGCGTCAGCCAGAAGATGAAGCTGTAGGCCTGGGTGGCGAAGGCGCGGTCGCGCGGGGCGATGATGCGCAGCACCCCGTCCTTCACCTTCACCCGGATGTCGACATAGGCCGGATAGCGGGTGGTGTCGTACCAGTAAGGCGCGTCGATGCGGTCGGAGAGGGCCGTGTTCATCGCCCGGTCGATGCCGAACAGCGCGACGTGGCGCACGGTCGGCAGCTGGGCGCCCGGCTGATAGATGATCGACAGGTCCAGCGACTGCTCGGCGCGGTCGGACAGGCGCTTCAGGCCCGGCGGCGTCGGATCGGCGTCATAGGCCTGGATCACCCAGGCAATGTCGCCGGCCAGGCCCTCGGTCAAATGGCCGTTCACCCGCTGCCAGTAGGCGTCGAAGAAGAACCAGGTCACCAGGATCTGCATCACCGCGATCGGCAGCACGATGATCAGCAGGCTGCGGCCGTAGAGCGTGGTCGGCGCGCGGCGCTTCAGCAGCGTCAGCAGCGATGGAATGCGCGGGCTCATCCGTCGGGGGCCAGCATGTAGCCCACGCCGCGCACCGTCTGCAGATAGCGCGGGTTCTTCGGATCGTCCTCGATCTTGCGGCGCAGGCGGGTGACCTGGATGTCGACCGCGCGGCCGGCGGCCTCCGCGGTCTGGCGGGCGAGTTCGAAGCGATCGACCGGGGCGTTGGCCGCGACGGCGAGCTGACGCAGCAGCTGCGCCTCGCCCTCGGTCAGCCGGATCGGCGCATCGTCGCGCCACAGCTCGCCGCGCGCCGGATCGAAGCTGCAGCGGCCGAGCTGGAGCCGGCCGCCAGCCGGCGCGCGCGGCGCGGCGCGGCGCAGGATCGCCTCGATCCGCAGCACCAGCTCCTGCGGCTCGAACGGCTTCGCGAGGTAGTCGTCGGCGCCGAGCGCCAGCCCGGCGATGCGGTCGTCCGGCAGGCCGCGGGCGGTGAGGATCAGCACCGGGGTGCGCCCCATCTCGCCCGGCCGGCCGCGCAGCCAGGTCGCGAAGGCGAAGCCGTCCTCGCCTGGCATCATCACGTCCAACACCAGCAGGTCGAAGGCCAGCTGTTCGACCAGTTTGCGCGCCGCCGCGGCGTCCGGCGCGGTCGAGACGCGGAAGCCGGCACGGGCCAGATATTCCTTGATCAGCTCGCGGATGCGGTCGTCGTCATCGACCACCAGCAGGTGGCGGGCTTCGGCGGGAAGGCTCATCCGGCGGCCAAATTATTGACGGCGCGGCCTGCTGAGGGTCTATGAACCCTCCCGCAGCGAAAGGAGGCGGCAGGCGTCATGTCACTCGTTCCCATGGACGACCGCGATGGATGGATTTGGCTGGACGGCCAGTTCACGCCCTGGCGAGAGGCCAAGGTGCACGTATTGACCCACGGCCTGCACTACGGCTCGGCCGTATTCGAGGGCGAGCGAATGTACGGCGGCGAAATCTTCAAGCTGACCGAGCATACCGAGCGTCTCTTTAAGTCGGCGGAAATTCTCGACTTTTCGATCCCGTTCACGGTGGCGCAGATCGAAGAGGCAAGCAAGGCGACCTGCGCCAAGAACGGGCTGGACGACTGCTACATCCGCCCGATCGCCTGGCGCGGTTCCGAGCAGATGGGCGTCTCGGCCCAGCACAGCAAAATCCACATCGCCATCGCCGCCTGGGAGTGGCCGAGCTACTTCAAGCCGGAAGAGAAGGCCAAGGGCATCCGCCTGACCTGGGCCAAGTACAAGCGCCCCTCGCCGGAAACGGCGCCGACAGCGTCCAAGGCCGCCGGGCTCTACATGATCTGCACCCTGTCCAAGCACGCCGCCGAGCGCGATGGCTACGCCGACGCGATGATGCTGGACTGGCGCGGCTATGTGGCCGAGGCGACCGGGGCGAACGTGTTCTTCGTGCGCGACGGGGTGATCCACACGCCGATCCCCGACTGCTTCCTCGACGGCATCACCCGCCGCTCGGCGATGGAGCTGGCGCGGCAGAAGGGCTTCGAAATCGTCGAGCGCCACATCGCCCCCGAAGAGCTGGCCGGTTTCAGCGAGTGCTTCATCACCGGCACCGCCGCCGAGGTGACCCCGGTAGCGCAGATCGGCGAGCACACGTTCAAGCCGGGCAACATCTCGCTCTCGCTGATGGACGACTTCGCCAAGATGGTGCGGCGCCAGCTCGTCGCGGCCTGAGGCGCCAGCGGAAGGCTACGCCAGGGCGTCTGGGGAGGCCCCGGAGCCCTTCGTTGGGGTCGCCTGTCTGGGGTAACCATAAGTAACGTTACAAATCCCGCGTACGGCCTCGCTGGCGGCCGTAGCGTCGATCGGGGGCATTTGGCGCCGCCCAGAGCTCGGGTCGGGCAAAGCGATCTTGCGTCTCCGAACGTCCGCTTAGCCGCCACTCGCCGAATCGGGCTGGGGCCGATGTAAATTCGAAAGATGGGCGCCGCCATTTCCGTCCAATCGCCCATCTCGTCCCTGCCACCGCCAGTCCGACAATTGCTGCTATCGCGAAGACGGAAGGCCAGAAGTTTTGGTCGGGCGTACCGTCATCGAGCGGACTTCCCCCGAGCAAGACGAACCAGGGAGAAAGGGTGACGATGGACCCGAGGCAAAAGCCGATATTGCTGTGAAGTTCGGGCGGAGAGGGTCCGAAGCAGCGATGCCCAAAGTGAAACAATCCAAAGACCGACGGCGAAAACGGAAACGCTAGGGTGGACCAGAGGGCCACGCTTCGCAGGAAACCCATCGTCTCGTCCGATTTCGGGGCCGTCTCGGCGCTTAGCTACCTGACGAGAGTGTCCGCTTAATGCGCCAGCGTTTGCCGCCGCCGCGATGGCCCGCGACGTTGGCGTGTGCCGAGGGCGCGAGCGCCCTTACGGCGACGCGTCCGGCCGCCAGCGCGCCCAGCCCCACTAGCAGGCGATCGTTTCGACATGGCCTTCCTCGCCGAACGCCAGCAAGGGCCGGTCGCGGGTCATCAGCCGGTAGCGGTAGTGACGGGCGGTCGCCGCGATGATCCGGTCCCCGGGGTCGCGAAGTGCAACCGACGGCAGGAACGATGCCGCGACCAGCACCTCTGGGGGCATTGGCGCCAACGCCAAGCCGGTGTCGAGCGTGCTCTGAAACCATGCTCGAGGGTCCAGGCTGAGCGACAGCCGGCCCCGCGACACCAGCAATCCAATCTCCCAGGCAGAGATCGGTGACACTGCGACCGGCGTTCCCGTAACGTCAGCTTCGTCGATCGCCTCTAGGGCCGATCGAGCGATGCCGTCTTTGTTTGCAAGCCAGATCAGCGCGCAGGTGTCGAGCAGGATCGGTCTCACGCAGTTTGCGCATCCCAGACTTCCCCGGTCGGCTCGGTGAGATCGAAGCCCGGCTGAACGCGAACGGTGCCGCCAAGCGCACTCTGGAGCCGCGCCACGAGCCCTGGCGGCCCATCAGAGCCGGACTGCCGCCGCCCTTTTCCCGTTCGCCGGAAGGTGACTTTGCGCGCGATGAGATCGAGACCCTCCGTGCGATAGCCGGCGTCCAACCACACACGAGTCATCGGGTTGTTCGCCGGATTGTTGCTCCACCAGGCCGGATGCTTCTGAGATGGTGGCAGCACCGCGCCTATCAGCCGTTCGATCTCGTCGAAACTCAACGCGATCTCGTCATCATGGGAGGAGAGCAGGAAGGTCTTCAGCGGTTCGTATTTGCCCATGGCGACAACATACTCCCTGCCGCGTGCAGCTGCAATGAAGCTGCACGGCTGCCCATCGCGGAATTGCTGGGCAGACCGTTCGGGTCAGGGCGAAAGCCGATATCCGCCGGCTTCGGTAATCAGGATCTTCGGCCCGGTGGGATCGGGTTCGATCTTCTGGCGCAGGCGATAGACGTGGGTTTCGAGCGTGTGGGTAGTGACGCCGGCGTTGTAGCCCCACACCTCGGTCAGCAGCTCTTCGCGCGAGATCACCTTGCCGCCGGCGCGGTAGAGGTACTTGAGGATGTTGGTTTCCTTGTCGGTCAGCCGGATCTTCTTGCCCTTGGCGTCGAGCAGCATCTTGGCGGCGGGGCGGAACTCGTAGGGACCGATCTGGAACACCGCATCTTCGGACTGCTCGTGGCTGCGCAGCTGGGCGCGGATGTGGGCTAGCAGGACGTTGAACTTGAACGGCTTGGTCACATAGGCGTTGGCGCCCGACTCCAGGCCCAGGATCGTGTCGGAGTCGCCGGAGGCCGCTGTCAGCATGACCACCGGCGCGGAAACCCCGCCGCTGCGCATCAGCTTCAGCGCTTCGCGGCCGTCCATGTCGGGCAGGTCGACGTCGAGCAGGATCAGATCCGGCCGCGATTCCTTGGCCAGCCTGACGCCCTCGGACGCGGTCGGCGCGCCGGAAGCGGTGAACTCCTCATGCAGCTCGAGCTGCTCGCACAGCAGGCCGCGCAGGTCGGTGTCGTCGTCGATAACGAGGATGGTCTTTGCGCGCGGCATTCGTCCACAGCATGCACTGACGCCCCCTTACCGGCTAGTGCCCTCGCGGCTAGGGTTTTTCAATGATCTTGATCATCCCCGTCGGTGGCGCCCGCGTGGCGCGCGCCGAACAGCGCCGTACCGACCCGCACCGAGGTCGCGCCGAAGCGGATCGCGGTCTCGAAGTCGGCGCTCATGCCCATCGACAGGCGCGCAAGGCCGTTGCGGGCGGCGATCTGGGCGGTGAGGGCGAAATGAGGTCCGGGCGGCTCGTCCTGCGGCGGGATGCACATCAGGCCCTCGAGGGTCAGGCCGAATTCGCCGCGGCAGCGGGCGATGAAGTCGTCGGCGTCGGACGGCGCCAGGCCAGCCTTCTGCGGCTCGTCGCCGGTGTTGATCTCGACGTAGAGCCGCGGCTGGCGGCCGAGCCGCTGGGCCTCGCGGGCGAGGGTCTCGGCCAGCTTCGGCCGGTCGAGGGTCTCGATCACGTCGAAGAAGGCCACCGCCTCGCGCGCTTTGTTGCTTTGCAGCGGGCCGATCAGGCGCAGCTCGAGCCCCTCGCGGCGATCGGACCAGCGGCTCAGCGCCTCCTGCACCCGGTTCTCGCCGAACACGCGCTGGCCGGCGGCGAGCACGGCGGCGATACGCTCCTTCGGCTGAGTCTTGGAGACGGCGGTGAGGCTGACGTCGGCCGCCTCGCGCCCGGCCGCCCGGGCGGCCGCGGCGATGCGGGCCAGGATCTCCGACCGCGCGGCGGCGGCGTCGAAGGCGTCGTCTAGGCGTGGCGCGAGGTCAGGCACGGTCAATCGAGGCGATGTGGCGGTGGGCGCGGACGCTACGGCCGGCGCGGGTCAGAGGGAAGGCCCTGCCGCGACTGTTCTTCTTCACTGACCCGGCCCGCACGCCCGACCCGGAGGCGGTCATCGCCCGCCTGCCGCGCGGCGCTGGCGTGGTCTACCGCGCCTTTGGGGACCCGGACGCGGTGGTGAAGGGGCGAAGGCTGGTGAGGGCGGCGCGGCGGCACGGCCTGCTGGTGCTGTCGGGGGCCGACGCCGGTCTCGCCGCGCGGATCGGCGCCGACGGCGTGCACCTGCCGCAGCGGCGCGCGGTGCTGGCGCGGGCGATCAAGCGAGCGCGGCCGACCTGGATCGTCACCGCCGCCGCCCATTCCGAATCGGCGATGGTGATGGCCCGGCGCTGCGGCGCGGACGCGGTGTTCGTCTCGACGGTCTTCGTCAGCGCCAGCTCCTCGGCCGGCCGGCCAATTGGAGCCCTGCGATTCGCGGCGCTGACGGTTCGTGCCGGATTGCCGGTGTTTGCGCTGGGCGGGGTGAATGGCAAGACGGCGCGATGTTTGACGCAAACGCGCGCCGCTGGGATCGCCGCGATCGACGCCTTGCTCAGCTAGAACTTGAAAGTGGTTTCCAGCCGCACGCGCGGGGCGGGGCCATCGCCAGTCAGCTTGCGGCCGTCCGGGGTCTCTTCGTCGCCGAGCGAAACGCCGACGCCGGTGCGCACGCCAGGTGCGACACCGTAGTTCAGGCCGATCCGCGCGTCGCGCCACGTCACGTCACGGTCGCCGGGCTGGGCCATGTCGAGGTTGACGCCCCAGCGGCCGGTCTTGTTGTTAAACTGCAGCGTCTTGTGCGGCGGCTGCGGTCCGATCTGGTTCGGTTGGGGGGTGAAGTCGTCGTGTTGCGAGAAGAGGTCGGACGGCGCGGCATGCGCAGCCGCGGCTACGCTCGCCATCGCGAACGCGGCAGCCACCGTCATCGCCAGCCTGTTCGGCCGCCTACCCACCCTCGAATCGCCCCTTCCAGTCATGCGGGCCACGCTACGCCCACTTCTTACAGTTTCGATTAAGGTCCTCGAAGTTTCAACGTCAAGGCGCGGGCGGCCGCAGGGTTCCCAAAAGCGCGCATTGGCCGCGCTGCTGTGGCTGCCCCGCCACGCGATTCCTGTTTGGCGCGGCTTGGCGGATGTTATAGACGCCTTGCGGGGCGCGCTGGCGCAGTGTGGTCAATGACCGCTTACGCATTGGAGTAGACAAAAGAATGCCCTTCAAGAGTGGGTCCATGGCGCGCGCCGCCCTGGCCGTAGCAGCCGTTGTCGGCTTCTCCGGCCTCGCCGCTTGCGCGCACCCTGGGTCGGCGCCGAAGACCGCGGTCGCGCCGAATGCGATCGGCGTTAACAGCTATCTGTGGCGCGCCACGCTCGACACGCTCGCGTTCATGCCGCTGGCTTCGGCCGATCCTTACGGCGGCGTCGTGATCACCGACTGGTATTCCGATCCGCAAAAGCCGGACGAGCGCTTCAAGTGCACGGTGTACATCCTCGACACCCGGCTGCGCGGAGACGCGCTCAAGGTCACGGTGTTTAAGGAGGTCAGCAACGGCCAGGGCGGCTGGGCGCCGTCACAGGCGGCCGACCAGACCTCGATCGATATCGAGAACGCCATCCTGACCCGCGCCCGCCAGCTTCGGGTTTCCAACCTCAGGGGCTGATCCGGCGGTTCCATTGCGCAGGGCGCGGGATTTCGCTACATTCCGTGCATGCTCAACGCTGTCTCCAGCATGATCCTTGCGCGCCTGGGCCTTAGCGGCCCCCGGGCGTAGAGGCCGCGCGCGACATCTTCGCCGGCCGCGTCCGGGGGTTTTCCGAAACATCCCCTAGACCTACCGACCCTGGCGAAGGAATAAGAACCCCATGCCGCGTTACAATCCAACCGAGGTTGAGCCCAAATGGCGCGCCGCTTGGGCCGCGGCCGACGCGTTCCGCGCCGAGACCGGAGCGGCCAGGCCCAAGTACTACGTGATGGAGATGTTCCCCTATCCGTCGGGGCGCCTGCACGTCGGCCATGCGCGCAACTATGCGATGGGTGACGTGGTGGCGCGCTTCAAGCGGGCGCGGGGCTTCAACGTGCTGCACCCGATGGGCTGGGACGCGTTCGGCCTGCCGGCCGAGAACGCCGCCGCCGAGCGCGGCGTCGATCCGTCCGCCTGGACCCACGAGAACATCGACGTGATGCGCCAGGAGCTGCAGCGACTGGGCCTGTCGATCGACTGGTCGCGCGAGTTCGCCACCTGCGATCCCGGTTACTACGGCAAACAACAGGCTTGGTTCCTGCGGCTGTGGCGCCGGGGCCTGGTCTATCGCCGCGAGGGCTTGGTCAACTGGGACCCGGTCGACATGACCGTGCTGGCCAACGAGCAGGTGATCGACGGCCGCGGCTGGCGCTCCGACGCCATCGTCGAGCGCCGCAAGCTGATGCAGTGGTTCATGCGCATCACCGACTACGCCGACGAGCTGCTGGAGGCGCTGAAGACGCTGGATCGCTGGCCGGACAAAGTGCGGCTGATGCAGGAGAACTGGATCGGCCGCTCGAAAGGGCTGCGCCTGACCTTCGCGTTCGCCGCCGACGACGCCCCCGGCTTCGACGGCGTCAGCGTCTACACCACCCGGCCGGACACACTGTTCGGCGCCAGCTTCGTCGCGCTCTCGCCCAACCATCCGCTGACGGAACAGCTGGCGGCAGGCGATCCGCGCGTCGCCGCGTTCATCGACGAGTGCCGCAAGGGCGGGACCTCGGAGGCGGCGATCGAGACGGCGGAGAAGCTGGGCTTCGACACCGGCCTGCGCGTGGTTCATCCGTTCGATCGGGAATGGACGCTGCCGGTCTGGATCGCCAACTTCGTGCTGATGGACTACGGCACGGGGGCGATCTTCGGCTGCCCGGCGCACGATCAGCGCGACCTGGACTTCGCCCGCAAGTACGACCTGCCGGTGACGCCGGTGGTGCTGCCGCCGGACGCCGACCCAGGGACATTCGAGGTCGGCGGCGAGGCCTATGTCGGCCCCGGCCGGATCTACAACTCTGGCTTCATGGACGGGATGGATGTCGAGACCGCCAAGGCCGCCGCTATCGCCCGCGTCGAAGAAATGGGGCTCGGCGAAGGGACCACTGTCTATCGTCTGCGCGACTGGGGCATCGCCCGCCAGCGCGGCTGGGGCTGTCCGATCCCGGTGGTGCACTGCGGCAAATGCGGCATCGTCGCCGTGCCCGAACAGGACCTGCCGGTCGTCCTGCCGAGCGGGATGGACTTCAGCCGTCCCGGCAACGCCCTGGCGCGGCATCCGACCTGGAAGCACACCACCTGCCCGACCTGCGGCGGCCCGGCCGAGCGCGAGACCGACACGCTGGACACCTTCGTCGATTCCGCCTGGTATTTCGCCCGCTTCACCGATCCGGACGCCGCCGAGCCGATCGGCAAGGCAGCGGCCGACTACTGGCTGCCGGTGGACCAGTACATCGGCGGCATCGAGCACGCCGTGCTGCACCTGCTCTACGCCCGCTTCGTCACCAAGGCGCTGCGCGACGAGGGCATGCTGTCGATCGACGAGCCGTTCACGGGCCTGTTCACCCAGGGCATGGTCACGCACGAGACCTACCGCCGCCAGAACGGCGAGTGGGTCGACCCCGGCGAAGTCGAGATCATCTCCGAAGGCGCAACGCGTCGGGCGCGGCTGAAGGACACCGGCGAGCCGGTGACCATCGGCGACATCGAGAAGATGTCGAAATCCAAGCGCAACGTCGTCGCCCCGGCCGACATGGCCGACACCTACGGCGTCGACGCCGCGCGGCTGTGCGTGCTCTCCGACTCGCCGCCGGAGCGCGACGTGCAGTGGACCTCGGCCGGGGTCGAGGGCGCGTCGCGGTTGGTGAACCGGGTCTGGGCCGAGTTCGACGCCGAGCCGGTGATCGAGCCGCCCGATCCGGCGCGGGAGGCCGAGCTGCGCAAGGCCACCCACCGGGCGATCAAGGCGGTCACCGATGCGATCGAAGGCTGGCGCTTCAACAGCGCTATCGCTCGTCTGCACGGGTTCGTCGGCGTGGTGCGGCGCTTCCCGGAGGGCGGGCCCGCGCGGCGCGAAGCGCTGTCGGCCCTGGCCCGCCTAATCGCCCCCTACGCCCCGCATTTGGCCGAGGAATGCTGGCAGCGGCTGGACGAACCCGGCCTGGTCGCCGCCGCGCCCTGGCCGGTCTACGATCCGGCCCTGGCCGAGGACGACGAGCGGGTGCTGCCGGTGCAGATCAACGGCAAGCGCCGCGGCGAAATCCGCGCCGGCGCCGGGGCTTCGGAGGCCGAGGTGGAGAAGATCGTGCTTGACGATCCGGAGATCGCACGGCGCCTAGAGGGCCTCAGCATCCGGCGGGTGATCGTGGTCAAGGACCGCATCGTCAACATCGTGGCGGCATGAGCGGCTCGGCTCGCAACATCGCGCTGGCGCTCGCGCTGGCGGCCGCCGCCCCGCTCGGCGGCTGCGGCTTCACGCCACTCTACGCCGAGGGCGGCGTCGGGGGCGGGCTGACCCACATCCAGGTCGTCGCGCCGCAGGGGCGCGTCGGCTATCTGCTGCGCGAGGATCTCGACGATGCGCTCGGCCGCGCCAAGGGCGACGCGCCGCAGTACCGGCTGGAGATGGTTCTGACTCAGGTTCGCCAGGCGCACGGCCTGACCGCCAACGACACCGCCCAGCGCTATGAGCTCGACCTGACGGTCATCTACACCCTGATCGACATCGCCAGCGGCAAGGTGGCGACCACCGGCGAGGTGACCAGCGACGTCAGCTACGACTCCACGGTCCAGCCCTACGCCGGCATCGCCGCGCGCACGGATACTCAGGACCGCCAGGCGACCGACGCCGCCCAGAAGATCGAGGTGCGGATCGCCGCCTGGATGGCCGGCCACAAGGCAGGCTAGGGGACGATGCTGCTGGGTCGCCGCCCCGACGCCGAGAGATTCCTGGCCAATCCGGACAAGGCCGTGCGCGCGGCGCTGATCTTTGGCCGCGATCTCGGCGTGGTGCGCGAGCGCGGCCAGGGGCTGGCCGCGAAGGTCACCGAGCATCCCGACGACCCGTTCGACGTCGCCCTGATCACCGACGCCGACATGGACCAGGACCCGGCCCGGCTGGTCGACGACCTGATGGCGCTGTCGCTGATGGGCGGGCGGCGGCTGGTGCGGCTGCGCCTCTCCACCGAGCGCGCCGGGCCCGACCGCCTGGCCGCCGAGGCGCTCGAGCGCCACGCGGCCGGCGAGTACAATCCCGAAGCCTTCTTCCTGATCGAGGCGGGCAACCTCGACCGCACCTCGGCCGTGCGCAAGGCGGCGGAGAAGCATCCCGCCGCTGTCGCCATTCCCTGCTACGAGGATGAGATCGGCGATCTCGCCCGGCTGACCCGCGAGGCGTTGACCAAGGACAAGCTGGCGCTGACCTCCGAGGCGCTCGACATCTTCGTCCGCCGCCTGCCGCACGAGCGCGGCGTTGCCCGGCGCGAGGTCGAGCGGCTGGCGCTCTACCTCGGTCCCGGCAGCGGCGCGACCGGCACGGCCGACGATCTGGTCGACTTCCTCGGCGTCGAGCCGGAGGCCTCGCTGGCCGACGCCGCGCAGGACGCGTTCGGCGGTCGCCTCGCCGCCGCCCAGGCGGGCCTGCGGCGTGCGGCCCAGGAGGGCGAGGGCGGCCCGTCCGCCGTCCGCGCCATGAGTCAGCACCTCGCGCGTCTGCGCCGCACCGCGACCCTGCGCGCCGCCGGGGCCGAGCTTGCGGAGGCGGCCAAGGCCTCCGGTGTGTTCTGGAAGAACGAGAAGGAGTTCCTGCGCCAGGCCCGCGCCTGGGACCTGGGGCCCCTCGGCGAGATTCAGCCCGAGCTCCTGGAAGCCGACCGCGCCTGCAAACAGACCGGCTCGCCCGATCACCTGATCGCCGAACGCCTGGCGCTGACCATCGCCGCCAAGGCGCGGCGGTTGGGGCTTTAGGGCGCGCGCGCGGCGTTGGTCCGCAGCACGAAGCCGATCACCAGGGCGACGGCGCGGTAGAGCTCGGCCGGGATCTCGGTTTCCAGCTCGACGCTAGCCAGGGCTTCGGCGAGGGCGGCGTTTTCCTGCAGCGGCACACCATGGGCCTGGGCGGTCTCGATGATCTTGTCGCCCAGCCAGCCACGGCCCATGGCGACCACCCGCGGCGCGCGCGGCTTGTCGTAGGTGAGGGCGACGGCGAGGGTCTCTTTTTCGGGCGCGTTCATGAGCGGCGGTCCACCAGCTGGCCGGCCGGCTGCTGGGGCCTGGGCGGGGCGCCGCCGATGATGCGAACGGCGACGTCCGCGCCGTGCTCGGCGGCCAGCGCTTGAGTGAGCTCGTCCTGGTGCGCGTCCAGCGCCTGCCGCGCACCGGCGTCCTCGGCCATCAGGGTCACTCGCGCCCGGCCATTTCCTAGCATGACGTCGGCGTGGACCGGTCCGCTCGGCGCCACGTTGACCGAGAAGCGCGCGCGCCAGCTGGGCTCGGGCTCGCCGTTTCCGGCGCCGGGGCCGCGCCCGTCGCGGCTGATCTCGAACTGTGCGACGCCGGCGCCTGCGGGGGTGGCGATCGGAACCTCGAACATCCAGCGCGTGGTCTGGCCGGGCTGGCCGACAGAGGCCGCCTGCGACAGCTGCACACGCGCCAGGGCGCCCTGCGCCTCCTGTTGCAGGGTGCGGACCAGGACGTCAGCACCGGTTTGGGTGTCGAGGCTCGCCCGCACCGCCGCCTGCCCGGTGGTCGGGCCGCCGCCGACGGGCGGCTCCAGCTGATCGGGCGAGCTGCGCGGCGCCGTGACGCCCGGCGTCGCAGCGGTCTGGGCAGTCGGCCGCGGCAGCGACGGGCCCTCGATCAACGGCGCCAGCTCGCTCGACAGCTGCAGCAGCAGCGCCTTCAGGTCCTGCTGCAGGTTCGCCGGCGCGACTTCGTCGCCATTGACGACGGCCTCGGCGAGACCGGCTTCGAGGAAGACGCCGGAGCCCTGCGCCGCCGATCGAAGCTGCTCGGCGGTGACGTCGGCCCCCAGCGGGATCTGGGCGGCGAGGATCTGGCCGGCGGTGGCGCGGGCGTCGGCGGGCATGGCCGGCGAATTCACCGCCACTGCGAGGTCGGCCAGCAGCGGCGCCAGGCTGTCCTGCTGCGTCGCGGCCTCGCCCACCATCGCCATCAGCGCCGACGGCTGCGGGGCGGTCGGCAGGTTGACCACCAGGTCTTCGGTGAGGGTCGCCGTGACTTGGGCCGCCAGCTGCGAGGCCCCGGCGGCGACCTCGGCCGTCGGCCGCGTCGCGGCCGCGCTGACGCCGCCCACGCCCACGGTCGCTGCCGGGGCGATCGCCGGCGTTGCGCTGATCGGGGAGATGTCCGACGGAGCCATGTTCACAGCTTCCCCATGCGTCGCTTAACGGGCCGTCAAGGCCGCGAGATCAACCTGCCGGGTTGCGGCGTTTGTCCGCACTGCAACGCCACCAAAAGGCCATCGATTCAGCCCGGCCATGGTGGCAAGGCGATTGAGTTCGGGAGGGGCGGCGTGGTGCGGTGGTTCGCGGGCGGTCTGACGGTTGCGTTTCTGGCGCTGGCTCCGGCCGCCCTGGCGCGGCCGGAGCGCGACGGCGGCGGACTGGGCCCTGCGGTGCTGGCCGAGATCAACTGGGTGCGCGCCCATCCCACCGAATATGCCGAACACCTGCATGACGGTCCGCAAACCCGCGCCACCGACGAGGCGATCGACTATCTGGATCGCCGCGCGCCGGCCGCGCCGCTGCAGTTCAACGTCCGGCTTGAGGCGTCGGCGTCTGACCACGCCGCCGACGAGGGCCAGCACGGCGCCTTCACCCATACCGGCTCGGACGGCTCGAGCGCGGGCGAGCGGATGCACCGCGTCGGCGTCTGGGCCGGGATGATGGCCGAGGAGATGTCCGCCGGCGAAGAGTCCGCGGGCGACATCGTGCGCCAGCTGATCGTCGACGAGGATGTGCCCGGCCGCGGCCACCGCAACGACCTGATGGACCCGTTCCTGAAGCAGGCCGGCGTCGGCTGCGCCTCGCACCCGGTCTACGGCGTGGTCTGCGTCATCGACCTCGCCTCGGCCCCGCCGCCGCGGGACTAGGCCCGAACGCTAGTACTCAACCCCCGCCAGATAGAGCCCCTCGGCCGGGGCGACCTGACCGCAGGCGGTGCGGTCCTTGGCGTCGAGGGCGGCTTTCAGGTCGGCGGGCGTCCAGCGGCCGGCGCCGACTTCGGCGAGGCTGCCGGTCATCGAGCGGACCTGACGGTGCAGAAACGAGCGCGCCGAGAAAGCCAGGCGCACCTCGTCGCCCTCGCGCCAGATCCGCGCCTCGTCCAGCGTCTTCAGTGGCGACTTGGCCTGGCAGTCGGTATCGCGGAAGGTGGTGAAGTCGTGATGGCCGACGAGCGAGCCTGCCGCTTCAGTCATTGCCCCGACATCGAGCGGCTTCTTCAGGTGCCAGACGCGGCGCTTCTCCAGCGTCGGTGGGGCCATGCGGTTGACGACGCGATAGAGGTAGCGCCGACCTTTGGCGGAGAAGCGGGCGTGGAAGCCCTCTGGCGCCAGGCTGGCGGCGATGATGGCGATCGGTGCGGGGACCAGGTGAGCGTTGAGCGCGTCGCGCACGACCTCTGGCTTCCAGTCGCGCTCCAGATCGACGTGGACCACCTGCTGCAGGGCGTGGACGCCGGTGTCGGTGCGGCCGGCCGCCTGCAGACGCACCTCCTCGCCGCAGAACGCCTTCAGCGCCCGCTCGATCGAGCCCTGGACCGTCGGCAGGTCGGCCTGGATCTGGAAGCCCTTGTAGGGGCCACCGTCGTACTCGAGGTCGAGCCGATAGCGGGGCATCAGACCGCGACCGTCCCCAGGCGGAAGCCGCGCACGAAGTCGTCGAGCTGCTGCGCGCCGCGGCCTTCGCGCTGCGCGGTCAGCAGGCGCACCGCGCCGCCTCCGCAGGCGATCAGCAGCCGGTCGTCCAGCACCTCTCCCGGTGCGCCCTCTCCTTCCTCGACGCGCGACAGCAGCGCCTTGATCCGCACCGGTCCGCGCTCGCCGGCGGCCTCGAACCAGGCGCCCGGCGAAGGCGAAAGCCCGCGGATGCGGCAGTCGATCTCGGTGGCCGGCTTGGTCCAGTCGATCCGGGTCTCGCGCGAGCGAATCTTCTTGGCGTAGGTGACGCCCTCATCCGGCTGAGGCGTCTCGATCGCGGTCCCGGCTTCGATCTGCGGCAGGGTGCGCACCAGCAGTTCGGCGCCCACGGTGGCCAGGCGATCCAGCAGCGTGCCGGCGGTGTCGAGGGCGTCGATCCGCAGCCGCTCGACCGCCAGGGTCGGGCCCTCATCGAGGCCCTCGGTCAGGCGCATGACGCCGACGCCGGTCAGCTTGTCGCCGGCCATGATCGCCCGCTGGATCGGCGCGGCGCCGCGCCAGCGCGGCAACAGCGAGGCGTGCAGGTTGAACAACCCCAGGCGTGGGGCGTCGATGACCGGCGGCGGCAGGATCTGACCGAACGCCACCACCACCGCCGCGTCCAGGCGCAACGCCTCGAACGCGGCGATCTCGGCAGGATCGCGCATCGAGGCCGGCGTGCGCACCGCAAGGCCATGCGCTTCGGCGAAGGCCTGCACCGGCGAGGGCGAGAGCTTTTTGCCCCGGCCGCGCGGCGCCGGCGGCTGAGAGTAGACGCAGGCCACCTCGAACCCGGCTTCCACGATGGCAGCGAGGCTGACGACGGCGAAATCCGGGGTGCCAAGGAAGGCGAGGCGCATGCCGCCAGCCTTTAGCCGCCCGCCGCCGTAAGGCAAACCCGCGGAACCGGCGATCGGCCGGCTCGTTAGGGTCTCATCGTCCGAGAAGAACCCATGCGCCCGTCGCCCGAAATCACTGCCGTCGTCGTTGTCAACGTCGTCTCGGCCATCGCCGCACTCGTCCTGACCGTCGCCTGTTCGCGCGCCTCCGACCACAGCGCCGCCGCCGACCTAAAGGACGCCGGCCACGTCGTCGCCGTCGATACCCGCAAGGCTGCGGACGAGGCCAAGGTCGCCGCGCACAAGCTGGCCGCCGACACGCGCGGCGCCGCCCACGACCTCACCCACCACGGCCGCTCGGACGACAAGAGCAGCTGACCTCGGTCGCGCCCCCGGCCGTAGCGTTGTCACCGCGCCGCGGCTTGGGCATGCTCGCGCGCCATGACCGCCGCGGCGCCGCTCAATCTGTTCGACTACGAGGCGCTGGCGCAGCCGCTGATGCATCCGGCGGTCTGGGACGTCATCGTCGCCGGCGCTGCTGACGAGATCACTGTGGCCGAGAATCGGCGGGCGTTCGACCGGCTGACGATCAGGCCGCGTATGCTGGTCGACGTCAGCGCGATCGACACCGCCACGAGGGTGCTTGGCGCACCGGTCGCCGCGCCGATCCTGATCGCGCCATCCGGCTACCACGCGGTGCTGTGTCCCGAGGGCGAATGCGCAACCGCGCAGGCGGCGGGCCGCGCCGGTATCGTCATGACGGCGCCTAGCGGCTCTCACCGCACCATCGAGGACATTGCGGCCGCCGCCATCGGCCCGTTGTGGCTGCAGCTCTACCTGTTTCCGGAACGCGAGCGCTCGCTGGCGATGGTGCGGCGCGCCGAGGCTGCGGGGTGCCTCGCCATCGTGCTGACCGTCGACGCGCCGCGCTTCGGCCGCAAGGATCGCAGCCTGCGCAGCGAAAACGATTTCGACTGGCCCGAATCCGGTAATCTCGCCGGCTTGCCGCCGCCCACCCTGCCGTGGTTCAGGGGCGCGCCGGTGACCTGGGCCGATGTCGACTGGCTGAGTGGGGTTACCCGCCTGCCGATCCTGCTGAAGGGCATCCTGACGGCCGAGGACGCGGCGCTCGCCGCCGCGCATGGCGTCGAGGGGATCGTCGTCTCGAACCACGGTGGCCGGCAACTGGACGGCGTGACGGCCAGCATCGACGCCCTGCCGGAAGTCGTCGCCGCCGCGGGCGATCACTGCGAAATCTACCTGGATGGCGGCGTGCGGCGCGGAACCGACGTGCTGAAGGCTCTGGCGCTTGGCGCTCGGGCGGTGATGATCGGACGGCCGGTGCTCTGGGGGCTGGCGGTCGCCGGCCCCGCGGGTGTCGCCGTCGTTCTCGCCATCCTGGCGAACGAGCTGGCCTTTGCCATGGCGCTGAGTGGCCGGCCGACGATCGCCGACATCGACCGCACGGTGGTGCGTTGAACGTGCCGTCGGCTAAGTTGGGGTGACCTTCGACCAGGGGTCTCATCGGGCACGGGAGAATTAGAATGGTGGCGCTGGGTCACGCCGTCGTCGGCTCAAACGATCTTGCGAAGGCAAGGCGTTCTACGACACCTTGCTGGGATCGGCGGGAGTCACCCCCTTGTTTGAGCACCCCTCCGGCGGCCGCGCCTACGCCAGGCACGGCAGCCTCTTCTTCGTGGTGCTGGGCGCCTACGACAAGAAGCCGGCGACGGTCGGCAACGGCTCCACGCATACGTTCCGCTGCGACACGCGGGGCGTGGTGGACGCCTTCCACGCCAAGGCTCTGGCGCTTGGCGGCGCCGACGAAGGCGCGCCCGGCGAACGCGCGCCGAAGTTCTACATGTCGTATTTCCGCGACCTCGACGGCGACAAGCTCTGCGCGTTCAACCTGGGCTGACGAACCGGCCGACCCGGTCCGGTTGACACGCCCTGCGCCCGGAGCGCCAAGCTGACGCTCTACCCAGGAAGGGAGAAGCGTACATGAGCGTCTATCGCGTCACGGAAATCATCGGGACGAGCAAGACATCTTGGGAAGCGGCCGCCAGGGAGGCGCTAGTCGCCGCGGCGGGCAGTCTGCGCGATCTGCGTGTCGCTGAAGTGGTGCAGCAGGACGTCACGCTCGACGCGAAGGGCGAAATCGACAGCTTCCGCACCAAGCTCCGCGTCAGCTTCAAGTACGAGCTGGGCTGGTCGCGAGGCGCCGATCAGTCTCAGGCCTAGGTTGCAAGGGCGTTGACCGCGAGCGTCCGCGCTACGCGCCGGGCGCCTTCGCCAGCGCTTCGGGGTTGGAGATGCGGATCGGCGCACCGGCCGCGAACGCCTCGATCGCCTCCAGGCTGTCGCCGTAGAAGGCCTTCAGCGTATCCAGCGTGGCGTAGCCGAGGTGCGGGGTGAGGGTGACGTTCTCCAGCGTGCGCAGCGGATGGTCGGGCCGCGGCGGCTCCTGGTCGAACACGTCGAGACCGGCGCCGGCGATGGTCCCGGCCTGCAGGGCGGCGATCAGGTCGGCCTCGACCACGATTGGGCCGCGCGAGGTGTTGATCAGATAGCTGGTCGGCTTCATCAGCCCAAGCTCACGGGCGGTGACTAGGCCGCGGCTGCGATCGCTCAGCACCAGGTGGATCGAGACCACATCGGCCTGGCGAAACAGCTCGTCCTTCTCCACCCGGCGCACGCCCACCGCCGCGGCGGCCTCAGCGGTGAGGTTCTGGCTCCAGGCGATGACCTCCATGCCGAACACCTTGGCGTACTCGGCCATCCGCTTGCCGATCCGGCCGAGACCCAGGAGGCCTAACGTACGGCCGGCGAGGATCACGCCGACCTTGTCCTGCCACAGGCCGTCGCGCATGCGCCGGTCCTGCCCGGCGATGTCGCGTACGGTGGCGATCAGCAGGCCCCAGCTCAGTTCCGGCGTCGCGGCGCTGACGTTGGCGAAGGCGGGATTGCGCGTGCCGGAATGGGCGACGATCACGCCTGCCTCGGTGGCGGCGTCCAGATCGAGGTTGGTCAGGCGCATGCCGATGATGGTGATTAATTTCAGGTTCGGCAGACGCTGAATCAGGGTGCGCGGCAGCGCCATGCGCTCGCGGATAGTGACTAGCACGTCGAACGGCGCGAGCGCCTCGGCCGCCTGGTCTTCGGTCATGTGACCGTGGAAGACGGTGATCTCCGCCTTGCCATCAAGCCGGTCCCATTCGGCGCACGCCAGCGCGACCTCGGCGTAGTCGTCGAGCAGGGCGATCTTGAGCATGGCGGCGTCCTCGAATTGTAGTCAGGCCTGACCTCATCCCTGGCGGGGACGGCCGTTCTCTGGCAAGACGAAATCCATTCCAACAACACTCATTGGGGAAAAATCGATATGCCAGACGATCATTCCGGGCTTGTGTCCGAGGCGACAATCCAGGGCTTCACGAAGGACGGCCTCGCCGCCTTCAACCAGCAGTTCCACGCCCTGGTCGATCAGCGCAAGCTGGCCAGTGTGGTCACCCTGATTGCCCGCCATGGCGAGATCGTGAACATCGACGCCTACGGCGTGCTCGACGTGTCGGCGCCCGTTCCAGTTCCGGCCAGGACCGACAGCATCTTCCGCATCGCCTCCATGACCAAGCCGATCACCGGCGCGGCGATGATGATGCTGTGGGAAGAGGGCAAGTGGAAGCTGGACGACCCGGTCGCCAAGCACATCCCGCAGTTCGCGGGGCTGAAGGTCAGGATCAAGGACGCCGCGCCGGTCGACCAGGCCTCGCCGATGACCATGGCGCAGTTGATGAGCCATTCCGCCGGCTTCGGCCGCGCCGCCGAATACGCCGACGCCAACCTGCGCGGCGGCGACCTGCAGGACATGATCGACACGCTGGCAGGGCTGCCGCTGTCGTTCCAGCCCGGCACGGACTGGCGCTACGGCCCCAGCGTCGACATCCAGGGCTATCTGGTCGAGCAGCTGTCCGGCCAGGGCCTGGATGAATTCTTCGAGCAGCGTCTGTTCGCCCCGCTGGGCATGGCCGACACCGCGTTCTGGGTCGATGCTTCTAAGGGCGACCGCGTTTCGCGCATCCACAAGTACGACGATGACGGCAAGGTGCGGGCGGCCGGCCCGTCGAACATCTTCAACACCGCCAAGCCGAAGTTCCTGGCCGGTGGCGGCGGCCTGGTTTCCAAGATCGAGGACTATTGGCGCTTCACGCAGATGATCGCCAACGGCGGGGAGTTCGAGGGCCGGCGCTACCTGAAAGCGTCGACGGTCGAGCTCATGCACACCAACGTGCTGGAGCCGGGCGTCAACGTGACGCTCTACGCGCCGGATGCGAAGGGCCTCGGCTTCGGCATGGACTTCGCCATCGTACAGGACCCGGCGGCGGCCAATACCTCGCAGGGCGTGCAGAGCTTCTATTGGGGCGGGGCGTTCGGCACCTGGTTCTGGATCGACCCGGTCAACGACATGATCGTCATCGGCATGATCCAGAACGTCGCCGGATCGCAGACCGCGGCGGGCAACCCGGCCGTGCGCGAGCAGTCGGCGCAGCTAGCCTACGCCGCCATGACAGAGCGGCATTAGCGGGGCCGAGCGTGCAGAAAGTTCGGCTCGGCCGCACCGGCCTGGAAGTCAGCGTCGCGGGCCTGGGCTGCGGCGGCCACAGCCGGCTGGGCATGGCCCGGGGCAAGGATGTCCACCACGCCGCCGACATGGTGCGCCGGGCTCTCGATCTGGGGATCAGCTACATCGACACCGCCCGCGCCTATGGCACCGAGGAGGCGGTGGGGCTGGGCCTCAAGGGGCGCAGGGACGAGGCGGTGATCTCGACCAAAGCCGGGCTCGGCCGGGGCAGCGGCGAGCCGGTCAGCGCCGCTGACATGGCCCGCTACATCGATGAGAGCCTGGCAAAGCTGCAGACTGACCACATCGACGTCTTCCTGCTGCACGGCGTCACGGCGCCACAGCATGAGCACGCGATGAAGGTGATCCTGCCGGAGTTGCAGAAGCAGAAGGCGGCCGGCAAGATTCGCTTCATCGCCGCCAGCGAGCAGTTTGGCGGCGACACCGGTCACGCCTGGCTGCAGCAGGCGCTCGCCGACGATCCGTTCGACGTGCTGATGGTCGGCTTCAACTTGCTCAACCCGTCCGCCCGCCAGCGCGTCTTCCCGCGGACGATCAAGCAGGATGTCGGGACGTTGATCATGTTCGCGGTCCGCGAGGCGCTGAGCCGCCCCGAGGAGCTGAAACGGATCGTGGGCGAGCTGGTCGCGCGCGGCGAGGTCGACGCCGGCGCGGTGGACGCCAGCGATCCGCTCAGCTTCCTGAAGGGTTCTCCCGGCGCGCCCTCGGTGGTCGAGGCGGCCTATCGCTTCTGCCGCCATGAGCCGGGCGCCCATGTCGTCCTGACCGGCACCGGCGATCCGGAGCACCTGAAGGCCAACGTCGCGGCCATTCTGGCGCCGCCTCTGCCCCCGGAAACCCTGGCTCGGCTCGCGACGATTTTCGGCCGCGTCGACAGCGTCTCGGGAAACTGAGTTCCGGTTTCGTGCTGCTGACAGGATACTGTCAGCGAACGTGGTTAGATTGGCCTCGATAAGGAGGCCACTCTCATGATTACGCTTTACGGTTTCGGGCCGATGTTCGGCCTGCCGGACCCCAGCCCGTTCGTCCTGAAGACCCTGACCCAGCTCAAGATGTCGGGCCTGCCGTTCGGCCTCGAGCGGGCCGGCCGCGCGGACGCGCCCAAAGGCAAGATCCCGTTCATCCGCGACGGGGATCTGGTGCTGGGCGACAGCGTCTTCATCCTCGACCACCTGAAGCGGGCGCATGGCGTCGACCTGGACGCCCGCCTCA
>Ga0302325_10007151_pt1 | contig 24857 bp, 29 predicted proteins | sample Palsa_T0_2_FD_201948 | JGI IMG/M metagenome (GOLD analysis project Ga0302325, IMG submission 201948) | Peat permafrost microbial communities from Stordalen Mire near Abisko, Sweden - Palsa_T0_2 | ecosystem: Environmental > Terrestrial > Soil > Palsa > Peat permafrost | place: Sweden: Abisko... | reverse complement strand
CGGGCGGCATGACGATCGAGCACGGTGGGATGTCGATGGGCTCCGCTGGAACACGCACGCGCGGGATCGCGGTGGCGATCAGCCCCGGCCACCCGCTTTGTCCGCAGTGTAAGGCGCCCGTCGATACGTCTTATCCGACCGACGGCGTGGTCGTGGCGAGCTGCCCGCGCTGTCACACGTCGGAGACGTATCGCGCACCGCCCGCGGCGAAGGGTTTGTGCAACGAGCTTTGCGGAGTCATCTCGCCCGAGCACGTCGAAGGGCGCGAGGCTGCGCGCCTCATCGCGCAACCCGGTAGCGCGGCGCTCGCGGTGAGTTGTCCGAAGTGTGGCTCGGGGTTGCAGCTCGCTCCCGGGGCTCGCGTCACGAACTGCCCGTACTGCAAGACGACGTCCGTCATTCCCGACCACATCGCTGCAGCGGGGGCGCCTCCACCCGCGACGCCCGATCCGTTTTGGCTCGCGTTTCGCTCGCCGAGCGCCGTGCGGACCGGCTTGGTCGAGAGCGGGCAGAAGGCAGCTGTCGCAGCGAGCGAGGCCGCAACCGCGAAACCGCCGGACTCGGACTCGTCGTCGAGGCGGAAGCTCGCGGAGAAACAGAAGCTCGCGGAGGCGCAGAAGTCGCGCAACATGGCGCTGTTCGGAATCGTACCCGCCGTGGTCGTGGCCGGTGGCATCATCGCGTTCCAATCCGGCGTGCTTCACAAGGACGCGAACAAGAAGCACGAGGGCGATCACGCCGTGAACACGACGCCGTCCTCAGCGACACCGACGAAGGCCGCGAAGGTTGGGCCTGTCACCCTCCCCTCGTGCACGTGCTCCTTCGGGGATGGTCAATCGACGCCGCAGGTCACGCTCACGCTCCAGGCCCCGCCATCATCCTCCGACAGCAGCAAGGGATGGTCGCTCGACATCGACAAGACCTCGGGCTTCATCTCGGAGGGGCGAACGGCGAAGCTGCCGATGGCTGCAGGTGCCGTGCTCCCGCCGATCATGGGGGCCCCTCCACCGACGCACCTCGGCATCGCGTGCGACACCGGCATCTTCGTGCTCGTCGCGGACAAGACAGCCACGGGTTGGTCATCGGTGACCGGCGCGTGGAAGTGGAACGCGACCCTCCCGGCGTCGTCGGTCGACGGCGCCGATGCGGGTCCAATCACGACACCCGGCACCGACTACCCGGGTGGGTGCACGCCGCTCGCTGTGAAGAGCGCCGCGGTAACCTTGAATCTCTCGAACGGCAAGCACGTGTCGCTGTCGCTCAAGGACGGCAAGGTTCACTAGACTCGTGCAACGCATGAAGACGTCGTGGTCGTTCGCTTGCTTCTTCATCGCGGCGTGTGGCTCAGGCTCCGCGACGACGTCGACTCCCCCAAACGCCACCACGACGGGTACGGCCGCGAGCGACTATCCGTGTTGGCCCGTTGCGCCCATGCGGCTGCTGGTCGAGAGGCATGGGAAAGATTGGGAACCCCTCGTCGAGATGCAAGGCGATGGCGCCATCTACAAGTACAAGGACGCGGCGCGCCAGTTCGTCGGCCAAGTGAAGAACGACGCGCTCCTCGACGCTCACGAGGTCCCGTCGCTGACGTGCATCCACCGAGAGATTGGCGTTCCAGGGGCGGAGGCGAAGGCGCGCTACGACGAGCACGATACGTACTACGACAGTCGCATCCACATCACCGTCGCAGATGACGGCACGGTGACGGCGGCAGGCGCGCCCGGCGAGCCAGCCTTCGGCGTTCGCATCGAGGGGCCCATCACGAAGACGCGTCGGACGGCCGTGCTCCTCGTCTTGGCTGCGCTGATGGGGCCGTGGCGCTTCTAACGAGCGAGATTCGGGATGAGCACCCCCGACTCATTGGTCTGATTTCTTGCCATGAAGGATGCCGGTCGTTCCCGAATCGCGCACGCTCACTTTAGCGATACGGATTTTGCGACACGTCGTCGCCCGGCGGCCGCATACCCGCGTCCGGAGGCTCCACCCCTGCAGCCTTGTCGGGGTTTTTACCAAGGACTACCGCTGCGCATCGCCGATCGTACCAATCGATGAACTCGAGGTGATTCGTCTCGCGGAGGGCACACGCCGCCGAGCAGTCTGGGATGTCACGGCGGCAGTCGTCGGCCCTCACGGGTGACGTTTCGGCTGCGACGACGGCCTCTGCTGGCGTTGCTTTCGGTGGAGTCGGCTCGCAGCCCTGAGAGATCACGACGAGCGCAATCCAGGCCATCGAGTCGGCTCTGCCCATCTATTGCGCCCGCTCGAGCTTCACCCGAAGCGTACCCGTTCGGGTTCCGCCGAGCTTCGTCTCCACCTCCATCGTGGGGTGCGTCATCACGTCGTCGAGCGTGATGGTCACCTGCCCCATCGGATCGTCGGATTCGATGTCGATGTCGGTGGCGCCGATGACGAGCGGCGATGACGCGCTCACCTCCACCGCTGCTGGCGCGCGCAGCATCGGGCTCGCCTTGAAGGTGTCCTGCATCTTCGGCACGATCACGAGCTTCGTTCCGCTCGCCGCCTTGATCCAAATCTGCGGATCGGGCGCGCCGCCCCCGAAGTCCCACGATTTGCCGTCGGGCTTGCGTGTCTCGAACTCGAAGCTCATCACGGTGACCCACACCGTCGCGCTCGATGGGGTGACGACGAGCGGCGCACCCGCGTCGCCCGAGGCTTCTGCGGTCGTCATCTCGACGGCGAAGCGCGAGGCCTCGCCGCCCGCGGAGCTCGTGACGAGCACCCAAGGGCAAGCGGGGGGCGCGATGAGCCTGGAGAACGTTGGGTCCGAGAACTGCCCACGACTTTGGAGCACGAGGGCCGGCCTGTCGCCGCGCGCGAGCGCATCGGCTGCGCTCGTCGCATCGGTGGCGCATACGAACCCGAACGACGCGGGCGAGCCACCTTCCCACTTGCCGTCGAGCTGGACAGCCGCCGCGGGATCATACGGCCCCGAGAACTGTACGCCGCCGGGGAAGACCTCCTGGCGCTCGTTCAGGATCCACGGCCTTCCGCCCGTGACGGTGGGAAACGGGCGCTTCGGCACGACGCCGTTCGGCAGCGGCGAGAGCATGAGGTCGACCTGTTGCGAGTCGGTGTCGAACGTCATCGTCATGCCCTTGCGCAGCTTCTCTTCGAACATCTGCGCGCCCTGCATCGCGAACTGGTGCTTGGGGTCAACGCCGAGCGCGGTAGCGGCGGCCTTCTCGAGCTGGCCGACGAAGCCGTCACCCACGAGCTTGATGGTGCCGAGCGCGTTGACGCGGGCCTTGAGCGGCTCGGTCGGCGTCAGCCACACCGAGGCGATCTTCGACGTCGGGTCGTAGCCGATGTCGAACGCGCTCCGCATCTCGACGGTCGCGGTGAGATAGACGTATTGGCGAACGCCGACGGCGCCCGACTTTTGCTCGACCCACGTCCACCCGACGCCACCGAACGAGAGCGACATCACGTCGCTCGTGACCGACGCCTTGCAGTCACGGATCTGAAGGCGTCCCCACGAGCACGCGAGCCCGGCATCGGCTCCCGTGAGGTTTTTGGGGCACTCCGACTGCGTGTCGTCCTGCGCGGGCAAGCCGAGCCACTTGCCATCGAGCTGGGCGCAGGCCTTCTTTTCCGCCATCTCGAGGACGAGCTTGCGGATGTTGACGTCGCCGATCGCGCTGCGAGGGGGAGGCATGGGCGGAGGCTCAGCGACCTTCGTCGGCCCACCGCCGCACCCGACGACGATCAGCATCGCGGCGAGATGGAACAGGGCTCTTCGCATCGCGTCGCCTCGAGCCTACCATGCGACCCATGCTGACCGACTCCCCCGCATGGCAGGCCCTCGCCGAGCACAAGAAGACGATGGACAGCGTGCACATGCGCGATCTGTTCGCGAAGGATCCGAAGCGCTTCGAGGCGTTCTCGGTCGAGAGCGGTGACGTCTTCCTCGACTACTCGAAGCACCGCATCACGGCGGAGACGCTGAAGCTCCTCTTCGCGCTCGCACGCCAGCAGAAGGTCGAAGAGTGGCGCGGCAAGATGTTCGCCGGCGAGAAGATCAACGGCACCGAGGACCGCGCGGTCTTGCACGTCGCGCTGCGCAACCGTTCGAATACCCCCATCGTGGTCGACGGCAAGGACGTGATGCCGGAGGTGAACGCCGTCCTCGCGAAGATGCGCGGCTTCACCGACCGCCTACGCTCGGGGGCGTGGAAGGGGCACACCGGCAAGCGCATCACCGACATCGTCAATATCGGCATCGGCGGCAGCGATCTCGGACCCGTCATGGTCACCGAGGCGCTCAAGCCCTTTGGTCGTGAGCTGAGAGCTCATTTCGTCTCGAACGTCGATGGCACCCACCTCGCCGAGACCGTGAGGGATCTCGACGCGGAGACCACCCTCTTCATCGTGGCGTCGAAGACCTTCACCACACTCGAGACGATGACCAACGCGGAGAGCGCGAGGCGCTGGCTCCTCGACAAGCTCGGCGTGGGCCCGGACGCCGTCGCCAAGCACTTCGTGGCCGTATCGACCAACACGAAGGAGGTCGCGCGCTTCGGCATCGACCCCGACAACATGTTCGTCTTCTGGGATTGGGTCGGCGGGCGCTACTCGCTCTGGAGCGCCATCGGCCTCTCGATTGCGTGCACGATCGGCATGGACCATTTCGAAGAGCTTCTCGCTGGCGCCCACGCGATGGACAAACACTTCACGTCCGCGCCGCTCGAGAAGAACCTCCCTGTCATCATGGGATTGCTGGGCGTCTGGTACGGCGGGTTCTTCGGCGCGCAGACGCAGGCCATCCTGCCGTACGACCAGTACCTCCACCGCTTCGCCGCGTACTTCCAGCAGGGCGACATGGAGTCGAACGGCAAAGGCGTCGACAAGAGCGGCACGCGCATCACCAGCTATGACACGGGCCCCGTGATCTGGGGCGAGCCCGGGACGAACGGGCAGCACGCCTTCTACCAGCTCATTCACCAAGGCACGCGCCTCATCCCGTGCGACTTCATCGCACCCGTTACGTCGCACAACCCGCTCGGCAAGCACCACGACATCCTCCTCGCAAACTACTTCGCGCAAACCGAGGCCCTCATGAAGGGCAAGACGGAGGACGAAGTGAAGGGAGAGCTCGCGAAGGGTGGCAAGTCCAAAGACGAGATCGCAGCGCTCGCGCCTCACAAGACGTTCACGGGCAACAGGCCCACGAGCTCCTTCATGCTGACGAAGATCACGCCCCACACGCTCGGGCAGCTCATCGCCGCCTACGAGCACAAGATCTTCGTGCAGGGCACGATCTGGAACATCTTCAGCTTCGATCAGTGGGGCGTGGAGCTCGGCAAGCAGCTCGCCGTCGCCATCATTCCGGAGCTCGAGGGCAGCTCGGCGATCACGGCGCACGACGCATCGACCAACGGGCTCATCAACCGCTTCAAACGCATGCGCTCCTGATGCTCGTAGAGACCGCGGACCTCGTCGGGCGCACCATCGAGCGCAAGTACGCCATCCGCGGGATCATCGGTATCGGCGGGATGGGCATCGTGTACGAGGCCGAGAACCTCGGGCTCGGCAAGCTCGTCGCGATCAAGGTGCTCGGTGCGGAGGCAGGCGCGAACACGACGGCGCTCGAGCGCTTCCACCAGGAGGCGCGCACCGCGGGCGCGATGGGCCACCCGAACGTCTGCGAGGTCTACGACTTCGGCCAGCTCGAGGATGGGCGACCGTACATGGTGATGGAGCGGCTGACGGGCGAGACGCTCCGGCAAATGATCCTGCGCGAGGCACCGATCGCGGAGGACACGGTCGCGCTCGTCGGCGCGCAAGTCTTCGCCGCGCTCGCGGCTGCGCACAGGCGCGGCGTCGTGCATCGCGACGTGAAGCCCGAGAACGTCTTTCTGCACAAGCCAGCGGGCGACACGTTCGTCGTGAAGGTCCTCGACTTCGGCGTGGCAAAGGCCGTCTCGCTCGCCACGCTCACCGACACGCTCTCCGGGCAGGCCCCGGACCACTCGAGCCTCACGGATTCGGGCATCGTCATGGGAACGCCGTATTACATGGCGCCCGAGCAGGCGACGGGTGACCGCGTGGGGGCACCGACGGACGTATACGCCGGTTGCATTGTCCTGTTCGAGGCGCTCACGGGGCGAAAACCGTTCGAAGGCGCGTCGCACGTCGAGGTGGTGACCAACATGCTCACGTGCACGCCTCCACGCCTCGCGACGCTACGTCCGAACATCGGCGCGAAGATCGACGCGCTCATCCACTCGGGGCTCGCGCGTGCCCCGGAGGAGCGGCCGTCGGCCCAGGTGATGCGCAACGAGCTGCTCGCGCTCTTGCCCGACGCCCACGCGATGTCGGCCCAAGCGCCACTCTCGCGGATCTCGTTCGGCCCCGTGGTGCCGTCCTCGTCCGTGCGCCTCGACGGTCGCTTCCGTCAGCTCGCCGCGGCGTTCGGCGCCTTCTCGGCCGACTTCAGCCTCGCCCAAGCCGACGGCGAGATCTCGAGCGAGGAATCCACGGCCCTCCGAGCCCAGCTCGCCGAGCTCGAACGCTGGTGCCGCTCGATGCGCGAGGACCTAGGCCGCGCTGCCGCAGAAACCGAGTCAACCGTCGACGGCCCCGCCGCAGGCGCGACAACGCAGACCCCCGCATTCGACGAAATCGTCCCCACGCGCCGCAAGTAGCCCAATCGATCAGGTTCGAAAACGCTGCACCAGGCGCTCGGTTGCCGTGTACGGGTCGAGCGACTTTGACTCGACGGCTTGGACGGCTTCGTCGATGGCACTTCCTAGATCGTTCGTGGCTGCGTCGATGAGGGCCTCACGGAGCGTCTCGCGGAGCTCTTCGGCGAGACGCACGTGACGGCGCGCCCGGCCAGCATCCGTGTGCGACACCCACTCGTGGTGTCGATCGAGGGCCTCGAGTAGATCCGTCGTCCCCTCCCCGCGCACCGCGACGCACTTCAGGATGGGTGGCGTCCACGTCGCCCCGTCGACTTGCGAAGCTCGTGGGTCGGCTGCGTCGGAGTGGACGACGTGGGCGCGCTGTTTGCCGGCTGCGACCATCGTCTCGCTGCCGAGCGCGATCATGAGCTGGAGATCGCGCACGGTCGCGTCCGCGCCGTCGCGGTCGGCCTTGTTCACGACGAAGACGTCCGCGCATTCCATCAGCCCCGCTTTGATGGCCTGCACGTCATCCCCGAGGCCTGGCGCCATGACGACGAGCGTCGTGTGCGCCGTGCGCGTGATCTCGATCTCGTCTTGCCCCACGCCCACGGTCTCCACGAGCACGACGTCGCACCCGAACGCATCGAGCACACGCACGAGATCGCGCGCCGATCGTGACAGCCCGCCGAGGTGCCCGCGCGTGGCGACGGACCGGATGAAGACCCCTTCGTCGGTCGCGTGGCGGTTCATGCGGATCCGGTCGCCGAGAATGGCACCGCCGGTGTACGGGCTCGTCGGGTCCACCGCGATGACGCCGACGCGCTGACCGCGCTTGCGCATCTGTTCGATCAGCCGATCGCAGAGCGTCGACTTGCCGCAGCCTGGGTTGCCCGTCACGCCGAGCACCCACGCTTTGCCGGTATGAGGGAAGATGTCCTTGAGGATCTCGGTCGCGCCGGGCGCGCGATCGTCGATGACGCGCATCGCCCGGGCTGCGCCGCGGACGTCCCCGCTGAGAACGCGTGCCGAGAGCTCGTTCACTCGGAGCCCCTTCGGCTCAATGAAGCGTCGCCATCTTGGCGCGGATGGCGGTTGCGTCGATGGGGCCGTGGGCCAAGAGCGCCTTGTCGTACGCCGTGCGGGCGCCGGACGCGTCGCCGTCTGCAGCGAGGGCATCGCCGAGTGCAGCCCACGCGGGGGCCCAGGTGGGGAAATCGTGCGTGGCCGTGGTTCCGTAAGCGCGCGCGCTCGTGAGCCTCGAAGCCTTGATGCAGGCGAGCGCGGCGTGGACGAGGATGTCCGGGTTCTGCCGGTCGATGCCGTAGGCGGCTTGATACTGCTCGAGCGCGAGATCGATGTCCCCCTTGCTCGCGTAGGCGTCGGCCAAGAGGAGCTTGGCCGGTGCGGAGTTCGCCATCACACCCAGCGCAGCACGCGCGGCGGTCATCGCGTCGTCGGCCTTGCCGTCCGCGAGGGCGACGCGGCCGACGACGACGTGTGAAGAGGCATCCTGCGGATTGATGTGAAGTGCGGCCGCTGCAGCTGCCCGTGCTTCCGCGTTCTTTCCGAGCGAGATGTCGACCTCGGCGAGGCGCACCCAGGCATCGAGGTGGTTGGTGCGTTCGTGGGTGGCCTTCTCGAGCACGGTGACGGCCTCCGGCCCGACGGGCAGCGCACGACCGAGCTCGTAGAGCGCATCTGGGTTGGACGGTTCGAGCTCCACGGCCTTCTTGAGCTCGATGATCCCCGCGTCAGGCTTGGCGGTGTCGACCCAGAAGCGCCCGAGGTGGAGGTGGGGCTCGGCGGCGTCCGCCTTGAGCGTCATCGCGTCGCGGAATGCAGCCTCGGCTTCGGCGTCCTTCAGCTGGAGCGCGAGGGCGCGACCCTCGGCCACTTTCGACTCGTAGGTGCGACCGGCTTGCTGCAGCTCCGTGAGCGCGTCGGTCCCGCGGCGCCAGAGCAGGTAGGCCTCGGCCGTGCACACGTGACCGGGGGCAGCGCCGCCCGTCTGCGCGGAGGCGACACGACACTCGACCATGGCTTGCGAAAAGTCGCGCTGGCCGATGAAGGTCCGCGCGAGCTCCATGTGAAGCTTGATGGCCGCGTCGGCCTGATGCCCGGCGAGCGTCGCCGCTCCTCGACGAAGCTCCGTGACAGCCTCTGCGTACCGCCCAGCGCGACGGAGCGCACGACCGAGTGCGACCGCTGCGTCTGGGTCGTTGCCATTCGTGCGCACCGCCGCACGAGCCGAGTCGAGCGCCGACTCCTGCGCAAGCACGGTGACGGCGGACGTCATCGCGACGAGACAGACGCAGAACGAACGCAACACGCGCATCGATGCTCGCTTTACCATGGGGCGCGGTGACGTTCCAACGCCCACCGCGCTGCGTCGCGCACCACGGGCGATGGACTTTTGGCAGCTTGCTCGAGCGCGGCTAGCGAAGGCGCTTCGCAGGGGTTGCGGTTTCCGAGCACGATCGCCGCGTTGCGAGCGATCCCCTCGGGTGTAGCGCGGCTCAGCGGCGTGCCCTCGCCGATGTCGCGGCCATTCAAGAGGTCCTCGAGCGAGGTCTCGGTCCACCGCTCGAGCGGCTCGTAGCGTGGGTCGGTCGTCATGCCGCGCGGCGTCTGGTTGAACGGGCACACCGTCTGGCACTCGTCGCATCCGAAGAGGTGCTCTCCGACCTCCTTGCGCAGCTCCACGGGGATTGGGCCGCGTAGCTCGATCGTCAGATACGAGATGCAGCGTCTCGCATCGAGCACGAAGGGCTCGACGATGGCGCGCGTGGGGCACGCGTCGATGCAGCGCGTGCAGCTCCCACACACATCCCGTCGGATGGGCTCGTCCGGCTCGAGCTCGAGGGTGGTGATGACCTCGCCGAGCAAGACGAACGAACCCTGCCCCGGGACGATCAAGAGACCGTTCTTGCCGATCACACCGAGACCGGCCCTCACGGCCCATGCGCGCTCGAGGATGGGCGCATCGTCACAGAGCGGGCGCGCGCTCGTCCCCTCGGCGAGCTTTCGCACGAACGCAGCGAGCTTGCGGAGCTTCTTGCGGAGACCATTGTGGTAGTCGCGACCCCGGGCGTAGCGGGCGATGCCCTGCGCAAGCGGTGGATCGCGCGTCTCGTCTCGTGCAGGCCGCTTGTACGAGCTCGCGACGCAGATGACACTGCGGGCTCCTTCGAGGATCGAATCGGCGTTGGTGGCGCGCCTGGCTTCGGCGTTCTGTGCGAGCCAATGCATCTCCCCGTGAAAACCACGCTCGACGAACCGCTCGTAGCGCTCGTGCTCGATGCCGAGCGCCCCCGCGGCGGCGATCCCGATGGCGTCGAAGCCGAGCGCGCGCCCCAGCGCTTTGATGCTCCCGCTGAGCGCGCGAGCCTTTGGCTCGTCCTCGAATTCCGCTATCGTGGGGGCCATGCGTATTGTCGCCTTTGTTCTTAGCACCGTGGGCCTCGTGGCCGCCTGCAGCAACACGATGAACACCAATCCCGATGCCGGGGCCAGCGCGTGCGCCCAGGATCTCTCGGTGGGGTGGACCAACGACACGCTCTGCGCGGCAGGCACGGGCGGCAGCCTTGGGCCCGCGTGCCCCGCTGTCACGCCGCCAGCGATGTGCATCAACAGCCACCCCATTGCCGCGTGCTGCGCTTGGGTCGAACAACCCCAGGCACCCCTCGCGCTCGCTCCCTCGGCGCTCCACTACAACGGTGCACCCGCGGGCGACACGACGGTCGATCTCTCGTGCATCACGACCCCACCCGTCCAGGGGACGCCGCAGATGGTCACGCTCAACGGGTTCGTGAAGGTCTTCCTCGGCCAAGACTCGGACTCGGCGGGCGTGAAGATCGAGATCCTCAACGAGACCCCCGCCGGTAGCGGAACGCTCGGCGCGTCGGTCGGCACGACCACGACGACGACGACGAGCATGTCGCAGCTCAACACGTGGCTTCAGAACTGCCCCACGGGTGGATGCACCGAGCGCGCGTACACGATCGCGAACGTGCCCACCGAGACGGCGCTCGTCATCCACACCTCCGACGCTCTCGGGGCCGGCGCGTGGGCCGACTTCTACGAGTACAACATCTACTTCCCGAACTCCGCGGTCACAGCCGGAGCGGTCACGTACAACACGACGGGTGTCGGCACGACTGACATCGCCACGGTGACGGCCACGGTCGGGTACTCGCCCCTCGCCAACAAGGGTCTGCTCGCGGGCGAAGTCCACGATTGCAGCGACGTCCGCCTGTCCAATGCGATGGTCAACACCGACTATCGTCCCGAGGGCGACATCTTCTATTTCGGCAGCGACGAGACCGACCCTCTCCCAGACACCCAAGCCGTAGGCACGAGCGACCTCGGGCTCTTCGGCGCCATCAACTACACCGTGGGCGTTCCCATCCACATCAGCGCCGTGGGTACCGTCAACGGTACGCAGCAGCAGCTGATTGGCGCGTACACGGTGCAGGTCTACCCCGGTGCAGTGACCGGCCTCGCCCTTCGCGGCCGCCGCCCCTACCAAACAAACTGAAGGACACGTGGTCGCACCTTGGCGGGGCAAGTGAGGCGACGTGTCGCGTGGGGCGGTGCGGACGGGCGTTGAGTCGCGGGGAATCCACGATGCCCCGTTGGGCGCGCGGCTTGCTTACAGGGGCGCATGCTCCACAAGATGGCCCTTCTTGCAGTCGCGGCATCGGTTGCGTCGACCGGCTGTATGGATCCTACGTCGATGGCGTCATCCCCCGTCGAGCCCACGCCGACTGCGGACACCGTGGCGGCAAACGCTCAGGCGGCAAACGTTGACGATGACACCGATCCGCAGGCGCTCGGGGCCATACGCGACGAGCTCGATGGCTACGGCTCGTGGTCAGACGACGCCGACTACGGAAGCGTGTGGACACCCAATGAAGTCGCCTTCATCCCTTACGTCACCGATGGGCGCTGGGTGACCGTTGGAACCAACGAGCCGATCTGGCTCGCCAACTCCACTTGGGGTGCGGTCACCACACATCACGGGCGGTGGGTCGCTACCCCAAGCGTGGGAGTAGCGGCCGCGAGCAGCACGCCTCGGTGGCGATGGGTCCCGGGAGTGAAGCTCCAAAGCTCTTGGGCGGCGTGGCACACGCCCACGACACCGACGACGATCTGGCGCAGTGAGGTCGCCGAGAAGCTCGGTACCGCCGTCGCCGCTCCGGCTGTGGAGACGAAGGCGAGTGAGGTTACGGTGCCAACGCGAGTGCAGGAGGCCGTTCCAGAGGTTCGTGTCGCGCAAGCCACGACGCGCGAAGACGTCGTCCAGGCGACCGAAGCGACGTCGCGAACACCAAACGTCGACGGATCCGCGACGTCGCGAACAGTTGAAGACGCGCCGCGCGATCTCCGGATGGCCTGGAACGGTACGCACGCCGGCACGAGCGAGAGCGTGCACGTTTCTGAAGGAGGCCACTTCGCCCACAGCGGCGGGTCGACGAGCAGCAGCCACGCTTCGAGCGGTGGTCACGGCGGTCACCGGTAGACGCCTCGAAAAGAGCCTATTCTCGCGCGGCGGATGGCAGGGTCTGATCTTCTCGCTCCGAGCACACACGATGCGATCTTTGGAGGACGCGTCACGCTCCACCAACCTGCGCGCGGCCACGGCTACCGCGTCAATGCGGATTCGCTGCTGCTCGCGGACTTCGCCGGCTCCGCGAAGCGCGGGACCGTCTTCGACCTCGGCGCAGGCGTGGGCTCCATCGCGCTCGTGCTCTTCGCTCGCGGCCTCGCCTCGCGCGCTGTCCTCGTCGACGATGATGGAGTGTCGTGCGCCCTCGCCGAGCGCAACGTCGCGGTGAACGGGGTGAATGCGACGGTCGTGTACGGCGACGTGCTCGACGTCGCGAACGAACGCCGGGGCCAAGCATCCCTCGTGGTCTGTAACCCACCGTACTTCGCGCCCACCGCCGTTCGACCTTCGAAGGCGAGGGGCACGAGAGCCCGCGTGGGCGATCTCGATCGCTTCGTGCGAGCGGCGCGCGCCGTTCTCGGCCGACGCGGGCGGGCATGTTTCATCTATCCATCGAGCGACGTCGTGCGGCTCTTCGCGAGCCTCCGCGCGGCGGGGCTCGAGCCCAAGCGCCTCCGCCTCGTTCACCCGAGCGCCAAAGCGCCAGCACGCGCCGCGATGGTCGAGGCCTCCGCGAGCAAGCCTGGTGGCCTCATCACGCTGCCACCCCTGCTCGAGCGGGGCGGCCCACGCCACGGCGACTACACGCGCGAGGTTGCGCGTGCCCTCGGCTTATGAGCGGGCACCGCGGAGGCGGTCGAGGTAGATCGCACACGCCGAGCGAACGCTCAGGTGGTTATAGCCGGAGTCGCCCGCGGAGACGATCGGCGCGAGCCGCGCATTCGCGCTCTGGTGCACCTCCGGCGCGAGACCCCAGGCCGTGCCGAAGAGGAGCAGGACCGCCGTGCCTTCCTCCTCGACCTTCGTTCGTGCAGCGTCCGTGGAGAGTGTTCCGCCTTCATCCTTTGCGGCGGTGCTCCAGACTTCGATGGCCTTTCGGCCCCCCATGGCTTGGTAGGCGTCGTCGAGCGACGCCACTGGCCGCACGAGCGCGAGCGCGTCCTTCCGCGTGGGGATGCGGCGCCCGCTCGACCCCTCTGCCCAGTGCTGCTGAATGCGGAGGACGAGGTCGCGTTGCGCGGTGATCGGATGCACGACGAAGTAGTCGCTCACGCCATACGTGCGCGCGCTCCGCGCGAGATCGTGCACGTCGAGGTTCGTGATGGCGCTCGTCACGACGCCGCTCTCCTTGTCGAGGACGGGAAAGTGTACGAGCGCGATCGCGAGCCGCCTCACATCAACTCTTCGGCTTCTTGAGGAGGTCGGGCCGTCTCTCTTCCGTGCGCGCTCGCGACTGCGCCGCACGCCACGCCGCGATCTCCGCGTGGTTGCCGGAGAGGAGCTCGGGCGGAACACGATCGCCGCGAAAATCCGCAGGCCGCGTGTAGTGCGGATACTCGAGCAGGCCCTGGTTGCCTGGGCTATGCGACTCCTCGTGTGTCGAGGCCTCGTTCCCCAAGACCCCGGGGAGGAGCCGCACCACGCTCTCGATGACGGCCATTGCCGCGACCTCACCACCCGTCATCACGAAGTCTCCGATCGAAAGCTCCTCGTCGACGTGCTTGCGAATGCGCTCGTCGAACCCTTCGTAGCGCCCGCAGACGAGCATGATGTCTGGCTTCGCGGCGAGGGCGATGGCTCGCTCTTGGACGAAGGGCTTTCCCTGAGGCGTGAGGAGAATGCGATGGGGGCGCGGCTCGACCGACTCGATGCACGCGACGAGCACGTCGACGCGCATGACCATCCCCGACCCGCCGCCGTAGGGCGTGTCATCGACGCTCTTGTGGTTGCCGATTCCGAACGCACGCGGCGAGTGAAAGGCGAGCGCGAGCTTTGCGCCCGATATGGCGCGGCCGACGAAGCTCGTCGTCTTGAACGTGTCGAAGAGCTCGGGGAACAGCGTGACGACCGATACGTTCATGACGGCTCGAGCGCAGAGAGAATCACGACCCGCGCCTCGACGTCGACGCGCTCGACGATCGACGCCACGAACGGGACGTCGATGAAGGTCCCGTCGCTCTTCTTGATGACGATCACCGACGCGGTCGGATACTCCTCGAAGCGTTCGACGACGCCGATGTGCGCGTCGCCCACGCGCACCTCCGCACCCTCGACGTCGCATATGTAGAGCTCCCCGTCCGCGAGCTTCGGAAGGTCGGAGCGCATGACGCCGATCGTCGCCCCGCGGAGCTCCTCGGCGCGGTCGCGATCGTCCACCGAGTGGAGCTTGAGCAAGATCGTCTTGTCGGCGCGGCGCGCGCCATCGAGCGACACCACGTGCTCCTTGCCGTCCGGCAAGCGGACGATGACGTCGTCGCGGTCGAGCAGCACGTCGCTGTCTTCGTTGAAGAGCTTCAAACGCACTTCGCCGCGAACGCCGTGGGGGCGTGCGATCTCGGCGAGCGCCACGAACCGTTCGTTCAAGTGTTTGTTGTGGCGGTCAGTCGACGATGTCGAGGTGCACGCGCTTGCCGAGCTTGGTCGACACGGCCGCGAGGATGGTGCGCATCGACTGGGCTGTGCGGCCCTCTTTGCCGATGACCTTGCCGATGTCTTCCTTGGCCACGCGAAGCTCGATGACGCTGTTGTTCTCGGTCGCGATCTCGCGGACCTCGACCTGATCGGGATGATCGACGAGCTCCACGGCGATCGTGCGAATCAGCTCCTTGAGCGGGGAGCTCGTTTCCATCGTCCGACCCGTCAGGCCTTCGCTGCTGGCGCGGCTTTCGCCGCATGCTTGATGAGACGCGACACCGTTTCCGACGCGCGCGCGCCCTTGCTCGTCCAGTACGTCAATCGGTCCTGGTTGACGAGGAACGTGCCGTCCTTCGCGGGGTCGAACGTGCCGATGCTCTCGAGAAAGCGTCCGCCACGAGGGCAGCGCGCATCGGCGACGATGATGCGATAGAAGGGGCGCTTCTTTGCGCCTGCACGTGAGAGACGAATGGTGACCATGAACTTCCTGTGTGGAGGGTAGCACCCGACGAACGGCACGCTACCAAGGGCGGCGGAACTTATGGTTTTTGGCCGCTTCCGTCAAGCGGCGGTTCTAGCCTGGGATTCGTACGCGTCGAGGATGTCGAGACACCCCGCGAGTGAATCGCAGAAAAGGAGGTGGCGGCGGAGCTCGGCCGCACCTGCCATGCCGCGCAGATAACCGCTGAGATGACGCCGTGTCACGCGCACGCCGTGGAGCTCGCCGCGCTGCGCCACGTTCTCGCGCAAGTGCGCCCGGCAAAGCGCGAGACGCTCGTCGAGCGTCGGTGGAGGGATATCTTCGCGGGCATCGAAGCGCTGGCGGATCTCACGGAATATCCACGGGTGCTCGATGGCGCGGCGGCCAACCATGACGCCCGCACAGCCCGTCTCGCGAAGGGCGCGGTCGGCAGCATCGGCGCTGTTCACGTCTCCGTTGACGATCATCGGAATCGAGACCACCTCGCGAGCCCGAGCTGCCCAGCTCCAGTTGGCCTCGCCGCTGTGGCCCATCTGCGCGGTTCGGCAGTGGAGCGTGATCGCGGCAACGCCCGCATCTTCGAGGCGCCGAGCGACGTCGACGATGGGTGTGCGCTCCCAGTCGAGCCCGATGCGCGTCTTGACGGTGACCGGGCACGACACGCTCGACACGACCATCGCGGCCATCGCGACCATCGCATCGGGATCGCGCAGCCAGCCGGCACCCGCGCCGCGGCCGGCGATCTTCGGCACCCAGCAGCCGCAGTTCACGTCCACGAATGCAGGCTCGGCGGCCTCCGCGACGCGCGCAGCTTCGGCGAGCCTCTCCGGGTTCGACCCGTAGATCTGAATCGCCGTCGGCGCGCTGGCCTCGTCGCCTCCAAGGAGCATCTTCCGCTTGGCGTTCTTGCAGCCGCGAAGGAGGCCCTCGACGTTGACGAACTCCGTGAAGCACACGCTCGCCCCGAAACCGCGCGCGATGCGCCGAAAGACGACGTCCGACACGTCCTCCATGGGCGCGAGCATCACCGGCTTGCGCTTCATGAGGTCATCGAGCTGGGAGCGTGTCAGGGGCATGGGAATGGCGGGGCGTTTCTTACGTCGACCGACGCTGAAGTCAACCGTTCACGGACATGATGCGGGTGAGGTGGAGCATCAACGGGGCGTGAAAGGTGCCGCCGACGACCTTCATCGTACCTTTGCGCATGGCTTGGGCGACCTCGCGCATCACTTTCCTGCCCTCGTGATCGCCCAACGCCGGCAGAGGGAGCGCGAGGCGCTTGGTGAGCGGGACGTTCGACAGGGCTAGAATCACATCGGATGAGGCGCGTACCGTGACGTCGGGGATGCCGACGATCCCATCGTAAACGACGAGATCGCCGTGATCGAAGCGCAGGGTCATCGCCACCTCGGCGTCTTCGGCGAGGATGGCGATACGGCCCACCATCGCTTCCATGTCGCGGACCTTGTGCGGCTTGCTTTCGAGGTTCTGCCGCAGCAGATCCGTGAGCATCACGGCGAGCCCATTCTCGTCCGCACCGGCCGCAAGCCTGATGTTCATCATGAGGCGGGCCAGTCTACCGTAAGGAGAGAGGGGCGACGTACGTTCAGCTTTCGTGACCAGCGTCGCGTGTATGGAGTGGGTTATGGTCGGCGGCATGCCGCGCCGCGAGGAGCAGGACCTCGAAGCCGAGCGGCTCCTCGTCGAGAAGGCTCAATCGGGCGACCGGGCCGCGCTTGGGCAGCTCTTGCACGGGCATGGCGCCGCGCTCTACGCGAGCGTGCTTCTCCCCCGCTTGGGCAACGAGGCCGCGGCCAAGGATGCGCTGGCCGAGACCTACGCCAAGGTCGTCGCTCGGCTCGACCGCTTCAAGTGGCAGAACGTCGGCTTCTACCCGTGGCTGCGGACCGTGGCGCTCCGCGTGGCCATCGACGCCCTGCGCGCGCGCAAGCGGACGGTCATTTGGGAGGCCGAGGATGTCGAGCGCGAGGTGGATGCATCGCAGACGACGACACCGCTCGACGAAGCGGTGCAGGAGAAGCGGGACCGCGAAGCAGCGCGGGCCCGTGTCGACGGCGCTCTCGGGCGGATCCACGCGCGCTACGCGCAAGCCATCCGCCTTCGCGTCATCGAAGAGAAACCGCGCGAGGAAGTCGCTGCGGAGCTAGGCGTCACACCCGCGACGTTCGACGTGCTACTTCATCGTGCTACGGCGGCGCTGCGAAAGGCTTTGGTAGAGGAGTCGACCGATGACAGCTGATCCGGACCCGGACGCGCCGCCGAGCGAAGAAGAGGTGCGTGAGAGCGAGCGACTGCGCCAAGCTCTCGATGACCCGTCCAAGGAGCACCGTGACGCGGAGCTGCTTCGGGCCGTGAAGCACGCCGCAGCGCCGACTCCGATCGCGCCGAAAGACCTCGACGCGTCGATCGCACGCGCCATCTTGCGCGTCGAGCGGGAGCGTTCCCGCGGCGTCGTCATTCGCGTCGTTTTTGGTGCGGGGGCGACGCTGGCAATCGCGGCGGCCATCGTGCTCGTCATCGGCCGCTCGCCGACGACGTCGACGGAGCTTGCGCACGCGCGCTCCACGCAACCTCTCTTTTCCGCGCGATTCGAGAGTCGGGGCGGCGAGAGTGCGCGCATCGACCGCATCGCCGTCGCGCGCGCGGCCGATCTGCGCGAGAACCACTTTGCGCGATGGGGCGTGCGGTGAGAAAGCTCTTTGCGCTTGCCGTCGTGCTCGCCATGGCGTTCGTGGTGCACTGCGACCGCGGCGAGAGCATTCAGACCGACACGGCGGCCGTCGTCGACAGCGAGCTGCTCGCGTTCTTGTCGCTCGCCCGGGCACACCATCACGAGGCCAACCTGCTCGAGGCGAGCGGAGACTCAGCGGGGGCGATCGCCGCGCTGCGAAAGATCGTCGACGCTCCGAAGCCGCACCCTGGCCAACGGTTCCCCGAGGTCGAGGAGGTGCTCGCCGACACGTACGCGCGCATGGCGGAGCTCGAGCTCGCGTCGAACGACCTCGTGGGCGCGGAGCGCGACGTCACGACGGGGCTCACGCACGCGACGGAGCCCACGTACTTTCGCGGCCACTTGCTCGAGGTCTCCGGCATCATCGAGGAGGCCCACACCGCCGCGCTGGTGGACGGTGGCCACACCGCCGAGGCTGACAAGACTCGCGCTCATGCGCTCGCGCTCCTGCGCGAGGCGGTCGACGTCCAAGAAGCCGTCATCTCCCGTGTGCTCGACGCGCGCGCGCCTGCGACGGGGTTAAACGACGGAGGTGCTCGATGAAGCGTTTCGGTTGGGCTCTTTTGGCAGCTGCGTGCGCCTGCGGAGGAGCAGCAGCGCCAGAAGCATCGTCGCCCGCGTCCGACGTGACGCCGACCGTCACCACGCCCGAAGCCTCTCACAGCACCGCGCCTCCCGTTCCCGAAGTCGCGACTGCGCGGGGCGAGCTCGATCGTGCGGAAGGTCAGCTGTCCGCCGTACAAGGAGACTGCGCGTCGGCCTGCCGGGCTCTCGCGTCGATGGAGCGCGCCGCCGAGCACATCTGCGCCCTCGACTCGGGCAACGAATGCGGCCGAGCCCGTGAACGGGTCGACAGCGCCCGCGAGCGCGTTCGAGCGACGTGCGGCACGTGCGCACCATGACCGTCGCCGCAAGCCGCGAACGCGACGTGCGTGAAGGCGGCGACTGGACGCTCCTTCAGCGCATCAAGAACGACGTCATCTACGCCATGGCATCGGCGGTGCTCGGGGCCATCGGACGCGTGTCACGTATGCGGGTCGTAGGGTGCGGCAGGTGGCTGGGTGGGTGGGTGCACGCGCTCGCAGGATCGCTTCGTCGACGCGCGCGCCGCAACGTTGCCCTCGCCTTCCCCGAAGCCACACCGCGCGAGCGCGCTGCGATCGTGCGCGCCTCCTTCGTGAACCTCGGCGGGCATGTGGCCGAGGCGTTCGCATCGCTGCGTTCGAGCCCGCCGCTGCTCGTCTTCGATGATGCGTCGCAAAGCGTGCTGCGCGAAGCACTCGCGGAAGGTCGCGGAGTCATCTTGCCGTCGGCCCACCTTGGCCCGTGGGAGAGGCTCGCGGCGACGCTCGCAGCGAGCTTCCCGCTGACGGCCATCGTCCGCGAGAGCTACGATCCGCGCTTCGACGCGCTCGTGCTCGCCGTGCGCGCACGCGCCGGCGTCGAGACGATCGCCCGTGGAGCGCCTCATGCGCCGACGCGCATCGTGCGCGCGCTGCGCTCGGGTCGGGTCCTCGGCATTCCGATGGACCTCCGAACGCGCGCTGCCTCCGTCGTCGTCCCGCTTCTCGGGGCAGACAGCCCGACGGCGGTCGGCCCCGCACGTCTTGCGCTCCGCACTGGAGCCCCGGTCGTGGTCAGTACGATCGAGAAGATCGAGACCGAAGCCCCGGATTTGGCGTTCTCGGTCACCTGCACCCGTATCGAGACCCGCGGCCTCGATGACGTCGCGCTCACGGGGCGCATCAACGAGGAGCTTGGCCGGCGCATCCGTCTGGCCCGCGAACACTGGCCGTGGATGCACGAGCGCAGATGATGGTACCCTCCCCTCAACATGTTCGATTCGTCCTGGCAGCCGCTCATGGATCGCTTTACCCAGTTGAAGAGCACGTGGCCGGCGCGTGCATGGAGCTGGGACAGTCGTCTCGTCTGCGTGACGTCGTCCTTTAGCGTCGAGTTCGAGTCGAAGGCGCGAGTCGCCGCTCTCGAGGCGCTGCCGCTGGAGTTCACGTCCGCCACGTTGTCCCGCGCCTCCAGCGAGCTCAGGCGGCTCGCCGAGCGCGCGGGTGGGCTCCGCATGGGTCAGCTCCTCTTGACGACGCGCGAGGTGAAGTCGCCCGTCGCGTTTGGTCTCTGGTGGCCTTGGGGCGACGGCATGACGACGTCGTTTCGCGTGGGCATCGACGCCCTCGATTGGGACGACGACCCCTACCCGCGCGTGCGCGAAATCTTCGACGTGACTTTGTAGATGGCCGCGAAGAAGCGCGCACCACGCAAAGCCAAGGAGATCGCCGCTCCGACCGCACGCGAGGCCGCTTCCGCGGAGCCCGCGCTCGCCGACTTGCGGAAACGCATCGAAGGCGACGAAGGCGCCGTCGTCGGCTCGTACATCGACCCGTTCGGTGGCAAAGAGCTCCTCTTCGCGCTGCTGCCCATCGACAAGGTCGAACCGACGCCCTTCCAACGCGACGTCTCCGAGACACACCAGAAGCGCCTCTCGGACGTGATCACGAAGACCGGCCGTTTCCTCGACCCGATCGTGTGCGTGACGGCTCCGCGTGGCGGCTACTGGACGCCCAACGGTAACCACCGCTTGCAAGCGATGAAGAAGCTCGGCGCGAAAGCCATCACCGCCCTCGTCGTGCCGGAGCACGAGGTCGCGTGGCAAATCCTCGCGCTCAACACCGAGCGCGCGCACAACCTGAAAGAGCGCGCGAGCGAGGTCATCCGCATCTACCGCAACTTGCTCGAGGAGCGCGCGAGCGAGCCCGAGGTGTCCTTTGCGTTCTATCTGGAGGACCCCGCGCTCGTGACGCTCGGTGCGTGCTACGAGGCCGAGCCGCGCTTCGCGGGCGGCGCGTACCACCCGGTCTTGCGTCGCGCGGAGAAGTTCTCCGACGCGCCCCTCACGAAGGCCATCATCGCCCGCGAGAAGACCGCGAAGATCCTCCGCGAGGTCGAGGTGCACGTCGCCGACGTCGTGAAGCGACTGCGGGAGAAGGGCCTCACGAGCCCTTACCTGCGGCCCTTCGTCGTCGCGCGGATCAACCCGCTCCGCTTCACCAAGGGCGATGTGCCGCCCGTCGACGACGTGCTCGTCGCGATGCGCGACAAGGCCGCCAAGTTCAACGTCGACAAGGTCCGGCAACAGGATCTCATGGGCGCTGCGGGTCCTCCGGGCGACGAGTAACGGCGGCCGCCGCTAATTTCACTTCGTCACGCGCGCTCCGATACGATTTCTCCATGTTCATTCGCAAGAACGATCGCAGGAGCACGCGCCACCATGTTCGCATCGATTGCCAAGTCGTCCGCGAGACCGACTTCCGGCTGGTCGGGCATCGCACGCTCGACCTCTCGGCGGACGGCATGCTCGTCCGCACGACGTCGGACGTGAAGATTGGCGAGCCGATGCTCATCAGCTTCCAGGCCACCGCGCTCGGGCTCTGGTTCGACGCCCAAGCCGAGGTGACGCGCCTCATCCTGGGTCAGCGACCCGAGGACGAGGGTCGCGCGCTCGGGCTGCGCTTCGTCGAGTTGCCCTCGATTTCGCGGTTGATTCTCCGCGGCCACCTTCGGCGCATTCCGCCGGTCCTTCCGCAGCGCCCGACGCGCGTGGACTACGCTGCGACGGTTCGCCAAATCGCCTGCGCCTGAGCGGATAAGAACTTTTGATGGGGTGAGGCGTCGTAACGGCGATGATCCTCGCCGATTGGCTACAAACGCCGCGTGTCCGCCGTACCCTCGCCGTCAGCGCCGTCGTCCTCGCCACGGGTGGTCTCGTCCTTTTTCGGGCCCCCGGCAGCGCCATCGCAAGGCCGCAGACCACACACGTAACGTCCGGCACTGAAAGCTCGTTTTCGGGTCCTGGCCTTCACGGTAGCCTTGCCCTCAGCCACGGGGCGGTGCTCGCGGGCGGCGACCGAGACGTGTACGCGGAGGTGCGTCTCACGGCGGATGCCGCCGTTCACAGCGAGGATCGCGCTCCCCTCGCCCTCGCGATCGTGCTCGATACGTCCGGCTCGATGTATGGCGACAAGATCGACCAGGCCAGGCACGCGGTCCTCGAGCTGATGCGCGACATGAGGGATGACGACCAAATAGCCGTCATCCGTTACTCCACCGACGCCAGCGTCGTGCAACCCCTCGCCCGGCTCGGTGACGTCCGCGACTCGCTCCGCACGCGCGTCAACCAGATCGAGGCCGACGGCGGCACGGCGATCCCCCTCGGCATGCGGGCTGGCATGAAGGCTCTCGCGGAAGCTTCCCGCGGGCGTGTGCGGCGAGTCGTTCTCGTGAGTGACGGGCTGGACTCGTCGCGCGTCGAGAGCGAGCACCTCGCCCATGACAGCTTCTCTTCTCTCGGTATCGGCCTCGACTTCGACGAGGCTTACATGGGAGGCGTCTCGCGGTCCGGTCACGGCAACTTTGCCTTCGTGAAAGACGGCGCGTCGCTCGTGGCGTTCTTGCAACGCGAGCTCCACGAGACGGCCAGCACCACCATCGAAGGTGCCGTCGTTCAGCTCAAGCTGCCCCACGGCCTCCACTTCGTGAGCGCGACGGGTGCCGACGCACGCCTGGTCGACGAAGACTCGATGGAGCTCCGCTTCGGCTCGCTGTTCTCGAAGGACGAGCGACGGGCCATCGTCCACTTGACCGCCCGGCTCGATGCCGGCGAGTCGGTTCAGCTCGGTGCGACAGCCGATTGGACGCAAGTCGTACCGAGCAGCGGATCGCCCTTCGTCGTCGGGCACGTCGACGTCGACGCGCTCGCGCTGCGAGGCGCGGTCGATTCGAAGTCGGTCGACGATTCACGCGACGGAACCGTGCTCGCCAACGCGACGAGCGTGATCGCATCCGAGCGCCAGATCGAGGCGGCGGACGCGTACGCGCACGGTGACACGGCGCGCGCTCAGGCGCTGATTGACAAGAACATGCTTGACCTCAGCGCGGCTGCGTCTGTCGCTCCACCCATTGCTGCGACGGCGCTCCAGAAACAGTGGCAGGCCTACGGCAACACGAAGAACAGCTTCCATGCAGCGCCGTCGAGCATCGCCGGCAAGGTGGCTGCGAAGGCTGCGTATCAGGACGAGAACGCGAATCTATCGCGGGCGGCCTACTGAAAGGAAATGCAGACATGCGAAGGATGCTCCTCCCCATCGCCGCCGCCGTGACCTTCGGCGCGGCCCCATTCGCGTCCAAGCTCGGCGTCGTCGCCGGCTCGGCGTGGCTCGTCGTCCTCGGTGTCTTGCTCGCGCTCTCCGCGAGTGCGTCGTTCTCCGCGCTCGCCATCGCGGCGGGTGCGATCGGCGCCTTCAGCGGCAACGTGCTCGGTTCCGTGGTGCCAGCCGCGGGTGGCGCGGTGCTCGTTGCCATGGCGTATGCCGAGCGGACGATGCGCGTTCGTGGAACGAACGCTCGGCTCGTGCATCTCGGGTCGAGCCTCGTCGTGGGTGCCCTCTCGGGATCGCTTGCAGCGGCGTACGGGAGTGCGTCCCCAGCGGTGCGCGGGGTTGCCGTGCTCGTGTGCGCCGTGCTCGTGGCACTGCCGCTGCTCGTTGACGCGGATGACGCGCTCGCCGCGACGCTCGAAGGTGCATCACGACGTGTGAGCGATCCAGCGCGGTCGGCGCTACGCGATGCCGCCGAGCTGAGGCGTCAAGCCCATGACGTTCCGCTCGATGCAGAGAGCGGTCGCGTCGTCGTTGGTACCTGGCGCGCGCTCCGGAGGCTCGCCGAGTCACGCGTGCGGCTCGAGCGAAGCAAGGCGCAGCGCGAGGCTGCGGATGCGTCGTCTCCGGCGAACGCGGTGGTTGCGAGGGTGGACCAGCGCATCGCCGACCATGTGACTGCGCTTGCGCGGGCGTATACGGCAGCGGATACGGCGCGGGTGGCGGCGAGCACGCTGGATAATGCTGCGCTCGAGAGCGTGGCGGATGTTGGGGAGTCGCTCGAGGAGACGACCCGGGCGCTGGTGGAGATGGGGCCGAGGGGCTGAAGAGAGACGGGGGCTCCCCTACGCCGCGCGAAGAGCGCGGCTTGTCCCCTCCGGCCATCGGCCGTCATCCCAGCGCAGCTGTCTCTAATAGGGGGAGAAGATCGCAATCTCGTCGCTGCGAGACACTCTCCCGCCGCTGCGAGAGACTCTCCCGCCACTGCGAGAGACTCTCCCGCCACTGCGAGACACTCTTCCGTCACTGCGAGACTCTCTCCCGTCACTGCGAGACTCTTTCTCGTTACTGCGAGACTCTTTCTCGTTACTGCGAGACTCTTTCTCGTTACTGCGAGACTCTTTCTCGTTACTGCGAGACTCTTTCTCGTTACTGCGAGACTCTCTCCCGCCACTGCGAGACTCTTTCTCGTTACTGCGAGACACTCTCCCGCCACTGCGAGACACTCTCCCGCCACTGCGAGACACTCTCCCGTCACTGCGAGACACTCTCCCGTCACTGCGAGACACTCTCCCGTCGCTGCGAGCCATTCTCTCGTCACTGCGAGACACTCTCCCGTCGCTGCGAGGCACTCTCCCGTCGCTGCGAGGCACGCTCCCGTCGCTCCGGTCACTCGCAAAGCCCTCCGCTAAGCTCGCGGAAGAGCAAGCGAATTCATTTTTCTTCCTAATCTTTCTGCGATCGCACCCCATCCCGAAATAGGGGGACGAAATCGTCGCCCGTTCACTCCACCAAACGCCTGCTCGTCAGCCGCGGTGCGGGCCTTGCTTGTAGAGCAATCATGTTGAAAGCTGCCATCGCCTTCTTCGTCATCGCCATCGTTGCCGCTGTGCTTGGGTTTGGCGCGCTCGCCGACACCTCCGCGTCGATTGCGAAGCTCGCGTTCATCGTGTTCCTCGTGCTGTCGATCGCGTCGTTCTTCTTTGGTCGGCGGGCTACCGCTTAG
>Ga0302325_10007150_pt1 | contig 24865 bp, 23 predicted proteins | sample Palsa_T0_2_FD_201948 | JGI IMG/M metagenome (GOLD analysis project Ga0302325, IMG submission 201948) | Peat permafrost microbial communities from Stordalen Mire near Abisko, Sweden - Palsa_T0_2 | ecosystem: Environmental > Terrestrial > Soil > Palsa > Peat permafrost | place: Sweden: Abisko... | reverse complement strand
GAGGCCCCGTCGCCGTCGCTAAACGACGCCGTGCGGAACTCGATCTCGGGCGATGACGCCATCCGGCCCCCAGGCTAGCCGCCGTAAAATCCACGTCATCGCGACCGCGGACCAGAGCACCCAGGCAGACGCGCCGTCCGCGAGCGGCTGCTGACCGCGTGGCGCGGCGAGATCCTGGCGGGCTCCGTTTACGAACTGATCGCGCGGCGATTGAACGAGCGTGAGGCCGACATCCTGCGACGAATGGCGCAGGCCGAGTCCGGGCACCGTGGCCGGATCGAGACGCCGAGAACGACGAGGTCGACGACCTCTACGAGCGCTCGACCGGCGACAACACACCCGACCGGCTCTCGCGCGACATCCGCCGTGAGGACCGCTCGCCGTGATGCTCGTCAAGCGGCACGCGCGGATCCTTGCGGAGCGGCGGCCCGCGGTCGTCGCCGAGTAGCTGCTGCGACCGTTTCAATCGGATCGCCTGCTCCTGAGCCACCGCGCGGACGCGGCCGCCCCCGAACATCGGCGCAGGCGCTGTGATAGCAGTCATGGACGATGGCGCCCCCCTACGCCGAACCTCCGCCGGCCGAAGCGCTCCAGCCGCAAGACCTGGTGCTGACGATGCTCGGCGCCCATCTGCGCGGGCCGGGGCAGACCGTGTGGTCGGGCGGCATGGTGCGTCTGCTCGACTCGTTCGGGTTCACGACGGGCTCCGCGCGGGCGGCGTTGTCGAGGCTGGTGCTGCGCAACCTGCTCGTGCGGACTCGCCAAGCGCGGTTCGTGAACTATGCGCTCGGCGGTCGTGCGGAGCGGCTGCTGGCCGAGGGCGACCCCCGGATCTTCAGCTTCGGTCGCACCGAGCCGACGGACGATGTCTGGACCGTCCTGTGGCACTCGATCCCCGAGGACCAACGGGTCGAGCGGTCCCGGCTCGTGTCAAGACTGCGATTTCTGGGCTTCGGGTCGGTGCAGGACGCGACCTGGCTGGCGGCGCACGATCGCGAGCAGGACGTGCGGACCCTGCTGCGAGAGCTCGGGATCGAGGCGCACGTGTCCCTGTTCGTCGGGCGGATCTCCGAGGGGCTCGCCCCGACCGCGCTGGCCCACAGTGCCTGGAGCCTTGACGAGGTCGCGGCCCGCTACCGCGGCTTCCTGTCTGCTTACGGTCCGCTGCGGAAGGCCGCGGCGCGCCGGCGACTGAGCGCCGAGCACGCGTTCGTCGCCAGAACGGTGATGCTGCACCGGTTCCGCGGGTTCCCGTTCATCGATCCCGAGCTGCCCGTCGCGATCGACCCGCTGCGGACGCTCCGCGGCGACGTGGTCGCGACCTTCGACGCCGTCTACGAGCCGCTCGAGCCCGTCGCCGACGGTTACTTCGGCAGCGTCGGGCGTCGCACACCGGGATCCGTCGTGGCCGCCGACATCCGGTGATCGCCGCTTTCATTTAACATGTCAGCGCGCTGAGCTATTGACTCTCGGTAGCGACGCGGCCGACTTCACTGATGACCGAAACAGCCACCGGCTCGCAGGATCTCGGAGATGCTCTTCCCGTCGTGCATCCCGACGCGTGCCGGGCGACGGAGCTCGCCCCCGGCGTCGCTGCCCGGGCCGTGCTCGGACCGCGTCAGGGTTCGCCGCTGACGCTCGCGCACGTGCAGCTCGAGCCCAGCGCTGGCTGGCGGTTGACCCCCCAGCAGCACCAAGACGACCGGCATCTGCTCGTCTACGTCCTGGGCGGCGCGTGCACGCTTGACCGTGACGGCGAGCCACCGCTGCGGTTGCGCGCGGGATCGGCGTTGCTGCGCGAGCCCGGCGACGGCTCGGCGACGATCGTCGGCGGCGACCGCGCGGCGACGCTGGCGGTGTTCGGCGCCGGGCCGACGGCCGATCACCACGCGCCGCTGGGCCCGCGCGATTCGGTGGCCGAGCTGAACCTCGACGATGCCGCCGCGGCCACCGGCAGCCGATCGTTCCAGGTGCTGCTCGGACCCGAGAACGGCTGCTGCCGCGCGACGATGTTCGTCGGAGTTGTGCCCCCGGGAGCGGCGCCGTGGCACTTTCACCAATACGACGAGATCATCTGCGTGCTGCGGGGCGACGGGACGTACCACCAGGCCTCGGGCCCCCAGCCGACTCGCCCCGGATCGGTCGTGCGGATTCCCCCGCGCACGGTCCACATCAACGAGAACCGCGCCGCCGAGGAGATGCATGTGCTCGGCGTGTTCACGCCGGCGGGCAGCCCGTCGGCGGCATTCTTGGCAGCGGACCCGACGCGATGACAGCCGGACCGCCGCAACGGTCGGTCGCCGACGCCGTCGGGGAGGCGATCGCCGCCGCCGGCGCCACCAATGCGTTCGGGGTGATCGGCAGTGGCAACCTCGTCGTCACGAACGCGCTTTGCCAGGCCGGCGCCCGGTTTCACCACGCACGCCACGAGGGCGCCGCGATCTCGATGGCCGACGGCTACGCCCGCGTCAGCGGCGAGGTCGGAGTCTGCAGCGTGCATCAGGGCCCCGGACTGACCAACACGATCACGGGCCTGGCCGAGGCGGTCAAGAGCCACACGCCGGTGCTCGTGCTGGCGGGCGAGGCCCCCGCGGCGGCCCAGACCTCGAACTTCAGGATCGCTCAAGACGATCTCGTGGCGTCGGTCGGCGCCGGCGTCGATCGCGTACACGGCCCCGCGACCGCCGGCACCGACGCGCGGCGCGCGTACCGGCGCGCGATCGTCGAGCGCCGACCGATCGTGCTGATGCTGCCGATCGACATCCAGGCGCTGCCATCGGTCGCGAGCCTCTTCCCCGCGGAAGCCGCGTTGGCGGCCGTGGAGCTGCCGCCACCGGCGCCATCGGCGGCGGCGATCGCGACGGTCACCGACACGCTGATCGCCGCACGGCTGCCGGTGATCCTCGCCGGCCGGGGTGCCGTGCTCGCCGGCGCCCGGGAACGGCTCGAGCGACTGGGCGCGCTGATCGGAGCGCTGCTGGCGACCTCGGCACCGGCCAACGGCCTGTTCGCCGACCTGCCCTACGCGCTCGGGATCTCGGGCGGCTTTGCCTCCCCGTTTGCCGCCGAGCTGTTGCCGCGCGCCGACGTGGTGCTCGTGTTCGGCGCGTCGGCAAACCAGTGGACCACTCGGCACGGCACACTGCTCTCCGATCACGCACGCGTCGTGCAGGTCGACATCGAGCCCGACGCGATCGGCTCCCACCGTCCGATCGATCTGGCGCTCGTCGCTGACGCAGGTCTGGCCGCAGACGCGCTGAGCGATGAGCTGGAGCGTCGCGGGCACCGCGACGCCGGCTTTCGCACGCCCGAGCTGGCCGATCAGATCGCCGCCAACGGTTGGGCGAACGACCCGTACGAGGACCTCTCGACCGGCGACTGGATCGACCCGCGGACGCTGTCGCGTGAGCTCGAGCGCCGGCTCCCGGCGAACAAGCTGGTCGTCACGGACTCCGGTCACTCACTCGGCTACCCGGCGATGTTCCTGTCGGTGCCCGACGCTCGCTCCTGGGTCTTCCCCAACGGCTTTCAGGCCGTCGGCCTCGGCCTCGGCTCAGCGATCGGCGCCGCGATCGCGCGCCCGGACGTGCCGACCGTGGCCGCCCTCGGAGACGGCGGGACGTTCATGGCGCTTGCCGAGATCGAGACCGCGGTGCGGCTCGGGCTGAAGCTGCTCGTCTGCGTCTACGACGACAGCGCGTACGGCGCGGAGGTCCATCACTTCGGGCCGCTCGGCCACGACGTCGGTCTCGTGCGGTTCCCCGACGCCGACCTGGCGGCGATCGCCCGCGCCGCGGGCGCACGGGCGGCGACGGTGAGGACGGCCGCCGACCTGGACGTCGTCGGCGCCTGGCTGTCGGAGTCGACGGCGGGTCCGCTGGTGCTCGATGCCAAGGTCAATCCGACGGTCTGCGCGGAGTGGCTGGCCGAGGCCTTTCGCTCCGGATAAACGACTGCCCGTGTAAGGAGAAGCATGTCAACCGATGCCAATCACGTTTCGGCGCTGATCGAGGGGCTCGCCTCGGGTGCGGTGCAGGTGCTCGACCTGACCCAACCGTTGACCGAGACGACGCCGGTGATCCAGCTGCCGCCGCCGTTCGCCAACACGCCCGGCCTGACCCGCACCGAGATCAGCCACTACGACGAACGCGGGCCGGCCTGGGCCTGGTACACGCTGACGATCGGCGAGCACGTCGGCACCCACGTGGACGCCCCGATCCACTGGATCACGGGCAAGGACGGCCTCGACATCGGCTCGGTCGAGGCCCAGACGCTGATCGGACCGGCGTGCGTGATCGACCGGACGGCCGAGACCGAGGCGGCCAACGGCGACGACCTGCTGACGGTCGCGGCGCTCGAGCAGTGGGAGTCCGAGCACGGCCGGATCCCCGACGGCGCCTGGGTGCTGCTGCGCACGGGCTGGAGCGCGCGTGCCCACGATCAAGATGCGTTCCTCAACGTCGGCCCCGAGGGGCCCCGGACGCCGGGGCCTGACGTCGAGGCAGCCCGCTGGCTGGCGCACGAGCGGGCGATCGCCGGCTTCGGCACCGAGGCGGTCGGCATCGACGCCGGCAGCGCCGGCGCCATGGAGCCGCCGTTCCCGCTGCACAACTTCCTGCTCGGCGCCGGCAAGCTCGGCCTGACGCAGCTCGCCAACCTCGACCGGCTGCCGGCAACCGGCGCGCTGCTCGTGGTCGCACCGCTGCGGCTGGTAGGCGGCACGGGCAGCCCGAGCCGCGTCTACGCGTTCACGCCGGCTACGTAGACGGCGGATGTACGCCGAGCTCGAGGAGCCGGCGTGACCCGGACCGTGGTCGTCACCGGGGCGGCCGGCGGGATCGGCAGGCCTCGACCGCGGAGCGGATCGGGATCCCCTACACGGAGGTGTTCGAGGCGCGCCTCGCGCTCGAGCTGCCCGCAATTCGCGGTGAGCGCTTCACTCCCGCCCACGAGGCGCAGGCGCACGCCTGTCTGGCGGCCTGGCACCGGCGTCGCCGACGGTCCCACGACGCCAGGCAGGTAGGCTCGCCCGGCAGGCCTCTGAACGCGAACCGAAAGCGACATCGATGGGAAACGTGCAGACCCTCAAGGACATCTACGCGGCGGCCGAGAACGACAACGTCGACGGCGTCCTGGCGGCGTTTGACCCCGCGATCGAGTGGCGCGAGGCCGACGGCCACCCTTACCAGCCCGACGGCCGTCCATGGGTCGGGGTCGACGCGGTCCGTACGAACCTGTTCGACAATCTCGCCGACGAGTGGGACGGCTTCACGGTCACTCCCGCCAGGTACCACGATGCCGGTGACACCGTCGTCGTCGAGTGCCGCTACAGCGGCGTCCACAACGCGACCGGCAAGCGTCTCGACGCCCAGGCGTGCCACGTCTGGCGCTTTCGCGACGGCCGGGTGACCGGCTTTCAGCAGTACGTCGACACCGCGCATCTGTACGACGCGATGGGAGTCGGGATCGGTGTGCGGCCCACGGGCGACCCGCCCGTCAGCGGCCCAGATACGCCCGCTTGAGATCCTCGCTCGCGAGGAGTTCATCGGCCGACCCGGACAGGACGATCGCGCCGGTCGCGAGCACGTAACCGCGGTCGGCAATCGCCAGCGCCATGGTCGCGTTCTGTTCGACGACCAGGATCGCGACGCCCGACTCGTGGACCTCCTTGATGATCCGGAAGTTCTGCTGCACGAGGGCGGGCGACAGCCCCATCGACGGCTCGTCCATCAGCAGCAGCCGCGGCCGCGACATCAGGGCCCGCCCCATCGCGACCATCTGCTGCTCGCCGCCCGACAGCGTGCCCGCGAGCTGTTCGGCCCGCTCGTGCAGGCGTGGGAACAGCGTGTGCACCCGGTCGAAGTCGTCGTCAAGCGGTTCGCCCTTGCGCAGCACCGCCCCCAGCTCGAGGTTCTCGCGCACCGTCATGTAGCCGAACAGCCGACGGTTCTCGGGGACGATCGCCAGGCCGCGCGCGATCCGCTCGGCGACGGCGCGCCCGGTCACGTCCTCGGAGTCGATCATCACCCGGCCGCTACGCGGGCGGACGATCCCGAGGATCGTCTTCAGCGTCGTTGACTTGCCCGACGCGTTGCCGCCGAGCAGGCAGACGAGCTCGCCCGCCCCCACCTCGATCGAGATCCCCTCGAGGATCCGCATCTTCCCGTAATAGGTGGTGACGTCGTCGAGTGCAAGGAGTGCCATCTATGCCTCCGCGAGCGCTTCGGGATCGCGGCCCATATAGGCCTCGACGACGGCCGGATGCGTCGCGACCGCGTCGAACGACCCCTCGGTGATCTTGACGCCGTGGTCCAGCGCGACGACCCGATCGGAGATCCCCTCGACGACGTGCATGTCGTGCTCGATCACCAGTATCGCGAGCGACAGCTCGTCACGCAGCCGCCCGATCAGCTCGGCGATCTCGTGCGTCTCGTTCGGGTTCATCCCGGCGGCCGGTTCGTCGAGCATCAGCAGCCGCGGCCGCGTCGCGAGTGCGCGCGCGATCTCCAGTCGTCGGCGATTCGCGTAGGAGAGCGCATACGCGGGCTGATCCCAGCGGTAGCCCGCGAGCCGCTCGCCGAAGAACGACAGCACCTCGCCCGCGAGCGCGTCGACCTCGCGTTCTTCGCGCCGGGCCCGTGGCAGACGCAGGATCGACTCGACCGGCGAGGCCTTCGTGTTGCCGTACGTCGCCGCCTTGACGTTCTCCTTGACGCTCAGATTCTGAAACAGGCGCAGGCTCTGGAACGTGCGGGCGATCCCCTTGCAGGCGATCGTGTGGGGTTTGTAGCCGACGATCGACTGACCGTCGAGCCGCACGTCGCCGTCGGTCGGCAGGTACACGCCGCTGATCACGTTGAAGACGGACGACTTGCCCGCGCCGTTGGGACCGATGATGCTCACGATCTCGTTGTCGGAGACCGTAAGGTCGAGCTCGGAGATCGCCCGCAGGCCCCCGAACGAGAGCGAGAGCTTGTCGATCTCGAGCAGCGCCATCGTCAGATCGTCTCGACGCGATGCTTGCCGAGCAGCCCGTACGGCCGCGCGGCCATCGTCACGATCAGGATCGCCCCGAGCATGATCTGGGTCGTGATCGCCGGGTTGACGATCAGCCGCGACTCCCAGCAGCAGGCGGCCACGTAGATCGTGATGATGACCGCGATCAGCTGCTTGATGCCGCGCAGCCGCACGATTGCTACCAGGCCGACGATCAGGGCGAGGTACAGCGCGTTGCCGAAGTTCTGGGGGTTCTTGGGCACGATCACGAACCCGTTCATGACCGAGCCGATCCACCCGGGGCTGCCGGGGTTGCCGGCGGTCGCCACCGGCGCGATCGCCCCCACGATCGCGTGCGTCGCATAGCCGAATGCGATCACCCCGGCGATCACGTATCCGAGGCTGCGCCAAGGTCTGACCTTCGCGATCAGCGCGATGATGATCAGACCGTAGAACAGGTAGGCGGCGTCGGTCGGGCTCGAGAGCATGTTCTCGGCCACCGTCACCACCAGGCCGCCGAGGATCGCGCCGGCGATCGAGCCGACGCCGCCGAGTACCAGGCACGCGTAGATCAGGATCAGGATGTTGGCCGTGAAGTTGGTCGGAAAGACGCTGTCCTGCTGGGCGGCGAACAGCGTCCCGGCAAGCGCACCGACCATCCCCGCGAAGCTGAATGCCATCACCTTGAGCTTGTTGACCGACATCGTCATCGCCTCGGCGGCCAGCGGGTCATCGTTGAGCGCGCGCCAGGCGCGACCGGTTCTGGACGTGTCGAGCAGGTGTAAGACGGCGGCGACGACGACGCACACCCCCAGGGCCACGTAGTAGTAACCGAGCGGCGTGATGACCTTGACGCCGAAGCTGTGCAGCGGATCAAGGGCGAACAGGCCGTTGACGCCACCGAGCGTGCCCGCGTCGACGTTGTTGACGGCGAGCACGAACGCCTGGCCGAGGAACAGGGTCACGATCGCGAAATAGTCACCGGACAATCGCAGCGCGATCAGCCCGACGACGACGCCGACGACCCCTGCCGCGGCGACCACGATCAGGATCGATTCGATCGCCGGCAGGTGCGTGCCGCCGACACCGGCGGTCCCCAGCGCGGTCGAGGAGAAGATCGCGTAGCCGTAGGCGCCGAAGCCGAAGAACGCGATATAGCCGAGATCGAGCAGTCCGGACCAGCCAACCGCGATGTTGAGCCCCATCGCCAGCAGCGCATAGAGGAGGCCGTTGAACGCAACCGTCTGGATGTTCACGTTGGACGAGATCTGCGCGAAGATCAGCCCAGCGATCGTGACCAGCGCCAGCCGCGGCCACCAACCGACCCGAGCGTCGGCCTGAGTCAGTGCGCGGCGCCAGCCGGCGCCATGGTCGTGGCGGTCGCCGGATTGCGCGACCCACTGGTCGACGCCGATCGAGTCGCCGCGCGCGGAGCGCCCCTCGCTGGTCGCGTCGCTGTCGGCGCCGGGCTGGTCGGGGTCCTCGGTCACGTCATACCTTCTGCAGCGGCCGCTGGCCGAACAGTCCCTGGGGTCGGACCAGCATCGTCACGATCAGGATCCCAAACACGATCAGGTCCGAGTACTCGCTGGAGATGTAGCTCGCGCTGTACGACTCGCAGAGCCCGATGAAGATGCCGCCGATCATCGCGCCGGGAATGCTGCCGATGCCACCGACAACCGCTGCGGTGAACGCCTTCAGGCCGGCGAGGAAGCCGATCGTGTTCGTGATCTGGTTGAACGCGAGCCCGGACATCACGCCCGCGATCCCAGCCATCGCCGAGCCGATCAGGAAGGTCAGCGCGATCGTGCGGTCGACGTTGATGCCGAGCATCTCGGCCGCCTCGCGATCGGAGGCGACGGCCCGCATCGATTTGCCGAGCGTCGTGCGGTTCACCAGTTCGCGCAGGCCGAACATCATCGCGATGCTGCCGACGATCGTCAGGATCTGGACGATGTCGATCCTGACGCCGCCGAAGTCCAGGCCGGTCGAGAACGGGATGTAGGCGTTGGTGCTGTAGCTACGAGTGAAGCCGCCGAACAGCAGCAGAACCGTGTTCTCGAGCACGAACGAGATCCCCAGCGCGGTGATCAGCGGCGCGATTCTGGGCGCGTTTCGCAGCGGCCGGTAGGCGAAGCGCTCCATCGCGACGCCGAGGTACCCGCAGCCGATTGAGGCGGCGGCAAACATGAAGAACAGGAGCAGCACGACCGGGATCGAGAGCCCGTGCGCACCGCCGAAGAGCTGCAGGATGAGGTAGCCGATGTACGCGCCGACCATGTAGACATCGCCGTGCGCGAAGTTCAGCAGCTTCAGCACGCCGTAGACCATCGTGTAGCCGAGCGCGATCAGCGCGTAAATGCATCCCGCGGCGAGGCCGTTGACGAATGTTTGGAAGAAGACCTGCACGTCTCTTTCTCGGGCGAGCGATCAAGCCAGCGGCGCCGCCCACACGAACGTGGGCGGCGCCGCAGAGCCTTCGCCGCGACGGGTCACGGCCTTAGTCGTGATCCGTCACTTGGGCGGGATCTCGATGTACTTGCCCTTGCTGTTGACGTGGAACAGGTAACCCGGGCTGCCCGCGAGGTTCCCCGTCGAGGTGAACGCGATCGGCTCCCCGAGGATGTTCTGCGAGGCCGGGATGTTGGTCTTCTTGATCGCGGCCAGCACGTTGGAGCGACTCGGCGTCTGCCCTGCTTTGCAGACCGACCCGATCGCACGCATCACGACGTCGGTCGCCGCGTAGGTCGGCACGCCGAAGGCGCCGTACGGACCGTACTTGGCAACGCCCTTGACAAGCGCCTTGTCCATCGGGTTGGTCGAGGTCGCGATGTCAGGCCCGAAGGTCGAGATGTACGTCCCCGGGATGTGGAACTGCGACGGCGAGTTGGTGCCGTCGGTCCCGAACAGGGTGACGGTCTTGTGCTGCTGCTGGGCGTCGAGGCCGAACTGCTGAGCGTTGGAGGCGGACTGCCACGGCAGCACCGCGACCTGCTCACTCGACGTCAGCTGCGAGGTCACCAGCGACGACAGGGCGCTGGCCAGTGTCGCGCCGGTGTCGGTGCCGTTGATCGTCTGGTGATTGACCTTGATCCCGGCCTTCTCCAGGATCGGGATCATCACCTTCACGATTCCCTGCGAGTAGGCCTCGTCGTCGTCAATGATCAAAACGCCTTTGGGATGCAGGTGATTGACGATGTAGTTCGCGTCCTGCGGGCCCTGGACGTCGTCGTCCGGGACCACCCGGAAGAAGGTCGTGTTCGCGCCGCCGGCCAGTGACGGGAGCGTCGCCGATCCGGAGACCGCAGCCAACCCGGCTCTCGCGAGCAGGGGACCGACCGCTTCGACCTCCTGGCTTCCCGACGGTCCGACCACGGCCACGGCGGACGTCGCGATGATCGACTCGGTCTTGGTCGTCGCGATCGACGGCGTCAGCTGCGTGTCGTCCTGCGCCATCGTGACGTGGATCCCGAGCGACTTGTTGTCGTTGGCGACCGCCAGCTGCGCGAAGTGCAGCTGCTCGAGGCCCACCTGAGCGACCGGACCGGTGAACGGTCCTTCGATCGCGATCGAGGCATTGCAGGGCTTCGTCGACCCGCCGCTCGAGGCGCTGGCGCTGGAGGTGCCTGCGCTCGAGGCGCTGGAGCTGCTGCTCTTGCTGCTGCTGCCGCAGCCGGCCGCGATCAGCGCCGTCAGCGCCACCGCGACAAGGATCAGACGTACCTTCATGGGGTTGGCATCTCCTGAGGAGTAGGTCCTTGTAGACGTGCCGACACGTGGGTGGGGTGCCGTGGTCGTCCTCTTGTGGTCACTTGGTCTCGGGCGCGGGGATCCGGGACGGCAGAACGGCCCTGGCCAGGGCCGCCTCGCGGGGTCCGCGCACCTTTTCACATCCGCGCTCAACAGGCAAGCACGATGCGGTGTAGATCTATTTGACGGAGGCATCGAGCACGACCTCGGTCCCGGCGAGCGCGAGCGAGACCGGACACGTGGCCTTGGCCTGCTCGGCCAGCTCGATGAACCGCGCCGCGTCGACGCCCGGGACGTCCCCGACGGTCTGAAGCGTTATCCGCGTGATCCGAAATCCCTCGGGCTTCTGTTCGAGCCGCACGCGAGCGTTGGTCTGAATGTCGGCCGCGGGCGTGCCCTGCTCCTCGAGCAGACTCGCGAGCGACATCGTGAAGCACCCGGCCTCGGCGGCCGCGATCAGCTCCTCGGGATTGGTAGCGCTCTGCACGCCGTCGATGCGCGCCCGGAGCGTGAATGGCCCTTCATAGGCTCCGCTGTCGAGCCCGATCCGCCCGCCGCCCTCCGCGACCGTTCCCTGCCAGCTTGCGTGTGCGCTGCGCGCGATCCTACCCATTCATGTCCCCCGCCTCCGGTCTGGAGATTTCCGGTAGTTGATACACAATCGCTCCGACCATGGCGCAGCTTGTGCGACCGCATCCGGGGCGCGGTTCGTGCCGCCGCCGCGCGAGCGCGGTCACTCTATATCCCAGCGTCCACAGGTGTAAAGCGGGGGGTATGATCGCCGCATCCCGTGGCCCACGAAGGAGGCAGCGCATGACTGAAGTGCTCAGTCCAGCCGGCGGCATCGACAACGTGCGCACGCGATTCTCGGCGCTGCGGCAGGGGTTCGCCTTCATGGACGCGCCGGGTGGCTCACAGGTCCCCGACGAGGTCGGCGCCGCGATCGCGGCCGCACTGCGTGACGCCAGCGCCAATCTCGGTGCCGGCTATGCGACCAGCTTCCGCGTCAAGGAGATCCTCGAGCGCGCGGAGGCAAACGCCGCCCGCTTTCTCGGCTGCGAGCCGCGGGAGATCACCTTCGGCCCGAACATGACCTCGTTGAACTTCACGTTCTCACGGACGGCCGGACGCGACTTTCGCCCGGGCGACGAGATCATCGTCTCCTCGCTCGATCACGACGGCGGCGTCGCGCCCTGGCTCGAGCTCGCCCGCGACCGCGACCTCGTCGTCAAGCACGTCGAGCTGCACCCAGACACCACGTACGACTTCGACGATCTGCGCTCCAAGCTGAGCGAGCGAACGCGGGTGGTCGCGTTCGCGTGGGCATCCAATGCCGTCGGGACCGTGACCGACGCCGCGCGCGTCTGTCAGACCGCGCACGAGGCGGGCGCGATCGCGTGGATCGACGCCGTGCACTACGCGGCGCACGAGCCGATCGACGTTCGCGAGATCGACGCCGACGTTCTGCTCTGCTCGCCGTACAAGTTCTGCGGGCCGCATCTGGGCATCGCCTACGCACGGGCGTCGCTGTCGGAGACGTGGCGGCCGTACAAGGTGCGGCCGGCGCCGATCGATCCGCTCGGACGCCGGTTTGTCGCCGGCACACTGCCGTACGAGCTGCTGGCGGGGTTCAACGCGACGATCGACTATCTGGACTCGATCGGTGGCATTGACGCGATCAGGCCGTACGAGCGCGGGCTCGGCGAGCACTTCCTCGCGAACCTCCCGAGCTCGGTCACGGTCTACGGCCTTCCGACGATGGCGGGCCGGGTCCCGACCTTCCTGGTCAACGTGGACGGCGTGCCCGCCGCCGATGTAGCGGCACTGCTGGCCCGCCGTGACGTCGGGGTCTGGGCCCACGACTCGTGGTACTCGATGGATCTGTACAAGCGTCTTGGCTACGAACATGACGCAGTCAGGATTGGCTTCATCCACTACAACACGGAGGAGGAGGTCGACCGGTTGCTGGCCGGACTGGCGGCGTCCGCGGCAGGCGCCTAGCCGCACGTCGCGGGCTCACGCCTCGCGCTCAGCCGCGAACTGCTCGACCAGCCGCGCCCGCACCTCCCAGAGCGTCGGCAATTGACGCTGGGCGATCAGCTTGGCGAGCATCTGCACCTCGACTCCCTGGATCCCGACTCCTTCCTCGCCGATCGCCCGCGCGACGACGCTGTAGTGGCGAAACCGCCAAAGACGCAGCCGTTCATCGAAGTCGGTGAGCAGCTCGGCCACCAGGTGCAGTGGCTCGAACTCACGCCGGCGACGGTACAGCTCCGGCAACGGAATCCCGGTGCGCGGCAGTGCCCGGTCAAACGCGGCCGCGACCGCCGCGGTGGCGCCCGCGATCCCCCTGAACCCCGGCGAGTCAAACCCGCTGCCGTGTCCGAGCGCGGTCCGGACGGCGTTGTAGTCCCACGGGTCGAGTTGGTCAAGCATGTCGAGCGCCTCGGTCACGAACCGCATGCACGTGTTGACCCGCCGCAGCATCCTCGCGGACTCCAGCAGAACGTCTGAGTCGATCAGCTCCGTCGCGGTGCGCAACTCGGCGACGGCCAGCTTCAGCCACAACTCGCTGGACTGGTGCACGACCGTGAACAGCAGCTCGTCGCGGTGCACGCGCTGCTCGGGCGGCTTCTGCAACGCGAGCAGCTCGTCGGTTCGCAGGTACCGCTCGTAGTCGCTGGCGCCCCCGCCCGCGAGGATCGGCTCGACCGCCGGCGACGGCCCGGGATCGCCCGGCACGCCGGCTGGCGTGGCGACCTGCTCGGCCCAGCCCTGATCGTGCTCGGCCGCGGTCATCACCGTCAGCCGAGACCGCCGTCGAGGATCCGCGCGAGCGTCGGCAGGTTGATGTTGCCCCCGGAGACGATCGCCACGATCTTGCCGCCGCCGGCCGCGCCCGACAGCGCGGCCGCCGTCGCGAGTGCACCGGCGCCCTCGGCGATCACGCGCAACCGCTCGGCGAGCATGCGCACCGCCCCGGCCGTGTCGGCGATCGGCACCGACAGCGCCTCGTCGACGAGCGGCCGCAGTCGCGGCCACATCGCATCGAGCACGCGACGACTGCCGGACCCGTCGACGAACGAGTTCTCGTAGTCGACGTCGGTCGGCTCGCCCGCACTGATCGCGGCGTGCAGCGCCGCGCCGGTCGCGGGCTCGGCAGTGATGATCCTGACCTCTGGCCGCCGTGCCTTGATCGCGGTGGCGATGCCGGTCGCCAGGCCGCCGCCGCCGACCGGGATCACGACCGTGTCGACGTCGGGCAGATCCTCGAGGATCTCCAGCCCGATCGTGCCGTTGCCGGCGATCACCCATTCATCGTCGACGGGGTGCACGAACATCCCGTCGAGTCCTTCGACCCGACCGGTCACGATCGCCTGCCACCAATCGTCGTAGGGCAGCTTGACCACCCGCCCCCCGAGCCGCTCGATCGCCGCGAGCTTCGCCTCCGGCGCGTGCTCGGGCACCGCGATCGTCGCCGGCAGCCCGAGCTCGCGCGCGACCCACGCCACGCCCTGCGCCATGTTCCCGGCGCTGGCGGTCACGAGGCCGCGCGCTCGCTGCTGTGCGGAGGCGGATCGGATCGCGTTGGCGGCGCCGCGGATCTTGAACGAGTTGATCGGTTGCAGCGTCTCCAACTTGCAGTGGATCTCGGTCGACGCCGGCAGCTCGTCGATGCGCAATCGAACCAACGGCGTCCGAACCGCGATGTCGGCGATCCGCGTACGGGCCTGCTCGATCGCTTGTAGGTCGGTCACAGCGCCACCCGCGTCCCGACACCGAGTTCCTCAGCGGTCCGCACCGCCAATGTGGCCGCCGCCAGGTCCTCAACGCCGATGCCAAGCGAGCGAAACAGCGTCAGGCCGTCGGTGGGTGTGCGACCGTCCGCGGCACCCGACAACACCTCGCCAAGTTCGGCGCGGATGTGGCGCTCCCCGGCAATCACGCCTTCGTCCACCGCCAGCCGGAACTCCAGCGCCTCGTTGCGAACCGACTCGCGGCTGTCGCAGAACAGCACGGCGGCGGCGACCGTCTCGATCTCGAGCTCGCGCGCAGCCAGGGAACTCGCGCCGACCGCGTTGACGTGGGCGGTGCCGCTGAGCCAGGCGTGCTCGAGCACCGGCTCCTTGGAACTCGTCGCGGTCACGACGACGTCGGCACCCTCCACTGCGTCGCGGGCGCTGGCGGCGGCGATGATCGGCAGCGCCACCGGGGGGTCGTCGACGAGGGCCCGTAGACGCGTGGCGGTTGGCGAGAACAGCCGCACCTGCCCCCAGTCGCGGACGTCGCGCAGCGCGCGAAGGTGCGCTCGCGCCTGAACGCCGGATCCGAGGATCGTAAGCACCGTCGAGTCCTCCCGCGCGAGCCGACGAGTCGCGACCGCCGTGACCGCGGCAGTCCTGATCTCGGTCACCGCCGAGGCGTTGAGGATCGCGGTCGGGATCCCGGTGTCGCCGTCGAACAACGTCACGATGCCCTGGTGGGCGTCGAGCCCGCGGCCCGGATTGCCGGGCATCAGGCAGATCGCCTTGAGCGCGAACCCACCGTCCTCGTCGCTTGCGTAGGACGGCATCAGGCCCATGAACCCGGGCGCCCCGGGCGGCATCATCACGTTGCGCAGCGGCGCGTATGCGGCACCGATCGACTGCGCGATCAGAACCTCGGCCATCGCCCGCTCGCACGCCTCGGGCGCGAGCGCTGCGTGGACGTCGGCGTGGCTGAGCACGAGTACGTCGCTCATCCGAATACCTCCCCGAGCCGTGCGCGCTCGTCCGCGGTGAGCCGGTGCTCGATCGCATCGGCGACCGGCTGCAGATGCTCCGGCCGTCCCGGTCCGATCACGATCTGCGCGATCCGCTCGTCGCCCAGCAGCCACGCCAACGCCACCGCTGCCATCGCGACGCCCCGCTCCCGGGCAAACTGGAGCAGCCCGTCGAGCTTGGCGAACGTCGCCTCCGAGGCGAGCTCCGCGTACGGCTCGGGCCGCTGGGTCATCCGCGACCCGGCCGGATAGGGCCGGCCGCGCCCGTACTTGCCGGTCAGCCAGCCCCCGCACAGGGGGCTGTAGACGGCATAGGCGATCTGCCGTTCCGCGCAGAGCGGAAGCAGCTCGGCCTCGTCGCCGCGCCGCAGCAGCGAGTACTCGTTCTGAACGGCGACCGGATCGCCGGCGCCGAGCGCCTGTGTCAGCTGCTCGGCGTCGAAGTTGCTCGCCCCGTACGCGCCGATCCGGCCCGCGCGCTGGTGCTCCTGCAGCGCCCCGGTCCACTCGTCCACCGGCGTCTCCGGGTCGAATTCGTGAGCGAGATACAGCTCGACCCGGTCGACGCCCAGCCGCTCGAGGCTGTCGTGCAGCTGCCGCGCGATCCGCGCCGGGGCGAGCCCTGAGTCGCCCCCCTCGCTCATCGGGTTGAACGTCTTCGTCGTCAACGTCGGCTGCACCCCACGCGTCCGGATCCACCGTCCGATCGCGTGCTCGCTGCGGCCACCGCCGTACGCGTCGGCCGTGTCGAAGTGCGTGATGCCGAGCTCCCAGGCGGCGTCCATCAGCGCCAGCGCCTGGTCCTCATCCAGTCCCTGCCCGAAGAACGCGGGTGCCGATCCGACGCCGCCGAAGTTCCCGCAGCCCAGCGCGATCCGCGCCGGCGTCACGGTCGACGGGCCTGGTGGCAGCGCCTCGTTCGCGGGTTGAAGATCCATCCAACACGTAGTTGATCAAATCCCGGCCGCGGATAGTCAGCGCAGAGGCTTCTCGCCGAAGAAGCTGGCCTCCGGGTCGTCGTTGAAGTTCCCGATCACGACGTACCCCGCGGACTCGTACAGATGGCGTGCCGCGGGCTGGCGCGGCCCGGTGGCCAGCCGGGCGATCGTGTAGCCGAGCTGGGCCGCCGCATGCTCGAGTGCGCCCAGCAGCCGCCGCGCGACCCCGCGCCCCCGCGCGCGCGGGACGACGTACATCCGCTTGAGCTCGCAGTGGTGCTCGTCGAGCCGCTTGACGCCGCCGCAGCAGATCGGCTCGCCGTGCTCGTAGCCGACCAGGAAGGTGCCGTGGGGTGCCCCCAGCTCGGCGGCCCCCACCGTGGGCATGTTCGACGAGTCCATGTCCAGCCCCTCGTAGATGACGGCCATCTCGGCGTGCAACGCCTGCACCAGCACGGCTGCGTCGCCATCGTCGAACGGTGCCGTCCGGAACTCGATCTCGGTCACGGACGTCATCTGAGATGCCAGGCTATCCACACCTAAAATCGCCATCATCGCGACCGCACCGGACACAGGCCAGGCAGACGCCGCCGTTCGCGAGCGGCTACTGACCGCGTGGCGCGGCGAGATTCTGGCGGGCTCCGTCTACGAACTGATCGCGCGGCGATTGAACGAGCGTGAGGCCGACATCCTGCGACGAATGGCGCAGGCCGAGTCCGGCCACCGTGGCCGGATCGAGGCGCGGATGACCGAGCTCGGGATCCCGATCCCCGACCGCGCCTCGGTCAAGGTGCCGCTGTGGCTGCGGCTGCAGGCGCGGATCGCCCCGCTCGACCGGCTGCTGGCGGCACGCGAGGCGGCGGAGAACGACGAGGTCGACGACCTCTACAAGCGCTCGACCGGCGACAACACGACCGACCGGCTCTTGCGCGACATCCGCCGGGAGGAGCGCTCGCACTCGATGGCGGTCGCCGACCTGCGCGCCGGCGGCGGCCACGACGAGCGCGGTGGAGGCGACGGGTTCGGGGCCGGCCAGCCCGGCGACCCGCTGTCGGCCGAGCCGCCGCGCCCGTCCCCGCTGCCGCGCGGCGACGGCGGCCCGATCGGAATCCCCGGGGCGCGCCAGCGGCTGGACAAGATCCTCGGACGCGAGAAGTGGCACCGGTCCGGCGGGGGCTGGATCTCAGGCGCGATCTACGGCGCCAACGACGGGCTGGCCGCCGTGTTCGGGATCGTCGCCGGCGTCTCGGGCGCGACCGGCGGCAACAGCGCCGTGCTGACCGCCGGCCTGGCGGGCGCGATCGCCTCGGCGCTGTCGATGGCGACTGGCGCGTTCCTGGCCGAGCGTTCCGAGAACGAGGTGGCGGAGGCCAACATCGCGCGCGAGCGCCAGGAGATCGCCGAGCACCCCGAGGAGGAGCGCGAGGAGCTGTCGCTCTTCTACCAGCTCAAGGGCGTGGACCCGGCGACCGCCTCGCAGATGGCCGAGCAGATGAGCCACAACCCCGACGCGATGCTGCAGGCGCTGTCGGCCGAGGAGTTCGGCGCGTCCGTCGGCGGCGGCGGCGACCCGGTCCAGGCGTCGGTCGCGGCCGGCATCTCGACGGGGATCGGCGCGATCATTCCGGTGATCCCGTTCATGATCACGACCGGCACGATCGCGATCGTCGCCGCCGCGGTCGTCTCGCTGCTCGCCCACTTCCTCGTCGGCGCCGCGAAGTCACTGGTGACGCTGCGCTCGTGGTGGTCGGCCGGCCTGGAGATGACGCTGGCCGGCGTGATCGTCGGCGGCTCGCTGTACCTGATCGGGCTGGCGCTGCCGACATGACCACCGCTGCCGACATGAGCATGGTTGACCGCGTGAGCGCGCGTGACCGCCTGCATGAGCTCGTCGCGGCCGGCGGCGTGGTGGCGCTCTCGGGAGCCGGGATCTCCACCGAGTCAGGGATCCCGGATTACCGCGGCCCGAGCGGGCAGCTCCGCGCCCGGCTGCCGATCACCGTCCAGGAGTTCATGGGCTCCCCGAATGCACGCCGGCGCTACTGGGCGCGCGCCTACGTCGGCTGGCGGCGGATCGCCCGCGCGCGACCGAACGCGGGACACCTGGCCGTCGCCGCCCTGCAGCGGCGGGGCCTGGTCACCGGCGTGATCACCCAGAACGTCGACGGCCTGCATCAGGCGGCGGGCGCACGCGACGTGATCGAGCTGCACGGCGGACTTGCCCACGTCGTCTGCCTGGACTGCGGGGCCCGCAGCCCGCGCACGGAGCTCGACGAGCGGATGCGGGCGGTCAACGAAGAGCTGGAGTCAGAGGTCGCGGCGGTCAATCCGGACGGCGACGTCGAGCTGGCCGACGAACGGGTCGCGTCGTTCGTGCTGGTCGGCTGTGAGTGCTGCGGCTCTGATCTGCTCAAGCCCGACGTCGTGTTCTTCGGCGAGAACGTGCCAAAGCCCCGCGTGCAGCGCTGCTACGAGCTGGTCGCGGGGGCGTCCTCGCTGCTCGTGCTCGGCTCCTCGCTGACGGTGATGTCGGGGCTGCGGTTCGTGCATCGCGCCGCCGCCGACGGGATCCCCGTCGCGATCGTCAACCAAGGCGCGACGCGCGGTGACGAGCACGCCGACATCAAGCTCGACGGGCCGCTCGGACCGACCTTGTCAGAGCTCGCCTCGTCGCCGCTCAGCTGAGCAGATCGGCCAGCTGCGAGCGCAGCTCTGTCAGATCGGCCTCGAGCGCGACGACCCGCTGTTCCAGCGCCGACACTTGCTGGGCGGTCGCGGCTGGTGGCGGCGCGGGCCGGTACTGGTCGGGGACCGAATGCTCGAACGGCGGGCGCTCGTCCACCCGGGTCGCCACCGGAGCAACCGGATCAGGGAGCTGCACCTCGCCCCCGAGCAGCTGCGCCCAACGATCCTCCTTCTGACCTGGCCTACGGCCCAGGTCGGTGACGTAGCCGCGATCGGTGAGCCCGGCCAGCACCCGCTCGACGTCGGCCAGACTCAGCTCGGACGCGACCAATCGCTCGGAGCGCTGCTTGAGCTCTCCGGGGGTCTGCGGGCCGCGCAGCAGCAGCACGCACAGCAGCGCGAGCTGATCGCGGTCGAGCGCCAGCCCCTCCTCGGCGAGGTGGCGGTACTTGGTGGCGCGGGAGCTGTGGCCCGAGGCCAGGCGGGCCAGCCCGTACTTGGACAGCCGCTGGCCGGCCTGGAAGATCTGATCCTCGGTGTAGCGCGTGACTGGGTCGCGGTTGGTCGACTGGTTGCAGGCCAGCCGCAGCGCGTTGATCGACAGCGGATATTGGTCGGGCGTCGTCCAGCGCTTCTCGATCAGGCAGCCGAGCACCCGAAGCTCTGAGTCGGTCAGCTGCTGCAAGTGCACAGGTGGCGAGGATATCCCCGCTCCCTTTGGCGGTTCACGGAATCGTCACAGAACCTGAGCGCCTTCTTCACTGATCGCCCTCTTTGCAGGCAGATCCTTGTACGCATGAGGAATAACAGTCGCACTGACATGCATGTGCATTCGACAGCATCGGAGCTGTCAAAGCTGGGGATCCAGCGTTCGCTCGGCCTACCTGAGTGCGCCACGCCGCCCCACGAGGTCTATGAGCTGGCCAAGCGTCGCGGAATGGATTTCGTGACGATCACCGATCACGACACGATCGACGGAGCGCTGGAGATCGCCCACCTGCCCGACGTCTTCATCTCCGAGGAGCTGACGGTCTCGTTCAGGGGCGAGCCCCAGGCGGTCCACGTGCTCTGCTACGGGATCGACGGCGCAGACCACGAGTGGCTGCAGGCCCACAACGGCGATGTCGAGACGTGCGCCGCCTACCTGTCCGAGCACGAGATCACGGCGGCGCTCGCGCACCCGTTCTACGCGGTCGGGGCGCCGCTGGCCGCGCGCCACCGCCGGCGCCTGGCGCAGCTGTTCCCGATCTGGGAGACGCGCAACGGGTCCCGCGCCAAGGAGCTGAACCTGCCGGCGTTCGTCTATATCGAAACCCATGGCGGCACCGCGATCGGCGGCACCGACGACCACGCCGGGGTCGACATCGGCCGCACCTACACCGAGACCCCGCACGCCTCCGACCCGCAGGAGTTCCTGGCGCTGGTCCGCGCCGGCGCCGCCGAGTCGCACGGCGCCCAGGGCTCCGCCGCCAAGTGGGCGCACGCGGCGATGGCGCTCGCGATCCGCAGCCTCGGCGCCGGCGACGCGCAGCCGGCCAATCCGGTGGCGGTGCTGGAGATCGTCGAGCGGCTGATGCGTGAGGGCGACGCCCGCGCGGGTCAGGTCGGCGCCGACCTCTGCGACGGCGACGCGCTGGCGCTGCTGCGCGGCTGGCTGGACGCGATGGCGCTGGGGATCGACGAGCGAACGCTGCTGCGGATGCTGCAGGACGGCGAGCTCAGCCACGCCGATCTGCAGCGGCGCGCACGGCGGATTCACGAGCGGCGGCTGGGCAAGGCGGTCGGCGACCTGATCAGCTCGGTCCAGGACGGCCGGCTGGATGTCCTGCGCCACGGCCGATCGCTGTTCGACGCGTGCCTGCCGGCGATCCCGTACGCCGCCTCGACCGCGTTCCTGGGCCGTGAGAAGCTGAAGCTGACACGCTCGGACGGCGATCGGCCCCGGGTGGCGATCGTCACCGACGGGCTGTCCTCCGTGCACGGGGTCAGCCACACGATCGCGCAGATCCGTGAGCGCGGCGTGCCCGGGTTCGAGGTCGAGGTGATGGGCACCGACGCCGACGTCGACCGGCGGCTGAGCTCGGTCGCGGAGATCGAGGTCCCGTTCTACAGGGGCCTGCAGATCGGCGTGCCCGGCCTGCCCGCGATCGTCGAGGCACTGTCCGACGGCCGCTACGACATCGTCCACCTGTGCTCGCCCGGTCCGGCCGGGCTCGGCGCCTGGCTGCTGGCGCGGGTGCTGTCGCTCCCGGTCGTCGGCAGCTACCACACCGAGCTGGCCCGATACGCGGGCGTGCGCTCCGGCTCCGATCAGCTGCAGGCGATGGTCGGCGCCGCCGTCGGCGCCTTCTACGGCTCCTGCGACGTGGTCCTCTCCCCCAGTTCGGCGACCGACGCGGGGCTGCGCGAGCTCGGGATCGACGAACGCAAGATCGGGCGCTGGGACCGCGGCGTCGACCTGGCCCGCTTCGATCCGGGAGTGCGGGTCGAGGGCCTGTTCAGCGGCGAGGTCAACGTGTTGTACGCCGGGCGACTGACCAAGGAGAAGGGGGTCGATCTGCTCGCCGACGCGTTTCTGGCGGCGCGGCGCCAGGACCCGCGCCTGCACCTCGTGCTCGCCGGCGGCGGCCCCGAGGAGGCGGCGCTGCGATCGCGGCTGGGAGATCACGCGACCTTCCTGGGCTGGCTGAGCGGCGACGATCTCCCCCGCGCGTACGCCTCGGCCGACGCGTTCATGTTCGCTTCTGAGACCGATACGTTCGGGCAGGTCGTGCTCGAGGCGCAGGCGTCGGGCCTGCCGGTCGCCGCCGTCGGCGTCGGCGGCCCCGCGTCGCTGATCTCCGACGGCGAGACCGGGATGCTGGCCGCCGCCAGCGCCGAGGACCTGGCGGCGTCGCTGCTGGCGATCGTGTGGACGCCGCTGCTGGCGCAGCGGCTGCGCAAGAGCGCGCTGGCCGCCGTCCGCGACCGCAGCTGGGAGGGCTCGCTGGCCCAGCTCGCCGCGGGCTACCGCACGGCGCTGCTGCAGTCCGGCGGCTCGGGCCGCGGCGTGCGCGTCGCCTGAGCCGGGTCACTAAGCTCGCGCGATGGAGCGCGAGTCGCTGACCGTCCACGCCGGGACGACGCCCGTCGCGCGGACGACGATCGAGCCGTACGACGAGGGCCGGCCGGGACCGTTCTTCTACCAGCGCTACGCGCACCGGGTCGGCGCCGAGGCCGAGCGGGTGCTGGGCGAGCTGGACGGCGGCCAGGCGCTCCTGTTCCCGTCAGGGACCGGCGCGACCGCGTCGCTGATGCTCGCGACGCTGTCGCCGGGAGCGACCGTCGCGGTGGCCGACGGCGGCTACTTCGGCACGGTCGGATTGCTGCGCGGCGAGCTCGCCCGCTGGGGGCTCGAGCTGATCGGCTTTGACCAGACCGGCCCGCCGCCGAAGGCCGATCTGGTGTGGCTGGAGCCGTGCTCGAACCCGATGCTGACGTTCCCGGATCTCGACGAGTCGATCGCCGCCGCTCACGCCGCGGGCGCGCGGGTGGCGGTCGACAACACTGTGCTCAGCCCGCTGCTGCTGCGCCCGCTCGAGCATGGCGCCGACTTCGTCATGCATTCCGCCACGAAGATCCTCGCCGGCCACCACGACGCGCTGCTCGGCGTGGTCGTCTGCGCGCGTGACGAGGACGCCGAACGGCTGCTGGAGTGGCGCGGCCATGCGGGGATCGTGGCCGCGCCCGATCCGGCCTGGCTGCTGGTGCGCGGGCTCAAGACGCTCGGCGTGCGGGTGCCACGCCAGTCGGCGACCGCGCTGGAGCTGGCCCGCCGGCTATCCGGGCATCCGACTGTGCGGTGCGTGCGCTACCCGGGGCTCGGCCCCGACCCCGTCGCCGCCCGCTACACGGACGCGTTCGGCCCGATCCTCTCGTTCGACGTCGCCGACGCGACGGCGGTCGATCGGGTCGAGCGGTCGCTGCGGCTGATCGAGAACGCGACCAGCCTCGGCGGCACCGCAACCACGCTCGAGGGCCGGTTTCGCTGGGAGGGCGGCCGGGTGCCCGAGGGCCTGTTGCGCATCAGCGCCGGGCTCGAGCACCCCGATGACCTCTGGGACGACCTCGAGCAGGCGCTCGACGCCGCCCGCTAGATCGAACTTTGGCGATCTGCTGCGGACCTCCCGCAGTGGATTGCCAATCCTCTGGCCCTAGCCGGCACCTGGGAACCTCGCTCGCGGTCACAATTCTCGGCAGAGCGACATCAAGGGACAATGGTGCTCTTAGTGGTTCGCGAGCGATGGTCAGATCGCGAGTTGATTGCGGCGATCGCTGACCGCGACGGAGAGGCGTGCACGGTCTTCTACCGACGCCACCTGGCGCGCACCGTCGCGTACCTCATGCGAGAGACACGCGATCCGGAGCTGGCGGCCGATATCGCCGGCGAGGTGTTCGCGACGGTGATCGTCGCGGCGCGCCGGTACCGCCCCGAGACCGACTCGGCGGCCCCGTGGTTGATCGGCATCGCCCGCAACACGCTGGCGGCGAGCCGGCGCCGCGGCAAGGTCGAGGACCGCGCACGTCGACGGCTGGCGATCGAGCCGATCGAGTTCGACGATGACGACTTCGGCGAGACCGAGGCGATCGCCCGCCGAGTCGGCACGAACGTCGTCGAGCTGCTCGCGGAGCTTCCGATCGACGAACGCCACGCCGTCGAGGCGCGCGTCGTGCACGAGCGCAGCTACAGCGATATCGCGGCGCAGTTGCACTGCTCGGAGATGGTCGTGCGCAAGCGGGTCAGCCGCGGCCTCGGCCGGGTGCGGCGCCGGCTGGAGGGTAGTCGCTGATGGCGGATTATTACGACCGGCTCGAGGACCAACTGGCCCGCGCGACGGCGCGAGGCGTTCCCCGCCGCCGGCTCGCTGCGCGCCTGGGCCTGCCGCGCCCGCGGTGGCAATGGCTGGGCGCGGCTGCCGCCGTGGCGGTGTGCGCCGCGGTCTCGCTGGCGGTGATCGTCGGGCTGCACTCCGGGCACCAGCACCGGAGCGCCGTGACACCGAATCACCATCATGCGCAGGTGCCAGTGATCCGCAATTACGCGCCCGGCCCGGTGCCGCCGCTCGGTGGCCAGCTGTTCTGCGACGCCACGTTCAGGCCACCGCGGGGCGAGGGATCGGCCAAGGCCACGATCGTCGTCCACACCGGGACGAGGGGATCGTACGTGTACTCGCTCACGGGCAAAGGGTTGAAACCTGCGCCCGCAGGCGAGAGCTACGAGGTCTGGACGATCCCGGAGGTGCACCTGGTCTCCGGGGGGTACCAGCTCCAGCGCGGGGTGGCGCCGACGCGGTTGGGAGTGATCGCGCCGCCGGTCGCCGCCGACGGGCTGCTCGCCGCCTCCGGGACGATCCCGACGAGCTACAGCGGCTCCTACCGCGTTCTGATCACCGTCCAGCGGCGATCGGCGAAGTCGCCGGGACGCATCGTCCTGAGAGGCGACGTCCCACTCTAGAAACAACCCGAGGAAAGGCATGACGATGGGACCACACCGAATCCGCTGCACGCGGAGCTGGAGACGAGCGCTCACGATCCCGGCGGTCGCGGCGCTGCTCGCCGGCTCCGCCGGCGGGGTGGCACGGGCGGCCGACCCCGGTGCGGTCGTCGGACCCGGAGGGAAGGTCGCCGGTCAGGGCTACCCGTACTGGCTTGGGGTCGCCGACCAGATCTTCTTCACCGACGGGGGCACGCCGCC
>Ga0302325_10007148_pt1 | contig 24870 bp, 14 predicted proteins | sample Palsa_T0_2_FD_201948 | JGI IMG/M metagenome (GOLD analysis project Ga0302325, IMG submission 201948) | Peat permafrost microbial communities from Stordalen Mire near Abisko, Sweden - Palsa_T0_2 | ecosystem: Environmental > Terrestrial > Soil > Palsa > Peat permafrost | place: Sweden: Abisko... | reverse complement strand
CGCGCTCAGCTACCTCAATGACAGACAGAGCCGCGGCTTCAACACCATCCTCGTCAACCTGGTGGAGCACTCCTTCACGTCCCACACCCCCAACTGGAGGAACGCCGAGGGGCAAGTGCCCTTCACTGGCACCGTCCCCGGCAGCTGCCCCAACACGGAAGGGTCGAGTGTCTGCAATGACATGTCCACCACCAACGATGCGTACTTCGAGTACGTCGACTGGTTTCTGCAGGAGACACTCAGCCGGAACATGCTGGTGCTGCTGGCCCCGGCCTACATGGGGTACGCGGGCGCGCAGGGGACGGATGGCTGGTTCAATGACATGTCGGCCACCGGGACGGCCAAGCTCACCACCTATGGCAGCTACATCGGCGCCCGGTACAACGCTGCGGCGTACCCCAACATCATCTGGGTGAATGGCTGCGACTACACCCCGACACCCTCCCAGCTGACGTGGGTCACCGCCATCGTGGATGGGATGAAGGACGCTGGTGCCACCCAGTTGATGACGGCGCACTGGGGCGGCGAGCCAAGTTTCCCCGGTTATGGGCCGACGCCGCGGCCGACGTGGCTCGACATCGACACCGTCTATGTGACGAGTCCGCCGAATGACTACCAGTTCACCCTGCAGGGCTGGACAGCGGACAACAGTGTCCGCCCCGTCTTCTTCATCGAAGGGCCCTACGAGAACGAGTACATGCCGCCGACGTCGCCGCTCTTCCTGCGTTCCGACATGTACCAGCCGCTCTTCTCCGGGGAAATGGGCTTCGTCTTCGGAGTCGACCCGGTATGGAACTTCTGGGATGGCGGCGCAGGGTTGAAAAACGAGTACAGCAACGACGGCCTCTTCCTCAACTGGCAGGCTGCATTGCCGAGCCCGGGCGGTATGGACGCGGTCCGCGCCGCCCAATTCATGGCCTCGCTCGGCTCGCCGAAGCTCGTGCCGGACGTCAACAACACCTTCGTGACGGCCGGCTTCTCCAGCGGGAACGCCTACGCCCTGGCGGCCCGTACCAGCAGCGGCAGCCTGGCAGTCGTCTACTTCACCGGCACCCTCACCATCACCGTGGACATGCAGCAGATGGCAGGCCAGACGACGGGCAGCTGGTTCGACCCATCCAACGCGTCCTACACGAGTGTCGCGGGGAGTCCGTTCCCCAACTCGGGCCAGCCAAGCTTCACCCCGCCAGGAAAGACGGCAGACGGCTCCCTGGACTGGGTCCTCGTCCTTTCCGCGCAGTGACGGCACGGGCCGGCTGAGTGTGGCCCGCATCGGCGAGAGGGCGAGGTGCCTCCACTGGCACCCCGTGCATTTCGAGCGCCGTCCGCGGTGAGACAGTCCGCCGTCGCAGTAGCGGCGATGCTGCAGGTCGCTGAATAGGCCGCAGGCTAACGCGTTCTTCCTTGCGCTCGGGGCGCTCCCAAGTCTAAGGGCGGCGCGCAGGTTGCCGTTCCTTGTGAAGGAGTTGCCCGTGGTGCATGCATTGCTCTCCGTTGTCCTCGCTGCCGCGCCTGCCAAAGCGCCGCTCATCGCCTTTGAGAAGTACACGCTTCCCAACGGGCTGCGCGTCATCCTCTCCGAGGACCACAAGACGCCCGTGGTGGCGGTGATGGTTTGGTACCACGTGGGCGCGGCCAACGAGGTCCCCGGAAAGAGTGGGTTTGCCCACCTCTTCGAGCACATGATGTTTCAGGGCAGCAAGCACCGTCCGGGCAATGAGACGGCTTTCTTCGGCATTCTCCAGGGCGCTGGGGCCACCGGCGTCAACGGCACCACCAACTTCGACCGCACCAACTACTTCGAGGTGCTGCCCAGCAACCAGGTGGAGCTCGGGCTGTGGCTGGAGAGCGAGCGGCTGGGCTTCCTGCTCGACGCCATGGACCAGCAGAAGCTGGACATCCAGCGGGAGGTTGTCCGCAACGAGCGCCGACAAACCACCGAAAACCGTCCCTACGGGCGCGCCGAAGTCCGGCTGGTGGAGCTGCTCTTTCCCAAGCCACACCCTTACTTCGGTTCCGTCATTGGCTCGCACGAGGACCTGCAGGCCGCGTCCCTCGAGGACGTGAAAGCCTTCTTCCGGACGTACTACGCCCCTAACAACGCAGTCCTCACCATCGTCGGGGACTTCAAGCCGGCCGACGTGAAGGCGCTGGTGGAGAAGTACTTCGGCAGCATTCCTGCCGTGGCCCCGGTGGCGGTTCCCAAGGTGAAGGCGGAGCCCATCACGAGTCAGAAGCGGGAGACGATGACGGACAACGTTCAGCTGTCCAAGGTGATGGTCGGCGTCCTGGTGCCGCCCGCCTACTCCAACGATGACTTCTTCGCCATCCAGCTCCTCTGTGACGTGCTCGCGAAGGGAAAATCGAGCCGTCTCTACCGTGAGCTCGTTTACACCCAGAAGGTGGCGCAGGCGGTGAGCGCAGACATCGAGACAGCGCGTCTTGCAGGTTACGCGGCGGTCGATGCGACGGTGGCTCCGGGAATTGCCCCGGAGAAGGCAGAGGGTGCCCTGGACGTACAGCTGCAGCAGCTGATGGATGCACCGCCCACCGTTGCCGAGCTCGACCGGGCCAAGCGGAACCGCGTGGCCAATGTGCTGCGGCGCCTGGAGCGCGTGGGCGGCTTCGGCGGCAAGGCCGATGTCCTCGAGTCGGGGGAGTTCTGGATGGGAGACCCGGGCTTCATCGACACCCTGGTGGCCAAATGGGACGCCGTCACCCCAGCGCAAGTCCAGGCGGTCGCCCGGAAGTACTTCGCGAAGGATGAGCGCGTCGTCATCACCGTCAACCCGGCGCCGAAGACGTCCTCCAACCCATGAAGGACTCGACCATGCGCACGCTCCTCGCCAGCTCCGCCCTCCTCTTCGCAGCCTGCGCCACGGCGCCCGGGCCGTCGCCCGCTGCCTCGGCGCCAACCTCTCCTTCCTCCGTTCCGGTGACTCCCATGGGCGCTGCTCCAGAAGCCGACTTCCGCGCCAAGCCGCCCGCGGCTGGCCCGGCAGTCGTCTTTCGGGCTCCCGTCCCCAAGGTGCTCACCTTGAAGTCTGGCCTGGCCGTCTGGCTGCTCGAGCGCCACGACTTGCCTCTGGTCTCCGTGGTGCTGGTGGTGGACGCAGGCTCCAACACCAACCCCCCACATATGCCCGGGGTCTCCAGCTTCGTCGCGGACATGCTCGACGAGGGGACGGCCACCCGGGATGCGCCGGCCACCGCGGCCGCCTTCGAGGACCTGGCGGCCGTCTTCCGGGCGGACAGCGATGCGGAAACCCTCACCGCCTCCCTGAGCGTGCCGACGGCCAGTCTCTCGCAGGCGCTGCAGGTATACGCCGACGTCGTCCTTCACCCGGCTTTCAAGCCGGCAGACTTGGAGCGCGTCCGGAAGCTGCGCCTCGGTGCGCTGCAGCAGATGATGGATGACGCCTCCCAGGTCGGTCGCAACGTGCTCGCGCGCGTCATCTACGGAGATAAGAACCCCTGGGGCTTTCCGGCGACCGGCACCGTGGACGCAACGCGGAAGATGAGCCGCGCCACCCTGGCCGCCTGGCACCGGACGTGGGTGCGGCCGAACAACGCCACGCTGGTGGTGGTGGGGGATGTGCACGAGGCCGAACTCGTTCCGCTGCTCGAGTCTTCATTTGCCAAGTGGGCCAAGGCCAAGGTGCCGAGCACCAAGCTGCCGCCCGCGGCCGCCCAGAAGCGCCGGCCTCTGGTGCTGGTGGACAAGGCCGGCGCTGCCCAAAGCCAGGTGTGGATGGGCCAGCTCGCGGTGAGCTCGGCCTCGCCGGACCTCTACGCCACCCGGCTGGCCAACATTGCCCTGGGGAGTGGAAAGGGGCGACTCACCGCCAACCTTCGCACCAAGCACGCGTACTCCTATGGCGCCTACAGCTTCCTCATCGAGCGGCGGCAGGAGGGAACCTTCGCGGCCTTCGGCGGCATCGTCGCCGACAAGACTCCGGAGGCGGTGCAGGAATTCCTCGTCGAGCTCTCTGGCATGGCGAAGGGGGGCGTCACCGACACGGAGCTGTCCGAGGCTCGCTCGGCTGCCATCCAGGGGCTGCCCGCCCGCTTTGAATCCAACGACGCGACTGCCACCGCGTTTGCCAACGCGCAGAGTCTCGGCTTTGGACCGGGCTACTTCGCTCACCTCCCGGACAAGCTAACGGCCGTCACAAAGGCCGAAGCAGACCAGGCGGCCCAGGCGCACTTTGCTCCGGACCACATGCCCATCGTGGTCGTCGGGCCGATGGCGGCCCTCGAGGCGCGGCTCACCGCGCTAAAGCTGGGGCCAGTCGAGAAGCGCGATGCCGCCGGGAAACTCCTTCCCGCCTCGAAGGAACCCGCCAAGCACGCCGCGCCGTAGGCGTTGCGCCAGAAGAAGCAGGCGCTTGGCGTCGGCTCGCCTGAGGAGGCCGGACCGCATGCTGCCCGGCCTCCCTCGCGCAGCCCACGGTTGCCCAGGCGGACACCGCACCGGTGCCGTTCGCCTAATAGCGCGTCACGTGGGCTGCGACCGCTCGCCAGCGGCCCGAGCGCCGGGCCCAGACATCCGTGTACCGACTCGAGCCCAGCCGTCCCTCCGGTGTCCTGAAGGTCGTCCGGGCGTGAATGATGGCGACGTCCCCGAGCAGCCGCACCTGGACGTCGTGCGCCTGGAGTGTGGAGAGCGCGCTGGTGCGCGCGACATGGTCCAGAAAGCCGGCCTTGTCCAGGAGCGACCCATCGGAAAGCGCGCAATGGAAGTCCTCGGCGAGGATGTCCTTGAAGCGCGCGACGTCGGATGTCTCCACCGAACGGATGTAGACGTCGTTGAGCTCGAGCAGCGCGGAGTGGTCCGCCCCCTCGTCAACGGCGAGCATCACGGGTCGGGACCGCGAGGAAGGCGGAGGTGGCGTTGGTGGTGGCGTTAAGGGTCTGGCCGGTAACTCTCCCGAAGTCGTCGATGTCTCCTGCCGAGTAGATGGCGTCAGCGTCGCTGGCCACCACGAGCGTGTTGAGGTCCCTCATGACGCCGTCTTGCCAGAGAAAGCCCCGGCAACTGGCGAACCCCGCCGTGCAGGAGATGCCCACCACCTGACCCCGGTTGTTGATGCCCAGGGCCTGGCTCAGTGCGTCGCCTTGAAGGGTCCCGAGGTCGCGGATGCCGTCCCGGTGCGTCCAGAGGAAGGCATGTGCGTTGAAGTTGTCCCCGTCGCTGGCGGAGATATTGGAGAACCCGACGACGTCTCCCCACTCGTTGAGGGCCATCGGCGTATTCCATGCCACGCCTCCCAGGTTGCCGATGTCGATGGGCCGGCCGTTTTCCCAGAGGATGGCGTGTGCAGCGCTGAAAGCGCCGACAGCGGTGCCGCAGATGCCGGAGATGCCGACGACCTGCCCCTGGTCGTTAATCGCCGTGGCAGCGCTAGTCGAGTCCCCGCGGAGAGGGGGAAGCTCCTGGACCTCGTCGCGCCCGGGTCCCCACATCGCAGCACGGAACTGGAGGACTTGCGGACTCGTGCACGTCGGGTCGCGAACAGTGTTCTCCGCCCATCCCACTACCTGGCGTCGGTTGTTGGAGCCGGTGGCGAATCCGTTGTTGCCCCCGAGCGTCGGGAGCGCGCGAATCCTTCCCGACTCCCAGACGGTGCCAAGGCAGGTGTGGCCAGTCGTCGGCAGGAATGCACTGCAGCTCCAGAGCTCTCCGAGCGGGTCCACAATCGACGTCTCGGAAATGCCCGAGATGAGGCCCACCGTATTCTTCACCGGCCAGACGATGTTGCTGCTCGCGCCGCCCAGGGTGCCGAGGTCCAGCGCTCGGCCGTCGAGCCAGAGCGTCGCGCGAACGCTCTCGTCTCCGGGCAGGTTGGAAGACCCGGTGACCCACTCCAAGTCGTTGATGCCGTTTCCCCCGCTTTGCGTTCCGCCAAGCGAAGGAAGGCTCGTCACGCGGTACAAGGGCCCGTTACCTCCGGACGCCTCCGGCGTCTCGCCAAGAGACGCGGCCGCCATCAGCACTGCGGACACAACCACCCACCGAATTGGGACTTTCATTTGAGGCCTCCCTGGAAGCGACGTGGCGGTCATGAGCGGCGCACGCTGCCCGGCCTCTGCTCGCCCCGAGCGAGCAGAAGGGACGGACTTCATCGACAGCCCATGACATGCGCGGCAGCGTCGACGAGATGCAGGTGCCCTTGCTGTCACGCTCTTTGGCTCGCTCTCGCTGTCACAATCTTCAGCTCGGGAGGCGGCACGCTCGGTTCCCGCGCGCCCCGTAGTAGGGTCGTCCCATGGCCACGCCTCTGCTCGCGTTGCAGGAACCGCCGGCGCGCAGCGCGCGTGGCGTGCAGGCGCGGACGCGTCTCTTCGACCTTCCGGTGGCACTCGTCGAGGACGTCCGGGCCCAAGGCGCGTTGAGCGACAGCAACGGAGAGGCCTTCTCAGCGCAGTTCCAGGTCGCGTTTCCCTACCGTGGCCTCTTCATCTGGCATGTGGGCGGTGACGAGGTGGTCGGGGACGCAAACCAGGCGCTCTTCGTGACTGGCGGAGAGGGCTACCGCATGAGCTACCCCGTCGAGGGCGGCTACGCGGAGCTCATCGTCACGCCGGCCGACTGCATCATCGCAGAGCTCAGCCAGGCGGTGGGTGCTCTTGGGGCTCACGCGCTGTTTCGCCAGCGCAGTCGCCGGCTCAACCCGTCCCTTCAGAGCCACCGAGCGCGCTTTCTGGCCTGGGCGCTGGCGGACCCGGGCCATGATGCGCTCGCCGCAGAGGAGCACGTCCTGGCGCTGCTTCGGACCGCGCTCGACGATGACGCCCCCCGCCATCGGCCCAGCCCCTCCACGCAGAAGCTCCTCGTCCGGACCAAGGCATACCTGGAAGCGGAGCTCGGACAGCCCATCCGTCTCACGGACATCGGAAGCGCGGTGGGCGCCTCCCCCGTGTACCTCACCCAGGTGTTTCGCGCGGTGGAGGGCGTGCCGCTACACCGCTACCTCACCCAGCTACGGCTGGCACGGGCCCTGGTGGAGCTGCCCCATGCGAATGACCTGACCCAACTTGCACTCGAGCTCGGGTTCTCCAGCCACAGCCATTTCACGGCCCGCTTCCACCGCGCCTTCGGCGCGACTCCGTCGCAATTCCGCGAGCAGTCCCGCCATTGCCCGCGTCCTCCCTCGATGTGACAGCGGCCGTGCCGTGTGCCGTCGGGCGGGTAAGCCACAGGCCTTCCCGGGCAAGCGGACTCGGCTACGCGCCCGGCTTCCCGAGGAGCTCGAGCGCTGAAAGCGTCAATGCCGAGGTGCCCGTCCGGAGGGTTGGCACGCGGTCCGGCGCGAAGAGGGCCGAGTGGACGTTGGGCACACTCGGTCCTCCCTGCTTTGCCTTGGCGAAGGCGGCCGGCTCCGCAGCCCCGAGGAAAATGAAGACCGACGGCACGCCGGCGGCCCTCCCGAAGACGCCGAAGTCCTCGGAGGCCATGATGGGCTGGCCCTCGACGACAGCGGCCTCGCCGAGTCCGCGACGAAGTGCGCCGGCCACCCGCGCGCTCACCTTCGGGTCGTTGTAGAGCGCCAGTGCGGACTGCTCCTTCAGGACAACCACCGCCGGCTCCTTCGGAGCCCGGCCGGCGGCGGCCTCCGCTTTGGCGATTCTTTCAATGGCCAAGAGGAGCTGCTTCTGGATTTCCGGCTTGTACGAGCGGACGGTGAGCTGCAGCTTCACCTCGTCCGGAATAATGTTGTGCTTCGTGCCGCCGTGAATGGAGCCGACGGTGACGACGGCTGGGTCGAGCGGGTTGACCTCGCGCGCGACAATGGTTTGCAGCGTCACCACCGTGCGAGCTGCGATGACGATGGGGTCCACGGTGAGTTGCGGCAGGGCGCCATGGCCGCCCTTGCCGTAGATGGTGACGTCCACCATGTCCACATTGGCCAGGGCAAAGCCTGAAACGACGGCGACCTGGCCGGCGGCATAGAAGCCGCTGTCGTGGACGGCGATGGCGAAATCCGGGTGGGGAAAGCGTCTGAGGAACCCGTCGTCGACCATCATGTTGGCGCCATGTCCCAGCTCCTCCGCCGGCTGGCCGACGAAGACCAGCGTCCCCCGCCAGCTGTCCTTCGCGTTGGCCAGCAGGGTTGCTGCGCCCACCCAGGACGTCATGTGAATGTCGTGCCCGCAGGCGTGCATGACGGGAATGGTGTTGCCGGCGTCGTCCTTCACAGTGATGGTGCTTGCGTAGGGGAGGCCCGTGGCCTCCTTGACAGGGAGGGCATCGAGCTCAGTCCGGACGAGGACTGTCGGCCCCTTGCCGTTTCGAAGGACGCCCACAATTCCTGTCCCACCGACATGCTCGGTGACGTCAAAGCCCAGCGCTCGCAGCTTGGCGGCCAGTTTCGCCGCCGTCTTCTCCTCGTGGAGCGACAGCTCGGGGTTTTGGTGGAGGTCGCGGTACAGGGCGTCCAGGGCGGGGTACGCAGCGTCCAGCCCTGCGAGACCGGGGCTGGGCGGCGTTGCGCCCGTTGCCGCGGCGGCACCTCCATGGAGCAAGACAACAACGGAGACGGCCGACAGGAACCCTGTCTGCATCGCACACCCCTCCCATGGCACCGCTGGCTGCTCGCCGGAAGCTACCCGACGCTTGCTTCAAAGTCCCAGGCGGTTTTGGGAATGCCTGGACGGCCTTCCGTGCGTGGACTGCAGCAGCAAAGCCAACCGTAAGCGCCTCCGTCGAGCCTCGCCTGCGTTGGAACTCCCTTGGGTCAACACCCCGCCTTGGGAGGTTTGCCTGTGCGTCCGCGCAGGCGTTCGGGCGAGTCGCTTCGCTCACACTCCGGAAGCGGTGAGCGGCCCCGGCTTGAGTCGGTCGAGTCGCCTCAGCGCGGACCGAGCCGCGTGGTAACCGCACATTCCATGCACCCCGCCGCCCGGAGGACTCGAGGCAGAGCAAATGAAGAGCCGCGGATTGGGCGTCGCGTAGGGGTCAAGTCGCGCCACCGGCCGGGTGAAGAGCTGGGTGAGGTCGGCCACTCCGCCGGTGATGGCACCCCCCACGTAATTTGCATTACCGCGTTCGAAGTCGGCCGGCGTTGTGACGTGCCGGGCGAGGATGCGCTCCTTGAAGCCTGGCGCAAAACGCTCGAGCTGTGCCTCGATGGTGGGCGTCATGTCCTTCGTCGAGCCTGGAGGAACGTGACAGTAGGCCCAGCCTGTCTGCTTGCCAGGAGGTGCCCGGCTACTGTCCAGCTCGCTCTGCTGACACACCAGGACGAAGGGACGCTGCGGGTGCTCGCCGCGCCACACTGCCGCCTCGGACGCGGAAATCTCCTCCAGCGAGCCGCCCACATGGACGGTGGAAGCCTCCAGGCACCGCGGGTCCTTCCATGGAATGGAACCGCCCAGCGCCCAGTCCACCTTGAAGGCTGCGGGCCCGTAGCGAAAGCGGCGGAGCCGACGGATGTACCGGGGTGGCAGGACGCTTTCGGCAACATTGGCCAGCTGCGCCGGGCTGGTGTCGAAGAGGTACGCCCGTGCCGCCGGTAAGTCACCGAGGGTGCGCACGTGGACGCCGGTTTCTATTCGGCCACCGAGGGAGCGCAGCAGACTGGCCAGGGCGCGTGCGATGGCCTCGGAGCCGCCGGCGGCCACCGGCCACTCCTCCACGTGCCCGGTGATGAGTAGAACCAGCGCCATCGCCCCGGTGACAGGCTGCTCGAGCGGAAGGATGGAGTGGGCGGCGCACCCGGCGAGGAGCGCGCGTGCCCGGGTGCCGCGGAAGCGCCGCGCAAGGCCGGTCGCGGACCGAAGGCCATGCAAGCCAAAACGCAGCAGCAGCCCCGGGTGGTGCGGAAAGCCCAGTGGCGCCATCGCGTCCTCGAGCAGCGCGTGTGGACGGCCGAGGAAGGGTCCCACCAGCCGGCGGTAGCGCCCCTCGTCGTCGTCGAGTCCAGCAGCCGTCAGCTCGACCGACTTGTGCAGGAGGACTGCGGGTCCATCGTCCAGAGGATGTGCCACTGAGACTCGGGGCCGAATCCAGCGGAGGCCGTGCGCTTCCAGGGGAAGTTGGCGCAGGTAGGGCGAGAGGACCGCCATGGGGTGGACGGCCGAGCAGACGTCATGGGCGAAGCCGGGCAGGGTGAGGGCGGCGGTACGCAAGCCGCCGCCCACTGTGTCCCGCGCTTCGAGCACCAGCACCGAGGCACCTTTTTGCGCAAGGAAGATGCCGGCCGCCAGCCCGTTGGGCCCCGACCCGATGATGACGACGTCCGGGTCACTCACACCGCGGCCCACGGCTGACGCTGGCGCAGCGCTCGCACCTCGTGGGCACCGAGGGCGTCCCACCTCGAGCGCCCACGCCTCGCAAAACCATCCGGCCCCCTTCAGGGAACAGCGTCTTCACCCAAATGAGCGGGCCGTACGGGGGAGGCTTCGGGTGAAACAGCGTCACGAGCACCTCGCGAGCAGCGAGCGCGGAAGCGCTCGTCGACGAGTCTAGCTGTGACGCCCTGGACGGGGTTTGCCGATTGAGCTCGGCGCTGGCGCGAAAGGCTTGCCGGGCGGTATTACGCGCCGCCAACGGGTCGCGCCCTCCTGCTCACGTGAAGGTTTAGAGAGACCACTTCCAGCTCTGCGTCACCAACTCTGCGAGACAGCCGGTCAGACGCGTCGTCCGCTGCTCGACCGAATCACCCGGAGGATGACCAGCAGGATGACAGCCCCGACGAAGGCGATGACGATGGTGCCGGCAATACCATCGAGCGGCGCATGCCACCGCATGCTGCGGAAGAGCCATCCGCCGATGAAGGCTCCGATGATGCCGATGATGACGTCACCACTGAGGCCGTAGCCGCCCTTGACGACCGCGTTGGCGAGAAAACCCGCGACTGCGCCAATAACCACCCACAGCAGGAAGGTTTCGACTGACATGTGACGCTCCTTGCGCGCTTGGGCGGCAAGGTAGGCATCAAGCGACACGGAGGCAAGGCATTCAGGAAACCGGGTCAGCCTGGCTCTGGCCCTCGCCCGAATCGAGCTGAGGGTCGAGGGCTGACGCCCCAATCGCGCGCAAGGGCGGCTGACTCTGCTCCTCTATTGGCTCAGCGCGGCCAGAAGCTTGGCGCCGTTGGGGCTGCCCCAGCCCGTGCAGGCATCCCACCCCGCGCGCGCTGAATAGGCGCCATTGTTTCCCTGCGTAACGTCACGGAAGGCGCCGTGAATGGCCGCAGTCGTGTAGAGCGTCGGATTCAGGTAGCCGATTCGACGGTTGAGTTTCTGGTTCAGCAGGGCCACCAGGGCCGCCACCAGGGGCGCCACGGCGCTGGTGCCGCCAATCACCATCACCTGACCGTCAACGCGAATTTCATAGCCGGTCTCCGGGTCGGCATTGCCCGCGACATCGGGCAGCCCCCGGCCAACCTTGTGGCCTGGGTTGGCAGATTTCGGAACGCCGGCGCCCTGCTGCCACGTCGGGAGGCCGAAGACGTCGCTCACGCCGCCGCCCGTCGCCCCTCCGTCGGCCCCGTCGTTCCAGACCGTCTCGGTCGCCGCCCCTTTACTCGTGGCCTCGAGCCGCGTGCCGCCGCACGCCAGGGCGAATGGACTGGAGGCCGGAAAGTCCGCGTGCGCCAACCCATCAGTCCCACCATCGCTGGACCCGCCGTCGCCGGCGGCCACGCAGACGGTGATACCCAGCATCCCCGCATCCTGGAGGGCCTGGTTCAGCCCATTTATCGCTTGCTGCGTCCATCCTGATTCCGGGCTTCCCCAGCTGATGGAAACCACCGACGGCCGGTTCGTCTTGTCATGCATCGCCGCGACGAGGCCGTCGATGAAGCCGCGGTCCGTGTTGGGCGCGAAGTAGACAGCGATGGTGGCCCGCGCCGCGATGGCGCCTGAGACCTCGATGTCCAGCATCACTTCCCCGTCGGCACCGTTGGCATCCCCGGGCGCATTCGTTCCACCATCCACGCCCACGGCCAGGACGCTTGGGGCCGGCGTCACCCCCAGGCTCGAGAAATATGCCTGGAGGTCCGTCTGGCGAAATCCACCTCCTAGCTCGAGGAGCGCGATGCACTGGCCCGTGCCATCGGCACCCGTGGGGTACTGGTAGGCTGCAGCCACCTGCGTTGGCTTGTAGGACACGCCACCCGAGTGCGCCGCCACGGAGCGCCGTCGAAACTTCGGGCTGGCGGCCGGCCGGTTGTCGAGCCCGAAGACGCCATCGACGATGGGCCCGAGCCCCTCGGGGACGTAGATGGGCCCGGACCGCGTCCGGAAGACACCTTTCGGCGTCTTCTGCATGTTGAGCTCGGTCCCGAATGCCTGGCTCAGGACCCCAACTGTCCCCGCTAGGACGACGGTCCGCTGCCCCGGGTTTGTGCGAACGACCGTCAGTCCATGGCTCTGGGCGAATGCCTCCACAGCCTTGATGTCGTTCGGTGCCGCCCCATGTTGCGATTCGAACTCCTCGATGGAAAGTGGCGGCGTCTTGTCCGTCCCGAGGGTCGCCGGTACGACTGCGCCCGGCTTGCGCCGGAGGAGCAGGGTGACCTCGACGTGCTCCCCGGCGTCGGCCTTGCCGACGTTCTGGGCATTCTCCAGCGGATGCCTGTGGCTCCCACGAACTTCGACGCGCTTTTCTGTTTTCATGAAGGTCTCCTGTCACTCATTCCAACTTGGCGGCGGACTCGAACATTCCGTCGAGGACCTTCACCGGAATGGGCGAACTCGCCCCCTTGACGGTTCTATCGCCTCGCAGTTCGACTGGAAGTCGTTCATCGAGTTGCTCGCACAGGCCAGCTCCTCGCTCTTGATGGCCCTGACAATGCACGAAAAGCGCACCTGGCCAATAGGCGACGACGAGCAGGAAGGGACCACCGACTCTCATTCCAGTCGCCGCCCAGGTTGCTGAGTCCGCACACGCGTCCGCTCGCCCGCCAGGAGCCTGTCGGCTTGCACCCTGAGTTGCTTTAGAGACACACGCTGAGAGGACTCAGGGGCTCGGCACGGCTGCACTGCGTGACGGGCCAGCTCAGTCGGCGCCCGGCAGAACCAGAGGCCCTCCCCAGGGCGTTGCCGGAACGTGAGTAGACGGGCGCACGCCATGAGCCAGCCATTCACCGATGGCGTTCAGCTTGCCTTGAATTCCGCTCGAGCCAGCTTGTTCCACGAGGGACTCGACTTCATCGCTGTCCAGGTGCCAGCTCAGCGACGCTTCGCCGGCGAACTCGAAGACCGTCGTCGTGATGAAGTCTGGACGCTTGAAGGCCTCGGCGTACAGAGACGAGACGGCCTCGAGCTGCGCGTCGTTCCGGAAGAGCGTGGCGCTGTCCCGAGCGGAAAGCACAGCCTCGGGTGGACTCGTGAGTCCCTCGAGTCCTCTCCAGGCTGCGGTATCGCCTTCAGCTGCATTCTGCCGAAGGCGGTCCAGCTCTCTCGGTGTCTGCGGATTGATGCTGAGCTCGGAAACGTTGTCGCGTATCTGGATGACGAGAATCCCGCTACACCCAGCCACCAGGCTTTCACGACAGCGCTCGAGAAGAATGCGAAGCCAGCCGCAGGCTAGTTCGAGCCCGTAGTTGTCGAAGTACCCGGCATCCACCACCCGCCGCCGAGGCCTCGTCGGAAGTGAGACGGCGGGGCTGGCGTAAGGGAAGGAGGCGACGAGCCGAGCTGCGGTCGCCAGACTCACCCGCCGGAGCGCGTTGGGGACGAGGTCGGCCAGTGAATAGGCGCTCCGCGACGCCAGGCCCGTGGACGGAGCGGTGGGGGTGGCTGCACTGGACAGCCAGCGAGCGAAGTGGTCCGTCACGACGGACAGGTCGACGTTGCTGAGCAGCAGGCGGCGACCATCCTCGACAAGCATGGGTGAGAACACGAGAGACGGCCACCGCCCTTCGGCTTCGCCTTGACGCAGACTCGACAGGGGGGCTGACAGGTTCCCGCCGAGTTCCTTGGCGTGGGCGCTCCAACTTGCTTCGAGTGCCTGCCCGCGGTCTCTGAGGTTGGGCACTGGCAGAAAAGCCAGCGGAACATCATTGAAGACGAGCGTCCGCGCGACATCGTTCAGGCTGTCGAGCGCGACGGTTTGGGCAAGGCTCTCCCACGAGGGTTTCTTGTCCGCCACGCGGCAGGCCAGCCAGTGGGCTGCCCCCACCATCCCGCCCGAGGCGCCCGAGACCCAAGACAGCGCCCCCCGCATGTGGAGGAGGTCGTCCAGCCTCCCGAGAATTGCGGCTGTCCATGTCGCGGCGCGTATGCCACCACCACTGGTGCAAACGACGACGAGCGGGCGCGGGGCAGACTTTCCGAGCCGAACGCACATTGGCGCGTCGAAGGACAACAAGTCGGCGGCCGGTTCGGTGCCTTGCGGCGGGTACGGGTGCAGAGACTCCCCAACGTAGTCGGCCGCGAGGTCCCGAAGACGAAGCTTGTACTGGACGCGACCGCTCAGCAGCAGGAGCCCGCCCAACGCGAGGAACTCAAGTCCGGCAGCATGGAAGAAGAAGCTGAAGAACCCGTGGACGGCCACCACCAGCGCGAGCAAACAACTCAGTGCAACGGCCGCCGGTGCCGTCTTTCGCGACACGAGGAAAAGGGTGGCGAACCCGATGGCTCCAGCAAGAGCCACGTTGTGTAGCCGTGGGTCGAGAGCTGGCTCATTGACCCAAATGGCGAGGGAAGCCGGAAGCGCCAGGGGCGGCAGCTTCAGGACAAGAAAGGCAAGGAGGAGGAGCGCAGCGACTGCGGTGAGGCTGCCCACGAAGAAGGGCAATGGCGAGACTCCCTTGTGACGTAGAAAGGCGGGACCAGCGCTGGTGGCCTGTCGAATGGCCGGCGAGGTGCGTTGCTCAGGAAGTGGCTCGCCCTCGGAGGAACGTGAGCGTCCGACCCCGCGGCCCGCCAAGATGACAATCGCGAGCCAGCAAAGGATGGAGCCGGCGCTGAAGTACGCGGCGCCTTCCAGCCTTCGGAACGCTCGATGAGCATCGAGGAGGTAGACGACCAGGTCGACTTCCAGAAAGAGAGCCGCCGTGGCCGCGCCAGCAGCGAACTGCGAGAGCCAGTCCGTATTCCAGAAGAGCCTCGGGAGGCCGAGGCCTCGTCCGAGGCCGAAGAGGATGAGCGCAACGAGCGCCAGCACCGCGAGCAAGGATGGGACCGAAAGCCACGCCAGAATGAACGCGAGGGTAGCTACCAGAAAGCTCGGAAGCGTCGGGTACATGGTGACATCACCCCGTGGAGACCATCCGCGTGCGGTTCGTCTTTCGGATTTTTAGGATTGGAAGAATCCCGAATGGTCATCCCTCAACTGCGAAAAAGGCTGAGTTTGACGATGTCGGCGAAGGACGAGGCGCATTGTACCGGATGAGGACGGACCGATTCGCGGTGGTTTGATTTTCTTGGCTCGTCGACTGGAGGCGACACTCGTGGCTCAACCGCCACCCCTCCGGACGCAAATGCTTGGGAAGCTGGTGTCTAGCTCTTGGGCCGCCATTACACGCGCGCCGAGGGGCAGGAGAGCGCGATTCTGCGTTCCACCGGCGGACCTTTGGACGCTACCTGCAACCAGCTCGAACCGCCTGACGGCGACAAAGCTCCCCTTGACGACGCCGCGCTTTTCTCAGCCTTGATCGGCGGGGTCACTGCAGCGGGTGCTGCGCCAACGCCCAATGAGTCCGGAAAGCCACCCCGACGCGCAAGGGTTTCTCAAGCGATCTCGAACAAGGCGTCTACGCGTACTGCGGAAGAGTCCGGGTGCGACCTCTGAGCACGATGAGCGCGGCCAGAACCCGCTCGCTGAACTGATCACACTCGGCCGGCTTGAAGGCGCTGACTAGCACGTGGGGGTCATCGTCAATGAACAGCGTCGAGCCGAGGCAATCGAACACATGCCCTAGCAGGGTCCTGCAGCGCTGGCATCGCTTGGCCTTTGCGAGAACCTGCTCGGCGCGACGCTGGGCCTCGGGAAGTGACGCAACGCTGAGCGAATCGAAGGCCTTGAGGCATCTCGGCGTGGGGTCGTCACACGCCTGTCCTAGGCGGAGCAGCTTGAGAATCGAGTTCATGCGCGAAGGAAAAAGCATCGGGCGTGCCCTCGCAAAGCCCCGCAAAAGCAGGCCATGAAACGGGGCGACGGTTTCATCTTGCAACGCCGCGCGCTATCACCATTGCAGAATGCACGGCCGGAGGCTTTGAGGGACTCCGTGCGCCGCGCCAAAGCCGTGCGGCAAGGCTCGGCCTACGAGGTACAGTGTACAGCAGCGAGCCCGCGACGACGTCGCCTGCGCTCCAAACCTTCAGCCTCCTCGTCCAGTTGCGCACATTTCTATGAGCGTCCCCAAGAGAGCGGCGAGACGGTTGCCGTCTGGGCAAGCGTCGGTCATGCGCACGCTGCTCCGTTCATTGCATCAGCGCCTCCGGGTGCGGGGTTGGATTGCCCTCGTTCTCTTGGCAGCGCTCGCGGCGGTCCTCCCAAACGTGATGCAGTCTCGATTCGTCACGCGACGGCGAGCGGCTTTCGCGCTTCAACGCGCTCAGGGGCATGATGCGGCCCGCGAGTTTGAACAGGCTCGGGCCGAATTTCGTACCGCGCTGCGCCTGCAGCCCGACAACGCGGTTGGCCACCCTCAGCTGGCGGCGATGGAGCTCTCCCTTGGCGATGCTGAGATGGCATCCCTGGAGTATGAGCTGCAGACCGAGATGCACCCCGAGGATCCCGATGGGTGGATCCAGCTGGCTGACTTGATGATGAAGAGCGGCCTGCTCGAGGCTCCCGAGGCGGTCCTAGACAAGGCGATCGCTGTGGATGCGCATCGCGCGGGTGCGCGTCTGATGCGAGGCGATATCCGGTTTCGCCTCGGCCGCTACTATGGAGCGCTTCAAGATGCACGGGCCGCAGTCGCTGCAGGGCCAAGCGACGTGTCCGCCTGGCTCTTGCTCGTGCGCTGCGCGGCGCGCTCGGAGGGCGCCGAGTCGGGGATCGAGACCGCCAGGCAGGCCTTGGCTGCCGTTGGCGAGCAGCCCGCCCTCCTGTCGACGCTGGCGGGCCTCTTGGCTGAGCGTGGCCGAACGTCAGAAGCCCACGCCATCTTGCAGAAGGAAATTGCCAGCTCAGCCAGGAGGTCGGACCGTGTTCGGACCGCCCAGTTGGCGCTCGCGCGAATCGAGCTGGGCGCCGATAACTCCGCCGAGGCTCGCAAGTTGCTCGATACGCTGGTGAACGAACGGCCCTTGGACGAAGAGGCGCTTGCGTTGCGCGCCGTCGTCGACGCGCGGGGCGGTGGCCTCGAGGCATCATTAGCTGAGCTCCAGGCCGCGCTGGCGTCAGTACCCGGCTCCCGCTCCCTGCGGGAAGTTCGCGACCGCCTTCAGCTCGTTCGAAATGACCCTACCGCGCTCGCCGCGCTGCGCGCCGACATGGCGGCATCCGACCTTGGACCCCTGACCGCTCCGCCGCGGCGCCTCCGCGCCGATGCGCAAACGGACCGGGGCAACCTGGGCGCGTGGACGCGAGAGCACTGGCCGGGGCGGCTTGCGGAGATTCGACAATCGCTGGAAGCCCAGCTGAAACGGCGCGATTGGACCGAGGCGCAGCGGATCATCGATTCCGCCGACAGTGCGTACCGCGGCTCGGCGTTTCCTGCCTTCTTGCGCGGTGTTCTCGAGATTGCCCGCGGCAATCTCGATGAGGCCGAGCGAAAACTGTTCCAGGCTTTGGCCATCGCACCCCGTCTGCCGGCGATCGTCGCAGCGCTGGGCAGGACCTGGTCGCTGAAGAAGGGTGCTGCCTTCGCGGGCGAACAGCTGATGCTCCTTGCGACACGCGATGCACAGCTCTCCATCGCTCGCTACATGGCCGCCCGCGCTTACATCGAAGCGCGCGACCCTCTCCGCGCGGAGGCCTCTTTGAAGCGCGGCCTCGAGTTGCAACCAGAGTCCCCCGTTCCCTATCAACAGTTGACGGACTTCTACTTCGGAGTCGATCGTACTGCAGACGCGCTCGACATCTGCCGCCGGGGGCTGGACCGCTTCCCGCTGGATACCGATCTCCAGATGATGCTCGCGCAACTGGCGGTCGGCATCGGCCAGCCGCAGGACGCCATTCGAACGTACGAGAACCTCCTGTCACAACAGCCGGCGGTCGACCTCGCGCAATACAAGCTCGCCATGCTCCTGGCTGCCGAGGGGGACGATGAATCTCGCCAGCGCTTCCTCGCCATTGTCGATCGGTTGCGAGGCGACTTGCCTTCTGACCCCGGGCTGCTTGACGCGTTGGGCTGGATGAATTACCGCGCCCAAGACAAGCGCCGCGCTCGTGCCTTACTCGAAGCGGCAGTCAAAGGCGCGCCCGACGAACCTAGCATCCGCTATCACTTGGCGATGGTCTATGCGCAGGACGATGAAATGACGCTTGCCCGACGGGAACTCCAAACCGCGTTGGACTCTCCACGGCCCTTCGCGGAACGGATAGATGCGCTGCGTCTCTTCCGGCAGAACGACGGCCCGTCCACTCCGAAGGGCAAAGTGAGCGCTACTGACCGGCCGCGTTGATGCTGAAGCGCAAATGGCATAGGGCTCTCATCCGATGAAGAAGACGCGTCGAATCCTCATCCTCGTTGGCGTGGGCGCCGCGCTCGCAGCAGCGGTGATTCTCTACCAGCGCCACACGCGTTTCGACATGGTTGCGACGCTCGCCGGTTTTGCGGCGAACGAGGGTGTCTGGGACAATCAATGGGACAAGACGAAAGAGAAGCTCGCTGAGCTGCGGGCAGGCCTTTCGAACGAAACAAATCCGGAACGACGTTTTGCGTTGAAGCGTCAGATTGCGACTCATGCTCTCTTCGATGGAGACGCAGATAGTGCAATTACTACGCTCGAGGACGTTCAGCGCGAGTTCGTCTTGCCTGCGAACGTTGCCGAGGCCGTCAAAGCGGATCTCGCGTTTGCTCACCTCCGTCGCGGCGAGACGGAAAACTGTGCGGAGCATCACACTTCTGCCTCGTGCATTTTTCCCATCCAGGGCGAAGGCGTTCACACGCTTCAGCGGGGCTCTACCGAGGCAGTCAGACTCTATGGCGAATTGCTCGCCAGCCCGGCGACCAATCCGGAGAACGCGCTCGCATATCGCTGGCTCTTGAATCTCGGGTTCATGACGTTGGGCCAATATCCAGACCGGGTTCCCCAACAATGGCTGATTCCGCCGGACGCCTTCAAATCCGACTACGACATCGGTCGATTTCCCGACGTGGCCGCGAGTCGGGGGCTCAGCGAATTCGGAACGGCCGGTGGGATCATTCTCGAGGATTTCGACAATGACGGGTATCTCGATGTGATGATTTCTCACATGGGCATCACCGACCAACTCGAATATTTTCACAACAATGGCGACGGCACCTTCACCCGGATGACGGAGCAGGCAGGGCTCAAAGGCATTGTTGGGGGTCTCAACCTCGTCCAGGCTGACTACAACAACGACGGATGCATCGACGTCTTCATCCCGCGAGGGGCCTGGCTGCACGATCATGGCAAGCTGCCGCCTTCCTTGCTGAGGAACAACTGCGATGGCACCTTCACGGACGTCACGGCGAAGGCCGGCCTGCTCAGCTTCTTGCCAACGCAAACTGCCACCTGGGCCGATATCAACAATGACGGCTACCTTGATCTGTTCATCGGCAATGAAATCGACAAGAGAGTGAGCTGGCCCGAAGGGACCAAGAATTTTGAGCTCTACCTGAACAACGGGGATGGGACCTTCACCGAGGTCGGCGCCAAATCAGGCATCGCGCTGGAGGGCATGGTCAAAGGAGCCAGCTGGGGAGACTACGATAATGACGGTTGGCCGGACCTTTACGTCTCCATCCTCGGCGGCCCGAATCACCTCTTTCGCAACCTTGGAACACCCAAGGGCGGCAATCCGCACTTCGCCGATGTCACTGCCCAAGCGGGAGTTGCAGAGCCACTGGTGAGCTTCACGTGCTGGTTCTGGGACTACAACAATGACGGCTGGCCGGACATCTTCGTTTCCGGATACTCGGCGACGCTCCCTAACATCGTGCGTGAATATCTCGGCCAAAAAGAGCAGGCGAAGGGGGAGCGACCTCGACTCTATCGCAACAACAAGAACGGCACCTTCACAGACGTGTCACGTGAGGTCGGGCTCGACAAGCTCCTCCTCACGATGGGGGCGAATTTCGGAGACCTAGACAACGATGGATATCTCGACTTCTACCTCGGCACGGGCGCCCCGCCGCTGACGATGCTGATCCCCAATCGGATGTTCCGGAACAACGAGGGAAGGACCTTCCAGGACATCACCACCTCAGGTGGCTTCGGTCATCTGCAAAAGGGCCATGCTGTGGCATTCGGCGATGTCGACAATAGCGGCAACCAAGATGTCGTCGAGGTCATGGGGGGAGTCTATCCAAGTGACAAGTTCTGGACCGCTCTCTACAAGAATCCAGGTCATGGCAACCATTGGGTGAAGCTGAACTTGGTCGGGACAAAGGCGAACCGCTTTGCCGTAGGCGCCAGGATTCGAATGGCCTTCAAGGCAGCAGATGGTACGCGCCGCGAAACCTTCAGCACCGTCGGCAGCGGGGGCAGTTTCGGCGCTTCCAGCCTCCGCCCGCATCTCGGACTCGGTCAGGCCACTGAGATCGAGCTCTTGGAAGTCCGATGGCCGGGCAGTGGAACGGTACAACAATTCAAGGGGCTCGCCGCAGATCGGACCTATGAGATCCGCGAGGACCAGCCCGAGGTCAGGACCATCACTGCAGGGTCGGGGGTTTCCGCTCGTCTGACGAAATAACGCCCCTCTCGGGCGCTTGCCGAATCAACGTGTATCGGCCTGATGCCAGACTTAGGTTTTGAAGGCTGGATGAGGTGCCATCGGGCCACGTCACGGTGATCGAGGCCACGGAAGGCCAATCTCCCAGTCCAAAGAACGCCACGGGCGCGTCGAAGGAGGCATAGCCTCCACTCCCCTTGATTTCGCGCACCTGCAAGCGGCCGTCTGGCGCGCGGATCTCGATGCGAGCGCCGACTGCGTTCCGGTTCGGCCCACGGCGATCGTCGAGCGAGATTTGGAGACCTGGACCCTTCGGCGCCTCATTGCGCCAGAGCACAGGCGTCAGTTGGAAGGGATGGGTGATGATGTCGAGGTCGCCATCGTTGTCGACGTCGATGTACACAGATGAGCCGCTCGGAACGTGATCCTCGAGACCGAAACTCCTGGTCTCCTCCTTGAAGGTCGTTCCTTTCTGGTTGTGGTAGAAGGTGGCCGAGACGCTTCCGGGGCGCAGCCGTGAGCCTTGAGACACGTAGAGATCTTGGTACGTATCGTTATCGAGATCGGCAAAGCGAGCGTTCCAGGTCCAGCCGCCGAAGCCAGCGTGCCAGTCCGAGGTGATGTCGCGGTATGTCTTGTCCCCCGGCGAATAGAGGAGATTGGTGTGCTTCACGGACGGTATCTCGTCTGAATAAGTGACTTCGGATTCCTCGTTGTCCATCGGACTGAGCGCGATGGTGCCGCAGACATCGTGGAGGGTCGTGAAGTCGGCCGGTATCTTCGCGCACTCGGCCATCACCGCTGCCTTGTCGGCGCCGAGCGCGGGCAACCGCGCCAGCACCCTGAACCAATGGTGCGCCGTCACCACGCAATCGCGCTGTTGCAATGGATCGCTCAGCCTCATGCAGGGCTCGACACTGTTCAGGTTACGCGCTTCGATGGAAGCGCTCTGGAAGCGAGCTGCCACGTCGCACCGCGAGCGCTCGGCGACATCGGGATAGATCTCACAGCTCCCCACCGGGGCAGCCAGCTGCTTCGCCATTTGGCTGACCGTACCCATCGCGATCTGAGCGATGTAGATCTCGTCACGACCGTCATTGTTGAGATCCGCTGAGTCCGCGGACATCGTCGTCGTGGTCGACCGCGGAATCGGGCTTTGCCGGCCTTTCACCGGCCGGAGTGTGCCGTGGTCGTTCATGAAGACGCGGTCCGGCTCATCGAAGTCGTTGCCGACGAACAAATCGGGCCAGCCGTCGCCATTGAGGTCCGTGAACAACAAGGTCAGGGTGTCGCCCTCCGGGCCGGGGAGTGCCTCCGGCTCGAACCGACCGCCGCCCCTGTTGTGCCAGAGGTGGTTAACCGCCGGCGCCGGATAGAAGAAACGAGGTTGAGAAGTGCTGGCGCCGGTCACGATGTCGAGCCAGCCATCTCGATCCACGTCGGAAAACGCGACCGCGGTCACGGCCGTTTCCTGGGATCGCGGAAGCTCAACGTGCGCTGCTCCGGAGTAGGTACCGCCACGATTGAAAAGGATGTGGCAACCGTGCATCCAAGTGCAGAAGAAGAGATCGAGAGCGCCGTCTCCATCGAGGTCGACCAGCGCGACCACCGAGACAATCCACTCGCGCATCGGAGGAAAATCGATCTGCTGCAGCGCAAAGTTTCCCCCGATGTTCACATAGAGAAACACACCGTAGTTGGTGCCCACGGCCACGTCGGTCCAGCCGTCGCCGTTGATGTCACCAGCCGCCATTCCACCCAGTTCCATCGGGCCGGGCTGCATCAATTGGTAGGGTCGCGGCATCGGCAGACGATCAAATCCGATGAGCGAGCCTTCGACACGGGTGAACGGCTTGGCGTGGGCCCCTGACTTGGGGGTCAGGAAGGGCGCGCCCCAGAGCTCGAGATCCTTCTCGGCAGCAACCTTTGTCGCAGCTGGCAGCGCCGGAGCGAGGCCGGTGAGCTCGCCGCTCTGGCGACCCATCGGCAAGAGGATGGATTGCGGCTTGGGAACTGGCAGCGAACCGAGAAGCGAGGCTGCGCGGTGGACGGTGTGCAGGTCATGCCACCGGTCCGCCAGGGCGGCCGTCCCGCCGGCCAGAATTCCGAGGGCGCATACGGCCGCGCCAGCGAGAGCGGCGACGCGCCAGGAGAGGGTGGTGCCGATCAGGCTCCAGGGATAGACGCTGTAGAGAGCGAGCGTGACCAGCAGAGTTGCCACCACGTACATCGGCACGCCGGCGTTCCAAAGGACCGCGCAGATGACGACGTCGAAGGCGATTGGCACCGGCAATAGAGTGCCGAACACCGCCACCAGGACCAGGACCGCGGCGTTTGGCAGGAAACCGTCGACCTGGGCGATCTGCGCGACCCGCGTCCACGGCAGCAGCTCCACCAGCACCGCGCCCAGCAGTCCCGCGACCACCATCAACGGCAGAGACAGGCGAATGACTGTCCAGAGATTCTTCGCGTAGCGCAAGATGACCCAACCGAGCGCATGGAAGAATCCCTTGGGGGCGTCGCCGGCCGGCGTCAACAGCGCTTTCGAGACGCCGCCGAAAGCCGACTCCAACCATTGAAAGACGCGCAGGCCCGGGAGGACCGACCGTTCCTGGAACGGCTTGCTCCAGCCGGGCCGATCGGCCAGCCGCGACAGCTGTGGCACAACGACCAGCACCATCACAAGGCTCGCCGCGATTTTGAGCGCGGCCAGGTACCAGGGGAACAGCGTCAGCACCATGCCTAGAACGATGACGTTGAAGCTCGGTGAGGCGAACATGGTCGCCAGCGCGACTTCGACAGTGCTTCCCCCCTTGAGCATGGCTTGGCCGATGGGCGCTGCGCAGTTCACGCACACGCCCAGCGGGGCGCCAATCAGCATCCCTCGAAGCGAGCCTGCGAATTTCCCCCGGCGGGGGCGCGGCAAGAGCGGCACCAGCGTCAGCAACCCTGCAGCGAGTAGGATGCCGAAGGTCATTCCTTGCTTGTTGGTGACGCCCCATTCCGCGGCAACCCAGAGAACGCGCTTGAATTTCTCGTCGGCGCGCGGTTCTGGAAAGTGGTTCTCGAAACCGAGCGGCGTGGACAGCGCCTCGTCGGGATCTGCGCCCGCCTTGCTCTGCAAGGACGGGTAGCGGGACCCAAGCCAGAAGACGCCGCACATCGCGGCGATGGCAACGATGATGATGAGGATGCGCGCGTCAAAGCGGCGCTGAAGCGGCATCGGTTTGATAGCCATCGTTTCCATGTACAAGAACCCTCGTCGTCTGTAGCAAGACTACCGTGCCGGTTCCGGCGATTGTCAATTTCGAATTCTGCCCAGCTTCAGAAGCGACTCATTGTCCATTTCGACTGTCTTGTGACCACCGCTGATTCTGGCCTCGCTCTGTCGTCGCGCAGTGACTCACTGCATTGCAATCCGCCAAGCGGTCACGCAAGACTGCCTGCAGTTGGTGAGCAGTCTTGCGTCTTCCCTTCGGAGAATGGTCCGTTGCCGACTCCGGCGCGTCACTTCGGATTGAGCAGGCTCGCCGTTGCGGCGATCGCGCTAGCCCTAATCGATGGCTGCGGTCCAACACCCACCGAGGCACAAGTGGGAAACGGGCCAAAGAGCGATCTCACAACGGGCAAGTACGGTGAGCCGCTCCCACAACTCGGTGCCTCCGAACTAACGAGCTTTGTTGCGGGAAGGGAAGCCTTCGAGAAGCGGGAGACAATCGCTTCTGGGCTGGGACCCGTCTACAACGAGAACTTCTGCTCCTCGTGCCATGATTCTCCGCCGGCCATTGGGGGGACCAATCAACGCCTGGAAACCCGCTTTGGACATCGTGACCCCGATGGGGGCTTCGATACTCTGGCCTCGCTCGGCGGCCCGCTTGTACACGACCATGGTATCGGCGCGGTGGACGGCGGGTACGTCTTCATCGGTGAGGTGGTTCCTGGCGAGGCGAATGTCATCACGGCACGGCGGACACAGCCCGTCTTCGGCCTAGGCCTAGTCGACGCCACGCCCGACGCAGCATTTTGGGCGCTCGCTCAAATCCAGGCGGTTTCCAATCCTTCGGCGGCTGGACGGGCCGCCACGGTGAGAGACCTCGCCACTGGCG
>Ga0302325_10007147_pt1 | contig 24870 bp, 20 predicted proteins | sample Palsa_T0_2_FD_201948 | JGI IMG/M metagenome (GOLD analysis project Ga0302325, IMG submission 201948) | Peat permafrost microbial communities from Stordalen Mire near Abisko, Sweden - Palsa_T0_2 | ecosystem: Environmental > Terrestrial > Soil > Palsa > Peat permafrost | place: Sweden: Abisko... | reverse complement strand
CTACCGGCAACTACCATCGACCGTTGGCCCACTTTCTCTATCGGCAAGGCTTCGAGCTGCGGCTGATTCCGACTCTGGCTCTGGCTCGCACGCGGGAGGCGATGGAGTGAACCCCCAAAACTGGACAGTCTGGGAGGGTTGAATTGGACCGGGCTCAGGACTTATCGGAGGATAAGATCATGGCCCGGCATCGCAGCTTCAGTTTCGAATTCAAACGCCAGGTGGTGCTAGACTTTCTCGAAGGTCGGGAAGGGATGCGCGAATTGGCGCGCAGGCACAGTCTGTCACGGAACCTTATCCGGCTTTGGGTGCAGAAGTACGAGGCTGGGGAACTCACCGACGAAGTAGTCGACGCCGTCCGCATCGCCGAGTACGAGGGCAAGATCGCCGAGCTGGAACGCAAGGTCGGTCAATTAACGATGGAAGTCGATCTGCTAAAAAAAGGGGTGCAGTTGGGACGCCAGCGCAGCGTCGTGACCTCCTCCATCGTAAGCGGCCCGAAGGCATCTCCGTCACGGGAGGATGCCGCACGATGAAGCTGGCGCGATCCACCTACTATTACCGCAGCCGCCGCGCTGCGGCGGCGAAAATTATCGTGCGTGATCGGATCGTGGCGTTGTGTGATGAGTTTCCACGCTATGGGTATCGCCGGGTGACGGCGCAATTAAAGGCCGAGGGAACCACGATCAATCACAAGACCGTGTCCCGCATCATGCGCGACAACGGCCTTCAGGTGCGGCCATTGCGCCGTTTCGTGCGAACCACCGATAGCGATCACAACGGTCCGATCTTTCCTAATCTTGTGCGGGAATTCGTCCCTACCATGCCCAATCAACTTTGGGTCGCCGATTTCAGTTACATCGCCATTGCCAAAGGCTTCGTCTATCTCGCAGCGGTGCTTGATGCGTGGTCGCGCCGGGTCGTAGGCTACGCGCTCGCCCGCCGTCTTGATACACGGCTGGCGCTGGCAGCGCTGAACGTCGCGATAGAAACGCGCCGACCCCCGCCAGGATGCATCCACCATTCCGACCGCGGGACGCAGTACGCCTCGGAAGGCTATCGCGAGATTCTGGCCCAGCATGGTTTTATCGGTTCGATGAGCCGGCGTGGCAATCCCTACGACAATGCCAAGGCCGAGAGTTTTATGAAAACCCTCAAATGTGAGGAAGTCTATCTCAATGACTATCGCTGTTTCGAAGACGTGATAGCGCGGCTCCCGCGCTTTATCGACGAGCTTTATAACCATTGCCGATTGCACTCGGCGCTCGGCTATCTGCCGCCCGTGCAGTTCGAGCAGCAACATACCCCGGGCCTGGTCCAATCTCCCGCCTGAGAACTGTCCAACCGATGGGGTTCACTCCACTATACAAGTCTCGAAGGTGCAATTGGCATTATCAGTGGTGAGGACCTATGGCTCACGAATTCGCGGTACTCCAACGACGACGAGGAGTTGAGTTACGGGCATCGACTCGTCGATACTGTTCTCGATGAGCTGGAGGGCGAGGCACAGGCGAATGCTCCACGGTTCGAATGGTTGCGGCGGCTGCGTGCACAGCTTCGAGTCGCGCGGGGCGACCAGGTTTACGTTTGCTGCTTCTGCGAAAAAGACAACCTTCTCAGCCAATGGCGTGGTTACGCCGAGAACGGTGGTGGCGTCAGCGTTGAGTTCGATCCGAACGGCTTCACCGCAGTCGCGGGTCCTGACTGCGGTCATGGACTCATGCGCCTGTGGAAGGTTTTCTATGACCGGGAGCAGCAGCGCAAGATTCTCCGCGACTGCATCGACTACCACGGTTGGTCTGTTGCAGGCGAGGACGATCGAATTCGGCTCGTGGTCGACGCACTTCAGTTCTTTATGCCGACGTTCAAGAACGGCGACTTTCGCGAAGAACAAGAACGCCGGCTTATCTTCACGCCGTATCCTGCGGCACTACCAAAGCCCAAGTTCCGAACGAAGCGTGGTTTGCTCGTCCCCTACTTCAGCCTACGAGAGTTGGCAGAACCTGCCGTAGTAGGGGTCTTAGGGTTTAAACTGCCAATAAAGGGAATATTGATCGGGCCCAGCCTCCACAAAGAGTTGAACGTGGAGAGTATGAAAATGATGCTCGCGAAGCATGGGTATCTGGATGTTCCGGTGCGAGCATCCGCGACACCGTATCGGGGCTGAGGCGTCCGCCCACTGAGTATCCCCGAACTACTGGCCACGGTCTCGAGCCGATATTTGCGCCCTCTGCAACCGCCAAGCGTGCTTCACCGGTAGGTCTCGAGCAGGTGCTCGTGCTTGTCATTCCTCGACATAGAAAGCAGCCGCTCATCGGCATTTTTTAGTGAAGGCGCGGGTAAAAGAGTTCCGATTTCACCAGCGTCGGGTCGGTCCAAGATGCGGTACCGACGCGGAATTCGACTGCAGTGTTCACCCCCGTATTGTAGCAAATTTCCGCCTGGCCTTGGAGCTTCGAATTCGTCGGTCTTTAACCTCTTTTGTCCGTGAAAATCTGAACCAATATCTGCGAAGGTAAATGCCGATACTGGCACGGCTTGTCCTCGTGGAACCTCTTCACTAGACACGCCCCATCCAAAGGCTGGGGCCTTTCGCTTATCCAATCGATGGCTGTTCGAGATAGCCAGACAAACCATTTGAATAGTATTGAACGAGGGCGCGGAGATTCTTTTTGACATTTTGGTTCTTTGCTTCTTTCGCGCACCACGCTTCAACAGCATCAATCATGCCTTTAGCGAACATATCCATGTTGAGAATCAAGGCTCCCTTGAGTTCCTTCCTATTCGCCGAGAGTCCCTCCTTTCAGTTCACAATAAAAGGGGTTACTGTACTTAATGTTTGAATGTCGAGCTGTTGCTTGATGTGCGACTCCGCAACGAAGAGATCTAACGCACCGCAGTATAAACGTCCACAACGAACTGCAGAATAAACATCAGCTGCAGTTCTGGCGCATTCTGACGCGCTCAGCGCGTTACGAACCGATCGCACCGGACGAACTCCCCGAGCGTCTTCATACGCGGGAGGCAAGTGTCGCGGAGGCGTCGTTCCATCTGCCGTCGCTCGGGCTCTTCTACTTCGGCCGAAGTTGCGCCGTTAATCGCGATAGTGGGAAGCTCAGAGGCAGGCGCGCCACCTTGAGCGGCCGCAGTGGTGTCCGCGGCGTGCTTTACATGAGCGCCCTTGCGATTGGGCGCAACGGCCCAATGCGGGACCTTTATCAATGTTTGCATCAGGTGAGAAATGCCGAAAATGGCGCCGACTGCCCGCGTGCGCAGCTCGCAGTCATTCTGAGTGCGCTTATCTGGCCTCGAGCGCCTTGGGTGCTTCCGATCACATACGGAACCTGATTCCCGAGTGGAATATTTACATTCGAGATGTGCTTTAGTCTCTCCTGCAGATACTCGGCTCTTCGCGGAGCCAATTGATAATATCGAACTGGGCCCTTTCACTGTATCGAAAGCAATGCGGCTTTCCTGCCACCACCTCTAAACCAATGGGGTGTGGCTGCCGCTAGGCGTGCGCGCTTCTAACCTCAGCGACTTGTGGCGGGGGCTGTCGCTACCGCGCGGAAGATCGGGAGTGGCCGCTGACCAGTTGCAACAGCGGCTCGTGAAGACTGGCGGCCAGTTATTCAAATACTTCTGCTGCTACCGACTGTTGCTGGCGAAGACTCAGCTGACGCGGCGGCTCTTCACTGGGATCCTGAGCCCGCCAGAGCCAGCTGGCAGCACGTTCGTAGGACGGCTTTCGACTTAGGTGCCAGGAACGCAGATGTATGCGTACGAATACGAAATACTAACTTTTCGTTTGACAAGGCCAATGCGCAGCAGTTATGAGACTCGCGGGCAGGTCGATTCGTCCGTTCGCGCGACTTCTACTGCTCGCGACTTCTACTGCTAATGTGGGGGTTAGCAGCTCGAAAAATGGAAAGTCCTAACAAAAACGAAGGCGGGTCGCTTTTTGGTGGGTTTCGCGCGACTGCCCTTGCGATAGATATGACCTTGTAGCGGCCAAATGCCTGGGGGAGATAATGGAGCGAAGGTATTTCTCGTGGGACGGTGTGGTCATTGTCATTGGCGTTGCTCTGATAACGATAGCGGCAGGTTATTTAGGGCAGTGGTTTGGAGGGAGTTTCACATTCGACGCCAAAGCGACGGACAATCTCCTTGCACGACTGCAGCAAATGGGACTTCTTACAGTGGTCATCGAGCGGGTCGTCGAGGTCTATCTCAGCGCGAGCAACCAAAACGGGCCGGATCGTCATGATCCAAACGACACTTCAGATGCCGATGCATCGCAGCCGGCAGCCATGGCATCACTGGCCTTGGGAGTTCTGATGGCTGTCGCCGGCGTCCGCGTTCTAAGTGCGCTCGGCCAGGCTCCAGGCGAAAACTATTCAATTACGCGACTGATCTGGAACGGCGTCGACATCGTACTTTCAGGAGGCCTCCTCGCCGGTGGCTCCAAGATCATGCACGAGATCACCGAATCGATCATCGGCATGGTGAAGCGGGTCGATCCTAGCTCGATGTCGAACCCTGGAGGAGGTGCTGTTGAAACTCGGCAGAAATCTGCAGCTGATATTATGAAGCCGATGGATGCAGCGCCGGGCACCGTGAATTCCGATGCCCAGAGGATCATCGGTGCGTGCAAGAAGATATGGCCGGGCAATCACGCAGCTTGTAACTCATTTGCGATTTCCGTTGCCGGTGACGTAGGTGTGGGCTTGAACGGGCGTGCAGACGATATAGCCGATCAGATTAAAGAAAGTACTTGGATCCAATTAGCAGACGGGGTTGCCGCCCGAGATGCCGCAACTCAAGGCAAACTGGTAGTTGCAGCAATGAAGTCGGCTGATTTCAATCCTCCCCGTAGCGAGGGTCATGTGGCAATTGTTGTTCCTGGGCCGATGAATGCCGGCGGCTGGGCGCCTGCCGGTTATTGGGGAAGTACTGATCCGGACACCGCGGTCAAGGGCGGCAATGGGGATCCCATCAGTCTTTGCTGGCGTGTCTCAGACAAAGACAGCATCGGTTACGCTTCGCACGATATCTGAGTCGGCCCCGTAAGTGTTACGTGATTGCGGACCCTCGAAGCGCCGACCAATAGACACAGAGTTGAGAGGACAGAAGTCACTCAACCTTCGATGGACCGGCGCTAGCGTTATCGGGCGACCGCAAGCACCTACCGAATGAGGGATGGGTGAATGGCACTTCAAATTTCATCATTCACGGCCTTTCGCATATTTGGCACTTTTCAATGGCCGCCCATACCCGGACGCTTGACCGAACAGGATTGCGATGATGGCGCCGTCGAGATCCACTACGTCCTGCTGCCAACCGGCGACCACCTTGCGGCCTACCTGCGATGGCTGCCCCGCGGCGATGATCATGTTGTTTCGACTCCGTTCACGCCCGACCCAAGCAACACATTATTTATCCATTCGCTTTCCGCCGACGAGCTCGCTAATCGGTTCAAAACGGGTGACGAGGTTGTCCTGAGACTCGACAACCCAACCGGGGCGGTAGTGGCGGCAGGCGAGCGGCTGCTGTTCCGTGGAGCGCGCGTCTTCGACCAGTTCTCGCTCGACCCCGCGAACAACTGTGCCGGTCCGACGGCAGATCCGACTCCTGATCTGCGATGGGTCCTCGCCAGTTCATACCAAGAGCGAAATCACACGTTCTACAGCGAAATCGTCGTAGGGCGTGAAACGGATGCTCCTAAGACTAGTGGATGTAGCATCCGATTCAACTTGGCACTGCCGACACTGGTCCCCCAGCGGGTGCTTGACGGCGAGCCTGTCAAGGCCACATCGTTCAGCGTCAACTACGCGTCCGTCATCCCCGCTGATAGCAGCCGCAGGACCGTCGCGATGACGAACTTCATGGCAGGTTCGAGCGCAACTGGCGCGGTTCACGATATCGAACTGGGCAATCTCGAAGGAACACTGGGAGATAATGCCCGGCTGGGCAGCTTCGGTTTATGCTGCGTCTCGGGGGATAAGAAAAAATTCATCAATTTCCCGCAAGGCAATTTCACCAAGGGAAACTACTGGTTAGATGATCAGAGAATCTTCATAGACCACGTGCTCAGTCGTCTCGCCGACGTAGGGCAGATGCCGCCCGACAAATTCATCTTTGCGCATACTCTCGAAGCAGGCATGGCAAGGGGTCGGGGCGAAATCTTTGACAGCATCAGGTTTCAATCAGCGCAACCTGGCGGCGACCGCACGACCATCATGCTGTTTCGCACCGGAATCTTGGGACAGTGGAACTGGGCGGACAAGCCCGGCGATATTCAGGTCGAGTTTGGCAAGTTTCTTTTTGTCAATCCTTTCCAGCCATCACAGCTCATCGAGACAGGAGCAAACAAGCTCTATGTCGAACTCGAGCTTATTTACACGCTTGCCTCGAAGGACATTTGGAACGTCGGGAGCTTCGATAATCCCACCAATCCCAAGGTCGTGGTTCGAGTGGGGTTCTCGAGTTCAATAGATGAGCAAGCCGGATCGACAAATCTCGGGACTCCACCAGCAGCAACGAAGGCAAGGATTACAATCAGCGATCTGTTCGGCGATGCCATCCATAGCATGCGCCTGACACGAATCGGCTTGCGGAATACCGAGGCGCCTCTGCCACAATCTGCGTTGCCGGACGTCAATATAGAATCAGCTGACAACATCCGATTTTCTCTGACCGGCACTATCCCGGCGAGTTTCGACAGAACCGGAGCCCTCGACTGGGGGAAGCGTCCGGCAAGGGGTAATCCATGGGCTGGTTTAAGCCCACGGCTGTCGGTGTGGCCTGATGGACGCCTATTCGATAGCGAGCGCCGCAACAATTTCGATCCAATCGGCACCTTTAGCGTGCAGGTCGCGCCGTATTCACTTACCTACAGTTCCAACGGCGGCAGCGTGACGCCACTCCCCGTCACGGTAACGGCGGATCCAGCTGCACCAAACGGAATTTCCAACGAATTCTGCCAGTTTCGAGTTTCGCCGTCAGGAGGCAGCGCGCTGCTGATGGGCCGGCTGGGAGGACTGGAGTTCACAAGCACCTCCGGAATCAAAAACGACGAAACATCATCCGACTACAGTTACTGGCGTTTCGGCCCGCGAGCGGCGATCACAGATCAAAGTGAGCCGTCCACTTCGTACAGCGCAACGCAGGTCGACTTACGGCTTCGTTTAGCAATTGACCTTGTTGCGCCAGTTGGGGTCGACATACCAAGATCGGATCGCAGCGGCCGTGCGCGGCCGCTCTTGATCCCAGTGGGGGCGCCGACCGGGCCTTTGGCTGCGAGCTCGCCATCCTACGTTCTCGACCTTCGCGAGACGGTCTCAGCCGATGCAGACCGCCAACTTACGGCGCAACTGCTCGTCATGACACCGGGGACGAATTCCACGATAGGTAGGGGTTCCTACGTGGTGATCGGCGAGGCTCCCTTCAGTATCACCAAATTCCGATCGCAGTCGCTAAGCGATCGTGGAGGGCCGGACAATGACTATGTTGCGACGTTCGACAGCGACACGCGCGAATGGCAGTTCAAGCGCGTTGCCAACTTCTATCACTACGAGCTTCCTCCTCAGGCAGTCGGCGAAAGCATGGATAAGCCCCGCCGACTCGATATCCTTGATAGTGACGAGACGTCTAAAAAGATCGTTCAGCGGGCGGCAGAGCCAACGACCGACAATGTGCTCCATCGCCGCGCCGTGGAATTTCGCTTAACGCCATCTGCCGAGCTATGGATCCAGCCTAGCGATGTCGAGCGCAACTACTTCCTGCCTGAATCTGCAAGCTACGAAATCTTCCGGCAGACGGGCGCCTATGGCTTGGGGGCGGCGTTGCAGTCGCTGCGTGGCGAGTTCCTGTATGGCTTGACTGTAGGCGTCGACACCACTCGCGAAATAGGCCCCGCTAGGGGTGCGCGCGTCGCAGAAATCGAGGCCCTTATTGGACTGCCACCCGGGGAACCAAGAGCATCTAATCCGGACCCCGGCATCACTGGCCGGTGGCGATCTCTGAGCGCCGCGATCGCTCGGCGTCCCGAGCGTCTCGAGATCTGGAACCGCGATTTTGACGGCGCGAGCAATTTCTCGCCTACACAATTTGGGCCGGGCGTCACTTTTGCCCTGCGGTCGACTGCTGTACACAGCGAAGCTCTGGAAAACCCAGACCCCAACAGCAAGCCGTGGCCTCAAGGCCCAGGTATTCCACGCATCAGCTCGCACGGACTGGCGGGCGGTGCGCTTTGGCCGATCGAGTCGGCGAATCTTTATCGGCTGCTTCTGCGGTCTCCCGGTTCGGATGGAGGCACGATCTCCCGCATTGCTCTGTCGCCAGGTGGCGGCGATGCGGACCAAAAGGCGTTGTTTCTTAATCGCCAGGTCTCTATCAATTCGGAAACTCGCAATGGCTTCGTGCAGCGTCATAAGGTCGAGGTGATTGGCCGGATCGGTGCGCACTGGCACCGCGCCAAACACGTCATTGTTTATGAGCGCACTGCAAGTCCCTCGGCACAATTCGCGCCAGAGTCAACCGATCCTGGGTACCTGAAAGCCTCACGCTATCCATCACGGCGGCCGGTGCTGAGGAAGGTAAGCGAGTACATCGAACTATTGCAGCCGGAGAGGTTCTATCCGGATTTTCCCGTGGCTAGCGCAGCGAGCAGCGGCTTCTTGTCGTCGATCAGACACAACCACAAGACCATCAACGTTGACAGCGCTTGGAGCGAGGAAGTCGGCGACTATGGCTGGCGGATACCGTTGTGGAACCCCGATGCCGCCTCAAAGCGGCCGCAGGTCTATCCCCGCCCCGACGTAAGCTTCATCGCCCATTCCGAAGGCGACGGTGATCAACCGCTCGGCGCACAGGAGTGCACGAACCCCGAGAATATCTACTTCTTCGCCGATTTCGCCACGGGGGGGGACGACACCGACGCATGGCCTTCGCGTGTCGGCATAGACTTCACGGCGCTCGCTGTTCCGACATTTGGGCAACAGCCTCCGCTTGGCGATTTCTCCAACGCCGACGGCAACACACGTCAGGGTAATGTTCTTCGCATTCCTCGCGGGCACGGCCGGTTCACTTGGCGATTAGCGCCACCCGCTAGAAAGACTGCGATAAATAGTGGGCGTGCCGGGCAGTCCATCTATGCTGGCGTAGAATCGGTCACGTTCATGCGCTCCAATCCCGTCATCGGGAGCGCCTTCGAATCCACGCTCACGCAGATTCAAAGGGACGCCGATACGCACGCAGCTGCCCCGCCCGCGAACAAGCTGCCGATCTGGTTGCCAGACCGCTCTGCACCGACACAGCTCGCAGACCTTGGTCAGGCTCTGAAAGATTATCGCACCGCCGCGGCGGGAGGCGATTCAAGCGCGACGACGACAGCCGCTACCAAATATCTCGCGGAGCTGCAGAACTTCAAGGCACGACTGAATACGGATATCAGGCCATATGTGCAGGATGCACAGAATGGGCTGCAGAACCTCAATAGTCTCTCGAAGATGGCCCAGGGCCTGCCCTCGCGCTGTGAAAAACTCGCTGACGATCTGGTCGGCTCCCTCCAGCGAAAGCAGATGGAGATCCTTGAGAGAATCAACAGCTGTGAGAACTATGCCTATAGCCTCGTCCAGAGGGTCGCGAATTTCTCCATTGACCAGCTAAAGGAAAATCTGAACGACCAGATAAAGCGCGAGATCGATGCCGCGTTCCCCGATGGCGGGTCAGATAGGCTCAATCTCGGGCAAAGCCTAGAGAAGGCGCGCAATGTCATCCGGGACTTTCAGAGCGACATATCAGCCGTCCACCAGGGGCTGCAGGCAAGGCTTGGGAAAATTCGGAACGCTTACGATGACGGCAAGCCGTGGTCGCCCGAACGCCTGAAGCTTTTTCTGGGCAAGATAGAGGCCGAACGTGCCGGTATACTCGCCGACGTTCATTCTGCGATCGCCGAAGCGCAGATGCGACTCGCGACCGAGCTCGACGACATTTCCAGCAAGGTCGGCGCTGTTCTATCGGAAGCCGTCGCGATGCTCGACGCCGATGACTCCCCCCTCAAGGCCAAGCTCGCGGGGATTGACGCTTTCCTGCGACGCACTCTCGAGACGGTGATCGATCACATCAATCTTCTGATAGCAGGCACCTCGTTCACCGATGCTGGAACGACATTGTCCAACCTTGCGGCACGATATCCAGCCGAGGCGCAATCACTCAACGATGCGCGTGCTTTTGTGGTGTCCCTGCAGGCGGTCCTACCGAGCGTCCGCGATGATCTAACTCACATTCAGAGCTCGCTTCACTCCGACATTGCCGCCCTATGTGTTGATGTTTCGAAGGCCATCTCCAAAGTTAAGCCAGGCCTGCTGGCCCTAAGCGACCTGGTATCAAAATTGACCGCGATCTCCACTTCAGCGCTGAGCCAGGGGGCTGCCGACCTGAAGAAGGCGGTCGACGACCTTTCAGAGAAAATCAATCAGTCCATCACGTCCGCAGTGTCAAGCTTCGTCTCCATTGGAACTGCAGTTAATGGCATCATATTGGGCGCTTTATCGTGCGTATCCGGGGTAATCGAAAGCGAGGTAATCGGTCGCGTCGACGCCATGCTTCAGTTGGCATCCGACACCGCCGGAAAGGTTACACTGAAGTTCACAGCGATCACCGATGCGTTTAGTCCGACGAAGCTGAAAACCCTTCTCCACTCTGGCTTCGTACAACCACTGATTGACGGCACGTTTGGACCGCTGGGCCATACTATTGACTTGAACCTCCCAAGCAATGTCGAGTGGCTGAACTCCGCAATCAGCGGGATGAGTGACACTGCTGCTGTGAAATTTAAGGATTTCGTTGACAAGGACGTAGACCAGATCACGTCGAGCCTTCTCCCACAATGTCGGACGTTAGGCTGCAGCCTCAGTGACATCGGCGCCGAAATGGCGGTCATTGGCAATACACTTGCGACCGATCTGCAAAGTCAAATCGATAAGTTGAACGGCATCATTGGCAAACCAGACGATTTGATTAAGCTTGCCGGTGACTTCGAGCGCGACGTTCGTACCATCAGCAACGATCTCGCATCGTCCTATACGCGCACGACTAACTATGCCGAAAAGGTCATCGATACCGTCGGCAATCTCGGCCACGGCGGACTTGCAGCGGCGCCCAGTAACATCCTGAAGCTCTACGCCGCGGTTGCGTCTGCGCCAGATCTTCCCAATCTCGACTTCGCTCGTAATCGCATCGGTTACTACTACGGAAAGCTGCAGAACGTCATCGACACCACGCCTGTCGAGGCATGGTTCGGTCGGCTGGGCGACGAGCTTAAAGCCATGGGCCTCAGCATGCCCTTCAGCCAGCTCAGCGATCGGATCTTGCCGGACGACCTTTCGGCATTCGACATCGGCCGGGTCCTCAAGAACTTCGGCGGCATCAAGTTCGACCAGCTATTCAACGGCTATAAGCTACCGAGCGGCGCGTCCGACGCCATCAAGGTCACCCATGCCTTCAATAAGAAGGCAGCCCGCGCATGGGTGCAGATCGACATAGACCTGCCGCTGCCGGATCGGCAGTCCCTGTTCACGGTAGGGCCGTTCCAACTCGACTTCGTAGGCGCTCACATGGTCGGCCAAGTCCATCTCGAGGCGAGCAAGGACAGCGACTCTATCGAGCAAACCGGCCAAGCAAGCGTCGCTACGGATATCGAGGCAGTGGTAGCTGGGCAGACCATGGTGTCCTTGCGCAAGATGACCCTCCACTATGAGAGATCATCTGGCCTGAGGATCGACTTCGACCCTAAGAACATTCGGCTCAACTCGGTCTTTCAGTTCGTGCAGGACACGCTCGGAAGTTTGTTCCCTGACGACATTGGCGGTCTGAAGATCATCAAACAGAACGGAATCCCCGTCGGCATCGAACACGATTTCTCGATGCCACCGATCGCTCTCATGTTCGGCACGAGCGGCGTTAGCAACATCCAGATCTCGAACTGTTTCTCGCTCATCGCCTTCCCCGATTTCCTCATCGCCGATCGCTTTTGCCTCAGCAAGCCGGAGATGCCTTTCCTTTTCTCCATCTTCGTGATTGGCGGTACGGGCTACATTACAGTCGACACCGAGTATCGGCCGTTCGACGCTGGCCAGGGCCTGATGGTGATGGTGGAGGCGGCCGCCGGCGGCTCCGCCGCGATCGGCTTTGCCTTCGGTCCGATCTCCGGGTCGGTGTTCATCGCACTTAGCGTGGCCCTTGGGTACCGTAAGGTCGTCGGAACCAATGCCGGTGGTGGTCTTACCATCGCGTTGGTGCTCGTTGTCGCAGGCAACGTAAGCGTCGCCGGCATCGTCACGGTCTACATTGGCCTGCAGCTTCGCTTGTCCTATCGCGACACTGGCCAGATCGATGCGGCAGGTACTCTCGTCGTTGAGATCAAGATCTCGAGCTTCTTCAAGCTCCGGGCCCGCGCCAACGCTCAGTACAAGCTACGTGACGGCCATTCGCAGACTACCACTTCGGCAAGCGTCGACGCCTCTCTGAGTGGTCCGGCCGACAGAGCTCAAAAGCTGCTGAGTCAGCGGGGTTAAAAATGACCAGACAGATTACCCTGACTACCCAATTCGAGCTGGGCAACAAGATTCCGCCGCCTGACAAGGATTATGCGTTGTCCCTTAATCTCGGATTCTCCTCCGAGACGATGCCTGATGACGGCGCACACCAGGACTTCAAGGAATTCCTCGGCAACGTAATGAACGCTCGGTTTTCTGTGTTTGAGTTCGCCGTAGACCATGCTCAAGCGATCACTTTCTGGAAGCCAAACATCATCCTGGATACAGCTCCTTTAGCCGTGCCGGCCGGACTTCCACTCGGGATCGATGCCTGGCTCGGGGATCGCCTCAACCCGAAGTGGTCAAAACCTTCCCCAGGCCAAGTGGTCCCAGGAGGCAACCCGCCGGAGACTACCGTCGTCGAACATCACGCCGTCGCCTCCACTCATTTACTGGCCGCCTCTGCAAACTGGAACGCGCCATTGCCACAAGTCGCCGGCCTTACTCGTTTGGGCCGCCTGACATCGCCGGCCGATTTTGACCCCCGTAGTCTGATAATCGTTCCTTGGTTCCCACCTGCCGTCGAGCCCGATTTGGCTTGGATCCAGGCGCACTTCAACAAGGTCACGGCCAATAACAGCCCGCAGCAGATCGATGTCGAAATCACGGGAATTGCCTGCGGTACTATGCCGGATGTAGTCTTGCGTACTCAGTCCGTGCAACTGCCAAAGCCCGAGGTCGGCAGTCTTGTCGACGAAGCCAGTGGATTCCTTCAAGTCAATCCGCGGGCCCGCGAATTATCGGCGGCGCTGACACGGATTAGGGAACAGTCGTCCTCGGTTCTTTGGGCCTATCCGGTCATCGCCGGCACAGACTTGAAACCCCGGGAGATGCCGGACGCAGGTAACCTCAAACGCGCAATCTGGCTCGGTATCACCGGCCTCGTCACGATGCTCGACCCTATCCTGATCGCATTGACGATGGGCGGTTCCAACACAAAGGAAGGGCCTTTTGTTTCAGCACTTATCGCCGCGCTCGAGGAAAAAAACGAGTCGGCTGCTAACAGCTTCAAAACCGACCTTGCGAATGCGCTGATCACCGACGCGATTCTGGCGCTATCTGAGAAAGCTCCCCACGATCTCGCGCCTGTACTCGCCAACCTCTTTAAGCTTGACCCCCTTCCGGACGCCAAACGAAAGGTCTTTGACGAAGCACCTGACCTCCTGCCGATGATCCTGACACTTTATGCCAAGTACAATTCGGGGAATGTCGATCAGGTTACGAGGCCCGATGCTAGTGGGCCGGCTATCTTCGACCTAACGACTGCGGCCACTAAATTCACGATGGGCCTCGAACGTCAGGTTCTCTCCGAGATCGCTCGGCTCGCCAGGATGGTCCAAGACGAGACGCTCGTCAACAACATGGTATCGGGTATAATCGCTAAGGCCGGCACCGACCCCGCTGAGATTGGCATCGACTCTACTTGGATCAGCAAACATCTGTCAGGGTCGGCGGGTTCCGCGCCGATCACTGAGTGCAAGCAAGCACTCGACGCTGCGACTCAGCATCTGTCCGGCATCTGGCTCGATGCCATTCGCCACGCTGTTGGCTTGGTATTCGAATCGACCCTTGTCTCGATCGCGAACGCAATCAAGCCCGGCGCTTGGGATGATCGCGATCTCCGGCAAGCACTGATCGACACGCCATGGTTCAGGCTTCGCGTGACTGCTCCTGCAGCGACACCACCGCCATTGGCGCCGCTGGCCGCTCTGGCGGCAACTTTGCATTGTGTTGACCGCGCATATCTTGATGCTGATGCCGAAACGATCCTGTCCAATGCACTCGACCATGCACGCGATGCCGCCAACGACGATCTGTTTCCCGGCACGAAAATCGCCCGGTTCATGCCCGAAACGCGGCCGCGCGATCTACCGATCCAGATTGACGTTGCCGTTGACACCGATAATCGCGACACCTTTCCGCTGCGTTTCAATGGTGTGAGCGTGCTCGTTCGCCGGGAACGGGAACCGTGGAGTTACGCTAATCTCGCGGAATTGACTCTGGCCTATCCTGCGGACGGCCTGCAGACCGTAGACAGGGCGATCCATCCGTTGCAATCGGTTCCGGTCGACGGCCAGCAGCAGATAGTCATCAACTATGCAGGCCTGCCCTTTGCTTCCAGCGCGTTCAGTGAAACGCATTTGCACGACGCCTATCCCAATCCTGACGATGATGAATCGCTGCAAACGTTCTATAAGGTGAACGATCCGACCATCGACCAAACAGTGACCCCTCATGACCGGCTCCTCCCGGCCCTGGCGTATGGATACACTTATTCCGTCGCCGCGCATGTGGTGACCAAGGGCGGCACGCTTCCAGTTACACTGCAACTCGACCCCGCCACGCCTTGGCTGCCGACCTTCACGCCCGACATTCCCGCTGGCACTGGCCGAAATTTCGAATGGACCGAGCCGTACCGGCGGACGACGTCGATCGGACGGGTCAGCCTAGTAGAAAAGCTCACTCCGGGTGCGGGCGGGAGGATCGGTAGGGCAATCGACGATACCGTTTCGTTGTCAAGCGATTTTCCGAAGGTGGTCCTTGCAGCTCCCGACAACTTGCCCGCGATGCTGGACCTGTTGCGCAATGCCGATGGCACCGGTGTCATCACCCTGCCCAAGACTACCGACGAAACATTCGAACTCCTGATAGACGACGTTTGGTGGTGGGGTCAGAGCGGCAGCGTCGCGATCGAGATATTGAACCAGCCCAATGCCGTGCCTGATGATGTCGGGGCGGCGAAGCTAGACCACGCGGTTGCCGCTCCGTTCGTCGGCGGATCAATCGCGCTACGGATATCGGTAACGGTCGACGGCGCTAAGCCTATACGTGTGTTCTCGCTGGGATTTGCTATCTCCGGCGATGCCCCACCTATCTTTGAAGAGGTGCTCAGAGTCGACGTCAACGATTCGGCGCCAACTCTTGGCGGCGCTGCGGCGGCGTGGCTTCGCCTGCGCGTTATGGGTCCTCGTTGCGCGATGTCCTTTGCCGATCCGACACACGACGTGCAGACCAACGATGCGACCTCGCGTCGCTTGGGCGCAAGTTTGGTCTTAGTAGCAAACAAACAAGACAATGCGTGGCTTCAGGGAGTTACGGATAACGTGTCGGCAATCCTGCAGTTTTCACGCGTGGGATTTCTCGACTTTGATCGCTGGTTCAGCAACAAGGCCCGGCAACAAGACCTGTTTCCCGAGATACCAAACAAGCCCAATACTGCAGATTCTCGGGCCAGGGCGTTTCATGCGCAGATAATGACAGCCTATATCGCTCGTACGAGCGACAGCGGCTTGGCACAGCTGATCGACGCCATGCCCGATCCAGCCGTAACAGGATTGCGCCTTGAGCTCGCAGCAGTCGACGGACTGTGCAAAAAACCATCGGAGATAGTGGCCACCGAGCCTCCTAATCCAGTTGTGCTTGCTGTGGTACCTTTGGGCACCGTCGTTAGCGCCTTGTCCGACAAACTAGGGCCGGCTGCCGGCCCATATGCGATCCTCCAAGGGCTATCCATGGCTGGCTCTGCAAACTTGGCGATAACCTGCGATGGTTCTGCTCTTTCTGTCACCGCCAGCGCTAACGTCGATTTAACCGAACCAAGCCGGGTCACGATCAACGTACCGAGCGGCATGACGGCTCGGCTTTCGGTGCAGGCAATGGTGCCAGACCTATATTTTGGTGACGTTCTGGCACTGGAGCTGGCCCAGCTCGCCGTCAGGCATGCTAACGGATTCTACTATTTTGAAGGGCCGGCGCTCACGATCGAAGGCATGTGCATGATGCCGGCCGAAATGGATGACGCCAGCGCGATCGATCTTGTCAGAGCGATGATCGAAGTCGTTCCGGCCGGGGAAGCACGCAGCTACGATCTCGTCGCACGGCCGCGCAGGATCGCCGATGAACGGCGCCAATGGATGTGGCGCCAGCTCGGTAGTGTCGAGGTCCGGACGCAACGTTGGCGCTTCATGGGCCGCCCGATTCATAATTGGATCGATCCAAAGAACGGCAAGTCATGGCCGAATCCCGCCAGGGACATAGAGCTCGTGACCCCTGGTCTTGCCGCATTCGAACGCGAGGCATTCTTCGACCGCGACGCAATCGATGCCGAGCTCAGGGTGCAGCAGTTGCAGCCGACTCCGCACGCTACGATATTGCAGTCCTTTCCATGGAATCTTCCCTCCGCAATGATGTTCCGTCATCGCGTCACGCTGCGCAGCCGCTATGTAGGAGCAATGCGATCCAGCGCAAACGGGACGCGAAAAGGTTATTCGCGCGACCCCCGCCCGGACAAGCCGGAAGACTGGATCAGAGGTGCCATTCTCGCCGACCGTACGCGCTTACAGCTCACGCGCCCGCAATTGCGAGCGCTCCTCCCCTTAACTACGACCCCCACCGAACAAGCTAACGATACGGTGGCGCCACCAGTAATGGCCATCCTCGAAGAGCATCCCTTTGCCTACGGGGGACTGGCCGACCGCATCAGCGCCGAGATCCGCACCGGATTCGGCTTTGGCTTTGAGGGGAGTAATGTGGTCCATGCCTTCGACACGCGCAAAGAGTTCGGGCCCGATCCCCGTCTCAGTTACTGGCCTACACCTGATCAAGAAGCGCAAGGACTGACACTGGAATCAGAGGGTCCCATCGGTCTTACCTTCGATACCCCAACTTCGGCGGCCCCGGCCTTCGCCAACACTGCCTTTCTGCTTCGCCCCCAGCTGGCCACAGATGACAGCCCAGCGAGCCGCACCTACGAGGAGCATTTCGTCAGCGTCGCGTTACGGCGTTACCTGGATCCTCTCTGGCTTCCAGGGGGAGGCAGCATGCCCTCGTTGTCCGAGCCTTGTTGGGTGGAGATTGGAGACGCCGCCACGATGGCCGTGGCCGGCGGATCCGAGCCCTTGACTGTTTTAGGGATCGACAAGGACCATGACATCTGGACTGCGCGTGTTAATTCCCACGCTGTCGATCCAATGCCTCCTCCCGTACCCTCAGCGCCCATAGTCATGATGTTGCTCGCTCGCGCGTCGACAGACCTCGTTAAGCGACTTGCGATCTTGCACCTACCCCTTGAGGAGGGTCGCGCATCCCTGACGCTGTTCGCTTTGCGCGGCGAGCCATCGGATGCCTTGTCCAAAGGCCGGTTGGCTAATATCGCCGCGGGTGACAACAACTTGCCGCGCGTCCTAGCGAGCTTCGAATGGAAGATTCCAGACGGTAGCAGCGACTTAGTATTCGGCCCGATGTTCGCTTGCTACCCAACGTCGGCCAGTCCGACGACGCAGATGAATTGGACACGGACGGGCCGCTCCTTCGACTTCGTCGATGCGTATGATCAAGATAGCAACCAGCGCCGGATGGACGTCACCACACTCGATGTCGTACCGGCTCATAGCAACTCTGGCGCCCTGAATTTCGTAGACCGATTTACCAATTATGTTCTCCATATTTATTTCAAGGTAGAAAGCAATCCGCTGTACGTGCATCGGCATCTGGCCATCTTAAGCACGGTCAAAGCCCCCGGTATCGGCCGACTCGTCGAAGTCTATGACGCCGCAGTACGAATCCTAGGGAACGATGTGCCGATCGATCCCGCGGGAAAGTACGCGATCCGGATCCTTTCCTTCGAGACGCCGGCGCGCCCCGTCGTTATGAACTTCAACGATTTGCCTGAGATGTCCTTCGCCAGGTTCGATGTCGATTCGATCCTCGGCGACAAATATGTTGGTTCGGTGCCGCCACGTGGACTGAACTTCACGTTTCGGCCACTCGGTGATTCGTCCGGTGACGTCTCCTGCAAGTCCTTGACGTTCACGCTCAAGTACTCCACTCCGAGCAATCAAACGGTAAACCAGAGCTTTACGATCGATTCGAGTCTCCTTATCGGCGGCAAGGCGCCTCTTCACGCTGTGCACTTTTCGATCTGCGACAAACAAATAAATTGGAGGTGCGTTTTCACGGATGGCAGCCGGCTTGATAACCCACCCATTGGCATCCAAGACGCGATTTGCCTCAGCAATAGCCACACCGTAACGATAACCCCGACCATCGGCATGACTAATCCACGTGAGTACTGGGCCGACATCTCGATGCTCACCTCGACCGACGGTAATCTCACGAACTTTTCGTGGGATTGGCTTTTCACCGGGGGCGACCTAGAAGCTTCGGCAGCGGTAACGCCCATTCACTTGATGACAATCGCCGAGGCCGAGGGGCGTATCATTTCGATATCACCGCCCATTCCGGTCGCCGCCGCGAAATGATAGCGTCCCGTCTCTTTCGCTACGGCTTGGCCCATCACGATGCAGGCCAACCGCAGTAATGCAGGCCGAGCGTCTCAAGACGCGTGCTCAACAGAGGTTTTCGGCTGAGATTATGATCGACAGTTACCAATGGTGTAAGGCCTTTTTTGTCCAAAGAGCATCCGAAGGATTGCCCAAGCTGCAGCGCTTTGATGCGGACTCGGCTTCCTGTTTCGAAAGGAAATTGTTTTTTGGCTGCAAACGCTTCTGACGAGGAAAAAGAAGGAGGTTGCGACTCTCCTGTTCCAGCACCAAATACTAAGTCGCATCGGCGATGTATTCTCTTCGTTTGTCTCGCTCGGAACACCGGAGAACACGATCGCGTAACCCTGCCACACCTTCGAAGATAGACAGCACGGCCGAAATGGTTTCGTGAGCGTTCGCCGAAACCAAGCAGAAGCGCCAATGTTGCGGAGCCTGCTCGAATGAATCGATGCCCAGTAAAACGACACAAGCTACGGTGGGCCCGGAAGGGTTCATCGTGAACCCAAAATCATGGTTCGTAGCTCCCATACCAACCTTTAGATAGTGGCTTCGCCAAACCCGGCTCTTTAAAAGGCTGCCCTCTCGATCTCACCAAATATCGAAATCGGAGCGTTTGATCGTCTTCAATTAAAACACTGAGCCTCCCGGAACCTGGTGCTCCGGCTCGCTTGGCCGTATCGGCTCGCGATTTCATTTTCGCTTACAGTTCCTTTCCTAAAGCGAGTACTTTCATATGACTCAACAATTTGTTGAGTATTGTAGCTTCAACAAGATGTGCATCTAGAAAACTTCCCGATTAAGGAGACATGATCTCATTTTGATCACACTGAAGCTGGTATGGAACCGAACTGACCATTAGCATCATCGGGATCGACTGAAAGGCCAGCCACCACAATAGGCATCCCCTGCCTGATCGACCAACTGCTGTAAGTGTCGTGACCTCTCCATCCGGTCGATTGGGCCAACCAGCCCCATTTTGCGAAACCAGCCGCTGTGATTACTCCGCAGGTCGCCCCCGAGCCATATACTCCGGCAATATACGAAGTGCCAGAACCTGCTGCAAAGGTCCTCAACGCATCAACGACGCCGTTGAAATACTGCGTGATGACGCCGTCAATATCACCCGTCGAAGCATCGTAGTCGACGGCGAAATAGAGGGCAGTCTCCGCGGGGGCGCCTATCAAAGAAGCTTGTTGCGCCGCGCGGGTACCATCCGCTTGTCCCCGACCAAACGAAAAGTAATTAGCGGCGGTGGGCGCATCTTCGTAAACCAGTACTAATTCTAAACCGGCCGCCCCAATAGCCGCCGCCTCACTTGCCCCAACTACCTTCCAATGCGACTGACTCAAATAACGTGCGACAAAATCATAACTGCTTGCTTTAATAGCGCCGGCCTTCTGGGTAACGTCCTGAGTAGTATCGAAACCTCTCGGCATATGTTCCCCCAACTACGGTCCAGATTTAAGTGTTGTGGACTTGTGAGCTGTTTCCTCTTATAGGAGCATGAGCCGTTAAGGGGCTCTACTCGATGGAAGGCTCATCGCTAAATGTAGAGATCTGCCACCGTCAGACCGTTAAGCCACTTTTGGAAAACTGTCAAGCGGATATTTATCTATTAACAATCACTGCTTTACTCAGGACATTATTAGCGCCAGACCAGCACAGCCTTTTGCTCCCTGAAAACGACGAGCGTGACCAAACTCTTGGCGGGGACGACAATTGGAAACTTTTATCAGTTTCTAAACAGCAATTTGACTTTCTGCCATGCCAGTACGAGCTTCGCTGCGAGCGCGCTTGCAAGCCGTCAATCCTTGCCGATGCTCATCAACCCCGCCCTCAAAACCGCAGGTGTGCCAGTTGATTCCCAGACCAAAGAGGCTTTGATAGCGTTATCGATATCATCGGTGGCCTCGCGATTTGTTTCGCTATGGATCCAGATCAATTGATCATTTCGGCAACGCGGCTGGGTCGAAGGGAGAATGCATCTGCAGCGAACCCAGGCCCATCGACCTCGGCGCCGCAGCGGCTGACTGAGGTCATAAATCGAGCATCCTCGAAGAAGGTTCGTTTGCACATTCTTTTAGCCCAAGATCTGTCACAGAGAGAAATCCGTGTCGATCTGACGGGTTCCGGCGCCGCATCCACCTGCAGATAACCCCGGTACCCGGCCGGCATCTTCAGCGGCCCGTCCCGATTACGCGACCGGGTGAAGGCTTACACCACCTCGCCCAGCTCACCCCGATACACCCACAGTTGCTCGGAACAAATCGTCGCGCTGCTGAAACAAGCCGAATTGTGTCTGCCGGTCGCCGACCCCGCCAGGTCGGCATCTCGGAGCAAACCTTCTGTCGCTGGAAAAAGGAATATGCGGGTCTTGGCGTTACCAAATTCAGGCTCCTGCCAGCTCTTTACTAGCGACAGATCAACCTGGAAGTTCTCGCCTAGTTCGCCCCGTATGCGTCTGTATGTCAGGCACCCGCCATAGCTGCCGGGCCGGCGGACGGGGAGGTGGGCGCGCCGAGTGTTTCCGCGATCCGCTGGGCCTTGGCCAGAATGACGCTCCATTTCAAGTTGCCCGGATCCCAGTGCGTATCGGGGCTAGGGCAATCTCCGTGCCCAAACCAACCCGCTTCCTTGCCGAATTTGCCCGAGGCGCGATGCGGATTATCGCCGGCTTTGCCGAAGTCGCCATCAGCCCACAGACGATGGAGCGGGATGCCGTATTCACGGAGACAAACCGCTATCAAAGACGCCAGAGCCTCGACAGTCTCGTCGTCGGGAAGCCACGGCTGTTCCTTGGAGTATCCGACGATCTCAATCTGTACGATTGCCTGGTTATTGTGCGCCTTCAGGGCCGCGCCGATCGTTCCGACCTGCACGAGCTGAGCGATTCGGACCTTCTGTGCATCGGCGTCGAACCCTAGCATGAACTGCGGGGCGAAGTGCTGCTTGAAAATTGCTAGACTGCCCGCCCATCCGCCTTCAGTTGTATGCAGGACGCCCGTACGTGGGCCATCTAGGAGCACGGAACCATTGAAGTGTGGAATGCCCCCGATATGCGCGATCGGAAATTTTCCTGCTTGATCCAGCCACGGCCTCACCGAATTCGCCATGTCTCGTCCTCCCCGACGAATCAGAGCAAGTCAACCTTTAGTAGAATAAGTCCCTGCTCGTCAGAAATGCAATCCGTACGTGCTCCTGTGAGGATCTCACGACCATAGAAAGTTAGAAGCTGCGAAAGGGAAAGGGTCCTCATAGAACAGAAAGTCGTGTTCTCATGTCCATAGCATCATGTATTCTTTGAGGACACGATTGTCCGGACACCGATGGTTCCGATTCGACAATGTCGGGCCGTTCGCACGCGCTCTTGGGATACAAAGCGTTCGAACTGCCACTTCGCCTTGACCGATCGACCGCGCTGGTGCCCAGCACATAGTGGAAGACGCCGTTGATCAATATATGTAGCAAGTGCACGAGAGGAGCGTTCCGCCGCCTCTTGCAAGGTCTCCGCTTCCACTGTCGCCTTTCGAAGTTTGAGTTCTTCGTGCAAAAGCTTTCCTATCGCGTCGTCATTAACTTCTAAGACGGAGCGGGCGATGTCTCGGCTGCGCTTCGCCACTGAAAGCACGAACTTAACAGCTGGCGCAACTGCGGTGGCGGTGGCTCCGATCGAAACCATAGCTCCAAGGATGTTGTCCACTGGGATAACATGCTGGCCTATCCAGGGCAGAAGAGATAGAAATATCGCGACCCCAATCCCGACCAATGCTATTGCCAGACGCTTTCGAGAGGTTGTTCCCAGCACTCGCAGCACCGCGCGGATCTCTGTGAAAACATTAGTTGAATCGCGAACGACCTTAAGGAATATCTCGATCGACTTGCTTGCATCTTTGCCTCTGGTGTTCAAACCGAGCGCCCTAAGTGTTGGTTTCTGAGCCTCATATTCGTCGCCCAGAGCTTCCACTATTGACTGCCGAGTTTCTCTCCTGGAGCATTGCGCGCCACCTTAGCTGCGCCGTCGCGACTCTTTTGGGCTTGCAAGAGCTGCTTACTACCTTCGGCGGCCGCTTGGCGGTTCGCCTCGACTTCCGCCGACAAGGCATGGACATGTAGATTCACTCGCTCGACGAGCCCGGCATGACGAACCGTGCTCGAGCGATCCCACCCGCTGGCGCGGAGCTGATCGAAAAACTCTGCAGTCAAACTTGCCCAAAGATTGGCATCAACGCCAGGCGTTAAAACGAATCTGAACCACATGGCGAACAAAAGAGGCTTGGCCCTGTTTGAACGTCGGGCTTTTCGGTCGATTAGCCTGTAGTTCCGTAATCCGTTTAATCTCGTTATCGATTCGGTCCACATAAGGTTGACTTGCCCGAACCCCAGCCGCCGAAGATGGCGATGGCGAGTGGGGTCGTACCTTGGAGGCAAATGAGTCGGGCCAGGGCACGGACGTCGCCTGAAGTATCAAGAAGATCATCGCCGTTTGCGGCGGTCGCTGCTGAAAATCATCACGCCATCCACCGCCGACGACACCACATTTCTGACGACCGACTCCGCTATAGCCCTCAGGCGTTCAAGCGCTTCGTCAGTAACTTCCGCAGTAGTCGCAATCGTCGCTTCGAATTTCTCGCTGCGTGCAAAGCCGGACATTCGCATAGCTTCCGAAATCGCTGCGAGACTCTGATGATCGGTGAGCCCTCCACCACCCGTACCCATCAGTGGCACCCAAATACTGCGGACATTTTGAAGTTCGTTAGACAGAAGAGCCGCTGCCAAATTACGAGTTAATGCGGTCGCGACCTTCTACATTGAGACGGTAACGACAAAGCAAATTTTATTCTCTCCGCCGGGGACGAAATGAAATCCCGAGATAAGATCCTTTGCGCTTAGGATTACATTATCTGGAAGCCCCAATTCAGATAAGATCTCGCTCTTCAACGCACCGGTAGAACCATCAGCGCTAGTGGAAAGGAATATTACATCGCCAATCGATCGGCATCCCGCTCGACTCGTACGGTAGCCAGCCATAAGGAACTTTCGCCCATGGTCCTCACCATCCCTTCAAGCACAGTCAGTTAGTCTTAGGATATTAAAACAATGTCGCTCCGGTCCGTTTTCGGGTCAGGCATTGTGTCCCAGGAGATGCAGCACCGTCTTCCACTGAAACATTTCCTCTCGAGTCGGGGTCTGGCGGCGAATGCGTCAACGAGCAAGCTCTATCTCAGGAGTTGTACGTGGCTTCGCGAGCGCGGACGCCCTGTCGAGCGGCATTGGCACTCGGATCGACCGCTTGGCAGCTGGAAAATGAGGTAGCTTAAGAAGTTCTCGGTGATTTTGGTCAACGAACAGGATCTCTGCTAAGCTCGGCTCCTCGCTCCTGCAATTGGGCGCATGCCGCCAGAGGCCGCACCATCCTCGCTCACTATGTCCAACATCTGCTGGGGAGGAAAATATAGTCGTTCGGAGCCATCACTAAGTTCAAAGCTCCGACTTCGGAAAGCGTGCTTTTCGAATCCGAAAGCACAAAAGCCGAATGGTCGCGTTCTTTCATCCCAGTGTAGTGCTCCCCTGATATCAAGCCACGAGTTGGGGATGTAGCGCGCGAAACTAACGCGGGCTGCGATATCCGAGTGCCTGGTGAGGACGCCCGGCGTTGTACCATTCGATCCACTTAGCAATGGCGGTGCGAGCTTCGGTAAAGCTGCCGAAGTTATGCAGCCAGACGCACTCTTCCTTGAGACTACGAAAGAAGCGCTCGACGAGGCCGTTCTGCTCTGGCGTATAGGGTGTAATGAACTCCTGGCGCAACCGGTAATCGCGGCAAGCGGCGCGAAAACGCCGGCTCTGGAAGATGAGTCCATAGTACATCAGGAAGGGGTCATGGCCGGGGATTGAAACTCCTGAGATGGTTGAGGTGCAAGCCAAAACCTTCGGGAGGATCTCCAGCCATGACCAAGACCGACAGTACGCCGGGGAGTGTAACTTTG
>Ga0302325_10007146_pt1 | contig 24876 bp, 21 predicted proteins | sample Palsa_T0_2_FD_201948 | JGI IMG/M metagenome (GOLD analysis project Ga0302325, IMG submission 201948) | Peat permafrost microbial communities from Stordalen Mire near Abisko, Sweden - Palsa_T0_2 | ecosystem: Environmental > Terrestrial > Soil > Palsa > Peat permafrost | place: Sweden: Abisko... | reverse complement strand
GATCGTGATCGGGCCATTGAGATTCTTGACCGAGAAGCTGCCGGTGAGAATGCGCCACACCGCACGCGCCTGAAAACTAGTGAGCGTCCACGCTTCGATTCCGGCGTGTTCCACCGACTGCAGAGGATCAAGGCTCACATGGCGCACGAATTCAGGCGGGAGAGTTATGAGCGCGGGAGGATCAACGTGGATGCGCCCGATCAGCTTGCCCTTCTCCGTCTGGCCCACGATCGCCACACGCGTGGCGTACTCGGTGCCGCCGCGCCGGTAATGAATCGAGGCACTCTCGTTCGGATGTGCGTTGATGCGGCTGACCAGATTGGTCCAGCCTGTGATCGGCTCGGCATTGAAGCTCACGATCTCATCGCCGCTTCTGAGACCCGCCTGCGCCGCAGGTCCACCGCTTTCGACGCTGCCCAGAATCGCCGGCTCCGGCGGCTCGACCCAGGCAAAGCCGATCCCGCTCAACAGCGCCATCGGCTCCGACAGTGTGCGCCGCTCTGTGGCGCTGCCCAGATCGATCGAAGCGCTGCGCACCAGGCCATCACTGCCACGCACCTGCAGCTCGACCGGGCGATCCTCACTCAGATCATCGAGCAGCCCAATGACCACCGGTCGCTGCCCTTCGACGGCGTGGCCGTTGATCGCGACAATCTCATCGCCCGTGCGCAGGCCGGCACGCGCTGCCGGCGAGCCGCTCGTAACCTCGCCCACCAGCGGCCGCAGATCGCTTATGCCCTTGGCCATGAACAGGCCCGAGAGCACCACGATCGCAAAAATGAAATTGAAGGCGGGACCCGCCAGCAGCACCAGGATGCGCTGCCAGTGCGGGCGGCGGGTAAAGGCGCCCGCGAGCTCGGCCTCCGGGACCGGCCCCTCGCGCTCATCCAGCAGCTTGACGTAGCCGCCGAATGGCAGGGCACTCAACCAGTACTCGGTGCCATCGGCCGCTACACGTCGCCACAGCGGTGGGCCAAATCCAACCGAAAAGCGCGTGACCTTGAACCCTAAGCGCCGGGCCACCCAGAAGTGCCCGAACTCATGCACCGTCACCAGCAGGAAGATGGCAACCAGGAAGGCCAGCAGGTTTTGAATCACGGTCAGCATGCCTAGCGCGCGCCCTGCCGTTCCGCAAGCGGTCCGGCGATGATCTGCCGTGCACAGGCGCGCGCCTCGGCATCGGCCGCCAGTACGGAGGAGAGATCGGCCATGTCACCGCCCTTAAAACTATTCATCACTGATTCAATGACCGCCGGAATATCCCCAAAGTTCAACCGTTTGTCGAGGAAAGCCGCGACAGCCTCCTCGTCGGCGGCATTCAGCCACAATGGCGCCAGTCCGCCGCTCCGGGCCGCCTCGGCCGCGAGCCTCAGGCAGGGAAAGCGCTCCGGGTCCGGGGCCTGGAAGTCGAGCCGGGCGGCCTGGATCAGATCCAGAAATTCTACACCGGAGCCGATGCGCTCGGGCCAACCCAGCGCCTGGGCGATCGGGGTGCGCATATCCGGGCTTCCCAGCTGCGCCAGCAGCGAGCCATCCTCGTACTCGACCAGGGAGTGCACCAGGCTTTGTGGGTGTACAACAACACCGATCTGATCCGGGTGCAGGCCAAAGAGCACCGCCGCTTCGATGCACTCCAGGCCCTTGTTCATCAGTGTCGCAGAATCGACCGAGATCTTGCGACCCATTTTCCAGCGCGGATGGGCGCAGGCCTGCTCCGGGCTCGCCTTCGCGATCGCCTCGCTCGACCAGGCTAGGAACGGGCCGCCAGAGGCAGTCAGCAGCACCCGGCGCACGCCGCGCGGCGCCTCCCCGGGCCGGGCATCGGCGGGCAGGCACTGGAAGATCGCATTGTGTTCGCTGTCGATCGGGATCAGCGTGGCGCCACCAGCGCGCACGGCGGCCATCAGCAACGGACCGGCCATGACGGCCGATTCCTTGTTGGCCAGCAGCAGGCGCTTGCCACTGGCGGCCGCCGCCAGCGTCGAGGGGAGCCCCGCCGCGCCACTGATCGCTGCCATGACGATCTCGGCGCGCGGATCGCGCGCCAGGATCTCGAGTGCCTCGGGCCCTTCGAGTACCTCAGTCGGGCAGCCGGCGGCGCGCAGGCGTACGCGCAGCACCCGCGCCGCGGCCGGATCGGCCAGCGCTGCCAGTGCCGGTCGGTGCTGCAGGCACTGCTCGGCCAGTTGTTCGGCATTGCTACGCGCCGCCAGCGCCACGATCCTGAAGCGCTCGGGGTGCCGCGCGAGTACATCGAGCGTGCTCACCCCGACACTGCCGGTCGCACCCAGTACCGCGACCCCCTTCATGGCCCCACCCCGAGCCACAGCAGCCCCAGGGCAATGATCGGTGCCGCGGCGGTGACGCTGTCGATGCGATCAAGCACGCCGCCGTGGCCCGGGAAGATGCGGCCGCTGTCCTTGAGGCCACTGGAGCGCTTGAGCAGGCTCTCCAGCAGATCACCGACGATCGAGAAGCCGGCTGCCGCCAGACACAGCGGCACGAAAACGCCGAGCGGCTGGTGAAACCACAGGCCGCCGGCCACGCCCAGCACAGCCGCCAGCGCCACCCCGCCGAACACGCCTTCCCAGGTTTTGCCGGGGGAGATGCTCGGCGCGAGCTTCACGCGTCCGAAGCGGTGCCCGGCAAAGTAGGCCCCGGTATCGCAGCCAAAGGCGAGTGCCAGAATAAAGAGCGTCCACTGCGCGCCGCGCGGCCAGTAGGCATCGATGCGCACCAGCACCAGCCAGGTGGGCACCAGTACGAACAGCCCGGCAAGCGCTGCGATCAGCGCGGGCACACGCTTCGAGCCATAGGCGATCCACAACAGGGCCATGCACCACCACACGAGCGATGCCAGCAGCATCAGGCGAAACTGGGCACTCGGCAGATCCTGGCCGAAGTAGCACAGCGCCGCGACCAGCAGCACGTAGCCGATGCGCATCGCGCGCTGGCCGCCGATGAAGTTAGACCACTCGAGTGCCCCGAGCAGCACGATCACGCTCAGCAAGACACGCGCGACCGGCGGCCCGCCGTAAAGAAAGCCTGCGATGCAGATGAGCGCGAGGCCGAGCGCGGTGAGGATGCGGGTACGTAACATGGCGGCGCTCAGTGAGCCTGAGGCTGCGCGTCAGTCAGGCCAAAGCGGCGCGAGCGCCCGGCGTAGGCCTCGAGCGCCTGGCCGAAGGCCTGGCTATCAAAGTCCGGCCAGAGCGTCTCGGTGAAATAGAGTTCCGAGTACGCCAGGTTCCACAGCAGGAAATTGCTGATGCGATGCTCTCCACCGGTGCGGATGAACAGATCCGGATCGGCGAGCTCGGCCAGTGGCCCAAGGGCGAGTGCCTGGGCGAATTCCGCCTCGGACTCGAACGCGCTGCCGGCACGCGCGAGTTGCCGCGCTGCCTGCAACAGATCCCATCTCCCGCCATAGCTGACCGCGACCTGCAGCATCAGCTGCCCGTTGCCGGCGGTCAGCGCCTCGGCTTCATCCATGCGTGCGCGCAAATCAGCGGCCAGCGTCGCGCGCTCGCCAATGAAACGCAGCCGCACGCCGCTGTTGTGCAGTTCAGGAATCTCGGCGGTCATGGCTTCCAGAAACAGGCTCATCAGTCCGGCTACTTCCTCGGGCGGGCGCCCCCAGTTCTCACTGCTGAAGGCAAACAGCGTCAGCGCCCCGATGCCGAGGCGCACACACTCACGGATCACCTGACGCACCGGCTCGAGGCCCGCGTGATGACCGGCCACGCGCTCGCGGCCACGCGCCTGGGCCCAGCGTCCATTGCCGTCCATCACAATGGCGACGTGGCGCGGCAGGCTCATGCGGTTCATTCAGGGGACCTGGAGGGCTTGCGATCGGAGGGCACCTCATCGGCGCCCCCCGCCCCTTCAGACCTGCAGGATCTCCTTTTCCTTGGCGGCCAGATGCTGCTCGATCTCCGCTACGAAGCGGTCGGTGAGCTTCTGGATCTCATCCTGGCACTTGCGTTCATCGTCCTGCGAAATCAGTTTTTCCTTGAGCGCTTCCTTCACATCGCCCAGCACGTCGCGGCGCACGTTGCGGATGCTCACGCGGGCATTCTCGGCATCGTGGCGCACCACCTTGGTGATGTCGCGCCGGCGCTCCTCGGTCAGCGGCGGCAGCGGCACGCGGATCACCTGCCCGGCAGTCATCGGCGTCAGGCCCAGATCCGATTTGAAGATTGCCTTCTCGATCGCCTGCACCATGCTCTTCTCCCACGGCGAGATCACCAGCGTCCGTGCATCCTCGACGGCGATGTTGGCGACCTGCTGCAGCGGTACATCCGAGCCGTAGTAATCGACCTTCAGTCCCTCGACCAGGCTCGGATGGGCCCGGCCGGTGCGCATCTTCTTCAGATCCGCCTGGAACACCACCACGCATTTTTGCATGCGGGAAATGGCATCCTTCTTAAAGTCCTCAAGCATGATGAGCTACCCCTTCGATCCCGTGGTGTCAGCGGCGCACTCTTGCGCCTTCATTCGTTCGTGACCAGCGTACCCAGATCCTCGCCACTGACAATGCGCAGCAGCTGACCGGGCTGATTCAGGTTAAAGACCCGCAGCGGCAGCTGATGATCGCGGCACATCACGATCGCGGTCGCATCCATCACATTGAGGCGCTCGCTCAAGACCCGATCAAAGGTCAGGCGCGGATACAAGATTGCCTTCGGATCCGTGACCGGATCAGCCGAGTAGATGCCATCGACCTTGGTGGCCTTGAGCAGCAGCTGTGCCTCGATCTCGATCGCACGCAGCGAGGCGGCCGTGTCGGTGGTAAAGAAGGGGTTGCCGGTGCCGGCGGCGAAGATCACGACGCGGCCTTTTTCCAGGTGGCGCACCGCGCGGCGGCGGATGTAATCCTCGCACACCTCGTTGATGCGGATCGCGCTCATGACGCGCGCGAAGATCCCCAAGCCTTCGAGCGCATCCTGCAGTGCGAGCGCATTCATGACCGTGGCGAGCATGCCCATGTGATCGGCCGTGACCCGATCCATGCCGGCGCGCGCCAGGCCCGCGCCGCGGAACAGGTTGCCCCCGCCGAGCACCACGGCCACCTGTACGCCGAGCGCCTGCACGTCGCGCAGCTCCGAGGCCACGCGCTTGATGACCGCCGGGTCAATGCCGTATTCGGCCTGGCCGAGCAGCGCCTCGCCCGAGAGCTTGACCAGGATGCGGCGCGGACCCACTGCGGGGGCTGCTGCCTGAGCTGTCGCTGCGCTTGCCTTGTCCATTGCCACTCGATTTAAGGCTTCGCCGGATGGGCCCGGGAAGTGTACCTAAAAAAAACCCCGCCTCGCGCGGGGTCTTGAGTCCAAGTGCGCGCCGTGGCGTGCATCAGCCGCGCTTGCCAGCGGCACTGACCTGCGCCATCACTTCGGCGGCAAAATCTTCCTGTTTCTTCTCGATGCCGGCGCCGACCTCGAAGCGCTCGAAGCGCAGCACCTTGGCGCCCGCGGCCTTGAGCAGCTTCTCAACGCTCTGGTCCGGATCCTTGACGAAGGGCTGCCCGAGCAGCGTGATCTCGGCCAGTGACTTGCGCAGGCGTCCCTCGACCATCTTGGCCGCGATCTCGGGGCTCTTGCCCTCGCGCGTGGCCTGTTCGGTCAGGATTTCGCGCTCCTTGGCAAGCTCGGCGGCCGGCACATCGCTGGCACTGATGTAGCGCGGGTTGGCCGCTGCCACGTGCATCGCCAGATCCCGCGCCAGCGCATCATCACCACCCTCGAGGGCGATGAGCACGCCGATGCGCGTGCCATGGACGTAGGAGCCCAGGCGTCCGCTGCTCTCAAGCACCGTGGCGCGGCGAATCGAGATTTTCTCGCCGATCTTCGCGATCAGCGCCCGGCGGCGCACATCGATCGTTTCGCCGTGAAGCACGCGCTCCCCCAAAGCCGTGACATCGCTCTGCTTGGCCGCCAGCGCCTCGTGCGCTACCTGGGCAGCAAATTTTACGAACTCCTGCTCGCGGGCGACGAAATCAGTTTCGCAGTTGACCTCGAGCATCGCGGCGCTCTTGCCATCGGCCGAACGCTCGATCGCGATCACGCCCTCGGCGGCTACGCGCGTGGCTTTCTTGTCGGCTTTGGCGAGCCCCTGCTTGCGCATCAGCTCGGCCGCGGCATCCAGGTTGCCGCTGGTTTCAACGAGTGCCTTCTTGCACTCCATCATGCCGGCCCCCGTACGTTCACGGAGCTGGCGAACTTCCTCGGCTGAGATTCCCATGACTATGTCCTCAAAATCGATTGGATAACGCGGCGCCCGATGGCGCCCGGCGGCTGTGCCCATGCGCAGCCGGCCGGCCTTCTATATGGAGGCGCGCGCTGCGGCTCGCAAGGGCCTTTAAGCACCCCGCGGGCGGCGGGCACCGGCACCGGCAGGACCGCTGCCGGTGCGGCGGCGACCGGTCGCCGGCGCTGAGGCCGACACCGTGGTCGCCTCGCTATCACCGACATCGACGCTATCGACCAGCTCATCGAGCTCCGACTCGGCAACCACCGGCTCGGCGACTGCGGCTTCAGCTGTCACTTCCGCGCCAGGCTCAACGCCTGCAACCGGGGCCGCGGCTGCGGCCGGGCGGCGGCGCACCGGCACCGGGGCCTTGCGCGAGCGGACGTTGGCCCCCGGACGGCCCCCGCGGGCGGGCTTGCCAGCCCCGGGGCGGCGCTGGGGCTGCCCTTCGGCATCCAGCTCCACGAACTCATCCTCACCCACGTTGACCTGCGGTACCGAAGCGCGGCCATCGATAACCGCATCGGCCACGGCCGAGGCGTACAGGCGGATGGCACGCATCGCATCGTCGTTCCCGGGCACGATGTGATCGATGCCATCGGGTGAGCAGTTGGTGTCGACAATGGCGACCACCGGGATCCCAAGCTTCTTGGCCTCGTGGATCGCAATGTGCTCATGACCGACGTCAATGACGAACAGCACGTCCGGCAGCGATTCCATCGCCTTGATGCCGCCCAGGCTCTTCTCGAGCTTGACCATTTCGCGCCGCAACTGCGTGCCTTCCTTCTTGCCGCGCTTCTCGATCTGGCCACTGGCGGTGAGCTCCTGGAGCTCGAGCAGGCGCTTGATCGACTGGCGCACGGTCTTGAAGTTGGTGAGCATGCCGCCGAGCCAGCGCTGGTTCACATAGGGCATCTCGCAGCGCGTGGCTTCAGCGGCGATCGCATCGCGCGCCGAGCGCTTGGTGCCAACGAACAGCACGCGGCCGCCATCGGCAACCACGCGCTTGATAAAAGTGGCCGCATCCGCAAACAGCGGCTGGGTCTTTTCCAGATTGATGATATGGATCCGGTTACGCTCGCCGAAGATATAGGGGGCCATCTTCGGGTTCCAGAAGCGGGTCTGATGTCCGAAATGGACGCCCGCTTCCAGCATCTGTCGCATTGACACGCTGGACATGCACAATTCCTCTACTGTGTGGGTTATGGGCCTCCGCGCATCCTTGACGGCGATCTGTTTGGTCCGGATCCGGCCCCGCTGTTATGGGAGGCATTGTGGATCCGGCCCGGCAGACACCCGGCCGCAAGTTACTGATGCGCGTGTGGATTTCGTTGCGAAAAAACGCCGCGCTTTATACCATGAACTTCCCAGCCAAACAATGCCTTAGCCGGCAAGGTCCCGAACCCCATGCTGCGTACCCCCCAGGGCCTGATCAAGACACCCGATGAGCAGGAAAAACTGCGCGTTGCCGGGCGTCTGACGGCCTCGATCCTCGACATGATCGAGCCCCATGTGGTCCCGGGCATCAGTACCGATGAGCTGGATGCCATCTGCAACGATTTCATCCACCGCGAGCTCAAGGCGACCCCCGCCAACGTCGGCTACCGGGGCTTCCCGAAGACGGTGTGCGCCTCGGTCAACCATGTGGTCTGCCACGGCATCCCGAACGATCGGGTGCTCAAGGCCGGGGATATCGTCAACATCGATGTGGCCATCATCAAGGATGGCTACCATGGCGACACCAGCCGCATGTACTACGCCGGCAAGCCGACCGTGCTCGGCCAGCGCCTGACCGAGACCTGCTACGCCGCCATGCACCGGGCGATCGATATCGTGCGGCCGGGCGCGTTCCTGGGCGATATCGGGCATGCCATCCAGAGCTTTTCCGAGGCCGAGGGTTTCTCGGTGGTGCGCGAATACTGCGGCCATGGGGTCGGACGCGAGTACCATGAGGATCCTCAGGTGTTGCACTACGGAATGCCCGGCACCGGGCTGGAGCTGCGCGAAGGCATGGTCTTTACGATCGAACCGATGATCAACGCCGGCAAGCGCTTCACGCGTGTACTGCCCGACGGCTGGACCGTGGTCACCAAGGACCACTCGCTCTCGGCACAGTGGGAGCACATGGTCCTCGTGACCGCCAGCGGCCACGAGATCCTCACCGTGGGCGCGAACGGCCGCAGCTGAAGACCCGGTAGTCACCATCATGTCTGTCACGGACGCCGCGGTGCTCGAGGAACTGACCCCCGAGCCGCAGCCGGGAATCGACTGGCCGCTGCTCGCGCGCCTGCCCGAGCGCCTCGCCGCCGCGCAGAGCTCGGCGGCCGCCTGCAGAGAACTGCTGAGCACCGCCCACGAGGAGCTCAAAGCCCGCTTCCTGGCCGATGAACCGGTCGAAGGCCTGGTGCGGGCGCGGGCCGCCTTCACCGATATCGTGCTGCGCACGCTCTGGGCGCAGCAGCTCGAGGCCGGCCTCGCGCAGCGGCTGTGCCTGGTCGCGGTCGGCGGCTACGGGCGCGGCGAGCTGCACCCCTATTCCGATGTCGATATCCTGGTGCTGGTGCCGACGCCGCTCGATGGCGCTGAGCGCAGCCAGGTCGAGACGCTGGTGTCATTCTTGTGGGACATCGGGCTCGAGGTCGGGCACAGCGTGCGCACGGTGCAGGAATGCGCCGAGGAGAGCGCGGCCGATGTCGGGGTGATGACCACACTCCTTGAGGCACGCCACCTCGCCGGCTCGAGCGAGCTGCTGGCGGCGATGCGCGTCGCACTGGCACCGAGCCGTATCTGGCCGGTGCGCGAATTCTTCGAGGCTAAGCTGCGTGAGCAGCAGGCGCGCCACGTCAAGGCGAACGATACCGCCTACAACCTGGAGCCCAACGTCAAGACCGGCCCCGGGGGCCTGCGTGACATCCAGACGATCGCGTGGGTAGCCAAGCGCCACTTTGGCGCCGAGTCGCTCGATGAACTGCTGACCCATGGCTTCCTGACCCCCTCGGAGCTGCGCCGGCTGCGCAGCGCACAGAGCTTCCTGTGGAAGATCCGCTTTGGTCTGCACACGCTCGCGGCGCGGCACGAGGATCGGCTGCTGTTCGATTATCAGATCCGCCTCGCGCAGAGCTTCGGCTACGAGGATGCCTCCTACACGCTCGCGGTCGAGCAGCTGATGCAGCGCTACTACCGCACGGCGATCGATGTGCGGCTGCTCAACGAACTGCTGCTGCAGTTGTTCCGCGAGGCGATCCTGACCGACCAGGCCCCGCCGGTACCGCTCAATGCCCGCTTCCAGGTGCGCCACGATTATCTGGAGGCGATCCACGAGGATGTGTTCGCGCGCCAGCCCTCCTCGCTCCTCGAGCTGTTCGTGCTGCTGCAGCAGAACCCGCAGATCAAGGGCGTGCGTGCCGGCACGATCCGCGCGGTGGCGCGCAACCTGTGGCTAATCGATGAGGAGTTCCGCCAGAACCCGCGCAACCACCGCCTGTTCCTCGAGATCCTGCGCGCACCGCGCGGTGTGACGCATGAGCTGCGGCGCATGAAGGACTACGGCGTGCTCGGGCGCTACATCCCGGCCTTCGGGCGCGTCGTCGGGCGCATGCAGTACGATCTTTATCACGCCTATACGGTCGATGCGCATACGCTGTTCGTGGTCAGCAACGCGCGCCGCCTGGCGATCCCGGAGTTCAACCACGAGCTCCCCCTGGTCTCGGCAATCATGCAGGTTTTACCCAAGCCCGAGATCGTGTACCTGGGGGCACTGTTCCACGACATCGCCAAGGGGCGCGGCGGCGATCACTCGGATTTAGGCTCGGTGGATGCCGAGTCTTTTTGTCTTGAGCAGGGCTTGAGCCGTTACGATGCCCGCCTGGTCGCGTGGCTGGTCAAGGATCATCTGATCTTCTCGATCACGGCGCAGAAGCAGGACATCGGCGATCCGCAGGTGATCGCCGAGTTCGCACGCCGCATCGGCGATGAGACGCACCTGGATTACCTGTACGTGCTCACCTGCGCCGATGTGCGCGGTACGAATCCCAAGTTGTGGAACAGCTGGAAGATGGCGCTGTTCCAGGACTTCTACGAGAAGGTCAAACGCGCACTGCGTCGCGGCCTCGAGGTGCCGGTTGACCAGGATGAGCTGGTGCGCAGCAACCAGTCGGCGGCCCGCAGCGCGCTCAGCGGTTCGGGGCTGGCTGCAGAGTCGATCGAGCGCACCTGGGCCAAGCTGCCGACCGCCTACTTTGTCCGCCAGACGCCCGAGGAAATCGCCCGCCACACGCGCGTGCTCGCCGGCCGCGGCACGGCGATCGATGAACCGGTGGTCTCGGTCGTGCCGCAGACCGAGCGCGGCACGACCTCGGTGCTGATCTACGCCCCGCATCGCCGCCATGGCTTCGCGCGCGCCACCGCGGTGCTCGATCAGCTGGGCGTTACGATTGTCGATGCCCAGATTCTCCCGGTCGGCAACGGCTTCTCGCTCGACTCCTATCACGTGCTCGAGGACGATGGCACGGTGATCAGCGACAGCGAGCGGCTGCGGGAGATCGAACTTGGGCTCTCCGGTTCGATCCAGCGCCCCGAGGAAGCCCCGCTTGCCGTGTCCCGGCGCGCCGCGCGGCAGCTGCGGGTCTTCAACACACCGACCCAGATCACGATCAGCGTCGATGAGCGCAACCACCGCTCGGTGCTCGAGCTCGTGGCCGGGGACCGCCCGGGCCTGTTGTGCGATGTGGGCAAGGTGCTGTGGGAAGAGCGTATCGAGCTGCAGGGCGCACGCATCAGCACTTTGGGTGAGCGGGCCGAGGACGTGTTCTACATCACCGATCGGGCCCAGGAGCCGCTGGCCGAGAGCGCCGCGGAGCGGCTGCGCATGCGCTTGGCCGAGACGCTGAGTCCCGCGCCACGATGAATCCGGCGCTCGGCCGCCTGCAGGCCTACCCGTTCGAGCGCATCGCCACGCTGCTGGCCGGCATCACGCCAGCGATGCAGTTGACACCGATCAGCCTCGCGATCGGCGAACCCAAACACGCCGCACCAGAGTTCGTACTCAAGGCACTGGCCGATAACCTGCACCAGCTGGGCAGCTACCCGGCCACGCGCGGGCTGCCGCTACTGCGCAATGCCATGGCCGCAGCACTGACGCGACGCTGCCTCAAGGGTGGCGCGCCACTGGATCCGGAGCGCATGGTGCTGCCCGTTAACGGCACCCGCGAAGGCCTGTTTGCGATCGTGCAGGCGGCGATCGATCCGGCGCGCGCGCCGCTGGTGGCGATGCCCAATCCCTGCTACCAGATCTACGAGGGGGCAGCGATCCTGGCCGGGGCCGAGCCCTACTATCTCAACACTACGGCCGCGAATGGTTTCGTGCCGGATCTGGCGGCGGTGCCGGAGGCGATCTGGCAGCGCTGCCAGCTGCTGATCCTGTGTTCGCCCGGCAATCCGACTGGTGCGGTGCTCTCCCTCCAGTACCTGCGCCATGCGCTAGAGCTCGCGGATCGCTACGACTTTCTGATTGCTGCCGATGAGTGCTACATCGATCTGTATCTGGATGAGGCGTCCCCGCCGCCATCGCTGCTGGAGGCCGCGCGCGTTGCCGGCCACAGCGAGTTCGAACGGTGCCTCGTGTTCCACAGCCTCTCCAAGCGCTCGAGCGTCCCGGGCCTGCGCTCGGGGCTCGTGGCCGGGGATCCAAAGCTGATCAAGCAGTTCCTGCTCTATCGCACCTACCATGGCTGTGCGATGAGCGTGCCGGTGCAGCTGGCGAGCGTCCCGGCGTGGGCCGATGAAGAGCACGTGCGGGAAAACCGCGCGCTCTATCGCGAAAAGTTCGCCAAGGTGCTGCCCATCCTGCAGCCGCTGCTGTCGATGCCGGTGCCGGAGGGTGCTTTTTATCTGTGGCCGGATGTCGATGGGGATGATGCGCGCTTCACGCGTGAGCTGTTCGAGCACCAGCATCTGATGATCGTGCCGGGCAGTTACCTGGCGCGCGATACGGCCAGTGGCAATCCGGGCCGCGGCCGCGTACGCATCTCACTGGTCCCGAGCGTGGCCGAATGCGTGAGCGCCGCCGAGCGGATCCGCGAGTATCTGGCCGAACGCCGCGCCTGAAGCTACGCGCGCTTGCCCAGCAGTGCGCGCCACCAGGCTTCCTGATCCAGAAACCACTGGAAGGTTGCCGCCAGCCCCTGCTCGATGCGCGTCTGCGGGGCGAAGCCCAGGTCCCGCTCGGCCTTGCTGCAGTCGATCGCATAGCGCCGATCGTGCCCCGGGCGGTCGGTGACGAAGCTGATCAGGGTGTCGCTGCGTGCCCCAGTGGCTGCGGGTGCGCGCGGAAAGCGGCTCTTGAGTGCCGGCTGCGCCTTGAAGGCGGCATCGGCAATCGCGCACAGCGATCTGACCAGCGTCAGGTTCTCGCATTCGGCGCGGCCGCCGATATTGTAGGTCTCGCCGGCGGCGCCCTTGAGCAACACCTGCTCGATACCGCGGCAGTGATCCGAGACGTGCAGCCAGTCGCGCACGTTCTTGCCATCGCCGTACACCGGCAGCGGCTGGCCCTCGAGGATGTGCACGATCATCAGCGGGATCAGCTTTTCCGGGAAGTGAAACGGCCCGTAGTTGTTCGAGCAGTTGGAGATCGTGGTCTGCAGCCCAAAGGTATGATGGTAGGCGCGCACCAGATGGTCGGAAGCAGCCTTGCTGGCCGAATACGGCGAGTTAGGCTGGTAGATGCTGCTCTCGGTGAAGGCCGGGTCGGTGGCACTCAAGGAGCCGTAGACCTCATCGGTCGAGACGTGATGGAAGCGGTGCGCGCTCTGGCGCTGCTCAAGCAGCCACACCTTGCGCGCTGCTTTGAGCAACGAGTGCGTGCCGATGATGTTGGTTTCAAGAAACGCATCCGGCCCGCTGATCGAGCGATCCACATGCGACTCGGCTGCAAAATGCACCACGGTGTCGAGCGCTTCATCCCGCAGCAGGCGCTCCACCAGATCCGTGTCGCAGATGTTGCCGTGGACGAAGCGCAGCTCGCTGCGCGCCGCGACCGCATCCAGATTCGCCTGGTTGCCGGCGTAGGTCAGTGCATCGAGTACCACGACACGCTCACCCGGATGGGCCTTGAGCCAGTGATGCACGAAGTTGGCGCCAATGAAGCCGGCACCGCCGGTGACGAGCAGTTTACGCATGGGGCAGTTCATCCAGTACCGCGCGCAGTGGGGTACGCCAGTGATCCGGTGCGAAGCCGAGCGCGGCGATGGTGCTGCGTTTATCGAGCACGCTGCAGCGCGGCCGGCGCGCCGGCGTCGGGTAATCCTCGGTGGCGATCGGTGTGATCTCGATCGCGGAACTGAGCAGGCCTCGCACCCGGGCATCTTCAGCAATCGCCACGGCAAAATCGTACCAGCTTGCAACCCCGGCATCAGTCCAGTGATACAGGCCGGTCAGCCCGGGCCGTGCGGCCAGGGCCCAGAGCAGATCCGCGAGCGGCGCAGCAGCAGTCGGGGTGCCGATCTGATCGGCGACCACGCGCACCGCACCGCGCTCGCGCATCAGGCGCAGCATCGTATGCACGAAGTTGCGGCCGTGCACGCCATAGACCCAGGCGGTGCGCACGATGGCTGAGTGCTCGGGGAGCGCCTCGAGCACGGCACGCTCGCCATCGAGCTTGCTGGCGCCGTAGACGTTGAGCGGGCTGGGCGCGTCATCGGTCAGGTACGGCTGCGCGCTCGTCCCATCGAACACGTAGTCGGTCGAGATGTGGATCAGCCGGCAATGGCCCAGGCGCGCAGCGGCGAGTGCCAGTGCCTGCGGCGCGAGCGCATTGAGCGCCCAGGCCGCATCGCGCTCAGCTTCGGCCTTGTCGACCGCGGTGTAGGCCGCGGCATTGATGATGTGGGTGGGCTGGAAGTCGCTGAGCACCTGCGCAATGGCGGCGGCATCGGTGATATCAAGGGCCGAGCGATCGAGCGCGCGGAGGGCAGCGGCGGCCGGTGCCCGGCGCACGAGCTCCCGGCCTACTTGGCCGCCGGCGCCGGTGATCAGCACTCTCACGGGAAACGCTCGGCGTCCTTGAGCAGCGGGGCGATTGCATCCTTCGGGGACAGGAGCGGCGCCGTGCCGGAAGCGAGCGGCCAGGATACCGCGACCTCTGGGTCATCCCAGCGCACCGCGCGCTCATGGGCCGGGGCGTAGAAGTCGGTGCACTTGTAGAGAAAATCGACGCGCTCGCTCAAAGCGAGGTACCCGTGGGCAAATCCGGGCGGCACCCAGAGCATTTGCTGGTTCTCGGCGCTCAGTTCAAAGCCCACCCATTGGCCAAAAGTTGCCGAACTCCGGCGCATGTCGACCGCGACATCGAAGGCGGCCCCCTGCACGACGCGCACCAGCTTTCCCTGCGGCTGCTGGATCTGGTAGTGCAGACCGCGCAGCGTATGGCGGATCGAATGCGAGTGATTGTCCTGCACGAAGTGCGCCTCGATACCGGCGGCGGCAAATTTTTTCTCCTGCCAGGTCTCTGAGAAATAGCCGCGATCATCGCCGTAGGCCTTGGGCTGGATGCGGACCACGCCGCTCAAGGACGTCGGGAAGAATTCCATGAGAAATCAGACTCCATCGGCCAGCAGGCCGAGCAGGTAGGCGCCGTAGCCAGTCTTGGCCAGCGGGCGGGCGAGTGCTTCGAGCTGCGTCGCGTTAATGTAGCCGGAGCGGTAGGCGATCTCCTCCGGGCAGCTGACCTTGAGCCCCTGGCGATTCTCAATCGCCTCGATGAAGTTCGAGGCCTGCAGCAAGGATTCGTGCGTGCCGGTGTCGAGCCAGGCGATGCCGCGGCCCATCAGATCGACCAGCAATTCGCGCCGCTCCAGATAAACACGATTGACATCGGTGATCTCGAGCTCGCCGCGCGCCGAGGGCGTGAGCTCGCGCGCGATATCGAGCACCGCGTTATCGTAGAAATAGAGTCCGGTGACGGCATAGTTGGATTTGGGCCTGCCCGGTTTCTCTTCGATGCCGAGCGCCCGTCCGCTGCTGTCAAAGTGCACCACGCCGTAACGCTCCGGGTCCTTGACGTGGTAGGCAAACACAGTCGCGCCGCTCGGGCGTGCGGCCGCTGCGCGCAACTGTTCGGGCAGTCCGTGACCGTAGAAAATGTTGTCCCCGAGTACCAGCGCTGAGGGCCCAGCCCCCACAAACTGACGCCCGATGATGAACGCCTGCGCCAGGCCTTCGGGACGCGGCTGCTCGGCATAACTGATCGAGAGGCCCCATTGCTCACCGTCACCGAAGAGGCGCTGGAACGAGGGCAGGTCGATCGGCGTCGAGATGATGAGCACTTCCCGGATCCCGGCCAGCATCAGCGTCGAGAGCGGGTAATAGATCATCGGTTTGTCATGGATCGGCAACAGCTGCTTGCTGACGCCGAGGGTCACCGGATGCAGGCGCGTGCCCGAACCACCGGCCAGGATGATGCCCTTACGGGCGGATAAGACAGTCATTTCTTCATTATAGGGACCGCCCGGAAGAGGCGTCCACGCAGACACCGGCCGATCGTTCGCACAGTGAACAATATCCTGACGCGCCGCAGCCAACGGCCTCGGAGGACACAGGGGGCGGTGCGAGCGCTTTGCGCGCACGGCACCGATCAGCGGCGGCTACTCGGCGAGCGGTGTCACCGGCTCCATCGCGGTCTCAACCAGCAGTACGTCGGCCATCGGCTCGGAGACCACACGTGCACGCCGCTTCCTGGCGGCCGGCGGACGGGCGTGAATCGGTCGCACCGGGGGCTTGGCGGCCACCTTGGGTGTGGGCTTGCCAGTCGCCTGCTTGGGTTTCGCGGCTACCGCGGCGGGGGGGTTCGCCTTGGCCTTCGTTTTGGGCTTGGCCGTTTTCTTGTGCGCGGCTGCCTTGCGCTTGGCAGCGGTGGCTTCGGCGGTATGAATGCTCTTCAGCGCCCGCTCGGCTTCGCGCCAGCGTTTGCGCGCCTGCTTGCTCAGCTTGCGCGTGACCTTCAGCTGCGCCTTCAGCGCGCGCACCAATTCCTTGGCCGCCTTCGCTTCACGATGCAGACGCTGCACTTCCTGTTCGCGCGCGCTCAACCCCTCCGTGGAGGTGGCCTGTTTGCTCTTCACTTTTTTCTTAGCCATCTCCGTCCCCTGGCGAGTTGGACGGCTATCCTCGGTCAGTTACCAGCCAAGATCAAGCGCCAAACCCGGTGGTGGCTGCAAACCTCCGGTGGCTGATTCGAGAGCGCGCTGCCTCGAACAAAAGCAAGCATTATCAGTATGTTAAGGCCAGCGGGGCGGGCGGATTTACAACGGGACAACCGCGGATCACGCGCGTCGCTGCCACAGCCTCAGGCGCGCAGCTGATCCTTATGTCGTATGTACCACTCATAGGTTGTCCGCAGACCGGCATCGAGCGCGATGCGCGGCTTCCACCCCAGGGCACTCAGGCGTGTGGTATCCAGCAGCTTCCGGGGCGTCCCATCGGGCCGCGAGGCATCAAAGCTCAATGCCCCGCCAAACCCGACCACGCGCGCAATCATGTCGGCTAACTCGCGGATGCTGACATCCTCGCCCCAGCCGATGTTGAGCAGACCTTCCTCATCGTAATGCCTCATCAGGTACAGGCAGGCGTCAGCCAGATCATCGACATGCAGGAATTCGCGCCGCGGCGTACCGCTCCCCCAAACGACCATGCTCTTGGCCTGCTGCAGATGCGCCTCGTGGCACTTGCGAAGCAGTGCCGGCAGCACGTGCGCATTTTCAAGGTTGAAATTATCCCCAGGTCCATAGAGATTTGTGGGCATCACCGCGATCGCATTGAAGCCGTGCTGGTGCCGATAGGCCTTGCACAATTCCAGTCCCGCGATCTTCGCAATCGCGTACGCCTCGTTGGTCGGCTCAAGCACGCCGGTCAGCAGGCAATCCTCGCTCATCGGTTGCGGTGCGTGCTTGGGGTAAATGCAGCTGGAGCCGAGAAACATCAGCTTGCGCGCCCCGTGGCGGTAGGCCGCATCAATCACGTGCGTCTGCAGCAGCAGATTTTCGCGCAGGAAATCGACCGGGTAGCGGCTGTTGGCCTGGATGCCGCCAACTTTCGCAGCCGCCAGGAACACATACTCGGGCCGCTCGGTCGCAAAAAACGCATCGACGCTTGCGGCATCGGTGAGCTCAAGTTCAGCCCGGGTGCGTGTCAGCAGGTTCACAAAGCCGCCCTGCTCGAGGCGCCGCACGATCGCCGAACCGACCAGGCCGCGGTGACCGGCAACGAAGATCTTGCTCGTACTGTCCATCGTCGCGCCCACTACTCCCGGTTCTGGTAGGTCCGGTAACCTTCACGCGCCACCAGCGCGTCACGCCGGGCGAGGGCCAGATCGGACTTAACCATCTCCTGCACCAGCGTCTCGAAGCTGGTCTCGGCCTGCCACCCGAGCTGGCGCTTGGCCTTGCTCGCATCCCCGAGCAGCGACTCGACTTCGGTCGGGCGGAAGTACCTGGGATCGATCTTCACGATCACCTTTCCGGTCACCTCATCGATGCCCTCCTCGTTGACATCGGCGCCCCGCCAGCCAAGGCGCATGCCCAGTTCTGCACCTGCCCGTTCGATGAACTCGCGCACCGAGTACTGCACGCCACTGGCGATCACATAGTCCTCGGCCTGTGCCTGCTGTAGCATCAGCCATTGCGCACGCACGTAGTCACGCGCATGACCCCAGTCGCGTCGGGCATCGAGATTTCCAAGATGCAGGCAGCTTTCAAGCCCTTCGTGGATGCGCGTGAGGGCACGCGTGATTTTGCGCGTGACAAAAGTTTCACCGCGGACCGGCGATTCATGGTTAAAGAGGATGCCGTTGCAGGCAAACAGGCCATAGGCCTCCCGATAGTTGACCGTGATCCAGTAGGCATAGACCTTGGCCGCCCCGTAGGGTGAGCGCGGATAGAACGGCGTGGTCTCGCGCTGCGGCACTTCCTGCACCTTGCCGAACATTTCGGAAGTCGAGGCCTGATAAAAGCGCGTGCGCTTCTCAAGGCCCAGGATCCGAATCGCCTCAAGGAGCCGCAAGGTTCCAAGCCCGTCAGCGTTGGCGGTGTATTCGGGAGTTTCGAAGGACACACCGACGTGGCTCTGCGCCGCCAGGTTGTAGATCTCATCGGGCTGCACGAGCTGCACGATCCGGATCAAATTGGTGGCATCGGTCAGATCACCATAGTGCAGTCGCAGCCGGACGTTGCTCTGATGAGGATCCTGGTAGAGATGATCAATTCGTTCGGTATTGAATGAGGACGCGCGACGCTTAAGACCATGCACCTCGTAGCCCTTGTCCAGCAGGAATTCAGCCAGATAGGCACCGTCCTGTCCCGTGATGCCAGTAATCAGCGCCCTCTTCGTCATTTCACTCCCGTTCAGGCCGCCCGATGGGCCTGCGATCGAGCATCAAATCATGCCTCCGACTACTTTACTCTGGCCTCAGACGCAGCGCACCGGGCGCAGCGGATTCGCGATCACACGAACCACCCGCACAGACCCTCGCGGCATGAGCGTTAAGGCCAGGTCGCGGCGGCATATCGCTGGACTTTTGTTCTGCGCTCACGGCAGCATGGCCGGGTGATCAAGAGAAATGAGCCATGAACCACGAAGCGATCCAGCACATTATTAATGAAGCGTTCGAGCGGCGCGCGCAACTGAGCGCAGCCTCGGTGGATCCCGCAACTCGCACGGCGATCGAATCGGCGATCGAACTGCTGGATCGGGGCACACTACGCATCGCCGAGAAAACCGCCAGTGGCTGGGTGGTCCATGAGTGGCTCAAGAAGGCGGTGCTACTCTACTTTCGCACCCACGAGAACGAGCTCTTCGAGGCCGGCTACACGCGCTTCTTTGACAAGGTGCCGCTCAAGTACGCTGCGATGGAACCTGCGGCGCTCGCCTCTGGCGGCGTGCGGGTGGTGCCAAGCGCCATCGTGCGGCGCGGAGCCTACGTTGCTCCTGGCGCGATCCTGATGCCTTGCTACGTGAACATCGGCGCCTACGTGGGCGCGGGCACGATGGTGGACACCTGGGCCACGGTCGGCTCCTGCGCCCAGATCGGCAAGAACGTCCACCTCTCCGGCGGCGTGGGTATTGGCGGTGTCCTCGAACCCCTGCAGGCCAGCCCGACCATCATCGAGGACAACTGCTTTATCGGTGCGCGTTCCGAAGTGGTCGAGGGCGTGGTGGTCGGTGAAGGCTCAGTGATCTCGATGGGGGTATTTCTCGGCCAGAGCACCCGCATCTATGATCGGACCACCGGGCACATCACGCAGGGGCGCATCCCGCCAGGATCGGTCGTCGTCGCGGGTAATCTGCCTTCAAAGGACGGCTCGCACAGCCTGTACTGCGCGGTGATCGTCAAGCACGTGGATGCCCAGACACGGGCCAAGACCTCGCTCAACGAACTGCTGCGCGCCGACTGAAGCACGCGCCGAGCGGCAACTAGCCGTAGCGACCCGTGATGTAATCTTCAGTCGCTTTCCTGTTCGGGTTGGTGAAGATCTTGCTGGTCTCGTCAAACTCGACGATCTCGCCCAGGTACATGAAGGCGGTGTAGTCCGAAACGCGTGCCGCCTGCTGCATGTTGTGGGTCACGATCAGCACCGTGACCTGCTGGCGAAGCTCGGCGATCAATTCCTCGATGCGGGCGGTGGCGATCGGATCGAGCGCCGAGGTCGGCTCATCGAACAGGATCATCTCGGGGTTAGTCGCCAGCGTGCGCGCAATGCACAGGCGCTGCTGCTGACCGCCGGAGAGTGAGAGCCCCGAGCTTTGCAGGCGGTCCTTGACCTCATCCCACAACGCCGCCGAGCGCAACGCTTTTTCCACTTCCTCCTCGATACGCGCGCGCGAGCGCAGGCCGCGAACCCTCAGGCCGTAGGCAATGTTCTCGAAGATCGATTTTGGAAATGGATTGGGCTTCTGGAACACCATGCCGATGCGCATGCGCACTTCGATCGGATCGACCTTGGGGTCCACCAGATTGATGTTCTCGGGTAGCAGCGTGATCTCGCCCTCGTAGCGCGTGCCGAGCTGCAGATCGTGCATGCGATTGAAACAGCGCAGGAAAGTGCTCTTGCCGCAGCCGGAGGGGCCGATCAGCGCCGTGACCTGCCGCTCGCGCACTTCGATCGCAAGGTCCTTGAGCGCCTTGAATTCACCGTAGTAGAAACTGAAATCGGTCGCGCGAGCCTTCAATGCCGCATGCTGCGCTGCGGAACGACGTGCTTCGTTGACCGCCAAGTGCATCGCGCGGCCGCTCGGCTTTGAAGGGATGACGCCGGTATCGGTGTCGCTGGCCGGCAAAAACCCTGGGACCTCGTGCATGAGCGGCGGTCTCGGTGGGGAGGTGCTAACGGATTGTGCCAGAGGTGTAGACATAGCCGCGGTAGGGTAGCCGAAGCGGCGCAGGCGTTGGTTACCGGATTGTGACAATCACTGCACGCACAACGCAGTGGGCCGCTGCCGGACCCGAGGCGTTGCCAGCTGATTGACTTTTCACGCGCATGCAGGCCTGCCCCACGCTTGTGCGTCAACGGCGGCCCTGACCAGGTCCCTGGGAGGCGGTAGCGACTTTAGATTGCGATCTGAGTCCTGTTTGCAACAGAGATAGATCACAGCATCCAGCGTGCTACTGCATAGAGCATACCCCACACCCCAAGCCAGCCGTGCTCAGGAGTTGCGCAAAGGAATCTTCGTCATACGGCTGTAACATGGCGGCAACACAATGCCGGCGCCGTATGATGCGAGCCGGCAAGCGGCGTATGGTGGCGTTTGCGCTGCCCGAGTGTCGATTCGGCGCGAGAAGGTTTGAGGGCAGAAGTCGAGTACAGCGTTGGCACCAGGCACTTACTCCAGGGCCAGCGCGTAGACTCGCGAGCCGCGGCGATGAATAGGGACCAGTAGTTGCGGAAATGAGACAATCTTTGTTGACCCCAGGGGCGGCATGCCGGACCTCGGTCCGAACCTCTGAAAAATCATAAATTTCTAAAAGGAGCACTCGCAGTGAGCAAATCAATCCTGTCTGTGAAAACGCAGACCGTTACTCAATCTTCCCTTGGGGCGCTGGGCAGTGCCCTGTTGATGGGCACGCTGCTATGCGCCGCTGGCGCCGCGCAGGCGCAGAACGCACCGCCGCCAGCCGCAGCGGATGACAGCCTGAGCTGGCATGGCATCACGCTCTCCGGCATCGTCGATCTGGGTGTCCAGTACGAGAGCCATGGCGCGCCGATCAGTGATTACTTCCCTGCGGGCGCTAACGACATCGTACAACCCGACAGCATGGGCTCGGTCACCGGCATCACGCCGAACAACCTCAGTCAGTCGCAGATCAACTTGAGCGGTAAGGAGCCGATTGGCGGCGACTGGTCGGCCGTTTTCAGAACAAGCACGTTCTTCAATCCTAACTCGGGCGACCTGAGCGATGCGCTCAAGGCCCTGACACTGAACAATGGCAAGGCCGCGCCCTACCAAACGACGGGTATCGACAGCAGCGTTGCCGGGCAGTTCTTCGCCGGTGGCGCTTACCTGGGCGTCAGTTCACCAACCTTCGGCTCACTGACCTTCGGCCGCCAGACGACGCTCTCCGCTGATGGCGTTGCCAAGTACGATCCGAATGCGGCCTCACAGGCCTTCTCACTGGTGGGCCTCTCCGGTACGCCGGCAGGTGGCGGCGACACGCAGGATCGGCGCTGGGATGACTCGATCAAGTACACGCTCTCGAGCAATGGCATCCACGTCGGTGCGATGTACAAGTTCGGCGGTGGCGCCAACTCCTCGGCGGTCTTCAGCAATTCGATCGGTTCGGGCTATCAGTTCCAGGTTGGCGGTGAATTCGCCGGCTTCTCACTCGATGCCTACTACCACAACTTCAAGGATGCGATCTCGGTCTCGGCCTTGAGCGCCGCGCAGGTCACGGGTCTGCCGGCGCTGAACACCACCGACATTGCGGGTACCACGGTGCTCGAGTGCGGCGGCTGTACGGTGGGTAACTCACTGTCGGGCACGATCTCGGATAACACAACCTGGTTCGTGATGGCCTCGTACGCTGCCGGACCGGTGAAGATCTCGGGTGCCTATGAGTCGATTCAGTACGCCAATCCCTCGACCCCGCTGTCACAGGGCTCGATCGACATCGGCGGCTACCTGCTCGCCTATGTCAATAACACCAAGTTCACGACTGACAAGGACTTGAGCGTCTACTGGCTCGGCGCCAAGTGGGCCGCGACCCCGCAGCTGGATGTCACGGCGGCCTTCTACGGCGAGAACCAGAGCTTCTACAAGAGCGGGACGGCACTGACCAGCTGCTCAACGGATGCTCACGGCAACTGCAGCGGCACGCTGGCGGCCTGGTCAGTGGATGCCGTGTACCACTACAGCAAGCGCTTTGACCTGTATGCCGGCCTGATGAGCACCAGCGTGTCCGATGGCCTGGCCAACGGCTACACCAACACTTCGACGATCGACCCGACCGCGGGTTTCCGCTTTAAGTTCTGATCCCCTTCCCTCGTGCCACATGGGTGGCACGAGGGGATTTTTCGCACGCCGAGCGGTGGCGCACCGAGACACCGTGCCGGTGCGCCAGGCAGCCCAAACGCTGCTTTCGGCTTGGCGAGCTGGCGCTGCCGGGCGCAAAATCTCTATTGCCTGCCCCCGCGGATACTGATTCTTGCCATGCTGATCTTTGGATCTTGCGATACCTGTTCGCTCTGCACGATCCTTAGCTAAGTTGTCTTGGGTCGCCGCTTCGCTGTACGGATTGCACATCGCATGTCCGGCAGGTCAATTTTGCTGCAGGGTGAGTGCGTTGGATCAGCAAGAGGAGCCAGCCGGATCAGTGCCCGCGACGCTTACGCGTCCAGATGCCGCAAGGTTCTGGGCCGCTGTGTCGCTGACCGGTGTTGGGGCCGGCATTGCAGCGGCCGTTCTGACCCGGCTTCTGGCGCTCGTTCAACATCTGGTATGGCCCGGGCCTAACCTGCTGGATGCTGCGCTGCTTGCCGGGGCTTGGCGGCACATCCTGGTGCTACTGGGCGCGGGCCTTCTGACCGGCGCTGGCCAGATTGTCATTCACCGCCTGTCGAGTGCGAACGGTATCGATATCAGCGAAGCGATATCGCTTTTCGCAGGTCGGCTGCCGGTCTGGCGCACACTCAGCAGTGCTCTGTTATCCGTACTGCTTGTCGGCATGGGAGCCTCGCTAGGGCGGGAGGGTGCACCAAAGCAGGCTGGCGCGGTGATGGCAAACATACTTTCCGATCGGGCTCGCCTCTCGGACGAACAGCGCAGGCTGCTGGTGGCTTGCGGAGCCGGGGCGGGAATGGCCGCGGCGTACGGTGTACCTCTAGGCGGCGCGCTATTCGCCCTCGAGGTCCTGCGCGGCGTACTGGCGCTGCGTTTGGTATTGCCCGCGCTGCTCGCCTCAGCGATTGCCACCGGCGTCTCCTGGCTTGCACTGCCCAACGCTCCTACCTACCTGATCCCATCCTATCCCACCTCTGTCTCCGTCGTGCTCTGGGCGCTCGTAGCCGGCCCGATTGCGGGTTTGGTCTCCGTCATATATGTGCGGGTGATCGCCTGGGCGGATCGCAACAGGCCCACCGGCTGGCTTCGGGTGTTTGCGCCCGCGCTGGCACTCGGACTGATCGGCGTAGTTTCGATCGCATACCCGCAGATCCTTGGCAACGGCAAGGACGTTACGCAGTTGGCGTTCACGAATCAGGTGGCGCCGCTGCTGCTCGCGGCTCTTCTCCTGCTAAAGCCCGCTGCCACGGTGTTGTGTCTCGGTAGCGGCGTACCGGGCGGACTTTTCACGCCATCGCTGACGTTGGGCGCGCTGCTCGGCGGTCTTCTGGGCTATGCCTGGGCGTGGGTCTGGCCAGGCGTGCCGCTGGGTCTGTTTGCCGTCATCGGCGCGGCCGCGGTGCTGGCCGCCACGACCCATGGACCCATTTCCGCAGTGGTACTGATCGTGGAATTGACCGGTCGCGATCGATCGTTCATTTTGCCGTTGGTGCTGGCCGTGGGCACCGCCACGTTAGTCGCCCGCACAATCGATCGTCGCTCAATCTACGACGCACGCTTCACCGATAAGACGGTAAGGGACCTGCAGCAGGCACGAGCGCCGTCGGCATCCTAGCTGGATTGAAGCTCAGCAAAACGCCTGAGGTTCCGGATTGCCTTCAGGCAGGCTCGATGCGTCGCATCAGACCGCGACGGCCTGAACTGCACCACACTAAGCGCAATCTCCCCCCATGCGTGAGCTATCCACCGCCGTGGAATCCCTTCACGGGAATCTCCTCGCCGATTCATCACACGGACCTGTCACTTAATCACTGGTTAATGTGCAGCGCGTATGCTGCGTCTCTTGGTAATTCACATCGGATCGGAATGACTGGGATTCAATCGAGCAGACAAACCGATATCGAGAAGCGCAGCGTGCGTTACGTCGGTTTTTTGGTGCTCTTCTGCGCCGCGCTGGCGGGTTGTTCCGCGATCAACGAAGCGTCACGGATGACGCGACCCAGCGGCGGCGGGTTGCGCAATGAAGTGGAGCAGAGCCGCCTGCTGCCAATGACACTGGCTCATGCTGCACTCGTTGCTGCAATT
>Ga0302325_10007145_pt1 | contig 24877 bp, 23 predicted proteins | sample Palsa_T0_2_FD_201948 | JGI IMG/M metagenome (GOLD analysis project Ga0302325, IMG submission 201948) | Peat permafrost microbial communities from Stordalen Mire near Abisko, Sweden - Palsa_T0_2 | ecosystem: Environmental > Terrestrial > Soil > Palsa > Peat permafrost | place: Sweden: Abisko... | reverse complement strand
TGGGTGCTGCCGCTGACCGCGCACTCGGAAGTGCTGAGGAGCTTCGAAGGCGGCGACGGCCAGGTAGCGCTGCACGGCCGCGGCGGCGCGAGCCTCGTCGACCCCCTTCACAGCGCCCGCTCGCACGGCTGCGTGCGCCTGGCCAACGCGGCGATCGGCTGGATCGCGGGGCACGTGCCGGTCGGTACGCCGGTGCGTATTCTCTGACAGCGTGACTCCGCGTCGAGGGCACCCGCGATGAGCCCCGCCGATCGCAAGATCCTCGCCGTGCTCGGGACCGCGCAGTTCCTGATGGTGCTCGACCAGGCCGTGATGAACGTCTCGATCTCGCAGCTCGTCGCGGACTTCCATACGAACGTGACGACGATCCAGGCGGTGATCGCCCTGTACTCGCTCGTGATGGCGGCGCTGATGATCGCCGGCGGCAAGATGGGCGACATCTGGGGGCGGCGAAGGGCGTTCTCGGTCGGCCTCAGCATCTACGGCGCCGGCTCGGCTCTGACGGCGGCGGCGTGGAGCGTGCCGGCGCTGCTGCTCGGCTGGTCGTTGCTGGAGGGCATCGGCGCGGCGCTCGTGCTGCCGGCGCTGGTGGCGCTGACCGCGCGCAGCTTTGAGGGCCAGGCGCGCGCGCTCGCCTACGGCGTGCTCGGCGGTGTCTCCGGCGCGGGTATCGCGGTCGGGCCGATCCTCGGCGGCTGGGTGACTACAAACCTGACCTGGCGGATTGTGTTCGTGGGGGAGGTGCTCGTCGTGATCGGGATCCTGCTCGCGGTGCGCCTGCTGCCGAAGGACAGGGGCCAGCCCGGCGCGGAGCTCGACCGCGTCGGCGCCGTGCTGTGCGCGCTCGGGCTCGCGCTGATCGTGTTCGGCGTGCTGGAGGCGAGCACCTGGGGTTGGCTACAGCCGCGCAACTCGCCGATCGAACCGTTCGGGTTCTCGCTGACGCCGTTCGTGATCGCCGCCGGGCTCGCGGTGATTGGCGGCTTCCGCGTGTGGGAGCGCCGGCGCGAGCGTCTGAAAGAGCAGCCGCTCGTGCACTTTCGGCTGCTGTCGATTCCGGCGATGCGCAGCGGGCTGAGCACGTTCCTGTTCCAGAACCTGATCCTGATGGGCGTGTTCTTCGCTATCCCGCTGTATTTGCAGGTCGTGCAGGGCTTCGACGCGTTTCAGACGGGCGTCAGGATGCTGCCCGTGTCGGTCACGCTGTTCGTGACCGCGCTGATCGGCTCACGCCTGGCGGGTCGCTACCCGGCGCGTACGATCGTGCGCGCCGGCCTGGGCCTGCTGCTCGCGGCCTGCCTGCTGCTGCTCGCGACGATCAAGCCCGAGATCGAGACGGTCCCGTTCGCGATCGCGATGGGCGTGCTCGGCATCGGCATGGGCCTGATCGTCTCCCAGCTCGGCAACGTCGTGCAGTCCGCCGTCGGCGACGAGGATCGCAGCGAGGCCGGCGGCCTGCAGTTCACCGCCCAGCAGCTCGGCGCCGCGATGGGCACGGCGCTGATCGGCGCGATCGTGATCTCAGGGCTGATCGCCGGCTTCTCGGGCAAAGTCGAGAGCGACCCGCGCGTCTCCGCAGCGGTCAAGCAGCAGGTCGGGATCAAGCTCGAGGGCAACGTCAGCTTCGTCTCGATCGATCAGGTGCAAGCCGCCGCGGACGATGCCGGGCTCGACAAGCAGACCGCCGATGCGATCACCGAAAGCTACGCCGACGCGCAGCTGACGGCGCTGAAGACCGGGTTGCTGGTCGCGGGGCTGCTCGTCTGCGCCGCGTTCTTCACGACCCGCGGCCTGCCGAGCGATCTCCAGGCGGCAAGGCCCCCGCCGGCCGTCGCCTGACGGCATTGGCCACCCGCGCGCAGAGCCGCTCAGCCGAACCCGCGCACGCAGCCCGTCTCACGCCACCGCGCGCAGCCGCCGGTAGGGCGTGCCACGCAGCTCGCGCACGAGCGCGTCGACGACCCCCTCCTCGTCCTCCTCCAACCCGTCGGTGACGGCGCCGATCACCGCGCGCTTGCGCTCCAGCAGGGTCCCGATCGTTTCATCGACGGTGCCGGCGGCGAGCAGGTAGCTGGCGTTGACCGTGTCCTCCTGGCCGATGCGATGACAGCGGTCCTCGGCCTGGTCGTGCTTGGCGGGCGTCCAGTCGAGCTCGAGGAAGGCGACGTTCGAGGAGCGCGTCAGCGTGATCCCGTGACCGGCGACCTCGATCGAGCAGACGATCAGCTGGTTGTGTCCGCCGTCGTCGGGTGCCTGGAAGGCCTGCAGCGCCGCGTCGCGTGCGACGGGTGAGTCTTCGCCGAGGATATGCAAAGCGTGCGGGAAGCGCTCCAGCAGCGCGCGCTGGATCTCGCGGTGGTGGGCGAACACGACCAGGCGCTCGCCCGAAGAGCAGAAGTCGTGGATCCAGGCGAGCGCGGAGTGGAGCTTGCCGCGCGCGGCGAGCAGCTTCAGCGCGTTCAGACGCACGAGGCGTTCGGCGCGCAGCGCCGCCGCGACGCGCGCGTCGAGCTCGTGCAGGTCCAGCGGCTGACTCTGCAGCCACGCGACGAGGTCGCGCTCGGCCAGGCGGTACTCGGGCTCGTTGTCGAGCTCGATCGGCACGACCGCGCGCGTCTTCGCGGGCAGCTGGGGCAGCACGTCGGCCTTCAGGCGCCGCGCGAAGCAACGCGCGCGCAGATGCCAGTGCAGGCGCAGGTGCGCGTCGGCGCCGCGGAAGCGCTTGCCGAACTGCGCCCCCGAGCCGAAGTCGGCGAGCCGTCCGAGGATCCGCAGCTGGGAGATCAGCTCGGGCGGGCGGTTCATCACGGGCGTGCCCGTCAGCGCGAGCACTAGCCCATCGCGCGGCACCGCCGTCGAGAGCTGCTGCACGGCCTGGGTGCGCTTCGCGGCCGCGTTCTTGCAGTAGTGGGACTCGTCCAAGACCAGCGCCCGGGGGGCGATCGCGGACAGAGCACTCAGGCGTGCGGCGACGATGTCGTAATTGACGACGGTCACATCGGCCGGTTGCACCGGGCCGTCCCCGCGCGTGCCGGCCAGCGCCTGGGAGCTGCGGTGCGGCAGCCACAGCGAGAGCTCGCGCAGCCAGTTGAGCTTGAGGCTCGCCGGGCAGACGACGATCGCCGGGTAGGCGTTGTCGGCCTCGAGCGTCGCCAGCGCCTCGATCGTCTTGCCGAGGCCCTGCTCGTCGGCGAGGAACGCGCGGCGCTGGGAGAGCAGGTAGCGCACTCCCGCGCGCTGAAACGGCTTCAGCTCGCCGCCGAGGGTGGGTGCGACCTTCCCGTCCAGCGGTGCCTCGGTCGCCGCCGACAGGGCGACGAGGCCCGCGGCCTCGGCGTGCTCCTCGCGGACTTCCTGCAGCAGCGTCAGCGCCTCGGGCGCGATCCAGGTTTCGTGGGCAGCGAGGAACTCGTCGAGCTCGGGAACACAGAACGGATCGGCGCGGATCGCGGGCATCCCGGCGTGCTCGCCCGGAGCCCCCAGCGCGTGTCCCCGGCCGCCGTGGCCGGACTTCCCGCGCGCGGCGCCGGCGAGCGCCGTGAAGGCGTCGAGCTGCGCGGGGTCGTGACCGGGCGCGAGCACGAACGTCGGATCCTCGTGCAGGGCTGACACTTCCAGCACCGCCGGCGGCACCGCCCGGCCCTCCCGCAGCGCCGCGATGCAGCGCTTGGCGCCGGGGCTGATCCAGCCGCGCAGCCGTCCGTCCATCAGCCGCCACGCCTCGAGCGTCAATGGCACGGTCGCCCCGCCGGGGGCGCTCGAGGCCTGCTCGCGCAGCTCGCGCGGCAGGCGCGAGGTGGTGCCGAGCAGCAGGAACACGGGCTGCTCTTGCGGTCCCTCGACCTCGATCGTGCCCGTCCAGGTGGTTGCGCGCGCGAGCCAGCTCTGCACGCGCGGATCGATCCGGTTGACATCGAGCTCGGCGATCAGCTCCGCGATCGCTTCGGCGTCGTGCTCGACGGTGGCCAGCGCGAACGTCGCGTTGGGCCCGTCCAGCGAGCGCAGGCCGCTGCGGCCGGCGAGCACGCGGGCGAGCGGCGCGTGGACGGCGTCGATCATGATCCAGTGCTCCCCGCGGCGGTCGCGACGCAGTTCGACTTCATGTGAGGGAGAGGCCCGCCCAGGCGCGCTGGAAGCGCCGTCGGAGGCCCCGTTTTTGATCTCGGTGAGCGCGTGCGCCGCATCGTCGGTCAGGCGCAGGCGCGCGGGGACGGCGGGCAGCTCCGCCACCAGGCGCGCGGCGTGATCGTCGAGCGGGATCAACGCGCGGGCGATCGCCGGCAGTCGGTAGCCGCCGGGATGCTCGAGCAGCCCCTCGGCGAGCTCGGGCGCGGTGTCGGTGGCGAAGCTCAGCCACCAGTTCTCATCGGGACGGGCGAGGTCGAGCACGCACTCGTCGTGGCGGCGCCTTCTGCGCTGACGCGCGAGCGCCATGGCGAGGCCGTCGGTTATCTCCGGTTCGACTGCGAGACCCGCGAACAGACGCGTGAGCGCCTCCGCGCGCTCCGGATCGAGCGGAACGCACCACGCCCGCTCGCCGGGGTCCCAGCGGCGGCCCGGCAGAGCGCGCAGCAGTTGACGCAGGCGCTCGTCGTAGGGGAACTGGAGAACGGCCTCACCATCGGCGAGCGAGGCGTGGAAGTTGGAAGGCGACACGAGCACTCAACGATAGGCAACGCCCTGGATGAGAGCGGCCGAGGTGTCCCGACCCTCCTGATCGTCTTGCGCCGGCAAAAGACCACGGCCGATGAATCCAGTGGCCGGAAGGCCGGCGCGCAGCTCAGCGATCTGGCGAGGTTGGGCCTTCCCCAAGGTTGGTCGTCGTGGTCATGACCCGCGCGGCGCCGCCGCCCATCACGCGCCTCACCAGCCCCGGCGTGAGGATCCGCAACACCGCCGCGAGCGCGTAGGGGCGAGGGACGTAGCGCTCTGCCCGCCCGCCGGGGCCGGCCTGGAAGATTGCCTCGGCGGCGCGCTCGGGGGTGGAGACGATCCAGCGCGTGAGTGCTTTCTCGGTGAGCTCGGCCTGGGGGAAGCCCTCGGTGGAGATGAACCCGGGTAGCACCAGCCCGACATGGACGCCGTGCGGACGCTCCTCCGCCCACAACGCGTCAGACCAGCCGGCGAGCGCAAACTTGGAGGCTGAGTAGGCGCCCGCGCCCGCGCGCGCGACACGGGAAGAGGTCGAGGCGACGTTGACGATCGCGCTCGGCGCGGAGGCGCGCAGCAGGGGCAGTAAAGCCTCGGTGAGGCGGACGGGCGCGTCGAAGTTGAGCGCCATCGTGCGGCGCACGTTCTCGTAGCCGCCGTCGGCAAAGCGCGCGCGCCAGCCGGAGCCGGCGTTGTTGACGAGCAGGTCGAGGCGTCCGTGGTGCTCCTCGACGTGTGCGCGAATGCGCGCGGGTGCGTCCTCGTCGAGGAGATCGACGGCAACCCAGCTGACGCGATCCTCGCCCAGCGAGGAGGCCAACGCGCGCAGGCGATCCTCACGTCGCGCGACGAGTATGAGCGTGGCGCCCGGCTCGCGGGCCAGGCGGCGGGCAGCCGCTTCTCCGATCCCGCTCGAGGCCCCTGTGATCACAGCGATCATCTCCGCCACACCCTATCTATCTGCTCTCGCGTCCAGCCAGTACGGTTGGGAGCATGGACTCGGTGGGCTCGGTGAGGAAGCGGAAGGCGCTCGAGCTCTTTCAAGGGTTGCCCAAGCGCTACGACCAATTGAGCGCGGCGCTGAGCTTCTGGCAGGATCCCCGCTGGCGGCGCGCCATGGTGGACGCGGTGGCACCGAAGGCGGATGAGCGGATCCTCGACGTCGCGACCGGCACGGGGATGGTCGCCGCCGAGCTGCGTAGACGCGCGGACTGCTCGGTTGTGGGGCTCGATCAGAGCGCGGAGATGCTCGCTGCCGCACGGACGCGTTTCGCGAGCGATGGCGCGCGCGTGGAGTTGATCGAAGGCCAGGCCGAGGAGCTGCCGTTCGCGGACGAGAGCTTCGACGCGCTGACCTTCACGTATCTGCTGCGCTATGTCGACGATCCGCCGCAGACATTGCGCGAGCTGGCCCGCGTGGTGCGCCCGGGAGGGCGGGTGGCCACGCTCGAGTTCGGCGTGCCTCCGCGCGCGACGGTGCGCGCGGCCTGGAGGTTTTATACGGCGGTCGGGCTGCCGGCGCTCGGGCGAATCGCATCGCGCGAGTGGGCCGAGGTGGGCCGGTTCCTCGGGCCGAGCATCTCCGGCTTCTACGAAAGACACCCGCTGGAGCGGATCGTCGGCTACTGGGAGGATGCCGGCCTGCGCGATGTGAAGGTGCGGCGGATGAGCCTTGGCGGCGGGGTGGTGATGTCGGCGCGGAAGCCTGCCGCGCGCTCATGAAGGCTCTGTTTGTGAGCGCGCGGGATCGCAGGGCGTCAAGCCGTGCCCTGGCTCAGCGTGCGCCAGACGCGTGCGAAATCAGACGCGTGTGGGGGAGCGGCGCGAGGCGAGGTACTCCTGGTTCGCCCGGCGCTCGCCGCGGATTTGAATCGCGATGAAGATCAGGATGATGTTGACGAGCAGGCCGATCCCGCCAAACGTGGCGATCAGGCCGATGTCCTTTGTGACGGCCTGGCTGGAGGCGAGGATCATTGTGGCGAGCGGCATCGAGCGAAGCCTACCAACGAGACGAGACGCGCGCCGGTGTCGTAGCCTTGGGCCGGCCGCCACAGAAGCCAAAGCCAGGAGAGGTGCCGGAGCGGTTGAACGGGCACGACTGGAAATCGTGTGACGGGGGAAACCTCGTCCGAGGGTTCGAATCCCTCCCTCTCCGCTATCGACCAGACAGGTTCCCCTAAAGCGCTCGATCGTCCCGCGTTTTACGCCCTGCGCCCAGGCGGGTGGCGGGACTTTGTGACGGTTTTGCACCCGCCCTACACGGCCTGGAACCTCGCCAATGTGGCAATCGGGGCGGCGGTCGCCCCGCATCTGTACGCCGGTCGGCTGCTGGCGAGCCTGGGCGCGTTCCTGCTCGGGGTGGGTGTCTGCGCGCACGCGCTGGACGAGCTGAACGGCAGGCCGCTCGGTACGCAGCTCTCCAGCCGCACGCTGGCGGCGATGGCGGGCGTATCGCTGGCGGGAGCGGTTGCGCTCGGGATCGTCGGGGCTGTGACGATCTCGCTGACACTGATCCCGTTTGTGCTTGCGGGCGCGTTCATTGTGCTCGCATATAACCTTGAGTGGTTCGGTGGACGCTTTCACACCGCCTTCTGGCTCGCCGCCGCTTGGGGTGCCTTTCCGGCCCTGACCGGCTATTGGGTCAACGCGCTGGAAATACGCGCACCGGCGTTGCTCGCCGCGGGCGCCTGCTTCATGCTCACAATCGCCCAGCGGCGCCTCAGCACCCCGGTGCGCGAGTTGCGCCGTCGCACCGTCTCGCTCAGCGGCGAGCAGCGCCTCGCGGACGGCACCGTCGTGCAGCTCGACGCCGTGCGTCTGGCCGCCCCAATGGAGGGCGCTCTGGGCGCATGGGCGCTCGGGGTCGTGCTGCTCGCGGTCGGGATGGTGCTCGCGCGGTTGTGAGTGAGCGCGGGTTTGGCGGGGACCTCAGCCCGCGGCGGGCGCCGGCTCGACCTCGCCGTTGCGCGCGGCTTCTGCGTGCTCGCGGCTGTCGCGCGAGGAGATCAGGACGGCGGTCAGGATCGCCCCGACGATCGCAAAGCCCGCGCCGACGAGGAACGCGCGGTCATATCCTTTCGTGAGGGTGATCGACGTGCTGTGCACGCCCGAGTGGAGCAGGCTCTGGGTGCGGCTGTTGGCGATGGTGGCGAGGATCGCCAGGCCGAGCGCGCCGCCGACCTGCTGAGAGGTGTTGATCAACCCCGAGGCGAGGCCGGCCTCATGGGGCTTGGTGCCGGTGACCGCGGCGATCGTCACGGGCACGAATGAGAACCCGAGCCCGAACGCCGCGAGCACCGACGGCCCGAGCACATTCGCGTCGAAGGAGCCGCCCGGCGCGGGGACACGCGAAAACCACAGCAGTGCGCCGGCGATCATCAGCAGACCCGCGATCAGCGGCGGCTTGAAGCCCACGCGCGTGACGAGTTGCGAGGCCGCGCCGGCGGAGAGAATGATCCCGATCGAGAGTGGCAGATAGGAGAGACCGGCCTTGATCGGCGAATAGTGCAGGACGTACTGGAGGTAGAGCGAGATGAAGAAGAACATCGAGAACAGCGACATGCCGATCAACAGGCCGACGATGTCCGCACCGCGCAGCGTGCGCAGACGGAAGATCGAGAACGGCAAGAGCGGGTGGCGGGTGCGCAGCTCGATCGCGACGAACGCCGCGAGCAGGGCGGCCGCCGCGGCGAGCCGCGACAGCGTGGCGGTCGAGCCCCAGCCGACGTTGACGGCGTCGACGACCGCGTAGACGAGCAGCGCGAGGCCGGCCGTGACCGTGACCGCGCCGGGCAAGTCAAAGCCTTTGGTGCCGTCCTCGGCGCGACTCTCGAGCAGCAGTCGCGGCGCGAGCGTCGCCGCGATCAGGCCGATCGGTACGTTGACGAACAGCACCCAGCGCCAGCTCAGGCCACTTGTGAGGATGCCGCCGAGCAGCACGCCGGCCGCCCCGCCGGCGCCCGCAACCGCGCCCCAGACGCCGAGCGCACGGTTGCGCTCTGCGCCTTCGGCGAACGTCGTCGTGATGATCGAGAGCGCCGCCGGCGAGACGATCGCCGCACCGAGGCCCTGGACCGCGCGCGCGACGATCAGCCACGCCTCCGACTGGGCCAGGCCGCCGGCCAGCGAGGCAAGCGAGAACAGAACCAGGCCGAGCATGAACATGCGCCTGCGCCCGAGCAGGTCGGCGAGCCGTCCACCGAGCAAAAGGAACCCGCCGAAGGTGAGCGTGTAGGCGTTGACGACCCACGACAGGTTGTCGCGCGAGAAGTGCAGCGCCGCCCCGATCGAAGGTAGCGCGACGTTCACGATCGAGGCGTCGATCACGATTACGAACTGCGTCATCGCCAAGAGCATCAGCGCGAGGTTCTTCTGCCGCGGCGTCTCGAGGCTCATCGGGGGCCAGGATAGCCGCGATAGACTCCCCGGCCTTGCGCCCGTAGCTCAGCTGGATAGAGCGTCGGTCTACGGAACCGAAGGTCAGAGGTTCGAATCCTCTCGGGCGCATTTTCGAAAACGCTTTAGACGGGGCCCTGTCGGCAGGCCCTCGTCGGGATCGTGCTCCGTTATGAGGCGGTCTCGACCGGCGGTGCGCTCACAACAGAACCTCGAGCGCGTTGCGGAGTGCCGGCTCGGCGCCGGCGAAGTGCTTGGCCAGCTCGATCAGCTGCGCGGGGCTGGCGCCCGGTTGGCGCAGCCATCGCCGCAGCCCTTCCCACGCGATGTCGCTGCCTTGGAGATGACGGGTCCGGACGATGTCGATCAGGGAGCGCTCGGGCGAGTAGATACCGATCGGGGCGCGGGTGCCCGCATCGAGCGTTTCGCGTCCGAGCGTGAACGTGCGCGGGGCAAACTGATGCAGGCGGCATGGCGCATGTAGAACGGGTCGTGTGCTGCCGCGAGGAATCGCGATGTCAATCGCGGCCGGGATCGAGTCGATCAGCCCGTGGCGGGCGAGCGCCGTCTGCAGGCAGAGCGTGGCACGGGGAACGCGCTCGGAGATCTCGACCAGGTCGAGGTCGGCTGCAGGCGCGTCAGCCCAGCGGTAGACCCCGCCACCGACGGCAAGGATCGCTCCGGCTTCGCGGAGCTGGTAGAGACGATGATCGTTCAGGCCGGTCGCTCTGGCCTCGCCATATCTGAACGTATCGCCAAGGAGCTTTCGCGGGTCAGCCTGGGGCATTGCAGAGGAAACACTACTCACCTACCGTTAGGACGGGTAGGATTTCCTTGATAGCTATCGTGGGGCTCTCCACAGTGTTGGCCGCGAGCGAACCGGACGTCAGGTGCCCCGTGAGTTTTAGAGTGTGCTCTGTGCCGCCCGATCGATTCCATCAACGATCCGCCTCTGTCGCTACCTCCTTGGAGTCCCTGTGAGCACCGTGGCTCGCGCAACGCTGCGCCCTGGGGAGCGCGCGGAGCGGGGCCGAGCGGCCCGTGCGAAGAGTCCCAGGTCGGCTCACGGTGAATGGGCGCCGGCGCCGGACCGGCCCGATCCGATGGCAGTGCTCAGGACCCAGGCCGCCTCGCGCGTGCAGGAGCTCGTCCCGATCCGCTACGGGCGCATGCTCGCCTCGCCGTTTACGTTCTACCGCGGCGCCGCGGCCGTAATGGCGGCCGATCTTGCGATGACGCCGGATGCGGGCATCGTGGTGCAGGCGTGCGGTGACGCGCACATCTCGAACTTTGGCGGGTTCGCGGCGCCAGACCGTAGGGTGGTCTTCAGTCCGAACGACTTCGACGAGACGCTGCCCGGACCGTGGGAGTGGGACGTCAAGCGGATGGCGGCCAGCGCGGAGATCGCCGGGCGCGATGTCGGGTTGCCGGCAGATCGCCGGGAGCGGATCGTGATCGCCTGCGTGCGCGAGTACCGCGAGGGGATGCGCGGCTTTGCCAAGCGCAGCCACCTCGACGTCTGGTACGAGCGCCTGAACGCGAGTGAGCTCGTCGAGCGCTTCGGCGGGCAGCTGGGCGCGAAGGGTCGCCTGGAGTTCGCAAGACCTTTCGCGAAGGCGCGGCGCAAGACGAGCTTGCGGGCGGTCAAGAAGTTGACCGAGCGCGTCGACGGCGAGCTGCGCTTCAGCCACGTCCCGCCACTGCTCGTCCCGATCCGCGAGCTTGTCGGGCCGCTTGACGCTCGCGAGCAGTCCGCTTTCGTGCAGACAGTGCTCGATCGATATGCCGAGAGCCTCGACGCCGACCGGGAGTATCTGTTTCGAACGCACCGTTTCGTCGATATGGCCCGCAAGGTGGTGGGCGTCGGGAGCGTCGGCACCCGCGCGTGGGTGTTCCTGCTCGTCGGCCGTGATGGGAAGGATCCGCTCGTGCTGCAGGCAAAGGAGGCACAGGCCTCGGTGCTCGAGCCGTACCTGGGCGCGAGCGAGTTCGCTAATCATGGCGAGCGGGTTGTCCGTGGCCAGCAGATCTCGCAGGCCGCGAGCGACATCTTTCTCGGCTTCCAGCGCAGCGTCGGGCTCGACGGCGAGGAGCACGACTTCTATGTCCGCCAGCTCTGGGACTGGAAGGCATCCGCCGACCTTTCCGCGTTGACCGAGTCGGGTCTGCACGCCTATACGCGCGCCTGCGGGTGGTCGCTGGCGCGCGCGCACGCACGCTCCGGCGATCGACTCGCGATCGCCGCGTACCTCGGGTCAGGTGCAACGTTCGACCGGGCGATTGCCCGCTTCTCCTCGCTGTATGCCGATCAGAACGAGCTCGACCACCAACGGCTGGCCGACGCGGTCGCCGCTGGCGAGGTGGTCGCTCAGCCGGGCGTTTGAGCCGCCTGCGCGAGAATGCGCTCGATGTAGGGCCCGAGCAGAGTCGTCACCGACGCGGCGGTCATGCCGGTCGGGCCGGCGGGCAGCGCCGCGTAGCTGATCGCCAGGCGCACCAGGCACTCGGCCAGAAGCCTTGCGTCGGCCGGGTAAACAGCCGGCCAGCCGGCGAGGATGATCGCGGCCAGACGCTCGGTCGCGCCGGCGACGACGGGCTCGCCTCGGCTCGTGAGCAGCGGCAGCAGGCTGTATGTCTCATCGCCGGTGAGGAGTGTGCGCACGAGCGGGTCCTCGGCCGCGGCGGTCAGGAACACGTCGAACGCGGCCGACAGAGCCGTGGCGGGGTCGTCGAGGTGTTCGCCCACCGCGCCATCGACGGCCTGCAGGAAGCGATCGACCTCGCGCATCACGAACGCCTGGGCGAACTCATCGCGCGAGCCGAACTCCTTGTACAGGGTCTGACGACTCACGCCCGCGGCGGCGGCGATGTCGCCCATCGTGATCTGCGCCCATCCTCTGCGTTCCAGCTCGTCGCGCGCGGCGTCCAGCAGGGTTTCGCGCAGCAGTTCGCGCGCGGCCTCGGCGTAGGGAGTGCGCTCGGCGGTAGCGCGCTCGGCGGTCGCCATCGGTCCTCAGCCCTCGAGGAGCTCGAAGTCGATCTGCTCGCGCACGCCACAGTCCGGGCAGACCCAGTCCTCTGGCACCTCGCTCCAAAGCGTCCCCGCCGGAAAGCCCTCGCGCGGGTGTCCGCGCTCCTCGTCATAGGTGTAGCCGCAGCCGGGACAGCGATAGACGCTCATCGCGTCGACTCCACACCGCCGCCCGCCACACCGTCACTCGCGCCCGTCGCGACGGCCGAGCCGTAGCGCGCCAGCACCCGCTTGCGCGCCCGCGGGTGGATGTTCACGCGCTCCAGATCGCCGCCGTAATGAGCGAGCACGCGATGGTCCATCATGCGGCGCCAGAGCGGGGGGAAGGCGGCGGTGACGATCATGCCCGCGTAGCCGGTGGGCAGTTGCGGAGCTTCTTCGAAGTGGCGCAACGCCTGGTAGCGGCGCATCGGGTTGGCGTGGTGGTCGGAGTGGCGCTGCAGGTGGTAGAGCAAAACGTTTGAGGCGATGCTGTTGCTGTTCCAGCTGTGCTCGGGTGCGGTGCGCTCGTAGCGCCCGTCCTCGCGCTTGCCGCGTAACAGGCCGTAGTGCTCGAGGTAGTTGACGACCTCCAGCAGCGAGAATCCGAGGACGGCTTGGATCAGTAGGTATGGCAGCACCACGAGGCCGAAGACGGCGGTCAGCGCCCCAAACAGCACGATGGTCATCGTCCAAGCATTCAAGATGTCGTTGCGAAAGCTCCAGTGGGATGAGCCCATGCGGTCCAAGCGCACGCCCTCGAGCTCCCAGGCCGAGCGCAGACTGCCGGACACTGTGCGCGGCCAGAACGCGTAGAAGCTCTCGCCAAGGCGTGAGCTGGCCGGGTCGTCCGGGGTCGCGACGCGCACGTGGTGGCCGCGATTGTGCTCGATGAAAAAATGCCCGTACGCGCTCTGCGCGAGCGCAACCTTGCTAAGCCAGCGCTCGTTGCTTGCGCGCTTGTGCCCGAGCTCGTGGGCGGTGTTGATCGCAATCCCTGAGACCATCCCCATCGTCAGCGCCAGCCCGATGTCGTCGAGCGTTGAGAGTTTGCCGCTCGACCACAGCCAGCAGGCGAGGATCAGCCCGGCGTATTGGATCGGGATGTACAGATAGGTGCACCAGCGGTAGTAGCGGTCCTGCTCGAGCCACTTGATCACGCTGTCGGGCGGGTTTGTCGCATCCATTCCGATCGCTAGGTCGAGCAGCGGAAAGATCACGAACACGAGGAACGGCCCGTAGAGCCAGAAGATCCCCAACCCGGTCAGTTCGACCAGGCCCCAGGCGAGGAACGGGAGCGTGGGGACGATCAGGCCGAGCAGCCACGCGTAGCGCTTGTGATCGCGCCAGCGCCGGGTTTGTACCGCCGGTTGCTCACTTACAATCGATGCCATGCTGTATGCAGGCTAGACAGAAGTAAGAGGTTTGTCAAGTAGGCCGCTCGTCGAGCGCGGCCAGCACGAGGGCGACAGCCGCGTCGACGTCCATCTCGGGCGTCAGTTCGACCTCGGGCGCGCGAGGCTCCTCGTACGGCGCGTCCACGCCGGTCATCCCGCTCAGGCTGCCGTTGTTGGCGCGCGCGTAGAGACCCTTCGGGTCGCGGCGCGCGCACTCCTCGGCGGGGGTGTTGACGAACACCTCCAGGAACGGCAGTCCGTCGCGTTCGTGTAGTGCCCGCACCTTCTGACGGCAGTCGGTGTACGGCGATACGAGCGCCACGAGCGCAACCGTGCCCGCATCGGCGAACAGGAGCGCCATCTCTCCCACCCGGCCGACGTTGATCTCGCGGTCACCCTTACTGAAGCCGAGATCGCTGCACAGCCCGTGGCGTAGGTTGTCCCCGTCGAGTCGGTAGGCGCTACGCCCAGCGTCGATCAGCCGCGCCTCGACTGCCGTCGCGACCGTCGTCTTGCCCGCTCCGGGCAGACCGGTGAACCATACGGTCGCGCCCTGCTGGCCCAGCGCCTCCCAGCGCCGCGCGCGATCGAGCGTGACCTCCTGCCAGATCACGTTCGCGCTCATCCGGTGGTTTCTCGCTGCGGTCGGTTGATGGTCATGACCTCATTTAAGGCGATCGGGAGATGATCAAGGTAAGAATTAGCTAGATAAAGCTTAGATTAAGACCTCCCTCGGCGGTGCCACGCCATCTGAGCTCGCTGGCGAGGGCGCCGGCGCGGGCACGCGCGAGGGTCCGCCGATCATGATCAGCGTCGCCCCGGCCAGCAGGCTCGCGGCGATCATGAACTCCCAGGCCGCCTTGAAGTCGCCCGCGGTATGCGGCGTGCCGAGCACCGCGACGAGGATCGCAAAGCCCAGCGCGGAGCCGATCTGCCGTCCCGTGGTCTGCACCGCGATCCCGGTCGCCAGCCGCGCGGGGGCGAGCGTCGAGGCGACCGCGCCCGTCAGCGAGGGGATCATCAGGCCGACGCCGACCCCGCCGATCATCATGCCCGGTAAGAAGTCGGCCGCGTAGTGGGGCTGGCCGGTTAGGTGCGTGACCCACCACACGCCGCCCAACGCGAACAGCAGCGCGCCGATGGCGCCGACTCGTCCGGGGCCGAAGCGGCTGCCCAGCCGTGCGCCGGGGACCGCCATCGCGGCGGCCATCGCGGGGCCGGGGAAGATCTCGAGGCCCGCGGTGATGATCGGCTCGTGCCAGATCCCGGTCAGGAACAGCACGCTCGCGAGCAGCATCGCGGCGAACGCCATGAAGAACAGCAGGCTCGCCAGCGTCGCGAGGCTGAATGTCCTGACTTTGAGCAGTGCCGGCTCGACGATCGGGGAGGGGTGGTAGGCGATGCGCTGGCCGACCATCCCGATTAGCAGCGCCGTGAGCGCGAACAGGACAAGGATCCGTGGGCTCGCCCAGCCCCAACTCGAGCCCTGGATGATCGCCACGACAAGCGTCGCCATCCCCGCGGTCAAAAGGCCCGCGCCGAGGAAGTCGGGCCTCGAGGCCTCCGGGTGGCGGACCTCACGCAGAATGCGCCAGCCGGCGATCAGGCTCGCGAGGCCGACCGGCACGTTGACGATGAACACCCAGCGCCAGCTGACCTGCACGAGCAGGCCGCCGAGCGGTGGCCCCGCGGCGGCGGCGATCCCGCCGACCGCGGCCCAGATGCCGATCGGGATGTGGCGCTGCTCGGGCGGGAACTCCGGCAGCAACAGCCCGAGCGAGGCGGGCATCAACAGTGCAGCGCCGAGTCCCTGCACCGCGCGCGCCAGCACCAAGAAGAGGATCGAGGGGGCCAGTGCGCAGGCGGCCGAGGCCGCCACGAATAGACCGGTGCCGAGCAGGTAGGAGCGCTTGCGACCGAACGTGTCCGACCACCGCCCGGCAGCGATCAGGAACGCGGCGAACACGATTGTGTACGAGTTCAAGACCCACGACAGCGAGCGCAGGCTCGTGTGTGGGAAGTCGGTGTGCAGCTGGGGGAACGCGATATTGACGATGAACACGTCGAGTCCGGCCATGAACACGCCGGCCACCACGACGATCAGGACTCTCCACCTGCGTTCCATTGCTCTCACTCTCCCGCGCGCTTCGCACGACTGGGTTGCATGACAGAACCGAACCTAGCACAGGGAGTTTTATTACGCAACTAAGTGATAGGATGAGGGAGATGTTGGGGAGTGACTACAAGGGTCAGAACTGCTCGGTCGCCCGGACACTCGAGCTGGTCGGGGAGCGCTGGACGATCCTCGTGCTGCGGGACGTGTTCCTCGGCCGGCGGCGTTTCGATCAGATTCAGCAGAGCCTCGGCGTGGCCCGCAACGTGCTCGCCGCGCGGCTGGACCGGTTGGTCGGCGAGGGGATCCTCGAAAAGGTCCCCTACCAGGAGCGACCGGTGCGCCACGAATACCGGCTGACCGCCAAGGGGGTCGACCTGTGGCCGGTGACCGTCGAGCTGCTGCGCTGGGGCGACCGCTATACCGCGCCCGACGCGGGACCGCCGATCGTGCTGCGCCACAAGGGCTGCGGCGGCGAGCTCGGCGAGCGTCGTGTCTGCATGCGCTGCGGCGAGTCGCTGCAGGCGAGCGACGTACGCGCCGAGCCCGGGCCGGGGGCAGGCGCCGTGGTCGGCGTGCGAAGATCCGCGCGTGAATCGCGCTCCGCTCGTCCAGCTGCCGCCTGAGCTGGCCTCGCCCGGAGTAAACGCGGAGGGCGGTGGGACCGCGCGCTACGTGCTGGGCATCGACGGCGGCGCGACGAAGACACTCGCCGCGCTGCTCGATCTGGAGCTGGGGATGTTGCACCTGGGGCAGGGAGGACCGAGCAACGAAGACGCCGTCGGCACGCGCGCCGCGGTCCAGGCGTTGCTGGAGGCCGCGGACGGGGCGCTCGCGCAGGCCGGCATCGACGGGGAACGACTCGACGCGGAGGTGATCGCGCTGGCCGGCACCGACACCGACGCCGTGACCCGGCACGTGTGTGCCGCGCGCTCGGAGGATTGGCTCGTCGTCAACGACGTCGTCGCGGCCTGGGCGACGGCCACGGGCGCTCAGCCCGGGATCGGCGTGATCTCCGGCACCGGCAGCAACGTGTTCGGCGTCGGCTCAGATGGGCGGGCCTGGCGCGCGGGCGGCTGGGGTCACCTGCTGGGGGACGAGGGCAGCGGCTACTGGTTCGGGATCGAGTCGATCAAGGCGGCGCTGTGTGACCGCGAGGCCTCCGGCCCGGAGACCGCGCTGAGCGAGGCGGCGGTCGAGTTCTTCGGCGTGCCGAGCGTCGAGGCGCTCGCGACGCATGTCTACTCCAAGCCGCTGAGCAAGGGCGAGATCGCGGCGTTCGCGATCGAGACCGCGAAGCTCGCCGAGGACGGCGACGCGGTCGCGTGCGAGCTCTACCGGCGCGGGGCCGGACTGCTGGGAGAGCAGATCGCTGCGGTGATCAACCGCACCGGTTTGCAGGGCGCTTTCCCCATGGGCCTGATCGGCAGCGCCTTCAAGGCCGGCGCCGTGTTTGTCGAGCCGCTCACTCGGGCCGTGCACGAGCTCGCTCCGCAGGCGCGGGTATCGGTCGTCGAGATGGCCCCGGTCGGCGGCAGCCTGCTGCTGGCGATGCGCGCGTGTGGCTGCGAAGGCGCGCTGTCGGTCACGGAGCTGGAGCGACTCCTCGACGAGGCCCTCGCCTCGGAGTCGAGCGCAGCCGCCTGATCTCAGGCCAGCCGAGCCTCGATCGCGCTCCGATCGCCGATCGCGTCCGACCCGGAGCCTTCGATCCGGATCGCCGCTGCCGCGTTGCCAAAGGCGGCGGCGCGCTCAGGGGGTAGGCCTTCATCAAGCGCGACGAAGAACGCCGCCGCGAACACGTCGCCCGCGCCGAGGTCGTCGCGGGGCTCGGCGACCGCAGGAGCCTGCACCCGTGTGCTCTCGCCGCCGGGCGACTGAACGCTCGTGGCGCCCGGGCCGGCGGTGATCGCGACCGTCGCGCCCAGGGTGATCGCCGCGTCGAGCAGCGGCGCGCAGGCGGCGTGCTCCTGCTCGCTGATCACGACGGCGGAGCAGCCGCGCGGGAGCAGGGCCTCGAGTGAGCGAGGGTCGGCCGGCACCGGTGCAGGGAAGATCTCCGCGCCGCTCTGATCGCGCCGATCCCAAGCGCGCACGAGCCCCTGAGGTGTGAGCCCGACGAAGGCGGCGTGCCCGCGCCACGCCGCCGGGGTCTCGCGCAAGACGGGCGCGAATTGCAGGATCTGCGTGTTCACCTCGACTGGACCGGCGATCGGCCCGGCCCAGGCGAGCAGCCGTTGGGCGCGTCGCCCGCCCGGCCACGATGTCTCGAGCGTGGTCGTCGCCGGCGCCGGCAGGATGCGCACCGCGAGCTCTGCGCGGTAGGGCTCGAGCAGCGCTTCGATCTCGGGGGGCGAGCCCTGCGTGAGGATCAGCGTGCGCAGCCCGAGCCGGGCGGCCTGGAGTGCGCTGTAGAACGCGCCGCCGCCGGGGCGGCGCGAGGAGTCGGTGGCGATCACGTCGACCGTCACGTGGCCGACGGTTACGTAATCGAAATTGAAGGAGTTGGGCCTAAGGATGCGTACACCAAATCAAATGGCCCGCCCGACTGTTCTGCTTGCTGAGCGACGATGAGATCACACTCCGATAGCCGGTACACGCAAAAGGCGTGTCGCGGCATGCTGCTGGGCCTCGTGGCCGCGGCTTGCCTGCCGTCCGCGCCCGCCGCGGCGGCCTCGTCCAAGCCGGCGCCCTCCCCATATCCGGCCGGCGCCCAGCGCCCCGCCAGAATCGCGCGGGCCTCCGAATTCGCCCACTCCGCGAGCGCGGGTGGCACGAGCGCCCCGGGCGTCACGACCCCCGCCGGCACGAGGTCCACCACAAAGAAGCCCACAAAGCACGCCCCCAAGAAGCCGAAGCTGCCCGTCAACGCCGAACGCGCGCAGCTCGCGTTCGAGGCGATGCAGAAGACCTACTACATCGAAGGCTCGGGGCTCTATCAGGGAGAACCGTTCTCGTTTCTGTGGCCGTTCTCTCAGGCGCTGGCGGCGACGATGAGCATCGCGAACATCCCGAGCCTGAAGAGCGTCTTCGCGCATGAAGTCTATGCGCGGCTCGTCGGCCTGAAATCGTATCTGGACCTCAACAACTCGGGCGCCCCCGAAGGGACCTACTCGAGCACGCTTGCCGCCTACGACGGCACCGTGGCACCCCCGGCAGGACCGGGCGGGGCGAAGTACTACGACGACAACGCATGGGTAGGGATCGAGCTCGCGCGGATGTACGAGCTGACCCACGTCGCGGGCGTGCTCGGCGGCGCCGAGGGGGTCATGGCGTTTGAGATGGCAGGCTGGGACACCCAGCCTCAGATCGCCTGCCCGGGCGGTATTCCGTTCTCCAACTCGCCGGAAGACGTCGAACGCAACACCGTCACCAACGCGCCCACCGCCGAGCTCGCCTTGCAGCTGTACAAACTGACCGGCAACGCCCAGGATCTGCAGTTCGCCGAGATGGCCTACGAATGGGTACGAACCTGCCTGACCGAGCCGAATGGCCTGTACGCCGACCACATCGGCCTGCACGGGAAAATCGAACCGACGGAGTGGAGCTACAACCAGGGCACGATGATCGGCGCCGGCGTGCTGCTCTACCAAGCGACCGGCAACAGCGCCTACCTCTATCAGGCGCGCCAGACCGCCAAGGCGGCGCTTGCCTACTACACCTCCGAACGACTCGGGCAGGAAAACCCGTTCTTCGTGTCGGTCTACTTCCGCAACATGCTCTACCTCGACTCCGTCACCCGAGACCCGCCGGGGACGAAGCTCGTGCAGGGCTACGTCAACTACGCCTGGGAACACCTGCGCCTGAGCGACGACGTGTTCGTCTTCGGCTCGCCCGCGACCGCCCAGCTGCTCGTGCAGGCGGCGATCGTGCAGGACTATGCGCTGCTGTCGACGTCGCCGACCACGTACTTCTAAGTCTCGCGCGCCGGGGCGAGCTCGTCCGGTCGAGTAGGCTCCACGCGGATGACCGACGCAACGAACCTGATCACCGCCGAGGGCCTTCAGAGCCTGAACGCCGAGCTGGCGGAGCTCGAGGGAGAGGGTCGCAGAGACATTGCGGAGCGGATCAAAACCGCGCGCGAGTGGGGGGACCTGAAGGAGAACAGCGAGTACCACGACGCCAAGAACGAGCAGGCGCACTTGGAGACGAAGATCGCGCGGGTGCGCGAGAAGATCGCCGCCGCCGTGGTCGTGCAGGACAAGCCGTCCGCGGGCGGTGTGGTGGGCTTTGGCTCGACGGTGCGCGTCCAGACTGAAGATGGCGCCGAGCAGACCTGGCGGATCGTCAGCTCCCACGATGCGGCCCCCGCCGAAGGCCGCCTATCGGCCGATTCTCCGGTCGCGGTTGCCTTGCTCGGACGCGGCGCCGGCGACACCGTCTCGGTGGCGCTGCCGCGGGGCAAGCGCAAGTTCACCGTGCTCAGCGTCGACTGAAGCGCTGATCCGCGACGACCGCGGGCACCGCTGGCCATTCCGGTGGGTGTCGCTGCTCCTTGCGCGCGTACAGGCGCTGGTCGGCCAGCTGCAGCACCGCGGCCGTGTCTGAGCCCTCGGCGGGAATGCTCACCTCGCCATGCGCCGCACCGATTGAGAAGCCCGGCCCGTGCTCGGCCAGCGCCGCCACGCTCCCATCCACCAGCGCGTCGTCGGTGCTCGCCGAGCGGATCAGGACGCAGAACTCATCGCCCCCCATCCGATAGGCGGTCCCGTGCGCGGAGACGATCGCGCGCAGCCTGCTGCTCAGTCGTTGCAGCAGGGCATCGCCCGCGGGATGGCCGAAGGTGTCGTTGTAGTGCTTGAAGCCGTTCAGGTCATACAGCACCAGCTGCCAGCGCTCGTGCCCCCGGCTCTGATCGCAGGCGAGCTCGAGGTCTTCCATCAGCTGCCGGCGATTGCTCAGGCCGGTCAGCGGATCGGTCAGCGCCAGCCGTCGCGAGCCGACGAGCATCGCGAGGTTCTCGCGCACAGTGAGCATCAGCCGCGCGCAGACGGCGAGCACCGTGGCCGTGGCGAGGATCAACGCTCCCAGCGTGAGCTGGTGGTGGAGGTTGCCGTAGATGAAGACTCCCAGCGCGGTGAGCAGCGAGATCCCGGGCACCGTCACCAGCCGCCAGTCCTCCACGCGTCGGCGCTTCGGCGGTGGCCACGGCGTCCAGGCGGCGATCGCCAAGAGCACGGCCGCGGCGGGCCACATGGCTTCGACCCAGCTGTCCGCCCGATAGGTGCTCGTGGCGGCCTGGTAGAGATAGGTCGAGTCGGCGATCGTGTTCAGAAGCATGCTCGCCGCGATCAGCAGCCACACGCGCCCCGGGCGCCAGCCGGTGATGCCGAGTGCGCCGATCGTGCAGATCAACAGCAGCAGGTCGCCGATCGGGTAGGCCAGCGAGACAGCCACCGACGTGGCGTTGCCGTGGGTGTGATCGATGATCGGTGGCAGCGCGACCGCCGCCGCGAGCGTGGCGGCGGCGAGCCCGGCGATCAGGCCATCGAGCCAAAGGCTCACGCGCAGCTCGCGCAGGTGCGCTCCCAGTAGCAGCATGATCGCGACGTACAGGCACGGGTACATCGCCAGATACAGGCCGTCCGCCGGAGAGACGCTGCCGGCGGCCACGCCGGAGCCTTCGACGAACAGGGTGAAATAGAGTTCGCCCAGACTCCAGCAGAGCAGCCCCGCCCCCATGCTCAGCCACGCAGCGCGATGCTCTTTGAACGCGATCCCGCGTGCAATCACGGCGAACGCCGCGCCGAACATCAGCACGTCGTAGACGCCGTCGTCGACCACATCGTTGGCGCCGTGGCCGCCGAGGCCGACGGTCATGTGCAGCACGAGTACCCCCAACCCTCCCAGCAGGAAGGCGAGCAGGAGATTGGATGATGTTGTACGTGTGCGCATGGCCGAAAATGGCCCCACGCTTACATCGGCATTTGCCTCAGATCCTGGAGGTTCTCCTGTGGGCGCTGCGCACGCGTCGGAGGAACTTCTTCGGCCGGTGCCCGTACAGGCGCTCTCCCTCGCGCAGCGCGCGCCTGCGCAAGTGCCGGCGGCGGCGTGCGATCCGCTTGAGCAGGGCCTTGCGCGCCCGCTTGCCGCGCTTGCCTTTGAACGGGGCTCGCCCAGCTGGGGGGAGCAGGCCGGCGAGCACCACCAGGTCGTGCTCCTTGCCGAGAATTTCACCCAGTCTGTCTGCGCGGCGCGCGATCGGGTGCAGGCCCAGGATCTCGGCGGCGTAGCGCAGGTCCTTGACGCGTTTGCGCCATTCGTGCGCGGCACGTGCGCCGCCCTTGCCGCGCGCGACGCGGCGCATGCGCTCACGGCCCTGGCGGTAGAGGCGCTCCAGATCGCTCTCTACGACCGCGATGCCGGGCCGTTCGGGAAGATCCCATCGCTGAGCCCGCTCGCGCAGGCCACTGAGCTCGCACATCACCTCCCCGCGCGTGTCCTGGTCGCCGAGAGCTCCTCGCGCGGCCGCACCGCGTTCGGTAACGAGCAGCTTGCGCAGCTCGATCAGCGAGCGGCTACGGCCGAGCTTGCGCGGGTGGCGCTCGAGCAGCGCGTCGAGCGTGCCGACCATCACCTCCGCGTCCCGCGCGCCCGCCAGCCGCCGGGCCGCGTCGCGGAGGATCTTGTGCTCGCGCCTGTATTGCCGCTCGCCGAGATCCTCGCGCAGCAGTCCCACCAGCGCGCGCAGGCGCTTGAGTGCCTTGCGCGTCTCGTGGATCGCCTTTGCGTCGGGGACGCCTGCACCGCCGCTCCCCTCAGCCCTCTGATCGCCACCGAGCGACTCGATCGCGAGGTCGAGCTGACCGAGCGCGATCCGCCGTAGCGCTTGCGGCAAAGGCTCGCCGGGCAGCTGCGTGAAGCGGCGCTCGCGCTTACGCTGTCGCTTGGCCGAGCGGCGGGTGCGCTCGGCCTGCGCAAAGGCGATGCCGACTCCGACGGCCACACTCGCTGCGATCGTGGCCGCGAGCGGCGCAACAATGGAGGAGTGTCCAAGCTGCCACCCGCCAAATGGTGGACGGTGCGCCGCGCGGCGAATCGCAAGCCGGCGACGTACCGCTGTCCAATTTGCAGCCATCATCTACCCGCGCTCAGCGAGCACATGCTGATCGCCCCAGAAGGCGACACGCGTCGCCGCCGGCACGCCCACAGCGAGTGCGTGCTCGCCGCCCGCGCGCGCGGGGAGCTGCCGCTGCACGAGGACTGGCAGCGCACCCAACCACGCGGACCCTCGCTGTGGCGGCGGTTGACGCGACGTGCATAGGGCGATGCCTTTGTCGCTCAGCCGCCCCACACTTTGACGTGATCGGGCGAAACGCGGATGATTATGCGCTGTTCGCCGGGCTGGCGCATCGGGTACTCCTCGACGCCCATGTACTTCTTCGCCAGCGCGTCGATGTTCGCGTCGGCGCCCTCGGTGCTCGGTGCCTCGGCGCGGCCGCGGATCGCGAGGTACTCGTAAGGGTTCTCCATGTTCTGCACGGTCAGCGTCACGCGCGGATCGCGTTCGAGGTTGCGCGGCCAGGCGCGCCCCTTGGCGGTGTTGAGCACGACACGACCGTCCTCGACATCGACCCAAACCGGGACACCGTGGACGGACCCGTCGGGTCGCAGAGTGGCCACATGGCAAAAGTTCTTCCCCTTCAACAGCTCCTCGGCACGACCCTCGATCGTTGCGCTCATGAGACGACCCCTTCCTCGTGACGTGTGGTGGTTTGCCCACACCACGATAGGGCCTTTCCTCAGGGAGGAGCCGCCCGCGGAGGTACTTCTACTGGCGGGCGCTCGCAGAGGGGATTTCCCCGAGCGGGGCCAGTTTGCCGTTGTTGAGCTGGAAGCGCACGGTCGCCTGGCCGCCGCCTGACAGGGCATAGGCCAGCGCGACTTCGGTGTCCCCCTGGCTGACCACGTGGACGGATGCGCTGGGCTGCTTTGCGTCGGTGCCGATGTAGCGTCCGTCGACGAAGAAGAACGCCTGCTGGCCGTTGCCTTCAGCAGCGCCACTGCGCGAGCCGACGAGCACGCGCAGGGTCTGGTCGGGGTGGTAGTCGGAGGCGGCGCTCACGGTGAAGCCCCGCGCGCGGACGACCGCTTCGGCGGCACTCAGCCCTTCCACGGAGGCGCTCGTGCTGCCGGTCCCCTGGTGGGTGAACGCGGGCGCGGGCGCGGTGCGCGTCGTGCTGGGGCTCGAGGTGCCGCCGCTTTCGCTCGGTGTCGTCGTGGTGCTCGTCGGCGTTGTTGCCGTGGTCCTCGTCGTGCTCGTCCGCGGCGCGGCGGTCGAAGTGGTCTGTTCGGGCAGCGGGGTGCTGGCGACGGTCACCGTCTTCGTACCCCCGCCACAGCCGGCCAGCAGCGCCGCGAGCGCCAGTCCCAGGAGGGGGATTGGGGTCTTCAGAAGGCTGCGTCTCATTGCCTCCATGGTATTCGCCGCGCGCTGCGCTCCTCCTCGGTTGGGTTCCTCGCCGCGCGTTGCGTCGCTCTTCGATCTGCAAGGCCCTTGATCTTCTTATTAGCCACTGCTAATCTTCGCCAAGATAGTTAGCACTCGCTAAGAATGGAGACCCGAAATGACCGGCAAGCGTAAGAACAATCGCTGGACCTTGGGCATCGTCTCGGTGGCGCTGTTCATGTCTGTCCTGGACAACCTCGTCGTGAGCGTCGCGCTGCCCACGATCCACCGCGAACTCGGCGCCTCGATCCAGTCGCTCGAGTGGACGGTCAACGCTTACGTGCTCGCCTACGCGGTGCTGCTGTTGACGGGCGCAGCGCTCGGCGATCGCTTCGGACGCAAGCGGATGTTCGTGATCGGTCTGGCGATCTTCACCGCGGCTTCGGCCGGCGCCGCGCTTGCGCCCAACACCGACCTGCTCGTCGCCGCGCGTGCTGTGCAGGGAGCCGGCGCCGCGATCGTCACGCCGCTGACGCTGACGCTGCTCGCGGCGGCCTTTCCGGCCGAGCGGCGGGGAATGGCCATCGGCGTGTGGTCGGGCATCAGCGGGATCGCCGTCGCGATCGGGCCGCTCGTGGGCGGCGCGGTGGTGCAGGGCATCTCCTGGCACTGGATCTTCTGGATCAATGTCCCGCTCGGAATCGTCCTGATCCCACTCGCCGCGCGCAGGCTGACGGAGAGTCGCGGGCCCTACGGGACGCTCGATCTGACCGGCCTGGGACTCGCTTTGCCGGGTGCGTTCGGAGTCGTGTTCGGGCTCGTGCGCGCACAGTCGCTCGGTTGGACGAGCGCGACGGTCCTCGTCTCGATGATCGGCGGCGCGGTGCTGCTGGCCGGCTTCGTCGCGTGGGAGCTGCGCACGA
>Ga0302325_10007144_pt1 | contig 24878 bp, 23 predicted proteins | sample Palsa_T0_2_FD_201948 | JGI IMG/M metagenome (GOLD analysis project Ga0302325, IMG submission 201948) | Peat permafrost microbial communities from Stordalen Mire near Abisko, Sweden - Palsa_T0_2 | ecosystem: Environmental > Terrestrial > Soil > Palsa > Peat permafrost | place: Sweden: Abisko... | reverse complement strand
CTCCGGCATCAAAAGCGAGTCTGCGCAGACCCGCAAGGTCGATCGCGGATGAATAGCTCATGCGCCCCACCGGCTTAAAGAGGTAGGCGACCGAGCCCGGAGCGCCGAGATGGCCGCCGTATTTGCTGAACACATGACGCAGCTCCGCGACAGTACGACTGGGATTGGCGGTGAGGCAATCGACGATCACTGCAGCGCCGTCGGGACCATACCCTTCAAACCGGGCTCTCTCAATGCTCACGTTTGCGGCGGCGGCGTGGACCAGCGCTTTGACATCCTCCCCTCCGTGACTGGACGGGATTCCTACGGAGCCACGAACGCGCGTTCATGGTCTCGGCGGTGGGATTCCGCTTCGCATGCCCCGCGGTAGGTCTTGCGACCGCGGCATTGTATCGATCCGGCGATGGGAGCGCTATCCTGCCAAGTTGCGCGTTTAGTTCATGGCGGCAAGTCGCAGCTGCGCGATGCGCCGCAAGGCCCCTCAAGCAACGCATGGCATATCGTGGAAACGGTACTGATCTGCCCACAGTGGATGCGCGATTCGATCGCGCAGGCCGCGGCAGCGATCGAGAGCGCAACTAGTGGCGCGCCCGCGCCGCCCATCCTGGGAGTTGAAGCGGCATACATCATCGGCGCCTTGACCGATGAAGAGGAGCTTGCGCACGCCGTCCTGGTACGACCCACCCTGCACTCTGCGGGATTGAGCGTCGAGAAGCTCGCCCGCTTGGTGTCGCCGCAAGCCGCCGGCACCGCCGCCGCGCTGCAGAATCTTGGCGAGCTTGGCCTGCCGCGCAACTGGTCGGCAGCGCAGGGTCTGGGGCCGCAGCAGGCGGAGACCGTGCGCAAGATGTTGTTGGCGGTCGCGAGTGATCCGCGCCTGGTACTGGCGCGTCTTGCAGAGCACCTGGTGCAGGTGCGCCGTGCGGCCGCCCTCGCCGTGAGCGAGCGTGAACGGCTCGCGCTTGAGGCGCGCGCGGTATTCGCGCCGCTCGCGAGTCGCCTGGGCGCGTGGCAGATCAAATGGGAGCTTGAGGATCTGGCATTTCGCTATCTCGACGGCGCCGAATACCGGCGCGTCGCCGCTGCGCTCAATGAGCGCCGTGCGGATCGGGAGGAGTACATTCTTGCCGTGTGCGCGCAGCTGCGCGCCGAGCTCAAAGCCGCGCACATTGAGGCCGAGGTGTACGGGCGGCCCAAACACATCTACAGCATCTATCGCAAAATGCAGGCTAAACGCCTCGGCTTCGAGGAGCTCTTTGACGTGCGCGCAGTGCGCATCATCGTCGCCTCCATACCCGACTGCTATGCCGCCCTCGGAGTCGTGCATGGTCGCTGGCAGAACGTTCCTGCGCAGTTCGACGACTACATTGCGACGCCAAAGCAAAACCTGTACCGCTCGATCCACACGGCCGTGATCGGACCGCAGCAGATGAGCGTTGAAATCCAGATCCGCACGCGCGAGATGCACGAGCAGGCCGAACTCGGCGTGGCCGCCCACTGGCAGTACAAGGATGGCGGCCCGCGCGATCGGGATTACGCCCGCAAGATCGAATGGGTGCGGCGGCTGCTCGAGCCCGTCGCCGTGCAGGATACGGAGCGCGATTTTCTCGAACGCATGCGCGCTGAGCTCTTTACGGATCGCATCTACGCCCTCACTCCCAAGGGCGAGGTCATCGACCTGCCGCGCGCCGCAACGCCGCTCGATTTTGCCTATCACGTGCACACCGGCCTCGGCCATCGCTGCCGCGGCGCCAAGGTTAACGGCCGCATCGTGCCGCTGACGTATCAATTGAAGAACGGCGAAATCGTCGAGGTCATTGTCGGCAAGGAACCGGCGCCGAGCCGCGACTGGCTCGCCCGGGACCAGGGGTACCTCGCCTCCGCGCGCAGTCGCGAAAAGGTACGGGCGTGGTTCCGCAAGCTTGAACCCGCACCGCTGGATGCACGCCCTGCCCTCGTCGCGGCGCCGGTGCTGGCGCGCACTGCGCCTGCGACGTTGGCGCGCTCCAAGGGGGGCGCGCGTGCGGGTATCGAAATTGAAGGCGTGGGCGATTTGCCCATGACGCTCGCGCGCTGCTGCGGACCCGCCCGCCCGCAGGCGATTATGGGGTACGTCACGCTCGTGCGCGGCGTCACCATCCATCGTGGTGACTGCGCGAGCCTCGCGCGCATGCGCGCGCTCAAACCCGAGCGCGTGTTGCGGGTCGAGTGGACCGCTGAGGCGGAGGCCGAGACGGCCGGGCGGCCGCGCCCGGCGCGTTAACGATTGACGAAGTCGATGGCGCGCTTGTCGGCGGCGAGCGCCGCTTCGTGCAGCGCTTCGGCGAGCGTCGGGTGTGCGTGCATCGTGCGCTGCAGATCCTCGCTGCTCGCCGAGTACTCCATGGCGAGCACCGCTTCGGCGATGAGCTCGCCCGCAAGCGGCCCGATGATATGCACGCCGAGGATTTCATCGTCGTCCTCGGCCGCAATCAGCTTCACGAAACCCTGGGTCTGCTCCATCGCGCGCGCGCGGCCGCTGGCGAGGAACGGAAATACACCGATCTTGTAGGCACGGCCGCTCGCCTTCACCTGCTCCTCGGTCAATCCGACCCAGGCAATCTCCGGAGCCGTGTAGATGACGGACGGAACGGTCTTATAGTTGACTTCCGCAAAATGTCCGGCGATGAGGTCCGCGACGCTGACGCCCTCCTCCTTGCCTTTGTGGGCCAACATCGGCCCGCGCACGCAGTCGCCCACTGCCCACACGCCCTCAACTGCGGTGCGGCACTCGTGGTCGACCTTGATGAAACCGCGCTCATCGAGCTCGACGCCCGTGCCGGGCGCGAGCAGCTCGCGCGTGAACGGGCGCCGCCCGATCGCGACGATGAGCTTATCGAGCGTCAGGGACTGCTCGCCCTGCGCGTCGCTGTAGGTCACGGTGACGGCAGCGCCTTGAATTTTCGCACCGGTCACCTTGGCGCCGAGGCGAATATCAAACCCCTGTTTCTTGAACTGGCGCAGCGCCTCCTTGGCGACCTGCTGATCGACGATCGGAAGAAACTCGGGCAGCGCCTCAAGAACCGTAAGCTCACTGCCGAGGCGGCGCCACACGCTGCCGAGTTCCAGGCCGATGACGCCGGCGCCGATGACGCCGAGCCGCTTCGGCACCGCCTCCAGGTCGAGCGCGCCGCAGGAATCCAGGATGTATTTGCCGTCAAACGGCGCCGAGCGCAACTCCATCGGCACCGAGCCCGAGGCGAGCACGACGTTCTTCGCGGCAAGCTCGCGCTTGGCACCGTCATGCGCGGTGAAGTCCACGCGCCTGCCGGGCAGAAGCTTGCCGTGGCCCTGCAGCGGCGTGACGCCGCTCGCCTTGAAGAGCGCCAGTATGCCCTGGGTGCTCGCCTTGATGATGCCGCCCTTGCGCTTCTGCATCTGTGCCACATCGAAACTCGCACCCGTGGTGCGAATGCCGTGGACGGCGAACTCCTCGCGCAGCCGGTGATAGAGCTCGGATGACTCGAGCAGCGCCTTGGATGGAATGCAGCCGACATTGAGACACGTGCCGCCGAATACCGGCAGGCCCTCGCGGTTCTTCCATTCATCGATGCAGGCGACGGTGAGCTTGTTTTGCGCGGCGCGGATCGCTGCCGGATAGCCCGCCGGTCCCCCGCCGATCACGACGACGTCAAATGAATCGGCCATATGTTTTTCCGCTTAGATCTGCAACAGCATGCGGCCCGGATCCTCGAGGAAATCCTTGACCGCGACGAGAAACTGCACCGCGTCACGCCCGTCGATGATGCGATGATCGTAGGTGAGCGCCAAATACATCATGGGTCGCGCCAGAATCTCGCCGCGCACGACCATCGGCCGCTCCTGGATCTTGTGCATCCCTAAGATGGCGCTCTGCGGCGCATTGACGATGGGTGTGGACATGAGAGAGCCGAAGACTCCGCCGTTGGTCAGCGTGAATGTGCCGCCGGTGAGATCTTCGAGCGCCATCGAGCCCTCACGGGCGCGGGCGGCGTAGCCAGCGATCTCGCGCTCGATCTCGGCAAAGCTCTTGATGTCCGCATTGCGCACGATGGGCACCATGAGCCCGCGTTCGGTCGACACGGCGACACCAATGTCGTAGTACTCGTGATACACGATGTCGCTGCCATCGACGGATGCGTTGACGATGGGAAACCGCTTGAGTGCCTCGATCGCGGCCTTGACGAAGAACGACATGAAACCGAGCTTCGCGCCATGCGCCTTCTCGAAGCTCTCCTTGTAGCGCGCGCGCAGCTCCTGCACGGCGGTGAGATCGACTTCGTTGAACGAGGTCAAAAGCGCCTGCGTCGCCTGGGCTTCGACCATGCGCGCCGCGATGCGCTGTCGCAGGCGTGTCATCGCGACACGTTTCTCGGCGCGCGCCGTGCGCGCGGGGGCGCGCTCGCTCGGGGCGTCCTTGGCGGGCGTAATCCGCGCGGGCGCGGGCGCGGGCGCGGGCGCGACAGCACGTTCCGGCGCGGCCGCGGCGGGCGCTATCGCCGCCACCGACTTCTTCTTATCCAGGAACTCGACGACGTCGGACTTCGTCACGCGCCCATCGCGCCCGGAACCGGCGATGGCGGTGGGATCCAGATGATTCTCCTCAACGAGGCGCCGCACCGAGGGGCTCAACCTGCCGTCATCGGGCCTGGCGGCGAAAGCTTCAGCGGCGGCAACCGCCGCCGGGGCCGGCGTGCGCGCCGCCTGCGCTGCCGGTGGCGATGCGGTGGACGCTGCCGAGGCGGCTCCGGCATCGATAATGGCGAGCAATTGGCCGCTCGTCACCGTGGTTCCGGCGGGAGCCGAGATTTCGCGCATGACGCCGTTCATCGGTGCCGGAACCTCAAGGACGACTTTGTCGGTCTCGAGATCGGCGAGATTCTCATCGCGGCGGATCGCATCCCCGGGCTGCTTATGCCACGCGACGATCACTGCGTCGGCGACCGACTCGGGAAGCTGTGGGACGCGGATTTCAGTCGTCATGATCTCTTTCTCAAGGCGGCGGGCGCCGGCGCGGGCTCAGCCGCCGCGTCATCCACGGCCGGCGCGCGCAGGGCCGCCTGCACGATCCCCTGCTGTTCAGCCTCATGCACTTTGATAAGCCCTGTGGCAGGGGCCGCAGCCGAGGCGCGGCCGGCGTACAGCACCTCGCGGCGCGCGCCTGCAAACTCCTGCAGGCGATGGCGGATCTGATACCAGGCACCCTGATTCTGCGGCTCCTCCTGACACCACACGATTTCACGCGCGTTCGGGTAACGCCCCAGGATCGCGGCATATTCGTCGCCCGGAAACGGGTACAGCTGTTCGATGCGCACCAGCGCAACTTCGCGGATGCCCTCCTTGCGGCGCGCCTTCAGCAGGTCGAAATAGACCTTGCCGGCGCAAAAGACGACGCGCCGCACGGACTCCGCCGCCAGCTCCTCGGTCTCGCCGATGACGTTGCAGAACCCGCCGCGCGTGAAATCCTGCAGCGGCGAGACCGACAGTTCATGCCGCAGCAGACTCTTCGGCGTCATCAGGATGAGGGGCTTTCTGAAGTGGCGCAGCATCTGCCGCCGCAGCACATGAAACATCTGCGCAGGTGTCGAGGGCACGCAGACCTGCATATTCGATTCGGCGCACAGCTGCAGAAATCGCTCCAGGCGGGCGGAGGAATGCTCCGGTCCCTGGCCTTCATAGCCGTGCGGCAGAAACAGCGTAAGGCCGCACATCCGGCCCCACTTGGCTTCGCCGGAGCTGATGAACTGATCGATGATGACCTGGGCGCCGTTGGCGAAATCCCCAAACTGGCCTTCCCAGATGACGAGCGCATTGGGCTCGGTCGTCGAAAAGCCGTATTCGAAGCCCATGACGGCCTCCTCCGAGAGCACCGAATCGATGACCTCGAAGCGCGGCTGCCGCTCGGCCACGTGCTGCAGAGGGGTATACGTGCGATCGCTATTCAAATCGTGCAGCACGGCGTGCCGGTGAAAAAACGTACCGCGCGCGCTGTCCTGGCCGCTCAGGCGCACGGCAAAGCCGTCCTCGAGGAGTGCCGCGTACGCAAGCGTCTCCGCGCAGCCCCAGTCAAGAGGCAGCTCCCCGGCGATCATGCGCGCGCGATTTTTCATCACCGACGCGACACGTGGCTGCAGCGTGAACCCCTCCGGGATGCTCACCACGCGCTGTCCGAGCGAGCGCAGGCGCCGCATCTGCAGCGCGGTCTGCACGCGCTCCGTCCAGTCCACCTGCGAGTACGCGCTCCAGTCGACGGTGTATTTGTTGCCGATCATGCCGAGTGAGGCGCGCGCCTGCGGACGGCCCTCATCAAGACCCTGCCGGTACTGCTCGACCATCGCGGTTGCATCGGCTGCGCTCAACACGTTCTCTGTTTCGAGTCGCCGCGCGTAGAGCTCGCGGACGGTCGGATGCTCGCGGATCACGCGGTACATGAGCGGCTGCGTGGCAGCCGGCTCGTCGGCCTCGTTGTGGCCGTGACGCCGGTAGCACACCAGATCAATGACCACATCCTTGTGAAACTGCACGCGGTACTTGAGCGCCAAACGCGTGACGAACACGACCGCTTCCGGATCATCGGCGTTGACGTGAAAGATGGGTGCCTCGAGCATCTTGGCGACGTCGCTGCAATACATGGTTGAGCGCGCATCGCGCGGGTCGGCGGTCGTGAATCCCACCTGATTGTTGATCACGAGGTGAATCGTCCCGCCGGTGTAGAAGCCGCGGGCCTGCGAGAGCTGCAGCGTTTCCATCACTACTCCCTGGCCCGCGAAGGCGGCATCGCCGTGCACGAGCACCGGCAGGACACGCTCGCCACGCGTATCGCCGCGGCGTTCCTGCCGGGCGCGCACTGACCCTTCAACCACCGGGTCCACGACCTCAAGGTGCGAGGGGTTGAAGGCGAGCACGACGTGCACATTGCCGGCGGAGGTGCGCAGATCGGCCGAGAAGCCCTTGTGGTACTTGACATCGCCCGAGCCGCGCGCGGGGGCGCTCTCGGATTTGCCTTCGAACTCGGAGAACATGACCGAAGGGGATTTGCCGAGGAGGTTCACGAGCACGTTGAGCCGGCCGCGGTGCGCCATGCCGATGACCACTTCCTCGACGCCTGCGACGCCGCAGTGCTGAATGAGATCATCCAGCATGGCGATGAATGCATCCGCGCCCTCGAGTGAAAAACGCTTCTGGCCCACATACTTCGTGTGCAGATAGCGCTCCAGGCCCTCCGCCACCGTCAGCTGCCACAAAAGATCGCGCCGCTCGGCGACGCTGAATTCGTGAGCGACGCGCCCCGCCTGGAATTCGTCCTGCAGCCACAGACGCTCGTGAGAATCCGAAACATGGGCAAATTCGGCCCCGATCGTCCCCGCATAGATCTGCTCGAGGAGCGCCAGGATGTCCCGCAGCTTCATCCGCCTGGGGATCGCCGCGGTGCGGCTGCCGGTAAAAAACTCGCTTTCAAGATCGCTGGGCGTAAGGCCGAAATAGTCAAGATCAAGGACACGCGGCCGCGGCCGCTGCATCAGGCCCAAGGGGTCGAGGTTGGCGAGCAAATGGCCACGATTGGTCCAGATCTGGATGAGGCGCGAGACCGCGGCCTGCTTGGCGCTGGCGGCGCCGTCGGCCGAGGGCTGCGGGGCATCCACGGCGCCGCCCGCCCCCGGAGCCGGCCGGGCGCTCGGGAACTCGGGCACAGGGGCTCCCCAGCTGTCGAAAAGCGCGCGCCAGCCTGGCGCAACGCTTGCTGGATCACGCTGATATTGCTCGTAGAGCGTGTCTAGGAAGTCGGCGTTGCCGGCGTAAAGAGGTGTGGATTCAAGACTCATGGCCCGAGTAGGCGATGATCGCACAGCCAATACTCGTATGCGACCAGCGTCGTATAACCGATGAGCATGGAATAGAGCACGAAACCGACCGGGATACGCCCGAAGGCCCGTGCCCGCGCCAGCGCCGTGAGCAGGATGACTCCGAGGGAGGTCAGCGTGATTTTCGCAAGCACGAACACGTGCAGCCCAGCATCAAGCAGCCTCGCCATGACGGGGTTCGCCTCGTAGGCGCCGTCGGCGAGCAGTCGCAAGGTAAAAAATGCGTCGATGCACGACAGCACGACGATCAGCAATGCCACTGCCAGCCAGCGCGATTGATGCCAATCGACGGCCGCGAATCCCACATCAGTATCGCGGCGCGGATCGTGGCGCCGCGGCTTCAGGCTGCCGTGCAGAAGTGCGCGCAGCGTGCGCGTGCGCCGATCCTCGCTGGCACGCCGTTCAGCGGTGCTCTGCGCCGTGGGAAGCTCCTGCGATTGCCCTGCCATTATTATGTGTTATCCGTTTTTATCCACTCGAAGGCTATCTTAGCGGTCCTGCGTTTGGCCGCCGAGATCAAGTGTGTGAGCCGCATCACAGTGTGCCGATTGCTGCGCAAGCGCAGTGCGCGGGTAGCGTCCCCGGCCCGATTTGAACGGGCGACCCCCGCCTTAGGAGGGCGGTGCTCTATCCAGCTGAGCTACGGGGACGCGGTGCTGCGCGGCCGCGGGCACGGTTGCACAGAATCTGAATTGGTGGAGCGGAAGGGGATCGAACCCTCGACCTTCGCATTGCGAACGCGACGCTCTCCCAACTGAGCTACCGCCCCACGCGCGGGCGGCGATTCTAGCATCGCGCCCGGCGGCTTTGGGCGGATTTGCTGACGACGCGCCGCTATGATCGCCGCTCGCGCCGCATAGGAGAATTGCACATGCTCAAGCTCGGTTCACGCGCGCCGGAGTTCACACTGCCGGACCAGGATGGGCGCGACACGGCGCTCACGGCGCTCCTCAATCGCGGCCCGCTGATTCTTTATTTCTACCCGGCCGACTTCACGCCGGGCTGCACGCGCCAAGCCTGCGCGATTCGCGATCTGTACTTCGAGATCGTGCGCGCCGGGCTCACAGTCGCGGGGATCAGCCCGCAGCCAAGCGCGCAGCACCACGCATTTTGCGAACGCTACAAGCTGCCGTTCCGGCTGCTCGCAGATCCTGAGAAGTCCGTGATTCAAATGTACGACGTTGACGGGCCCTTCGGCATCGGAGTGCGACGCGCAACCTACCTCATCGATCCTGCGCGTCGCATCCGCGGCGCGGTGCTCGCGGACTTTCGCATCGGAGCACATGCAAATTTCATTCGCCGCGCGCTTGCCACGAGCCCGCGTTGACTCTGGCGCGCCCATTGCGGCGCGGCATCAATACTCCATGCGCACGAGACTTGCCCTGCCGAAGCGCGGTACGCTCAGCACGTAGATCTCCCCATAATCGTCGTCGGGGATCGGCTCGATCAGCTTGCCGCTGAGCTCACGTACGAGCTGCGGTAGAGTGTTACTGTGGCCGATGAGGAGCACCGTGCCGCCGCGATGTTCCTTCAGCATTTGCGCGGCAGTGCCTGCAACATCCGTCGCCGTAAGCACCACCGGCTGCAGATGCAGTCGCGCGGCAAGCGGCGCTGCGGTCTGCTGCGTTCGGCGCGTGTTGGTGACGTAGATCGCATCCAGATGTCCTGCCCCCGTGCGCTCGCCAAATATGAGCGCCAGGCGCTCGGAGCGCTGCTCTCCTTCAGGCGACAGCGGCGGATCATCGATGGTGCCCAGCGCCTTCTCCGCGTGGCGCACGACGACGACCGTCGTCGTGGTGACGCCGCGGTAGGCGTAGATTGCCAATGCCACTGCGAGCACGCCGGCAAGCGCAGGAAGCCAAATGGGTGCCAGAAACGGCCGTCTGCGCCGAGTGATCGCGGGTGCCTCCATGGCGCCATAATAGTGGCTCACCGCAGAAGAAACGCGCCGATTTCACAGTGCTGCGCGGGACGCAAGCGAAGTCTGCGGCATTGGACCCACGCCTGCGCCGACGATAGAATTTAATGTGTTGTCATCCGTTGAAAATCAGTCCATTGAATAAGACCGACGTACTCGTGATCGGTGGCGGACCGGCTGGGTCCACCGCTGCAACACTTCTCGTGGAGCGTGGCTACGGGGTGGTGCTGCTCGAGAAAGAGCATCATCCGCGCTTTCATATCGGCGAGTCGCTGCTGCCGGCGAATCTGCCCATCCTGGCGCGCCTCGGTGTCGCCGATGAGGTGCGGGCCATCGGCATGCAAAAATGGGGCGCCGAGTTCATCTCCCCCTGGGACGGGCGCCAGCAGACGTTTGAATTTGCCGAAGCCTGGGATAAGTCTCTGCCCTTCGCCTACCAGGTGCGCCGCTCGCAGTTCGATGAGATCCTGTTCCGTCGAGCGGCCCGCGCGGGCGCGCAGGCGATCGAAGGGTGCCGGGCGCGGGAGGTGGTGTTTCTGCCCGATGCCGCTGGAGTGCAGGTGCATGCGACCCGGGAAGACGGTAGCAGCGAGTCGTGGCACGCGCGCTTCCTGGTCGACGCATCCGGACGCGACACCTTTCTCGGCACGCGCCTTAAGGCCAAGCGGCGCAACACCAAGCACAACAGCGCAGCCCTTTACGGGCATTTTCGCGGCGCGCGCCGCTATACCGAAGAAAAGCGCGCCGGTGACATCTCGATCTATTGGTTCGACCACGGCTGGTTCTGGTTCATTCCGCTCGCCGACGGCACGACGAGCGTTGGCGCGGTGGTGTGGCCCTACTACACCAAGACACGCACGGTGCCGGTGCGCGAATTCTTTCTCGCCACCATCAGCCTGTGCGCCCCGCTCGCCGAGCGCCTGCGCGATGCCGAGCTGGTCGCCGACGTGACAGCCACGGGCAATTATTCCTACGCCTGCGACCACGCCTACGGAACAAATTATCTCCTGCTCGGCGATGCCTATACGTTCATCGACCCCATGTTCTCCTCCGGTGTCATGCTGGCCATGAACAGCGCCGTCGCGGGCGCCGACACGATCGATCAATGCCTGCGCACACCGGCGCACGCGCGTGCGGCCCTGCGCGGCTTCGAGCGCCTGATGCGCCGCGGCCCCAAAGCCTATTCGTGGTTCATCTATCGCGTCACCAATCCGACCATGCGCGATATGTTCATGGGTCCGAGCAATATGCTGCGCATGAAGGAGGCGATGCTCGGGTTGTTGGCCGGTGACATATTTGGCAACACGCCGATCTGGACGTCGCTGCGCGCATTCAAGCTGTTCTATTACCTGATCTCGCTCGCGAACCTGAAACGTTCGTTCGGTGCGTTGCGGCGCCGCACGACGAACATCAGGCCCGTCGAGCCTGAGCAGATGACTGCCAGCTGATGGAATCAGATTCCGTCCTCAAGCTCGACTATCTGTCACTTGACGAACTTGCCGACCGCCCGGCAGCGTGGTGGCAGAACGTGCTGGGCGTGGCCGCATTTGACGCCGCGGCGCCGCGCGCATCCTCTCCGGAGATTCCGATGGCGAGCGTGCAGACGCCGGTGTTGGGCGCAAACCCGCGCCGCTTCGAGGTTTGGCAGGCGCCGCGCGCCGCGCGCTCGGGCACTCTCGGCCGCGTGCGGTATCGGCTCGGCGCAGGCGTCGTCTTTGGGCGCCTCAGCATCGCCGAAAGCGAACTTGACGCCATATCGGGCGAAACGACCGCCCTGCAGCGTGCGACAGAACTTGCCTACCGCGAGCTCTTTGCCGTGGTCGACGCCCTGGCGATGCCGCACCTGGTGCGCGTATGGAACTTCCTACCCGACATCAACGGCTCCTCGCACGGTTCGGAGCGCTACTGGCAATTCAACAGCGCGCGGCAGGACGGCTTCATTGCGTGCGCGCGCGCGGTCACGGGCGCAGTTCCCGCTGCCTGCGGAGTCGGTTCCCCGCGCGGCGCGCCGCTCATAATTTACTTTCTCGCCAGCGCCACCGCTCCGACCGTCATCGAGAATCCGCGCCAGGTGAGCGCCTACAACTATCCGGCCGCCTACAGTCCGCGCAGCCCGACATTTTCGCGCGCCTGCGTCGTGGATTTTCCAAACGGGCGCATGCTCTTTATCTCCGGCACGGCAAGCATCCTCGGGCACGCGACCGTTCATGTCGGTGATGCCGTGGCGCAAACTCGCGAGACATTGCGCAACATCGAGGCGCTGCTCGGCGCCGCCAACAGTGGAGCCGGAGCACGCGCGCCGTTCGCGATGAGCGACCTGTGTTTCAAAGCCTACGTGCGACACGCGGCAGATCACGCGCTCATCGAGGGTGAGTTACGCGCGGCGCTCGGCGCGGGCGCGCAGGCGCTGTACCTGAACGCGGAGCTGTGCCGGCAGGATCTGTTGGTGGAAATCGAGGCGACTGGGTGCCGTTTTGCCACCGGCAGGGCGTAAGTCGTGCAAATATCGCTGATGCACTCGCAAACCGACGGCGGCCGCGCGCCGGGTCTATTGAGAACCGCGTACGACTGCGCGGTGTTCTACAGCTCGCTCCTCGTGCTCGGCGTGATCTGCCTGAGTTGGACAGTCATCGCGCTGCCCTTGTACGTGCTCCTACCGCGGCGCCTCGGTACTGCCGCCGGACGCCGCGGCATCATGGCGGGATTTCGCGTCTACACGGGCTGGCTCACGCTCGTGCGCGCATACCGGCTGGATTTGCGCGCGATCGACGCGCTGCGCGGCCAGCCGGCCTGCATCCTTGCTCCCAACCACCCCTGCATGATCGATGCGCTCCTGATTCTGACGCGCCATCCGAACGTCGTGTGCGTGATGAAGAGCGAGGTTTTGAAAAACGTGTTTCTGGGCTCCGGCGCACGCCTCGCTCGGTATGTCTGCAACGAGCCGCCCATGCAGATGATCCGCGCAGCGGTGGCTGACCTGCGGCGCGGTAGCGTGCTGTTACTGTTCCCGGAGGGCACGCGCAGCATCCGCGCGCCGCTCAATGCGCTCAAGGCGAGCATCGGTGTTATCGCGAAGCAGGCTGCCGCGCCCGTACAGACGCTCATCATCGAGACCGATTCGCCGTACCTTAGCAAGGGCTGGCCGCTGTTGCGCCGTCCGCCGCTGCCCATCACCTATCGCGCGCGCCTGGGTCGGCGCTTCGAGCCGCCCGCCGACGTGCGCACCTTCATGGCAGAACTCGAAGACTATTATCACGCGGAGCTTGCGGGCTCGCAGCAGGCACAGTGGCTGGGCAGCCCGCCGGGCGCGTGTTCCGGCAGAAGCGCGCAGTGAGTGCGCGTTCCGCGACGCATCTCGTTCTCATCCCGAGTTACAACCCCGGCAACAAGGTATTCGCCACCGTGCGCGGCGCGCGCGCACACTGGGATCCGGTCTGGGTCGTGGTCGACGGCAGCACCGACGGGACGGGGGAGATACTTACGAGCATGGCGGCCGAGGATCCGGCCCTGCAAGTGCTGCTGCGACCCAGGAATTGCGGCAAGGGCGCCGCAGTACTTTACGGACTGCGCGCAGCGCTCGCGCGCGGCTTCACGCATGCCCTCGTCATGGACTCGGACGGACAGCACCCCGTCGATCGCATTGCGGCTTTTATGGCCGCATCACTCGCCGCGCCCGAGGCGATGGTGCTCGGCGAGCCGGTGTTCGATGCGCGCGCGCCGCGCTTGCGGGTGAACGGGCGCAAGATCTCCAACTGGTGGGCCAACCTCGAAACGCTGTGGATGGGCATTCACGACTCGCTGTTCGGCTTTCGCGTCTATCCGATTGCGCCGCTCGTGCGCGTCATGCGCTTGCAGCCCTGGATGCGCCGCTTTGATTTCGACGTCGAGGCGGTCGTGCGCCTGTGCTGGCAAGGCGTGCGGCCGATCAACCTGCCCGCAAAGGTCGAGTACTTCAGCGCCGCGGAAGGCGGCGTGTCGCACTTCAACTATTGGCGCGACAACGCGCTCTTGAGCTGGATGCACGCGCGCTTGTTCGGCGAATTCCTGCTGCGCCTGCCGGCGCTGCTGCTGCACTCGGGCCGACCGAAGGTCACGCGTTAAGGCGCCGGCGCGGCGTACGGCTTGCGCGCGCAGTATTCGGAGAAAATGCCGAGCTCCAGAAAGTGCGTGACGTCCTCGAACTGCGCCTCGCGGATCGCGCTCATGATGGCGCGCGGCGGCGCGCATGCTTCGATCGTGTCCCAGTAGAAGCGCATCAGCTTCGGAGTTTCCGGATGGCGCGCGACGAGGTGCGCAAACATCGGGATGATGCGGCGCATATAGGCCTTCAGCAGCGCACGGCGCATGGCGCCCTCGGGCTGCGTGATTTCGAGTACGCAGATGATCCCGCCGGGCCGCAGCACGCGCCAGAACTCGCAAAATGCCAGCGCCAGATCGCTGATGTGCCGCAATACATAGCCCATGGATACGAAGTCCGCGCAGCCGCTCGGCAGGGGAATGGCCTCCGCGCTGCCTGCCATGAGGCGCACGCCGGCCGGCACCTTCGCCTGTTCGACCATTCCGGAGCTCGGATCGATCCCCGTCACACGGCTCGCATCACCGACGAGATGCGCCGCCTCGCGCGCAACGAGTCCCGTGCCTACTCCAACGTCGATGACATTCATGCCCTGTGACAGGCCCGCACGGCGCAGCGCCCGGCGCCGATACCGCGACCCTGTGCCGAAGGCCATGGCACGCTCGACGCGGTCATAATCACCGGCGGTACGATCAAAAAGTCCATCTACCCAGCCGCGGCGGTCCGCCTCACCAGAGTAGTATTCTTTCATTGGCGGGCAGGGAGCCGGCACCGTCGGGCACACCTCGAGGTTGACGCATCAAGAGGCCACCTGCGGGCCGCGAGTACCATAACATAGGCACACAGAGCCCATATATACTGCTGCATTATCCGATCGGTCACCCTTAAATCGCAGTCACAGCTTCGATCCTATGCCCGAAAAAGCGTCGCTTCTCCAACAGACCTCGGCGCCGGATCCCGCCGCGCTCGAACGCGAAATCGCGGGTCTCATCGTCCAGGCGCTCAATCTGGACATCGATCCGCGCGACATAAGTCCCGAAGCGCCGTTGTACGGCGAGGGGCTGGGTCTGGATTCCATCGACATCCTGGAGGTGGCGCTGGTCGTCTCTAAGCAGTACGGCATCCAGCTGCGCGCCGACAGCGAGGAGAACGGCGAGATTTTCCGCTCCCTGCGACACTTCGCAAGGTATGTTGCAGCGCAGAGGATGAAGTGACCAAGTCACGGTGGGCCGCCCAGCGCTACGGCTGGACTGCGGCGTTGGTCATGGCATATGCGATTCTTGCGAATTACACCAACCTGAATCCCGCCGCGAAGCCCCTGGGCGCACTGCTCGCCATAGTGCCGCCGCTCGCCCTCGGGGTCGGACTCGCCTGGCGCTCGAGCTACCGGCTCGCCTCATTGGCAATCGCGCTGCTCGCCCCCGCACTCATCTTCAGCTACTGGCAGGTGCTCGAGAGCAACTTTGCCCTGGTCTACCTGCTCGAGGATCTGGGCTTCTATGGACTTTTGAGCGCGACGTTCGCGCGCTCTCTGGTGGGCGGGCGCGTGCCGCTGTGCACCTATTGGGCGGACCTCGTGCACGGCCCGTTGCCCGCGCTCGTCGAGCGCTACACGCGCAAGACGACGGCCGCCTGGGCGTTATTCTTTGCGCTCATCGCGGCAACGTCGCTGGCCTTGTATGTGTTCGCACCGCTGCGCGTCTGGTCGGTATTTTCCTATTTCGTCACATTCCCGCTCGTTGTTCTGATGTTCATCGGCGAATACGCCATACGCCGCCGCGTGCTGCCGCCGCTGCACCGCTCGGGTCTCATGGACAGCGTGCGTGTGTACATAAAGTCATCAAGTCGCACGGGGATCGTGGGTCAATGAACGGCCGGCCGCGCAATCGCCGCAGCACGTGATGGACAGTATCGCGCTCATCGCGCACCGCTCGCCCGATGCCGTAGTGGCGTACCGCGCCGGCACCGCGGTAACAACGCGCGCGTTCCTCGCAGATGTTGCCCGCCTTGCAGCCTGCTTGCCCGCAGCGGGCCACGTTCTCAACATCTGCAGCGATCGCTACCGCTTCACAGTCGGATTCGCCGCGTCGCTGGTCACAAAGAAGGTGAGCCTCCTGCCCTCGACGCACTCGCCGCAGTTTATCCGGCAGCTCGCCCAATTTGCGCCGGACGTGTTCTGCATGACGGATGATCCGGGGTGCGACTTCGACCTGCCGCAGTTTCACTATCCGGACGCGCCAGCGAGTGACATGACGCCGCGCACCGTTCCCACAATCGATGCGCAGCAGCTCGTCGCCTACATCTTCACCTCCGGGTCGACCGGCGCGCCCGTACCACACAAAAAAACCTGGGGCCCGCTGGTCGCCTGCGTGCGCGAGGGTGCGCAGCGGCTCGGCATCGCGGACGGCCGCTCGTACGCCATGCTCGGGACGGTGCCGGCGCAGCACATGTACGGCTTCGAGTCCACAGTGCTCACATGCCTGCAAAGCAGCAATGCATTGTGCGCCGAGCGGCCGTTTTATCCGGTAGACATCTGCGCGAGTCTCGCGCGCTTGCCGCGTCCGCGCGTGCTCGTCTCGACGCCCATTCATCTGCGCACCCTGCTCGGCACGAACATCGATCTGCCGGCGGTGGACTTGATCGTATCGGCAACCGCAGCATTGCCCCAGCAGCTGGCGCTCGATGCTGAACACAGATTCGGGGCACGGCTCATTGAGATCTACGGATCGACGGAGACGGGCCAGATCGCCGCGCGCCGCACGGTGGCGACGCACGAATGGCAGCTGTGGCCCAAGGTGCGCATCACCTTGGAAGACGGCCGCGCCTGGGCGCAAGGCGGCCACGTCGAGCAGCGCACGCCCATGGGAGATGTGCTCGAGAGCCGGGGCGCGGAGCGCTTTATCCTGATCGGACGCACTGAAGACCTCGTCAACATCGCCGGTAAGCGTGGCTCGCTCGGGTACCTCAATCACCATTTGAACACCATTCCCGGTGTGCTCGACGGCACATTCTTCGTGCGCGAAGACGAACCCAGCCGCGCAGCCGGTGTCACGCGCCTGGCCGCCTTCGTGGTCGCGCCAACCCTCGATGCCGCCTCCCTCCTCGAGCAGCTGCGCGAGCGCATAGATCCCGTGTTCCTGCCGCGGCCGCTGTTGTTTGTCGAGCGCCTGCCGCGCAGCGCCAGCGGCAAGTTGCCGCGCGAAGCGCTGTTGTCGCTCGCGCAAGGCGCAGCGGAATGTGCAGATGCGGACCTGGGCCGTCCATGGGCACGGTGACACTGGAGATCTCGCCGCAGCATCCGGCCTTTGCCGGGCACTTTCCCGGTACGCCCATTGTGCCCGGCGCGCTGCTGCTCGATGAGGCGGTGCGCGTGTTGAGGGGAGTCGCCGCGCACGGCGCGGTGCGCTGCGAAATAGCTGCAACGAAGTTCCTCAGCGTCGTCCGCCCCGGTGAAGCACTGAGTGTCGAGCACGAGCGATGCGATGATGGGTGGACCCGCTTTGTGATCCGCACTCCCGACCGTACGGTCGTCTCCGGAAGGCTCACGTGGGTGGCGCTCTCCCGGGACGCGGACCGTGAAGTCTGATTCCGCCGTCTCCGAAGCGGTGACACGCCCTGCATCGGCCGAGTGGCGGAGGAGTCCCGAGCGCGGCAGCATGACGCTGCTGCGGATCATGGCCGCCGCCTCGCACCTGCTCGGGCGTGCACCGAGCCGCGTGCTACTGCACCTCATTGCGAGCTACTTCGTGCTCTTCGCTCCGACCGCACGCCGCCACGCGCGCAATTATCTGCGCCGCGCGCTGGGTCGTGAACCCAGCTTCGCGGACCGCTATCGCCACGTGCTCACCTTCGCTGCAACCATTCATGACCGCGTGTATCTGCTCGACAAGTGCTTCGACCAATTCGATTTTTCGCTCGAAGGCGAAGAACTGATGCACAAGATAGTCGCGGGTGGCCAAGGGGCCTTCCTGATGGGCGCCCACATGGGCAGCTTTGACGTTACGCACGCATTCGGCGCGCATCAGCCCGGCCTCAACATCGTCATGGCGATGTACGAAGACAATGCCCGCAAGATCAACACCATGTTGGCGGCGCTGCGTCCGATACTGAAGCCTGAGGTCATTCCGCTCGGACACATTGAAGCCATGCTCAAAGTGCGCCAGCGTCTGGATGAGGGCGCCTTCGTCGGTATCCTCGGAGATCGCACACTCGGGGACGAGCCGCTGCAGGAGGTGAATTTCCTCGGCAGCCCCGCGTACTTTCCGGTGGGGCCGATGCGCGCCGCCGCTCTCCTGCGTCGCCCCACGATCTTCATGCTCGGTCTGTATCGCGGCGGCAACCGCTACCATCTGGTGTTTGATATGGTCGCGGACTTCTCCGGCGTCGGACGTGCCCAGCGCGCGGCCGCGGTCGAGCAAGCCATCACGCGCTATGCGGCGCTCCTGGAGAAGTACTGCCGCAGCGACCCCTACAATTGGTTCAATTTCTTTGACTTCTGGCGCGACGGCGCCGCACGTCCGTCGCGATCCTCGTAGCGCGTGCGCAGCACCGTACACACTGCAATGCTGCTCGGGCTGCTCATTGCGCCAAGCGCGCGGGCCGCTCAAGATGACCTCGACCGTCTCATGGCTCTGCTCGCCGAGCGGGAGCATGGCCATGTGAGCTTTGTCGAAGAGGATTATCTTGCGGTGCTTGAGCGCCCGCTGCACTCCTCCGGCGAGCTCTTCTACGACCGGCCGGAACGGATTGAAAAGCGCACGTTAGCGCCGCATCCGGCGAGCGTCATTCTCGATCACGACACTGTCACGCTTGAAGCGCGCGGGCACACGCACGTTGTCGCGCTGCGCGATTATCCGCAGGTGGCGCCCCTGGTTGAGAGCCTGCGTGCCACTCTGGCAGGTGATCGGCAGGCGCTCGAGAAAATCTTCCAGATCACTTTTGAAGGCAGTCTCGAGCATTGGACCTTGGCCCTGGTGCCGCTGGATACCAAGCTCAAAGGCGTTGCGCAACGCATTCGCATCGACGGCGCGCGCGATGAGCTGCAGACCTTGACCATCCTGCTGGCCGATGGTGACCATTCCGTCATGACGATCGGAGCGTCGATGCCGCCATGACGCGGCTGCGCGTCGTGCGCATTGCACTGTGGCTGGGCGCCATGGTGCTCGCTGCCGTCATCGTCGCCCGTGCAAACTATACCGCGGATCTGTCCGCGTTCCTGCCGCGCGCACCGAGCGAGCGGCAGCGATTGCTGGTCGATCAACTGCGCGACGGCCCGGCCTCGCGACTCCTGCTGATCGCCATCGAGGGTGGGAATGCTCAAGCCCGCGCGCAGCTCTCTCGGGCGATTGCGCAGCAACTGCGAGGCGACGCGGCTTTCTCCACTGTCGATGACGGCGAGCCCGTAAGTGAAGAGCGCGATCGCGATTTTCTCTCGGCGCATCGCTATCTCCTTAGTGAGTCCGTGACGCCGCAGCGCTTCACGGTGGAGGGCCTCAACGCCGCCATCGATGACACGATTGCAAGCCTCGCAACTCCTGCGGGGCTTGTCGCCAAATCGCTGCTGCCTTCTGATCCGACCGGCGAATTCCTGCAGGTCCTGAACCAGCTCGATCCTAGCGTCCAGCCGCGCTCCACCGCAGGCGTCTGGTCCTCGCTCGATGGCGCGCGCGCGCTCCTCGTGGCGTCCATGCGCGCTTCCGGCTCGGATATCGACGCCGCGGAGCGCGCGGTGCAAGCCATTCGCGCGGCATTCGCCGCAGCGCAGCGAGCATCCGGCACGCCTGCCGTGCGCGCGGCGCAGTTGCTCGTGACCGGGGCGCCGCTGTTCGCCGTGGAGGCGCGCGCGACCATCCGGCATGAAGCGGTGCGGCTTTCGATCGTGAGCACCGTTCTGATCGTGACCCTGCTGTTGGCGGTATACCGCTCGGTGCCGGTGTTACTGCTCGGTCTGTTGCCTGTCACCTCCGGGGCACTCGCAGGGATCGCAGCCGTCGCGCTCGGATTTGGCGTCGTGCACGGCATCACCCTCGCCTTCGGCATCACATTGATCGGCGAATCCGTCGACTACTCCATCTATCTCTTTGTGCAGTCGCGGGGCGCGCCCGCGGGCACCGTGGAGTCCGAGCGGCGCGCACGCGTTCTGTGGAGAACCATTCTCCTGGGAGTTCTGACTTCGGTGTGTGGCTTCGCGTCGCTCCTGCCGTCGGATTTCCCGGGACTTGCGCAACTGGGCCTGTACTCCATCGCTGGCCTCATCGCCGCCGCTGCAGTGACGCGTTTTGTCCTGCCAAGTCTCATGCCGCGAGCCTTTCAGGTTCGCGACCTCACGCCACTTGGGGACATGGCCGCCCGTATTCTCCTGCGCGTGCGCGCGTGGCGTTGGCTCCTGAGTATCGTTGCCATACTGGCCGTCGTCGCGCTCTACCTGCAACGCGACGCACTGTGGAATCGCGACTTGGCAGCTTTGAGTCCCACGCCAGCGCGCGCGCAGGCGCTGTACGCCACGCTGCGCGCCGATCTGGGTGCTCCGGATGTCAGCGACTTCGTCGTGGTAAGCGGTGCGGACCTGCAAACGGTGCTGCGCGCCTGCGAGAACATCGCCATGGCGCTCGATCCACTGATTAGTGCTCGGACCATCGGCAGCTTTGACAGTCCCGCGCGCTACCTGCCGAGCATGGCCACGCAGGCTGCCAGACGCGCGAGCCTTCCCGATCCGCAAGAGCTGCGCGCGCGTCTGCACGCCGCCACCGCCGCGCTTGCGGTGCGTGCCGAGCGCCTCGAGCCCTTCATCGAGGATGTCGCGCGCGCCCGCACCGCGCCGCTACTCACTCTTGCGGACCTGCAGGGCACGTCCTTCGCAACGGGCTTTGACGCCTTGATGATGCACCAGCACGACAGGTGGATCGCACTCTTGCCATTGCACGCGGCACAGGCGACTGTAGCGCCCGCTGCGAGCGCGATGCAGCAGCTGCGCTCCGCGCTCGAACGCGCCGCCCCCGGTCAGGCGCAACTCCTGAATCTCAAGAGTGAGTCCGACGCGCTCTATGCAAGCTATTTGTCTGAGGCACTGCGCCTGTCCGCAGCAGGACTGGCGGCTATCGTTGTATTATTGCTCGTAACGCTGCGCTCGCCGGCTCGCGTCGCCCGTGTAGTCGCACCGCTGGTGCTCGCGGTGCTCGCCGTCGCCGCCGCTTTGCTGTTCGGGGGCCGATCCTTGACCATTTTGCATCTTATTGGAATGCTGCTGATCGTAGCTGTAGGCTCCAACTATGCGCTGTTCTTCGATCGAACTCGGACCGATCAGCACGCGGGGACTGCACCGCTCACCCTGGCGTCACTACTGATTGCCAATGCGACAACCGTCGTGGGATTTGGCGTACTCGCATTCTCGCAAGTTCCGGTCCTGGCCGCGCTCGGATCGACCGTTGCCCCCGGGGCGTTCTTGGCGCTGGTGTTCTCCGCGGCGTTGAGCCGCGCACCGCCAACGCGCCCGAACCCCTAGATGACCACACGAGCTTCGCCACGTTGGACCCCGGCGCCGCTCCTCAAAGCCTCAGCGGCCCTGCACGTCGGTGCCGCGGCGCTGGCGCTCGCGCACCCCGCTCTTTGGCCGTGGGCGCTCGGCGCGGTCGTCGTCAATCATGTGCAGCTCACCGCAACCGGGCTTTGGCCGCGCAGCACGCTGCTCGGTCCGAACCTGACGCGCTTGCCGGCAGCGGCGGCGCGCCGTGGCGAGGTCGCGCTCAGCATCGACGATGGGCCGGAACTCGCGGTCACTCCGCAAGTGCTCGATCTTCTGGACCAATACGACGCCAAAGCCACGTTTTTCTGCGTCGGCAGACGCGTCGAGGAGTGCGCGGAGCTCGCGCGCGAGATCACGCGGCGCGGCCACGCCATCGAGAATCATAGCTACCGGCATCTCAACTATTTTTCGCTGCTCGGCCCGCGTGCGCTTGCCTATGAGATCGAGCGGGCGCAGGAAGCGATCGGCAACATCACGGGCCGGCGCCCGGTTTTCTTCCGTGCGCCCGCCGGCCTGCGCAGCCCCTTGCTCGATCCGATTCTGACGCGCCTCGAGCTTCTGCTCGCGAGCTGGACGCGGCGCGGATTTGACTCTGTGAACGGCGATCCGGAATCGGTGTATACGCGCCTGACGAGCGGCCTTGCAGCCGGCGATATCCTGCTGCTGCACGACGGCCATGCTGCCCGTACGCACTCCGGCACGCCCGTCATCCTCGAGGTCTTGCCGCGGCTGCTCGCGGCGTTTGCGCAATCGGGATTGACGCCCGTGCGCCTGAGCGCGGCGCTGACATGACACGGAATTGCGCATTGCGCGCGCGGCTGCGATGACTCCGCTGCGCCTCACCTCTTTCACCGCGGCCAGCTCCATGGGGTGCGGCCTCGAGGAGACCCTGGACGCACTGCAGCAGCAGCGCAGCGGGCTTGCGCCCTGCAACTTTGAAACGGTCGATATCGAAACCCATATCGGGGAAGTGCCGGGAGTGGATGCAACCGTGCTGCCCGAAGGACTGCGCAGCTTCAATTGCCGCAATAATCGCCTCGCACAGCTGGCACTCATGCAGGATGACTTCATGGCCGCGGTCGCATCGAGCGCGGCTCATTGGGGTCCGCGGCGCGTCGGGGTATTCCTCGGGACGAGCACCTCGGGGATGCTGGAGACGGAGCTTGCGTATCGCGCGCGCGACCCCGCAACCGGCGCATTGCCCACGGAATACGACTACGCCGCCACGCATAACTCCTTCTCGGTGGCCGACTTCGTCCTCCAGGCGCTGCACCTCGAGGGCCCAGCGGCCGTGATGTGCACGGCCTGCTCCTCGAGCGCCAAGGTGTTCGCGTCCGCGCAGCGCATGATCAGCGCCGGGATGATTGACGCGGCCGTCGTGGGTGGCGTGGATTCTTTGTGCCTCACCACGCTCTATGGCTTTCACTCCCTGCAGCTCACGTCGCGCCTGCCCTGCCGGCCGTTCGACGTCGCGCGCGACGGAATCTCCATCGGCGAGGCTGCGGCCTTCATTTTGCTCGAGCGGCCGGCGCCGCGCCCTGACGGGGGCGCCATCATGCTCCTCGGCACCGGCGAATCGAGCGATGCCTATCACATGTCGAGTCCTCATCCCGAGGGCCGCGGCGCGCGCGCCTCGATCCAACAGGCGCTCACGGCCGCGCAGCTCGCGCCCGCCGACATCGACTACATCAACCTGCACGGTACCGCGACCGTCAGCAACGACAGCGCCGAGGATCTCGCCGTCACATCGGTCTTTGGGACCCGCACCGCCTGCAGCTCGACCAAGGGTGCGACCGGCCATGCCTTGGGTGCGGCGGGCGCACTCGAGGCAGTCATCTGCGCGCTCGCGATTGAGCACGGCTTCATGCCGGGCGGCCTCAGCACCACCGCAGTCGATCCGAAACTCAATCTGCATTATCTGCGGGAGAACCAGCGCGCCAATATCCGCCACGTGCTCAGCAACTCCTTTGGCTTCGGCGGCGCCAACTGCAGCCTGATCTTTGGCCGCCCCGCCTGATGCCATGCCGGCCATGACGCCGCTGACGGCCTATATCGAGGGGATCGGCGTGCTGGGTCCCGGCTTTGCCGACTGGCCGAGCGCTGCGGCGATACTTGCAGGAGAAGCACCGTACGTTGCGGCGGCGACCGTATTGCCGCTCCCGCTTTCATTGCCGCCCGCGGAACGACGGCGCACCGGAGGCGTCGTCAAACTGGCGCTCGCCGTCGGCTTCGAAGCCACGACGCGCTGCGGTATCGAGCGCAGCACGCTGGCGACGGTATTTTCCTCCTCCGGCGGCGATGGCTTGAATTGCCACGAGATCTGCCGGGTTCTGGCGAGTTCGGATCGGCAGCTTTCGCCGACACGCTTCCACAACTCCGTGCACAATGTCGCAGCCGGATACTGGAGCATCGCCGCCGGTGCCACGGCGGCTGCGAACGTACTGTGTGCATATGATGCAAGCTTCGGCGCCGGCCTCGTTGAGGCGCTGACGCAAGTTGCGGTCGAGCGCACGCCGCTGATGGTCTTGGCTTACGATACGCAGTACCCGGAACCTCTGAATGCCAAGCGCCCTATTCCCGATGCCTTCGGAGTCGCTCTTGTTCTTGCTCCCGATGCGCGCGGCACATCGCTCGCAAAGCTCACCGCCATGCTCAGCGACAGCGGCGCCGAGCGCATGAGTGAGCCGCAGCTGGAAGCCATGCGTGCGTCGATTCCGGCCGCCCGCAGTCTGCCGTTGCTGCGCAAGCTTGCGCGCCGTGAGAGCGGGCGTGTCACCCTTGATTACCTGCGCCATGCGCGCCTTGCGCTCGAGGTCGAGCCGTGCAGCTAGATCGGCACTGGATCGGAGCTCACATTCCGCACGCCGGCAAGATGTGCCTGCTGGACAGCGTGTTGAGTTGGGACGGTACCCGCATCGAGTGCCGCACGGCGACGCACCGCGACACCGACAATCCGCTGCGCTCGCACGGATGCCTGGGCTGCGCCTGCGGTGTGGAATATGCGGCGCAGGCGATGGCCGTGCACGGCGCGCTCGTCGCCGGCCGTGACGACGCGCCCGCCGTGGGCTACCTCGTGGGACTGCGCCGTACCGTGCTGCACGTCGCGCGGCTGGATGATATCGAGACCGACCTGTTGGTCAGCGGCGAGCGCATCAGCGGCGATGCGACGATCGTCATCTACCAGTTTTCCGTGCACAACGCACTGCGCACCTTCCTAAGCGGCCGCGCCACCGTCGCGCTCGACGCCGCGGCCCTGACGCGCGCGCCTCGTGCCAGCGCCGCCCCATGACACCCGTTGTCAGGCGTGCGCTCGTCACGGGCAGCAGCGGCGAAATCGGCGCGGCCATCTGCCGGCGATTGGCGCTCGCCGGTCACTTTGTATACGCACAGGCGCACCGCGGCATAGCCGCGGCGCACGCCCTCGTGGCCGAGATCAGCGCCGCCGGCGGACACGCCGAGGCGCTTGCCTTCGACATCACCGAC
>Ga0302325_10007143_pt1 | contig 24881 bp, 20 predicted proteins | sample Palsa_T0_2_FD_201948 | JGI IMG/M metagenome (GOLD analysis project Ga0302325, IMG submission 201948) | Peat permafrost microbial communities from Stordalen Mire near Abisko, Sweden - Palsa_T0_2 | ecosystem: Environmental > Terrestrial > Soil > Palsa > Peat permafrost | place: Sweden: Abisko... | reverse complement strand
TGTTCGCCGACGTGCTCGAACATCTCCGTCGGCCGGCTGAGACGCTACGGCAAGCGCGAGGCGCTCGACGTGCCGTGATTTCGCTTCCGAATGTGGCGCACTGGTCAGCGCGGCGGGAGCTTCTGTCGGGGCGGTTCCCCAAGAACCGGGATGGCCTATTCGACGCCACCCATCTGCAGTTCCTCACGCGCAGCACCATGCATGCCCTCGCCGCTGACGGCGGCTGGTGCGTGATCGACGAGCGATATGTCGGAGATCGACTGCCAGGGGAGCCGTGGCTACGCGGGTTGCATCGGCTACGACAACCCGCCGCTGTGCGGTTCCCCGACCTGTTCGCCTACCAGATCGTGCTGACGCTCGAGCCTCTCCGGCCGTGAACTCATCAGTAGGCGACGGTCTCTCGGTACGTATTGCTCGGGAACGGGCTTTGTACGGTGCCGATTGAGGAGACGGTCCGTGAGATTCCTGCGAATGTCAGCGCCGGCTGTGCCCTAGCGTTGCTCGTGCTGTTGTTCGTAACCTAGTGGTATGGGTCGCAGGCGTGGCTGACCCGACGTACGCGCGGTCCGCGGCGTCGGGCACCGAGAGCGGATGGGTCGGGCTGACCGACGTGCGGTGGCTGATCGTGCTGATCGTGATCGTGCTCGGATCGCGCTCGGGATCGCGCTCGGCGGCCACGAGTCGATCGTGCAGCGGTGCGGACGACCGGCGAAGATCAGGCACGGCTACGGTCCTCGGCCGACGCCGCGCGTATCGGACCCAGTCCCGGCGGCGGCCTTTGGGGCCACGGCGGCTTACGCGGACGCGGAAATGCCCGAGAGCGAAGCGAGATGAGCGAGAGCCTCTCTCGGCCGCGCTGGAGTGAGTGGCTGGCCGCCATGGGCGCCGCGGCGCTGGCCGTGTTCCTGTTCGCGCTGGACTGGTACAACGGCGCGCACCCCCGTGATGGCTGGCAGGCGCTGCCCGCGCTGCGCTGGCTGTTGCTCGTGACCGCCGCCGTCGTGATCGTGACGGTGCTCGCCCAGGCGCTCTCCCGCGGGCCGGCGCTGAGCGTGGCGCTGGATGTCGTCAGCCTGCTGCTGACGGGGGTGACGACGCTGCTGCTGATCATCAGGCTGACGACGACGGGCGCGAGCCTGTGCCCGGGCGCGTTCCTGGGCCTGGCGGCGACGCTGGCAATGCTCGTCGGCGTGTTCGCGTCGCTGCGGATCGAGCAGGGTTGGCCGCCCGGGCCAAACCGGCCGATCGAGGTCGTTGCACTGCCCGCGTCGGACGGTCCCGGCTCCTAGAATTCGTCTCGATGCTCGAACGCGCACAGGTGCTGCACGTGGCCAACCTGGCCCGCTTGGCGCTCGACGACGCTGAGCTGGACAAGATGGCGGTCGAGCTGTCGGCCGTGCTCGAACACGTCGACACGATCCGCCAGCTCGATCTCACAGACGTCGAGCCGACCTCGCACGCGGTCGACCTCGCCGGCGTGATGCGCGCCGACGAGCCGGTACCGTGCCTTGACCGCGACGCCGTGCTGGCGGCCGCCCCGGAGCCGGTCGACGGCGGCTTCGGCGTTCCGAGCCCGGGGCCGAGCGCCGAATGAGCGCACTGACCGAGCTGACCGAGCTGACCGCGGCCGAGGCGGTCGCGAAGATCCGCACGCGTGAACTGGACGCCGGCGAGCTGTTCGAGGCCTATCGCGGCCGCGCCGCGGCGGACGATCTGAACGCCTACACGTGGGTCGCCGACGCAGCGCCGGACCCGCTGCCCGGTCCCGACACGCCGCTGGCGGGCCTGCCGTTGGCGGTCAAGGATCTGTTCTGCACGATCGGCGTGCCGAGCCAGGCGGGCTCGAAGATCCTTCAGGGCTACCGGCCGCCGTATACGGCGACGGTCGTCGCCAACCTGCTGGAGGCGGGGTCGACCCTGCTGGGCAAGACCAATCAGGACGAGTTCGCGATGGGCTCCTCGACCGAGAACTCCGCGTTCGGGCCGGTGCTGAACCCATGGGACCGTCGGCGCGTGCCGGGCGGCTCCTCGGGCGGCAGCGCCGCGGCGGTCGCCGCCGGCCTGGCGCCGTGGGCGATCGGCACCGACACCGGCGGATCGATCCGCCAGCCGGCCGCGCTGTGCGGGATCGTCGGCCTCAAACCGACGTACGGAGCCTGCTCGCGCTACGGGATGATCGCGTTCGCGTCGTCGCTGGATCAGGCCGGGCCACTGACCCGAGATGTCACCGATTCGGCGCTGCTGCTTGCACGGATGGTCGGGCACGACCCGCGGGATTCGACCTCGATCGCGATGCCCGAGCCCATCAGGACGCCGACCGCGGCGGATCTGCGCGGCATCCGGCTCGGGGTCCCGGAAGAGCTGCTGGGCGGAGCAGACGAGGGTGCCGGCATCGAGCCGGGCGTGCGTGAGAGCTTCGAGCAGGCGCTGAAGCTCGCCGAGGGGCTCGGGGCGACGGTCGACACGTGCCGGCTGCCGCACGCGCCGCACGCACTGTCGGCCTACTACCTGATCGCGCCGGCCGAGGCGTCGGCCAACCTGGCTCGATTCGACGGCGTCCGCTACGGCCTGCGGGTGGGAGGCGACTCGGACCTTGTGACCATGTACGGCCGCACCCGCGGCGAGGGCTTCGGAGCCGAGGTCAAACGCCGGATCATGCTCGGCACCTACGCGCTGTCCAGCGGCTACTACGACGCCTACTACGGCACCGCCCTGAAGGTCCGCACGAAGATCGCCGAGGACTTCAAGGCGGTCTTCTCCGAGTTTGACTTCGTCGTCACGCCGACCAGCCCGTGGACCGCGTTCGAGCTCGGCTCAAAGACCGACGACCCGCTGGCGATGTACCTCAACGACTTCTGCACGGTGCCGATGCCGCTGGCCGGGATCCCTGCGATCTCGATTCCCTCCGGCCTGTCGGACGGGTTGCCGGTCGGCTTCCAGCTGGCCGGGCCGGCGTTCAGCGAGAACCGGATGCTGAATGCCGCCTATGCGTTGGAACGCGCGATCGGCTTTGACGCCGCGGCGGCGCGAGCATGAGCGGATACGAGCCGGTCATCGGGCTGGAGATCCACGTCCAGCTCAAGACGCGGACGAAGATGTTCTGCGGCTGCGAGCTGTCGTTCGGCGACCCGCCGAACATCCACGTCTGCCCGGTGTGCCTCGGTCTCCCGGGGGCATTACCGGTGATCAACGCCAGAGCGGTCGACTTCGCGGTCCGGATCGGCCTCGCGCTCGGCTCCGAGATCGCCCCGCGGTCGCTGTTTCATCGCAAGAACTACTTCTATCCGGACTCGCCGAAGGGATACCAGATCTCGCAGTACGACGTGCCCGTCTGCCTCGGCGGCGAGCTCGGCGGTGTGCGGATCCACCGGGTCCACCTGGAGGAGGACGCGGCCAAGCTGGTCCACATCGGGGACAGCGGCCGGATTCACGGCTCCGATCGCAGCGTCGTGGACTACAACCGCTGCGGGACGCCGCTGGTGGAGGTCGTGACCGAGCCTGACCTGCGCTCGGCTGAGGCGGCCCACGAGTTCCTGACGTTGCTGCGGGTGACGTTGCGCCAGCTCGGGGTCTCGGACGTCAACATGGACGAGGGCTCGCTGCGCTGCGACGCGAACGTCTCGATCCGCCCGGTGGGGTCGGAGACGCTCGGGACCAAGACCGAGTTGAAGAACATGAACTCGTTCCGCTTCCTGGAGCGCGGCGTGCGGGCCGAGATCGAGCGACAGACCGAGCTGCTCAAGGACGGCGGCGCGGTCCTGCAGGAGACCCTGCACTACGACCCCGCTGCGGGCCGGCTCACGTCGCTGCGCTCAAAGGAGGAGGCCCACGATTACCGTTACTTCCCGGAGCCGGACTTGGTGCCGCTGCTCGTGACCGGGGAGATGATCGCCGCCGCGCGCGATGAGGTGCCTGAGCTGCCCGCCGTCCGCGCCCGGCGGTTCGAGGCACAGTTCGGGCTCAACGAGGGCCGCGCGCGGGATCTGGCGTTCCGCAAGGAGCTCGGCGACTACTTCGAGGCTGCGCTGGTGGCGGACGGGGAGGCCGGAGCGGTGGAGGTGTCCAACTGGATCCCGCAGCTGGTCGAGCGGATCGGCCCGGACGCCGACCCGTCCCAGTCACGGGTGACGCCGGCGGCGATCGCCCAGCTGGCGGGCATGGTGGTCGACCGCAAGGTCAGCCGCGACGCCGCCCGCGACGTGCTGTCCAAGCTCGTCGCCGAGGGCGGCGATCCGACGGCGATCGTCGAGCGCGATGGCTTGAGCGTGCTCGACGACGGAGACGAGCTGGCGGCGGCGGTCGACCGCGCGATCGCCGCCGACCCGGATGCGGCGGCGAAGGTGGCGGGCGGCAACGTGAAGGCGATCGGGGCGCTGATCGGACCCGTGATGCGTGAGACCAAGGGCCGTGCCGACGGCGGCGAGGTCAGGCGCCTGATCTGTCTGCGTCTCGGCCGTTGAGCCGGCGGCGGAGCTCATGACGCGCGCGTTCTATCTCGATGCGGGAGCGGAGCCGATCTTCGCGATGCTCGACGAGCCGCCGGCCTCGGCCGCGCCGTCGGCCGCGGCGGTGCTGCTGTGCCCTCCGGTCGGCTGGCAGGACGTCAGCTCGTACCGCCCCCGTCGTGACTGGGCGCGTGAGCTGGCGGCTGCCGGGCATCCGACGCTGCGGATCGACCTCCCCGGCAGTGGTGACAGCGGCGGCGATCCGCGTGACCCCGGCCGCTTTGACGCGTGGGTATCGGCGATCTCCGCCGCCGTGGCATGGCTGCGCGAAGCCTGTGGTCGTCCTCGGCTGGCGGCGGTCGGGATCGCGCTCGGGGCGGCCGCCTTGTACGGTGCGGTCGCCGACGGAGCGCCGGTCGACGAGCTGGTGCTGTGGGGGGCGAGCGGCCGTGGACGCGCGCTCGTCCGTGAGCAGCGCGCGTTCGCGCGGCTCGAGCGGTCCCAGCAGCCGAGCGGTGAGCCACCGGCTGTCCCCGAGGGCGCCCTGATGACGGCGGGGTATCTGTTGAACGCCGAGACCGTCTCGGAGCTCGAGCGCTTCGATGTCGAGCAGCTGCCGCCGCCATCGCAGGTAAGCCGCGCGCTGCTGCTCGAGCGCGACGGGATCGCCGTCGACGAGCGGTTACGCCACGCGCTGGCGTCGGCGGGCGCGGAGGTGACGACCGCGCCGGGGGACGGCTTCGCCGACATGCTGATGGCCGAGCCTCAGGACGCGAAGCCGGCGCGCGCAGTGCTGTCGACGGTCGGCGCCTGGATCGCCGCCGGCGACGGCCAAGCGGAGAACACCGCAGCCACGCGGCCGGCGGGCGCCGCGGCGCCCGAGGAGACGAGCGGCCGACCGCCGATCGTGCATCTCGAGGCCGAGCTCACCGCCCCCGACGGCGGCATGATCCGCGAGACGCCGCTGTACTTCGAGAGTCCGTCCGGACGACTCTTCGGGATCCTGGCCGAGCCGCAGGGCGTTCGCCGTGACCTGTGTCTGGTGCTGCTCAACGCCGGCGCGCAGCGGCGCATCGGCGTCAACCGCATGTGGGTCGAGCTCGCCCGTCGCTGGGCCGACCGCGGCGTCCCGTCGTTGCGGCTCGACTTGGAGGCGATCGGCGACTCGGACGGCGAATCGGAACGCTTCACCGACCTCGCCTCGTTCTACGTGCCGGAGTTCGTCGGCAGCATCCCCGGGGTGCTCGACGCGCTGCAGCGGCGGGGTCTGCCCCCGCGGTTCGTGATGCTCGGACTGTGCTCCGGCGCCTACTGGTCGCTGCACGCAGCGCTCGCCGATCGGCGGGTCAGCGCGGCCCTGATGCTCAACACCCGCGTCCTCGCGTGGGATCCGAATCTGCTCTCCAGACGCGACTCCGAGCAACTGCGTCGCAGCGCCGTCAGCACGGGCGCCTGGCGAAGGATCCTGAGCGGCGAGACTTCGCGCGGTCGGCTGTCGGCGGGCGCGCTGGTTTTCGCGCGGAGCTGGTCAGCGGTGTCCGCTCGCGCGTTCGCGGCTGTGCGCGGTCGCATCTCCGGCGACGAGGCCGAGGACGCCGACGACGTCGAGCGGCTGCTCGACGCCCTGCGCGACCGCGGTCAGCGCGGGCTGCTGCTGTTCACGGCCGGGGAGCCGGTCTACGAGGAGCTCAAGCGCGAGGGCCATCTGGCGCGACTGCACCGCTGGCCGAACCTGACAATTGCGGCAGATGAGCGACTTCGGTCCGGAACCCGCGAGGATCACACGCTACGACCGCTTTGGCTGCAACGGCACGTGCATGCGCTCCTCGACGCGACGCTCGAGGCGGAACTCGAATCGGTCCAGCCAGCGGTCGCGGCGCGGAGCCGGTCGTCCCCGACGTGAGAGGTCCGAGCAGCCAGCGGTGCTGCGCCGCTCGCTCAAACTCCGCGATCTGGACAACGTGGGGATGGCGTTCCAGCGCTGAGCCGAATGGTCCGTCGGTAGTCATCTTTCCAGGCCGAACCCGCCCGATCGCGGTAACCGCGCGCGAGAAGCGCCGATACGACCGGGTCGACGTCACCGGCGGCGAGAAGCGGGTCGCTGAGATAGCAGTACGGATAGCGCCAGACGACGAGGCAGCGTCCCGGGACCGCGTGCAGCACTGTGTTTCTGGGTGCGCGAGTGCCGGAGCGGCGAGCGAGGGATTTGCGCGATCGGACGCATCATGGCAAACGAATCCAGGGTGCGCGATCTCGACGCCGGCATGGCTTGGGGTCGTCTCGTCCCGCGGCGGCCGATCGGCGCGTCAGTGATCGGATTGCAACCGTGCGAGCGTGCCGCTGACGATGCCGCGTAATATCGCGAGCGTGAGCAGGGGAGTGTTGTTGCTGACGCGACCCATGGCGTGGTTGGCGAGCGCGATGACGAATTGGCAGACGGCGCCGACGAGCAGCAATGCCGCCGAGAGGCAGCCGCGTACAGCGCCGTCTCGCTTGCGATACAGGATCACGCGGCTGCGAAAGTAATGGGAGAGCGCCAACGGGGCGACGACGTTGGTGGCGTGCGCGCCGCTGTGTCGAGCAACTGCAGCTGGATCGTAGAACGATCGCCCGCCGAGGCGCTTGAGTCGAAGCGCGAGGCTCTGCTCCTCGCAATAGAGAAAGAAGTCCGTGTCGAATCCGCCGATCGCTTCGAGGTCTGACTTGCGCACCACGAAGCAGGCGCCTTCGACGAACGCCACCGGACCGCCGTAACGCCGGACCGGATGCTCGGCCGACACTCGTCCATCCCATCCCAATCGGTGCGTCCACCGCCCCGCCGAGGGGAACACCTGGATGAAATCCACGAACACCGACTGGCGGCGATTGGGCGCCCGTGGGCTGCCGTGCTCGTCGAGCACGGCGGGGCCGACGATCCCGTGTGGCTCCTGACGAAGGCGCTGCACCAGTATCGACAGCGTGTCGGGCTGGAGAAGCACGTCCGGATTGACGAACGCGATGTAAGGCCGGCTCGCCCGTGTCCAGCCCAGGTTGCAACCGCCGCCAAAGCCGAGATTGGTCTCGGTGCGCACCAGCGTCAGATCCGGCCGCGCGAGCAGCGCCTTGGCCGCGCCGTCATCCGAGGACGCGTTATCGACCACGATCAACTCCACGTCGGCTGGCGACGTGGCGATCAACGACTCGATGACCGAACCCGAGTTGTACAGCACCGTCACGATCGAGACGCTGCTATCCTCCCCTGACAATCCCTTCGTGCTGGTCACTGTCCTAACGCCCACATTCAACCGTTCACTGTATCTCAAGCGGCTGTTTGAGAGCTTACAGGCGCAGGACTTCAAGGGGTTCGAGTGGCTCGTGGTCGACGACGGCTCAACGGATGAGACAGAGTCGCTGGTCCGACGGCTCGCGGGGGAAGCCGAGTTTGAAGTTCGCTATGTGCGTCAGCCCAACCAGGGGAAGCACATCGCACTGAACACGGGAGTACAGCACGCCAATGGCCAGTATACGGCCGTTATTGACGCGGACGACTGGTATGAGCCAAAGGCGCTGCAAAGGCTGGTCGACGAATGGGACATGATCGGTGACCCGTCGTCTTATGCCGAGGTACAAGCTCTATGTGCGGATTCGACTGGCAAGCTGATCGGTGATCGGTTCCCGTGTGAGACTCGTCTTGACTCCGATGCGTTCGAGATGGCGTACATTCATCGAGTCAAGGGTGACAAGCGTGGAATGCAGCGGACGGCGGTGCTCCGTGAGTTCCCCTTCCCGGACGAGTTTCATGGTGTCTTGGTGAGCGAAGCTCACATCTGGTTTCAGATAGCCGAGAAGTATCAGACCCGCTACATCAACGAGATCTTGGGCCGAGCGGAATATCTGGCCGGCGGCCTCAGTGACGACGAATATCGAAAGGCGGTGGAGCGCGCGGGTCCGCGAATGCGCTTCTTTCGGCAAGTAGCAGAGACGAGACGCTCATTGCCAACGAAGGACCGGGCGCGCGCGTATGCGAACTGGGCTCGCAATGCCCGTCTGAGCGGCGTCTCGCTTCGCGCGGAGGCGGCTACGGCTCGTGACCCGATCGCGTTCCTGGCGCTCGCGCCGCTCGGCGTGCTGATGTCCGCGCGCGACCGCCGGCGCGTCAAGACGCTCACACAGCAGGAACAAGCCGCCACGGACTGAAAGCACCAGCGTTCGGCAGCCCGCTCCCCGACCGGTGGGCTCGCCTGGCCGTGCTCACGCGCGACCCGCAGCCCCCGTGTGACGTCGGGGACAGCGGCCGGATTCACGGCTCCGATCGCAGCGTCGTGGACTACAACCGCTGCGGGACGCCGCTGGTGGAGGTCGTGACCGAGCCCGACCTGCGCTCGGCCGAGCAGGTCCGTGCCCGGCGGTTCGAGGCACAGCTCGGGCTCAACGAGGCCCGGCGCGGGATCTGGCGTTCCGCAAGGAGCTCGGCGACTCCTTCGAGGCTGCGCTGGCGACGGCGGTCGATCGCGCGATCGCCGCCGACCCGGATGCGGCGGCGAAGGTGGCGGGCGGCAACGTGAAGGCGATCGGGGCGCTGATCGGACCGGTGCAACGGCACGTGCATGCGCTCCTCGACGCGACGCTCGAGGCGGAGCTCGACGCGGTGGATCCGGCCCCCGCGGTCGCGCGCCTGTCGTCCGGCAAATGAGAAATCGGGCCCGTCCGGGAGGGGTGCGCCGCCGCACGTGCTACGGTTCTCGCGCGTGGTCGGCTTGACTCGACGCAATGGCGCAACGCCTAGGGGTGGGCGGAGTAAGCGCCGAAGGATTTGGCCCGGACCTTCCAAACATCATAATACCTACAGCAGCCTGAACAGACGCTCGGATCGATGACGCAGACGTTCGACCCGTTCGCCGACGTCCCATCGCCTCCGTCAGCGGAGAGCGGCGCCGGCTTTGCGAGCCCGCCAGGTGACGCGTGGACTCCGCCAGAGGAGGGCCTATTGGAGCAGCTGGCGCGGACCCTGCGCCGCCGCAAGTGGATCGTGCTGCAGGCGCTGGTGCTGGTCCCGCTGCTCGCTTTCCTCTACTCCAAGCACGAGCCGACGCAGTACACGGCGAGTGCCGGCCTGCTGTTCGGCAACCCGACCCAAAGCGTGATTCCAAGTTCCAGTGCGGCCTCGGGCCTTGACCCCACTGCGGCGTCGGCTACCAACAGCTCGCTTATCTCGCTGGCCGTCGTGTCCAACTACGCGTCCAGGCAGACGGGCGGGAAGATCTCCGCCTCCGAGATCCGCGCGAGCACGAGCGCCTCCACCGGGTCCAGCGGATCGAACGTCGCGACGATCCAGGCGATTTCAAGCTCCCCGCAGCGCGCGGCCGAGATCGCCAACGCCTACGGCAACGGGTACATCGCGTTTCGCCGGTACTACGACGAGGCCGCATACACAGCGAGCATCAATCAGATCAAGTCCGAGCTCGCCAGGCTGACGCCAGCGCAGGTGAACGGCGCGCAAGGACGGCGACTCAGCTCGGAGCTCGCCAACCTCGAGAACTTGCAGGCGCTGGACCAGGGGGAGGCGCAGCTCGTGCAGCTGGCCTCGGCCCCGACCAGCCCATCGTCGCCGAAGACGATGCGTAACGTGGTGCTCGGCGCGATCGTGGGACTCGTGCTCGGGCTCCTGATCGCGGCGCTGCTGGAGCGGTTCGATCGGCGCGTGTCAGACCAGGAGGAGTTCAAGCGGATCTACGGGCTGCCCGTGCTCGCCGAGGTTCCGCGTGCCCGCGAGCTGGCGCGGGGTGAGCTGACGTCCGAGACCGCCGAGCGGTTCCGAGCTCTGCGGACCAGCCTGCGCTATGTCACCTTCGACAGCCACCTGGATTCGCTGCTGATCGCCAGTCCGATGCCCGAAGACGGCAAGTCGACCGTCGCTCGCTCGCTCGCTGAGACGATGGCGAAGATGGGGGATCGGGTCGTGCTGGTCGAACTGGATCTGCACAAGCCGAGCTCTGGCGATGGCAGCGAGCGTGGACTCTCGACCGTGCTGATCGGCGACGATCTCGACGACGCGCTGCTCATCGAGCAGTTGCCATCTGAGTCGGGTGAGGGTTCAAGGCAGCTGACCGTACTGCCGGCGGGGCCGACGCCTCCGAACCCGTCGGAGCTGATCGACTCCGATCGGATGCGCGAGGTGCTGTCCGAGCTCGAGCGGCGATTCGATGTCGTGCTGCTGGACGCGCCCGCGCTTGGGAGCGTCAGCGATGGACTGGCGCTGATCCCAGCCGTTTCAGGGATCCTGATCGTTGCCGGCCTCGGACACACGACGATTAAGGCGGCGATCGGCCTGCGTCAGCAGATCGGCATGCTGCGGGGCCATCCGGTCGGGCTGGTTGTGAACTTCACACGACGCGCGCGGCATGGCAAGTATTACCGCTACGGCAGCTGAGTTCAGGCGCCGCCGCTCGTCGCCGGGCCGAGATCTCAGTCGTGCCGCGCTGGTGATCGGCATGGCGCTGCTGGCCGAGGCCGTGATCGGTGTCGGCGTCGCGTCCAGCCACACCAAGTACGCGATCGGCCTCGTCGCCGCCCCCGCGGCCTGCTGGTTGATCTGGAGCTTTCCGCTGGCCGGGTGCGCCGTATATATGTTCCTGGCAGCCGGGATCGTCGACTCCGGGCAGTACCTCTTTTACGTCGGAGGGCACTCGATGTACGGCCACGAGGTGGTGCTGGCGGTGCTGCTGCTGCGCGCGATCCTCCGGCCTCGCCGCAAGACGTGGGGGGGACCCGCGGGCGGCGCGTTGGCCGCGTTCCTGGCGATCCTCGTGCTCTCGACGGCGCTGGCGGTGCAGGCCCACACTACATCGCTGAACAACGCGATCAACTGGGGCCGCGTGTTCTTCGTGATGACCTACTTCTGGGTGGTGGTGCGCCTCGCGCCGGATCGCCGGCGCCTCGGCATCCTGCTCGCCACCGGAATCGCGCTCGGCGCGCTCAGCGGCATCGTCGGGCTCGCTGTCGCCCTGAGCGGCGACGCCAACTCCATCTTTCAGGCCTCCGGCAACATGGTGAACGCGCCAGGTACCTCGTTCCTCCGGGTGAGGATGCCGGGACTCGGGCTCGCGTTCATGCTGCTCTGGGTGCTGGTCGTGTGGTTGATCCGCAACCGCCGGCCGCGTCGGCTCTGGATGATCTGCCTGCCCTGGATCCTCATCGTCATCCTCATCTCCCAGAACCGGAACATGTGGGTGGTCGACGCGGTCTCGCTCGTCCTCGTCATCCTCATCGCCGGTCCTCGGGTGCGCGGGCGGTTGATCATCTCGCTGGTCGCGATGGTGGCCGCGATCGCGGTGCTGATCGCGGTGCCCCCCGGCGGGAGCACCGCACCGTCGCCGCTGACGCCGATCGCCACGCGCGCCGCAACGATCCTCAACCCCACGGCGGTGGCAGCGTCGAGCTCAGCGACCGACCGCGACTACGAGGACCACGAGGGTTGGGCAACCGCCAAGCGCAACCTGGCGATCGGGATCGGTCCGGGCGTCTCGTACGGAGCGACCATCGGGACGGGCTCCGGCAGCAACGTCGGGGTTACGGCTCGATTGTTCCTGCAGAACCAATACCTGTACTTGTTGGTGATCACCGGAATCCCGGGAGTCGCAGCCTGGATCCTGTTCCTGCTCGCGACGATCCGCAACGCGTTCATTGTGGGGGTGCCGATCGAGTCAAAGATGTTGGGGATCGGCGTCTTCGGGCTGTCGTTGACCGCGATCGTGATGCTGAGCTTCACCGACCCGGGGTTTCTGACCGCGCTGTCGCTCTGCGCAGGCGCGATCTATGCGCTGCGACCAGCGGCTGATCAGCTTCCACACGTTGGGTTGGCCCAAGCCGCGGCGAGCCGCGCATGAGCCTCCACGCTTCCCCGCGACCGCGATCACTGCTGGTCTGCGACTACTTCATCCGCTACCAGACCGGCCTCGCCGAGGGGCTGCGCGCCAACGGCTGGGAGGCGGTGATGGTCGGGCGTCGACATGATGCCGCGTTCGGGGGCGAGCCGGGCGCGATGCGTCGGTACATGGACGACCATTTGGGGCCCGAACAGCGGTTCCTGGAGATAGACGCTCGCATTCGCGACCCGCGGGGATGGGTCACGTCTGGCCGACGTCGCGGTGAGCTCCATCAACTGAAACCACGGGTGACCCATCTTCAGCAGTGCGTGGTCAACGACCCGCGGCTGCTGCTCGCCGCCGATCCGCGCCCGTACGGCTACGCGTTCACGGTCCACGACGTGCAAGCCCATCCGGGAGACTCGGTTGCGCGCTATCGCCAGCTCTTCCTGAAGCACTTGCTGCGCTGGGCGGGGCTCGTGTTCGTTCACGCCGATCGGCTGCGAGAGCAACTGTTGGCGCAGACGATCACTCGGGCGCCGATCGTCGTCGTCCCCCACGGGATCGATCGCGGCGATTCGGAACCGCTGCCGCAGCTCCCTTCGATCCTCTTTTTCGGGCGGATCAAGGAGTACAAGGGCTTGTCGGTTCTGCTCGACGCACTCGAGCGCCTCTGGCGTCCCCGTCCCGACGTGACGCTCACGATCGCCGGCGAGGGAACGCTTCCCGAGCACCCGGCCCTGCGGGATCCCCGGGTTGTCGTCCATCGTGGCCATATCGCCGAGCGCGAGGTTGCGGGCCTGTTCGCCTCTGCGTCGATCGTGGCGCTCCCCTACGTCGAGGCGAGCCAGAGCGGTGTCGGCGCGCTGGCCAAGGCGCACGGCCGGCCGCTGATCGCCACCGACGTCGGCGGATTGCCGGAGCTGGTGGCCGACGACTCGGGCGTGCTCGTCCCCGCAGGCGATGCGGACGCGCTCGCCCAGGCTCTCGACGAGCTGCTCGGCGACCGTCTCCGCCTGGAGCGGATGCGCGACGCGGCGATTCGAACGATGCACGACGGAGCCGGTTGGCCGATGGTCGCCGAGCGAACGATCGAGGCCTACGAGAAGTACCTCGGTCCACACGCGGTCGGTCGCCGCCGCCGCGCCGGCTGACGACAGCGAGATGTTCCGAAACACGCTCGCGCAGGCGGTCACGTTCCTCTCGGCGCAGGTCTACAGCTTCCTGCTGGCGCCGATCATGATCGACCGGCTCGGGCTGACGTTGTTCGGCGTCTGGACCGTCGTGGGAGCGATTGCCAATTACATATCGGTACTGGACCCCGGTATCACGCGAGCGCTCTCTCGATTCGTCGCCCTCTACGACAGCTCGGACGACAGGCGCTCGATCCAAGAATGCATGGGACTGGGGCTGCTGACGATTACGGCGATCACCGCCCTGCTGCTGCCGATCGCCTGGTTCGCCGGTCCGCTGCTCGCGCACCTGCTCGGTCATCTCGACAGTGCCCAGATGCGGCAGGTGCTGCTCGCCCAGGCGGTGATCTTCGTCGTACAGGGATACAGCGGCGTAGTGCAGGGTCTGCCGCAGGGTCTGCGGCGAACCGTGCCGGCGAACGCCGCGGTCGTTCTGGGTAACACGACCAACTTCGGTGCGAGCGTTACCGCGCTCTTCCTGGGTCACTCGCTGGTTCGCTACGCATGGTTCAACGCCGGCGCCGAGACGATCGGGGCGATCCTCGTCGTGACCACCATCCCGCTGGTCTGGCGCGGGAACTTCGCCAGGATTCCATCGCGCAGGATCGTCAGGCAGGTGCTGGCGTATTCGCTGCGGTCGCAGATCAGCTGGCTCGCCGATGTGGTCAATCTTCAGACAGACAAGCTCGTGATCGGGTTGCTGGTCAGTCCGGCGGCCGCGGGCATCTACCAGCTCGCCTCGAGCATCGCCTCCGCCGTGCGGAACCTGGGAGTGATTTCGATCGGGATGATGATCCCGACGACGGCCGCGGCGATCGCCACCGAAGGCCGTGCGGCAGTGCGCCGCATGGCTGTCCGCTACATGCCGCTGGTGCTGGGGGTCTCACTCCCGATCTTCGTCCTCACCGCGCTCGGGGCGCCGTTCGTGTTCACGCTGTGGATCGGGCCGATCGGCCACCACGGAGTGGTGCCCGTCCTGATCGCGCTCGATGTCGTGTATGCGATCAACCTCGCCACCGGCGTGCCGTCGACGGTCGCGCTTGCCGACGGCCGAACGGATCTGACATCGCGCAACGCCATCTACATGGCGGGGTCCAACGCCCTGCTCACGCTGGCGTTGGCTCCGGTGTTCGGGCTGGCCGGAGTCGTGGCGGGGACCGTCGTGGCGCTCGGCTCGTTCAGCATCGTCTTCATCGTGAGGTTCGCTCGTACCTATGAGCTCACGCTCGCGGACATGCGACGGGCGATTGAACCCGCGGCCCTGCTCGCGGTGATCGCAGGAGTGCCGTTCGTTGCGCCGGTCCTGGCCGCGGCGCACCTCGGTGACACGCGCGTGCGCGCCGGGGTGCTGCTGGTCACGCTCGTGGCTTGTTACGTCGCGGTCTACTGGCCGCTGGCGTCATGGCTCGGCATCCTGCCGCAGCGGCTGGCCCTGAGGTGGCCGGCGAAGCCCTCGGCGGCGGCCTGAGCCGTGCCCGGCGAGAGCCGCCAGACGCTCGGCGACGGTGCTGGCATGGCCGTCCGGCTGCGGATCCTGCTGGCCACGCAGTTCCTGGGTCCGGCCGGCGCCGAGCGGCAGATCGCAAGCTTGGCGGTGGGGCTGGTCGAGCTCGGCCACGATGTGACGCTGCTGTGCATCGGCGAGTCCCCGGCGTCGGATCGCGCGCGACTGGTCGACGCCAACGTGAGGGTCGTGGAGTTGGGCGCGTTGTCCCGTGGCGAGCGCGCACGCCGGATGGGGACGATGATTCGGCTGACACGACGCGCGGACGTGGTCGTCGCGTCGAACTGGGACACGACGTTCTGGGGGCGCGTGGCTGCGATCGTGGCCCGTCGTCCGGTGATCGCCGTCGAGCACTCGGTGTACCGCTCACTGGAGGTCTCGACGTCGGGCAAGCCTCGTGCTCGATGGATCGCGGCGCACAACCGGCTGCTGGATCCGTTCACCTACGTGACGGTCGCGTGCGCCCGCGCACAGCTTCCGCTGCTGCGGTCCGAGGGAGTCGCGGAGCGCAGGCTCGTGTTGATCCCGAACGGGGTTCCGGTGGACCAACTGCGCCGGGATGCGCTTGACGAGGTCTCCGCCGACGGTGGCCGCGCCGCGCTGGGGATCGGCGATGACGCGCTCGTGCTCATCCACGTCGCCAGGCTCACCGCGCTCAAGAACCAGCGGCAGACGCTCGCGACCGCCCGTGCACTGCGCTCAGATGGACTCGACGTCCACGTGTTGTTCCTGGGAGATGGAGAGGACCGCTCCGCCTTGGAGCACGAGTCGGCCAGCGAGCCATGGGTGCACATCCTGGGCATACGTGATCGGGTCGCGCCGTATTTCGGCCTGGCCGACTTCGCCGTGCTGCCGTCACGCGCGGAGGCGATGCCGATGGTCGTGGCGGAGACGATCGCCGTGGGCGTTCCGATGGTCGCGACCGACGTCGGTGACGTCGGCGTCCTCTTGGCGGAAACGGGGGCCGGGATCGCCGTACCGGCCGACGACCCGGACGCCTTCACCGCGGCCTGCCGGCGGATGGCCGATCCGGAGGAGCGCGAGCGATTCGCCGCAAACGCGAGGCTCGCCGGCGATGCGTTCGATGCTTCGGCGATGATTCGCAGCTACACGGCGGTGATCGAGGGCGCCGCCCGGGGCACGCCGCCGCGAGCGGTAGTGCTCGAAGGCGGTCCTCCGTCGGCGACAGGCTGAGAGCCCGTGTCAGTCGCCGTCCGAGGGGGCCGCTGACCCACCGTACTGGGCCGCGGCGTCCGGCTCCCAGGCATCCATGGTTCGCATGCGGCGACGAGGTTGATGGCGGCGCGACAGCCAAGGTTGTTCGAACGTGGGCGCACCGCGTGCGCGGTATATGCTGTCAGCCGGGGGACCACGATGACCGACTATGCTGACGATGGCCCAAGCGACCTACTGGTGCTGGCCTATCACGCGGTGAGCGACCACTGGGACGCAGAGACCACGGTCACGACGGGCCAGCTACGCCGACAGATGCGGTACCTGCTCGATCGCGGGTACAAGGGCGTGACGTTCGATCGCGCGCTCAGCACTCCGCCGAACGGGCGGGTGATGGCGGTCACGTTTGACGACGCCCACCGATCAGTGTTCGAGGTCGCGTTCCCGATGCTGCAGGAACTCGGCCTGACCGCCACCGTGTTCGCTCCCACCGATCACATCGGCACTGGCCAGCCGACCGGGTGGGAGGGGTTCGAGGACGCCGCTCACGGCCCGCATGCCTCCGAGCTGATCTGTATGGACTGGGATCAGCTGCGTGCGCTCGCGGCCGCCGGCTGGGAGGTCGGCTCTCATACGTGCTCGCATCCGCACCTGACCCGCTTGGGGTCAGACGATCTCGCCGAGGAGCTGATCCGCTCACGGCGGGAGATCGAGGAGCAGATGCAGCTATCGTGCCGCACGATCGCCTACCCCTACAGCGACCTGAACGCGCGCGTGGTGGACGCCGCTGACGCGGCGGGCTATTTCTTCGGCGCGACGATCCCCGTCGAGAGCAACTTGGCGGTTCCGCTGCGGTGGGCGCGGGTGGGGGTCTTCCGGATCGACTCGTTCGCGCGCTTCAGGCTGTTGACGTCACAGGCCACTCGCGGATTCGTGAGGACCCAGACCGGCGCGAAGACTGCCCGCGCCGTGCGCCTCGTCAAAGGTTATGCGCGTCGCGTGGGACGTTGAATGGCGAACGTCGGCGAAGCCGTCATTGATGGTCGGCCAGCGGTCGTCCACGTTACTCCCGATCCGTGGGGGCGCGGCGGGATGGCAGCGGTCGTACGAGGCCTGCTGTCGTCGGAGCTGACCGAGCACTACGAGCTCGATTCGATCACGATGCATCGGGTCGGTTCGAGGGCGCTCCGCGTTCGGGTCGCGATCTCTGGCATCTGTCGATTGTTCATCTGGTGCCTGCGCCACCCGCGAGGGTTGGTGCACCTGCATGCGTCGGTTCGCGGAAGCTTGTACCGCAAGGCGATCGGGATTCTGATCGCCCGGTCCCTTCGGCATCCCGTGCTCCTGCAGTTTCACGCCGGTCCGGGGGATATCGATGCGTTCGTCGGAAACCTGAAGCCCACCGCCCGGAGCTTGTTACGTTTCGCCCTGCGACGCACTCAGGCGATCGTCAGCGTCTCGGAAGCCGGATCGAGCTCGCTGGCCGATGCCTTCAATCTCCCGAAGGTGGGCGTGCTTCCCAACGCCGCGCCCGCCGCGCCCGCGTCTCCCAGACCGGTCACGGCGGACGCGGCGCTGTTCCTCGGGGGTTTCTTCGATCCGGCGAAGGGCGGAGTCGACCTTGTCCGCGCCTTGCCCGCGCTGCTCGAAGCCTCGCCACGGCTGCGGGTTGAGCTCGCCGGACCAGGGGAGCCCCCCGAGGAGTTGGTCGCGCTCGAAGGCGATCGTGTGCTGTGGAGCGCATGGCTGAACGACGAGGGCAAGGCGAGGGCGCTGGAGGAGGCCGGCATCGTATTGATGCCCTCGCGCTCGGAGGGCCTGCCGGTCGCGTTGCTGGAGGCAATGGCGTACGGTCGAGCAGTTGTCGCCACCGATGTCGGCGGAATCCCCGATGTGCTCAGGGACGGTGTCGACGGCGTCGTCGTACCGCCGGCGGAGCCGGCGGCGTTCGTTGCCGCAGTCGCGGCGCTCGCCGAGAATCCGGAGCGGCTGGCGCGGCTGGGCGCGTCAGCACGTGAGCGGATCGCGGAGCTGAGCTCGCCCACGGTGACCGCGCGCCTCGACGCAATCTACCGCGAGCTGCTCGGGATACGGGGCGGCGACTCGTGAGCGACCGCTGGTACCGGCTCAGTAAGCTCGTTCAGGCGGCGAGCTGGCCGTGCTGATCGAGGCGGTCAAGGAGTGCGTGGAGGTCGCGTCGGGTGAAGGTCCGGCTCCGCAATGAGCGAGCTGGCTACCTTAGCCATACCGCTAGCGCGCTGAGCGCCGTACGGTAGGCTGACGGCTGGATGAGCGTGTCTCGAAGACTCACCGAGCGAATCATCGGCCAGCGCAACTCATCGATCGGCGGCCAGATGCGGGAACGCCGCTGGCAAAAGCTCTTGGATGAGTTCCCGGAGTTGCCCCAGATGAGGGTCCTCGACGTCGGTGGCGAGATCCAGTTCTGGCGCAACCTCAGCGTCCGGCCTGCGAATGTGACGATGGTCAATGTCATGGCGCAGCCGCAGCCGGAGGAGGACTGGGTCACTGCGGTGCAGGGCGACGGCTGCTCGCTGCCGCGCAATATGGGGGAATTTGATCTGGTCTTCTCGAACTCGGTGATCGAGCACGTCGGCGGTCACTGGCGCCGAGAGCAGTTTGCCGCGGAGGTGCGCGCCGCTAGCGCTCGGTATTGGGTGCAGACTCCGTACCGGTACTTCCCGGTTGAGCCCCACTTTTTGTTCCCATTCTTTCAGCACTTCCCGCGGGCGATTCAGGCCCGGATCGCGGTCGCGTGGCCGATCGGCAACTTCACCATCCTCAAGGATCCCGGCGTCGCTCTTCAAAGGGTGCAAGAGACCGAGCTCATCGGGCTGGCCGAGATGAGGCACTACTTCCCGGACGCCGAGTTACTCCGGGAGCGCGTGGCGGGGCTGACTAAGAGCCTCGTCGCGATAAAGCGTTAGCGAACAGGCGAAGGACTGCGGCCTGCGTTTTCTCGCGTTTCGCAACTTCGCTCACCACCAGCGAGATCAAGGTTATGTGATGCGCATCGGGCCTTGGATACTACTATCGGGATGAGGATGCGCTGGATGCGCTAATAACGAGCTGATCGAGCAAGACCCAGCGCCGGTGTTCGTGCGTTCAAATTTCGCCGCGACCAATTCATACGAGGCGTTAAAGAGATGACGCACAGCGAAGACCGAGAAGAACGCCGCGATCGCATCTCGTTGCGTGGACTTGCCATTGATCCGCTCACTGAAGCTGAGGCGATCAGCCGCATCTTCTCGGCACTCGAGCGCGGTCTCGGCGGCACGGTGCTCACGCCGAACCTCGATCATCTGCGGCGCCACGTCAGAGACTCATCGGTGCGAGCTGCGTACCGTGAGGCCGAGCTGGTGGTGGCCGACGGCGCCCCGCTGGTCTGGGCGAGCCGGCTCCAGCGTACCCCGTTGCCGTGCCGAGTTGCTGGTTCCGATCTCATATGGTCAGTCTGCGAGGCGGCGGCCGGCCGTGACCGCTCCATATTCCTCCTCGGCGGCGCCCCGGGCGTCGCCCGCGCTGCCAGCACGCGTCTGCGGCAACGGTTCGCCGGGCTGCAGGTAGCTGGTCATTATTGTCCGGCGCCAGGATTTTTCGCCGATCCCGATCAGATGAACGCCATCTCCGAGCTGCTGGCGTCGTCCGCACCAGACCTTGTGCTCGTCGGCCTACCCTCGCCGATGGCAGAGAACGTGATCTCGCGTCTGCGCCAAGCCATTCCAAACGCCTGGTTCCTCGGCCTGGGCGTGAGCCTCAGCTTCGTCTCAGGCGACGTGAAGCGAGCTCCTCGCGCGATTCAGCGAATCGGCTTGGAATGGCTCTGGCGCATCTACCAAGAGCCACGTCGCCTGGCGCGTCGATACCTGCTGGACGGCGTTCCGTTTGCAGTCCAACTCCTTGTGGGCGCCGCCGCGGCACGCTACAGATGAGCGGGGGGGTGGTGGACTCGCGTGAAGCTCTCTACGCAGACCGTGCGCGAACGTCAGTTCATTTCGTCCGCCGAAGGTGGCATCGTTCAGGACGCCACGTAGCTCGAGGTCGCTCGCTGCCCGAAAAGGATCCGCCTGCGCGCCGCTAGAAAAGCCGCCCTTGACCACCCAGCATACCGTCGACGCATCGACCGCTAGGACCGCCCCCGGGGCTCGCCTGCACCGATTCGGCCTGCACAGACTCGATCCCCAGGCCGCTGCATCGTTCGTCGGGATCGCGGCAATCACCCTGTACCTGAGCTTCAACGCCGGTGGGTTCTTCGTGATCCCGCCTGCGGTCGTCGCGATCGTGCTGCTGGTGTGCCTGCTCGCCCAGTTGACCCTGGCCGCCCGTCCCCTGGTCGGGATCGGCCCGCTCGCCGCGACCGCAATCGCCGGCATGGCGTTGTACAGCGTCTGGACGCTCGCCTCCGCGTGGTGGTCGCACTCGCCGTCGCGGGCCCTGATCGAGTTCGACCGGGCGATGATGTACACGCTCGCGCTGACGCTGACGGCGCTCTGGCCGGCGCGCCGCGAACGGCTGCGCGCGCTGCTCGGCGGTCTGGCAGTGGCGATCGTCGTGGTCGCGACCGTCGCGATCATCACCCGCCTGCTTCCGCGCGTGTGGCCGCTGACGCCCGATGTGTCCGAGGACCGGCTCAGCTACCCGCTCACCTACTGGAACGCGCTCGGCATGCTCGTCGCAGTCGGAGTCATCGTGGCGCTCCAGTTCGCCTGCTCCGCGCGCGAGCGCCTGTGGGTCCGCGTGACGGCGACCGCGGCGCTGCCGCTGCTGGTGACAACGCTGTACTTCACGCTCTCGCGCGGGGCGATCGGCGTGCTGGTCCTCGGCGCGATGCTGTTCGTCGTGTTCGCCCGTGCTCGCGGGACGCTGCCGACGTTCGTTGCGGCCGGGGTGCCGAGCGCCGTCGTCGTCGTGATCAGCTACCACGCCGCGGCGCTCACCGGTTATCACCCGACGTCGGCCACGGCGGTCCACCAAGGGCATCATGTCGCGATCGCGCTCGTTGCGGCGATCGTCGCAGCCGCAATCCTGCGACTGGCGCTGGAACCACTCGAGCGACGTCTTAGGACGCCGCGCTGGTCGCTACCGGTTGCGCCGTGGATCGTCTTCGGAGTCGCGGTTGCGGGCGTCATCGCCGCGTTGTTCGTCGTGGGTGTCGCACAGCACGAGTTCCACATGTTCGGGCAGACGAACGCGATCGCGAACCTCCAGAACCAGCGAACGCGGCTCACCAGCGCGTCCAACGACGGACGCTTCGATATCTGGCGAGTCGCGATCCACGGCTTCGACCGCCACCCGTTGATCGGCAGCGGCGCCGGAACGTTCGTGAACCTGTGGAATCAGCATCGCAACAGCGGCGTCCAGGTCGTCAACTCCCACTCGCTGTATCTGGGTGTCATGGCCGAGCTCGGGATCGTCGGCCTCGTGCTGCTGCTGGTCCCGCTGTTGGCGATCCTCGTCGGAGTCGTCCGCGCGGTGCGCGCGGCACCCGCTGCCGAGCGCGCGGTCCCGGCGGCGGTGCTGGCGGCGTCGGTGATGTCGCTCGTGCACACCGGGGTCGACTGGGACTGGCAGATGCCCGCGATCGTCGTGTGGTTCTTCGCGTTCGGCGGCGCCACGCTCGCGCTTGCGCCGCGCGCCGAGCCGCGGCCGGCGTGGCGACACGCGAGCCCCTTGCGTCTGCTGCTGGGGATCGCCTGTCTGGTCCTCGCGATCACGCCGGCGCTGCTGGCGCTGTCCCAAATCCATCTGGATCGTGCGGCGGACGCGCTCGCCGACAACGACTGCGGGAAAACGATCTCGGAGGGACTCAGCTCGATCTCAGTGCTGAACGTCCGGCCCGAGCCGTACATGCTGATCGGCCTGTGCGACGTGCGTCTCGGCTACTACCCGCTCGCGATCCGGATGGAGCGCTCGGCCGTCGACCGCGATCCGCAGGACTGGGAGTTCCAGTACGCGCTGGCGATCGTGCAAGCTGCCGCCGGCGTTGATCCGCGTGCGGCGGCGCGACGCGCGCACCAGCTCAACCCCCTCGAGCCGCTGACCCAATACGCGCAGACGTTGTACGCGCACGGCAACCGGAAGCTGTGGCGGCGCCGTGGCCTCGCTGCGCCGCTGCCGCCGTGATTCCGAGTGCGCCGGCCGTACGGCGGCGAAGCGCTCGGACGTAGGCCCCGGCCGACTCAATAGGCGCCGCGACCGGAGACCGCGACCGGAACGGTCGAGAGCAAGATCTCGAAGTCCCGCGCCAGCGACCAGCCGGCAACATACTGGTAGTCGAAGCGGAGCATGTCCTGGAACGGGATCTCGGAGCGGCCGTAGATCTGCCACGGACCGGTGATCCCGGGGCGGAGGTCGAGCCGGCGACGGTGCCAGCCCTCGTCGAACGCGGCGATCTCCTCGGGGATCAGCGGCCGCGGTCCGACGAGGCTCATCTGACCGATGAGCACATTGATCAGCTGCGGCAGCTCGTCGATCGACGAGCGGCGCAGGACGCGGCCGATGCGGGTGATCCGCGGGTCCTCCCGGATCTTGAACATCACCCCGTCGCGCGCCTCGTTGAGCTCTGAGAGCTCGGCCTTGCGGGCCTCCGCGTCGGCGTGCATCGAGCGGAACTTGAAGATCTTGAACTGCTTGCCGCCGCGCCCGACGCGGCTCTGGCGGAAGAACACCGGTCCGCGGGAGTCGAGCTTGATCGCGATCGCGACGCCGAGCAGCAGCGGCGAGATCAACAGCAGCCCGACGCCACTGAGCAGGATGTCGGACCCGCGCTTCAGCGCCCGTGCTGACTGACTGAGCCGGGGGACCATGATCGACAGCATCGGCAGGCCGCCGATCTGGTCCAGCGACCGGGCCCCGTCGAGGAACTCGAACAGCCGCGGGACGATGTCGATCGCCACCTGGTTGTCCCAGCAGACGCGGATGCAGCGCAGCAGCTCGTCGTGCCCGCTGCGGGTGAACGCGATGATCACTCGGTCGACGTCGTGGGTGTGGACGATCTGCTCGAGATCCTCGAGGTTGCCGAGGTGCGGCAATTCGGGGGAGGTGGCGAAATGCACGTCGTCATCGACGAGCCCGATGACCTCGATCGAGAGGTTGGGGGCGATCCGCAGGCGATCGTGCACCTGACGGGCGACCATTCCCGAGCCGACGATGACGGTCCGCTGGGCGAGGTCCGGCGAGCGGTACACGAGCGTGTGAGCCGCGCCGCGGAGCGCGATCGCGGTCCCGCCGGCGACGCCGGCTGCGAGGACCGCGGCGAGCGCGGCGCGGTCCGTGCCGACCAGACTCAGCACGCCGAACGCGACCCACGAGGTCGTCAGCGCGATCACGACCGTCGTCTTGGCCTTCTGCAGCGTGCTCGTCCACGGCCGTGTGTCATCGTCGGCGGCGATGCTCGTCGCCGCACCCAAGCCACGCCAGAGGACGATGAACCCAAGGATCGACAGCGCGGACCCGAGGGCGTCGAGCCTGGCGACGAGCGCCAGCACGACCCCGCCGAGCCCCCCGGCGGTCAACTCGATTGCGATCATCGCCGTGCGTAGCCGCCGCCGAACCGCGCTGATCCGACGTGCCGGCTGACTGCGGCTCTCCGGAACCGCGAGCAGCTCTTCAAGCAGCTCGACGCCGTCTCCGACTTCCACCATCTCCATGTCTGCCCCTGACGCTGATGACTCGGATCGTCCGATCCATTCGTTTTTGCCCCAATTCGGTACGTTGACGTACCGCGTGTCCCGCCACTCTACCGTGCAGCTTAGTGGTCGGCGGACTCCAACGGATTAACTCTTACGAACCTTTCGCGATTCTGATACGGGCGCTCGCTTGCACGGGCGCCCGCTTGCCGACACCGGCACAGACGCCGAACGGCCCGCCCGAAGGCGGGCCGCTCGAACTGCGACACGTCGTACGCGAGCGCGGATCAGGCGTTGGGCGACCGTGTGCTGCGGCTGCGCAGCACGAGCCCGACCAGCAGCATCACGACGCCGAGGAGGATCAGCGGGATCAGCACGAGGCCGGTGAAGGGCAGCGAGCTCGTTCCCGAGGGCGTCGACAGTTGCGGGATCGGCGTCACCGGCGGCAGATCCGGCGGCGGTTTGTTGCTCGACGGAGGTCCGAGGTGACCGTCTTGATGTGACGGAGGTATTCCGTACTGGGCGGTGCCGGCGCTCCCGCTGCCGGATGAGCCTGACAGCGCCATCGCGGCACCGCCTGTAAAAATGAACAGCACTCCGATGGCGAGCATCGAAGTAATCGCGAGCCGCGTACGCATAAAGCGTTCCTTTCGTGTGGTTGCCCCCGGGCCCGCAGTGCGTAAAGCCCGTGTCCTACATGTGCCCCAAAGACCATCGAGTTCGAGCGCACTCAGGCGGGGACGGTCTGCCGTCAGCCGCATCGTGAGGTCCTCGAACTCGTCCTCCAGGAGGCCCATACTGCTTATACGGACGTCGAGCTCGATTCCTTACTGAACTCAACGAAGAGATGGACGATCGAGACCTTGAGCGACTTTTCTCCGAGCACGCGCAGGCGTTGTTCGGGTTTCTCGCCTACCGGACCGGCGATCGCGCGCTGGCGGAGGACCTGGTCGCCGACACGTTCGAGCGCGCGCTCAAGGCTCGCCGGCGCTTTGACCCCCGGCGGGCCGGGGAGAAGACCTGGCTCTACGCGATCGCGCTCAACTGCCTGCGTGACCACGAGCGACGACGCGGCG